>Ga0182014_10001156_pt1 | contig 35817 bp, 39 predicted proteins | sample 612S2DmetaG_FD_120489 | JGI IMG/M metagenome (GOLD analysis project Ga0182014, IMG submission 120489) | Permafrost microbial communities from Stordalen Mire, Sweden - 612S2D metaG | ecosystem: Environmental > Terrestrial > Soil > Wetlands > Permafrost | place: Sweden: Stordalen | collected... | reverse complement strand
TTCGACCTCTCCCCGCAAGCGGGGCGAGGTAAGGAAGCGTCGCCGATTCGATTTAAGACCATCATGCTCTAGCGGCCTCAATCTGCCGAAGGCCGCTTCAAGCCGATCTGCAAGGAACCGTCCTGTCTACGGATGTTGCCGACCGACACCAGCGCGGCGGCCCATTGCGCCTTGGCGTGGCGCAACATCAACCCCACGATCTCATTTCGAATCCGCGGGACCGGCGCCAGCCCGATCACGTCATCGGACTGGCGCAGGATCCGGTCTCTTGCCGCCAGCGGCAATTGAGCCCAGCACAGCATCACCGCTGCGCCGAGGTGCTGCAACACCAATTGGTCGGAGGGACGATCCGACGCGGCCGGCGCGCAGCCTGCCGGACACTGCGACCCGATCGGGCAGGCCGCGCCAGCTGCGGTCATACAACGAACCGCGTCTTCGACGGTTGGGTTCGCATGTACCGACATCAGGTCGCCCGGATCGCCGCGAAGAAGCCTTCGACGCTGGCGCGCAGCGTGTCGGATTGCCGCGAAAGCTCGTTGGCGGCGGAAAGCATTCGCGTTGCCGTGTGACCGGTCTCGCTGGCGGCCTGGTTGACGCCGGCAATGTTGCTCGAAACCTGCTGGGTGCCTCGCGCCGCCTCCTGGACGTTGCGCGCGATCTCGGCCGTCGCCATCCCCTGCTGCTCGACCGCCGCCGCAATGGCCGTCGCGATCTCGTTGACCGAGCCGATCGTCGCCCCGATTTCCTGAATCGAACTTACCGATTGCCGTGTCGCCGTCTGGATCGCGAGAATTTGCTGGCTGATTTCGTCGGTCGCCTTTGCGGTCTGTTCCGCCAGCGCCTTGACTTCGGAGGCCACCACCGCAAACCCCCTGCCGGCATCGCCGGCGCGCGCCGCCTCGATCGTGGCATTCAACGCCAGCAGATTGGTCTGCCCGGCGATGGTGTTGATGAGCTCGACGACGGCGCCGATCCGTTGCGCCGCTTCGGCGAGGCCCTGCATGCTGGTGCCGGACTGGCTGGCCTGCTCCACCGCCTTGCCGGTCATCCTGGTGGACTCGGTCACCTGCCGGCCGATCTCCCTGACCGACGACGTCAGCTGCTCCGTGGCGGAGGCAACCGCCTGCACGTTGGCGGACGCCTCTTCCGAACCTGCCGCCACCGCCGCCGACTGCCTGGTCGACTGATCGGCGTTGGCCGCCAGGGTATTGGCGGCGTTCTGCAGATCCGTGGCCGAACCAGCCAGCGTGTTCAGCACGACCTTCATCTGCCCATCGAAGTCCCGGATCGCCGCGGACATCTTGTCCTGCTGCTTCTGTCGCTCGGTCAGCATCGCTTCCTGATAGACTGAAATCGCGATGTCCATGTCGAGCATGACTGCGCAGTTCAGCGCCGTGAGCATCGACGCGAGATGGCTCGGCGTCCAGCGATATTGACGGACGGCGAGAGCCGCGAGCTGGCTCAGCACGAAATTATATCCGCCGATGTACCATCGCGGCTCCAGCCCGATCTTGTTGTGGATGAGGCCGATGGCGCGCACGCCCTGCATGTATTCCTGATCGAAGCGACCGTTGAACAGACGTCCCCAATGCGCCCCCTGCGCCGACTTGAGCCGGGGAATATCGTTGCCGATCAGGCGCGCCAGCTGCGACTCCCTGGTAACGTGCCGATAGAAGCCTTCGAGAATTTCCGGCAGCGCCGGCTGCACCACCTTCCAGAATTCCCGCAGCAGCTCGCCGGTGGCGGCGTCGATGCGCATGAACCGCATCCGGGTCCGCTGATCCTGATCGTCCTCGGCAACGACTGCCTGCGCCATAAAGCTTTTCCCCAATTCGAATGCCACGTGAACCGCCGCCGGACGGCTTCTTGTCCATGCAGCGCAATGTTCGCTTGAGGACATTGAAAAGCTAAATCGATTCTTCGTTAATCTCCGAGTGCCATAACTTGATCCAGGTTGTTGATCTGCATCAAGACCATCGGGCCCGTGGGGCGTTCCGCGCGGAACACAGCGCTTTACGGCGCGCAGCCGCGGCCGATATGGATAACGGAAACCTGCATTTTTATTTTGCGCGATTGCGTAATTCTGATAGATGCAGCTGCAACTTCTTGGCAGCGGCAGAAAGCACTATGTCATCCAGCGTACCCAGCGAGCCCGTTTGACAAACCACTACGAAAACACGTTTGCGTCAATTTGCGTAACCTGCCCGCACCGTGAAACCGGCCTGTGTGGGACGTTGCTGGAATCGGAAGCATGCAGTCAGCCCGGATGGCAGCATTTTGCTGCGGCGCGCGCGGGCGAGCAGATCGTCGTCCGAAATCAGCCGTATGACGACGTATTCGTTCTCTGCGCGGGCTGGGCTTTCCGCTACTTCCAGCTTTCCGACGGCCGCCGGCAAATCCTGAAGTTCCTGCTGCCGGGAGACGCATTTTCTTCGGCCGCCGTGTTCGAGAAGTCGTTCCCCTTCTCGGTCAAGGCGCTGACCGAGGTTCAGCTGAGCGGATTCGTTCGCAGCGAAATTCGCGCAAGGTGCGCCGCCAACCCCGACATTCAATCGGCGGTCGCCAGTTCCTGCATCGCCGACTTCCGCGACGCGACCGAACTTCTGACTTCGCTGGGGCAGCGCTCGGCCGAGGAACGCATCGCCCATCTGCTCCTGCATTTGATGCCGCGCATCGCGGCGCGCAACGTGATCCGCGAACAGCGCTACCCTTTTCCGCTGCGCCAGCAGCACATTGCCGACGCGGTCGGACTGACCCCGGTGCATGTCAGCCGGGTGCTCAGCCTGTTTCGCGATCGTCGCCTTGTTGCATTGTCCGAAGGCACCCTGACGGTTTTCAACCTTCCTGAACTGGAACGGATCGGTACACTGAGATGATCGGGGCGTGCCACGACATGCCGGTCGGTCAATGCGAGCGCGGCGTCAAGGAACGTTCGCGCAGCCGATAGAACTGCACCGCCTTGACGGCGGTTTCCGGCTTGAGCCGCAGGAAGGTCTCAAACAGCGTGTCGAGATCGCCCGCCGATCTTTCCGCCCGTGCCTGCAGCAGGAGAATCGCCTTGGTCGTCTTCCACGACAGTCCGACCGCCTTGGCCAGCACAAGCAGCTGTTCCGACCTCGCTTCGACCAGCGCGCGCTCGACGAGGCCGACGGGGAGATCGCAAAGGGCGGACAGGGCGAGCACCGTTTCGGCGAACTGTTCCGAAACCGCAAAATCGTAAAGCGCCGGTTCCTGCAGCTTGCCGGCAGCGACGAGCGATTGAATCGAGACACGCGCCCTGGCGAAATCCGCCGACATTTCCCTGGTCCGGGTTTGCAACTGACTGGCCGCGCGCGCCACCATGTCCGCCATCATGGCGGCCTTGCGCGGGTCTTCCTTCGAGAGCCTGCGTTTCACGGAGTCGGAGGCCTCGGCGAACAGCTTCAGAAGATGTCGCCTGGGAATCTCGGCCCGCGACCAGGCGCAAAGGGCCAGGGCGTCATCGTCCGACGACCGCCGGACCAGCGAGGAATATCCGAATTCCGAGAACGCCGCGCCGGGATTTCCCGCCGTGCTCAGGGCGACCTCGCGGTCCCCCCGCACGATCAGGACATCGGTCACTGATTCCGGAATGGTCTTGCGGGTCGAAATGGCGAGCAGATGAGCCTGGCTCTTGCTTGCGGCGCCCTCCGCGAGCGTGACTTCGTCCAGTTGCCCGCAGCGCGAAAGTATCGGGCCGGCGACCTCGATGGCGTCGTCGAACGCCAACTGCCGCAATATCTGCGGCGGGGCCGCCTGGCAGCCGGCCAGATGCTGCGCGAAACCGGCACGCGCCGACGTTTCGATTTCCTGCACGAGGAGCTGCATGACGTCGTCGAACAGGGTGGTCTGCTCGCCGGAAAGGTTTCCCGCGGTCGACACGAAAAGATCGGCGACACGGCGCAAGATCACGGCCCGGCGTCCGATATCGCTGCTCGCGATGGCGGCCTCGAGCTCATCGACCAGCGACTGATTTGCAATCACGACGGTAGCCCCTGGGCGGGCGGGCGCGTTGCCGGCCGGTGCCTCGGCGTATTCGACTCAGGCCGCTTCATCGACCTGCGCAATCAATTCCGGCGCGGCGAAGTCGAGTTCCGCCAGCGGACGCGGCTTGCCGAACAGGTAACCCTGGACGTAGTTGACGCCCTCGGCCCGCAGCAGATCGAATTCCGAACGCGTTTCCACGCCCTCGGCGGTCACGGCAATCTGCAGCCCGCGCGCCAGCGTCAGGATCGACGCCACCACCGCCCGGCAGTCGGTTCGCGTCAGCAGCCCTTGCGTGAACGACTTGTCGATCTTGATCTTGTCGAACGGAAACGACAGCAGGTAGCTGAGCGAAGCGTAGCCGGTGCCGAAGTCGTCGAGGGCGATGGTGATGCCGATGTTCTTGAGTTGCTGAATGACCAGAACGTTGCTCTCCTTGTTTTGCAGCAGCAGCGATTCAGTGATCTCCAGTTCCAGCCGCTCCGGCGGCAACCCCGACTCCACCAAGGCGCACAGGATCACGTCGAACAGCGTGCCGGTACGGAATTGTCCGGCCGAGAGATTGACCGCGACCTTGATGTGTTCCGGCCAGGACGCCGCATCGGCGCAGGCGCGTTGCAGGATCCATTGCCCCAGCGGCTCCATCAGCCCGGTCTCTTCGGCGATGCCGATGAAGCTGTCGGGATACAGCAGGCCCGCAACGGGATGCCGCCATCTGACCAGCGCCTCCATTCCGCACGGCCGCGCCGCCTTGGCATCGAGCAGCGGCTGGTAGTGCAACTCGAATTCGTTGCGCGACAGCGCCGCCCGCATGTCGTTGACCAGCTGCAACCGGGTCAGGACCTTCTCGCTCAGATCCTCGTCGAAGAAGCTGAAGCTGTTGCGGCCCTCGGACTTGACGCGATACAGCGCAAGGTCGGCCTTCTTGAGCAGCTCGGCCGCGGTGGTGCCGTTGGCGGGCGCCAGCGCGATGCCGATGCTGGTTCCGATGCATACCTCCTGGCCCTCCAGATGAAACGGCCTTGCCACCAGTTCCAGGATGCCGACCGCCAGCGCGATCGCATCCTCCCTCTGGTCCGCCGCCACGGCCTGGATGATCGCGAATTCGTCGCCGCCCAGCCGCGCCACGAAGTCGGTTTCGCGAAGCGAAGAAGTCAGCCGGCCCGCCAGCTCCTTGAGCAGGTTGTCTCCGGCCCCATGCCCCAGCGTATCGTTGACGTGCTTGAACCCGTCGAGATCGAGGATATGAACGGTGAGCGCACCCTGCTGCCGCCGCACGCGGTCCAGCGCCTGGTTCAGCCGCTCCTGCAACGCCGCCCGGTTTGCCAGTCCGGTCAACGCATCGTGCGTGGCCGCGTGGGAAATCTGGGCTTCGGCGTATTTGCGCGCGGTGATGTCGATCCGGATCGCCATATACGAGATCGGCTTTCCGTCGACGCCGAGTTGCGGGGTGATGACGGTGTCGACCCAATAAAGCGAGCCGGACTTGGATTTGTTGCACAATTCGCCGCGCCATACCTTGCCGCCGGCGATGCAGCGATACATCGCGCGGAAAAATTCCTTCGAATGCGTTCCGGAATTCAGGATGCGGTGGTCCCGCCCCAGCAGCTCGGCGCGGGAATATCCGCTGATCTCGCAGAAATTGTCGTTGGCGTAGGTGATGCGTCCCTGCAGATCGGTCACCGCGACGATGACGGCCTGGTCGATCGCATATTGCTTCTCGATCAGTTCCTGTCGTGCCGCCTCGGCGCGCGCTTCGGCGAGCCGCGCATCGGTGACGTCCCTGTGGACCTCGATCCATCCGCCGTGGAGCATGGGATGGCGGCTTACGGCGATGATGTTGCCGTTGCCGAGTTCGTCGAGCGTGTGCAGCGTCTCCGCGGTGCGCGCCTTGCCGAGACAATCGGCGATGTACTGGTCCGCATCGGGCGGGCAACGCGACGCCGCCGCGCGGCTGCCGAGAATGTCGCGTAACGGAGTTCCGGGCCGCGTCTGCGCCGGCGAAAGCCCGTATATCTCGGCGAAATGGCGGTTGCTGATGACGACCCTGAGGTCGGCATCGAAGATACACAGGCCGTTCGGCGTGCTTTCGATCGCAGCGTCGAGCAGGGTTTCAGACCGCGCGGCGCGGGCCGCGCGCGCGCCGACAATCGGGCCGCGCAAGCGGAAACCGGGGCGCCGCCAATCCCTCAAATGTCGGTTCAATCGCTTCATCGGATCTGCTACTTGATGAAGCTCATCTCACCATATGCTTGTTTAAGATTGCATTGATGCGCCGGCCGCGCCGCCGCGCCCGGACCGACTGAGTTAATCCTTGGGCGCCCCGACTTGATCTGCGTTATTAATCCAGATCAAGTCACGGGGCGAATTCGCCGTTTCACGCCACGACGTTCGGCTGCTTCTCGAATTCCTCGAACGCGCAGATCGCGTCGGCCGCGTACATCAGCGACGGCCCGCCGCCCATGTAGACGGCCATGCCGAGGGTCTCCTCCACTTCCTGACGCGTGGCGCCGAGCTTGACCAGCGCCTCGGTGTGGAAGCCGATGCAGCCGTCGCAGCGCGCGGCCACGCCGAGCGCCAGCGCGATCAGTTCCTTGGTCTTCTTGTCGAGCGCGCCATCGCGGGTCGCGGCCTGTGCCAGCGCCGAGAACGCCTGCAGGGTATCGGGAATGTCCTTGCGCAGTTTCCGCAGACCGCCGGAGATGCGCTTTGTCAGTTCGGCATAGTTCTTTTCCATAAGAGGTTCTCTTCTTGCTGGTGGCGAATTATTTCGGCTGTCCAACCTTGCGCGGGCACACGCGGATCAGGTTTCGAACTGATCCGTGGGCGTGGCGATCGCCGACAGCCAGCGGCGATTGGCGAGCCAGCGCGCCAGCAGCATGCCGGCGAGCATCGCTGCGACAAACAAGACCGCCGCCCTGGAACCGAAGCCGAGCGCGGTGAAGGCCGGGCCGGGGCAAAAGCCCGCCAGTCCCCAGCCCACGCCGAAAATGACCGGACCCGAAACGATCCGAAAATCCAGTTCCCGGCGCGTCGGCAGATGGAACGTTTCCGCAAACAGCGGGCGCGGCCGCTTCAGCACCACCGCGAAGCCGATGAAAGTCACGGCAACGGCGCCAGCCATGACGAAGGCGAGACTCGGATCCCACGACCGCGAACCGATCGCGGCGAGGTCGAGAAAATTCAAAACCTTGGCCGGATCGGACATGCCGGAGATCACCAGTCCGACACCGAACACCAGGCCGATCGCAAATTGCAGCACGACTGCCATGACGCTCACCAATGCCGCACGACGAAGACGGTCGCCATCGCCGCCACCATGAACGTCATGGTGGCGACCAGGGAGCGCGGCGAGAGCCGCGCCAGCCCGCACACGCCGTGACCGGAGGTGCAGCCGTTGCCCCAAACCGAGCCGAAGCCGACGAGGAACCCGGCAACGATGAGAATGACGGCGTTGCCCTGAATGGTCAGGGCCGGCAGCCTGCCGGTCGCGACCAGCACGACAACGGGCGCCGCCACGAGCCCGGCGACAAAGGCAACGCGACCGGCGAGTTCACCGTCCGCATAGGGCGGAAACAGCCGCGCCGCGATGCCGCTGACGCCCGCGATGCGGCCGGTGACCGCCATCAGCATGACAGCGGCAGCGCCGATCAGCGCGCCGCCGGCAAGCGACGCGAGCGGCGTGAAGGTCGTCGCTGCATCGACCATGAAGGGCTCCGCTCAGTTGTTTTGTACATTCGAATATTCTAATGTATCAGGGGCGAAACGCAAGCCTGTTCAGCCGCGAAGTCCGCCAAATATCCGCGCGATCATTGACCTGTCTCAATGCATGACGACAGCAGTCCACAATAGCAGAAACCGAGATATCGGAGCCGGCAACCATGGACGACACCATCATCGTAGGCCCGCTCTACGAGGCGCGCAAAAAGGTCTATCCGCAGGCGGTTCACGGCAGGTTCCGCCGGATCAAGTGGACCATCCTCGGCCTGGCGCTGTCCGCATATTACCTGTTGCCGTTCGTGCGCTGGGATCGCGGACCCGGCGCGCCCGACCAGGCTGTGCTGGTCGATTTTCCGCATCGCCGGTTCTATTTCTTCTTCATCGAGCTGTGGCCGCAGGAGGTCTATTATTTTACCGGCCTTTTGATCATCGCGGCCATGACCCTGTTCCTGATGAACGCCGTGGCCGGCCGGGTGTGGTGCGGTTATCTGTGTCCGCAGACGGTCTGGACCGATCTCTTCTACGCGGTGGAGCGCCTGGTCGAAGGCGACCGGCGCGAGCGTATCCTCGGCGACAAACGGGGCTGGACGCTCACCCATACCCGCAGGGTCGTCACCAAGCACTTCCTCTGGCTGATGATCGCATGGTGGACCGGCGGCGCCTGGGTGCTCTACTTTGCCGATGCCCCGACGCTGGTGAAGGAGCTCGCGACATTTCAGGCGCCGTTCATCGCCTATCTGTGGATCGCGATCCTGACCACCACCACCTATACTTTCGCCGGCCATGCCCGCGAGCAGATGTGCATCTATATGTGCCCGTGGCCGCGGATTCAGGCCGCACTGACCGATGAGTGGGCGCTCAACGTCACCTATCGCCGCGACCGCGGCGAGCCCAGGACGTCGGTCAAGAAAGCCGAGGCGCTGCGCGAGCACGGCCAGCCGGTCGGCGACTGCGTCGACTGCCACCAGTGCATCAATGTCTGCCCCACGGGCGTGGACATCCGCGACGGCATCCAGCTCGGCTGCATCCAATGCGGCCTGTGTATCGACGCCTGCGACACCGTGATGGGCCAGATCGGCCGCCCCGCCGGGTTGATCGCCTATGACACCGACATCAACGCCCAGCGCCGGTTGGCGGGCAAACCGCCGGTCTATCGCCTGATCCGGGCACGCACCATCCTCTACGCCGCCATCATCGCGCTGGTCGGCGCCATCATGCTGTACTCGCTGGCGACGCGGAGCAACATGAGCCTCAACGTGCTGCACGAGCGCAACCCGCTTTACGTGCAGCTTTCGGACGGCGGCGTGCGCAACGACTACACGGTGCGGATTCTGAACAAGGGCGCTCGCCGAAGCTTCGCGCTGGACCTATCCGGCCTGCCGGGCGCGGTGCTCCACATCGTGGGGGACGACCGCGCAGCCGACGGCAGGTTGCTGGTCGATGTCGGACAGGATCAGACCCGCGAGTTCCGCCTCTCGGTGCAGCTGCCCGGCGCGGCCGTGCCGCAAGACCCTGCCAACATCGAGATCAGGGCAACCGATACGGCCACCGGACAGCTGGCTGCCGCCAGCGATCATTTCGTTCCGCCCAACCGATGACAAAGTCCAATGGGCATCTGGAAGCTTCCGGCCGCGCGGTGCGCGCCAGCGTGCCGCCTGTTCCGCCGGCATGTTCCTGAAGTCCTTGGCTTTGTTCGACCTTATGCCCTATCAACCGCCCATGACGATTCGCCGCTGCCGGCAGCTGTTTGCCGTTGCCGTTTTTTTTGTTGCAACGCCATCCGTTGCCGGACCGTCCGACGGCAGCCGGCTGCCGGATACCTCCGAGACGGTGGCGCCCGTCACTCCGGTCTCGAATGAAATCAAACCGCAGGAGCCGGACATCGATCTCTACGCGCTGATGTCCGGAAAGTGCAGCACACTGGAGATCGCCGGGCGCTATTTCGCCTGCAGGTCGGTGGCTTACTTCCACAGCAAGCAGGGCCGGGCGAATTTCTCGATCGCGCTCGACGACCCCGCCGACACCGGTCACATCATCTCGTTCTCGGGCGAAAACGGCCGCAGGGCTCAAGACAATGTGTACGAACTGCCGGTCGACCGGATGCTGCTGAATTCCAGGACCCGGCCCAAGCGCGACGGCCTGCCGGTGCCGGCCGTCGAATTGTCGGCGGGAATATGCACGCAGCTCGGAAACTTCGCGGCGGGGCAGGTCTCCAGCATCTCCTGCACCGCGACCGACAATCATGGCAAGAAGTACGAATTGCAGTTCGAGTCCGACGGCTCACCGATTACCGTGCGCAGGATCCGGCCCTCTGCGCCGTCCATCCGGGAGCACCCGTCCAAATGACGAGGTGGGCAGCGGCCGGCGCTTCCTGCCAAAGGTATTATCACGGATTTGAACATCTTAAGATTGTGACTGCGTGGGCATGCGCCCAAAGATCATCGGGCGTCACGGCGAGCGATTGCGAAGCACTCTGATCTCCCGTAGAACTCCGGAGCGCTGTTTGCGCCGTATCTTCGGCCTTGCGATCGCTGGACGCGGTCATTGCGTGCCCGCAGGCCAGCCGTTTTCGGCGCGAACCTACGATTGGGGATTGGGCGCATGCCGGCGGCCTCGGCCTGAGCGCGGGGAAAGAGCGGGGCTGATTCCATTGGCTGAAACCCCAACCATGACCGGGAACGGATCTTCGGTGTCGTCGGCGGGCAGCCGTGAACGCACGATCTTCACGACCGATATCGTGGGCAGCACCGCCCTGCTCCGCCGCTATCCCAATGACATGATGAGCGCCATGGATCTGCATGATCAGATCATCCATGCGGCCATCCGCCGACACGCCGGCGATCCGTTCAGACACACCGGGGACGGGGTGCTGGCGATCTTCGAGCGGCCGCTGGACGCAGTGCTGGCGGCGATCGACGTGCAACGCGACATGCGCAATGCCGCCTGGGGACCGATCGGAAGGCTTCCGTTGCGGTTTGGCATCCACACCGGCGCGACGCGCGCGCGCGGGGCGAACGACTATTTCGGCCCCTCTTTGCCGACGGCCAATCGATTGCAGGAAGCCGCCAACGCCGATCAGATCCTGATTTCCGCGGTCACGACGGAGCGGCTTCAGGTCGCTCCGCGCGAGATGCCGTTCGAACTGTCCGATCTGGGCGAGCACCACTTCAAGGGCATCGAACCGATCCGCGTCTACCAGGTCAGCACTTCCGACCTGCCGAGCAGCTTCCCGGCGATCGGCGGCAAGCGGGAGAGCGCTCCCGGCAATCTGCCCGCCAATCTGACCTCGTTCCTCGGCCGCGAGCGGGAGCTGGGCGATCTCGCCAGAATAGCCGGGGAGTCGAGATTGCTGACCCTCGTCGGTCCTGGCGGAATCGGGAAGACCCGGCTGGCCATCGAATTCGCCCGCTCCCTGGAATCCTCGTTCCCCGAAGGCGCATGGTTTGTCGATCTGTCGGCGCTGGAACGCGGCAGCGAGGTCTGGCCCGCGATCGCGGAAGCACTCTTGATCCCGTCGCTCCCCGGAGTGGACTGGCAGGTCCAGGTGCTCGAACGCTGGCACGACGCCCGGGCAATCCTGGTTCTGGACAATTGTGAACATGTGCTCGGCCCGATCGCGGAAGCGGTGACCGAGCTGGGCCTGAACTGCGGCCGGCTGTTGCTGATCAACACCAGCCGGCACACGCTCGGGGTGGAGGGCGAGGCCCTCTACGAGGTCGCCTCGCTGGAACCCGGTTCGTCTGACGGACCCGGGCAGCCGGCGGCCGTTCGCCTGTTCGTGGAGCGCGGGCGGCTGGCCGACCGCCGGTTCCAGCCGACGCCGAATAATCTGAGCTCCATCGAGAGGATTTGCGCCAGCCTCGAATATATTCCGCTCGCCATCGAGATCGCCGCGGGCCAGTTGCGCCGGTTCACTCTGGCGAGCATCGAAAGCGGGGTGGCCAACCCGCTTGACCTGCATTCGAGAAGTTTTCGCGCCCGGGCCGGCCGCCAGCAAACGCTTCGGCAGACCCTCGAATGGTCCTACGACCTTCTCGACCCGAACAGCCGGCTGGTGCTGCAGCGGCTGTCAGTATTCTCCGGCCCCTTCCACGAAGTACAGGCGCTCGCGGTCTGTGCCGGGGACATGCCCAACCAGTCCGATGCGCTCGGCGGAATCGAGGAACTGGTCGAATCCTCGCTGCTGGCGCGGGAAACCGGCGGCCGTCAGCTGTTGCGAATGCTGCAAACCGTTCAGGCCTTCGGACGGGACAAGCTGGACCAGACCGGTCTGCTGCAGACCGTCGAAACCAGGCATAGCGAGGTCTACGCGGCCCGCTGCCGGCAACTCGGCGAGGAAATCGCCAGCGTCAACGAAGCCAAGGCCGCCAACGCCATTTACGACGAGCTGTCCAATCTCCGCACCGCCTTCGAGCGGGCCTTGACCCGTGACATGAAGCTGGCGACGCGGCTGGCCGCGCCTCTGTTCCTGTTCAACTACCTGCACCGGGGGGCGGAAACCGGTGATTGGTACGAGCGGATCATGGCGAGGCCGGGCGCCGAAGACCTCGAACAGGCCCCCATCCTGCTGGCCGGGGCAGCGGGCCACGCCTTCCACGACGAGGGCGACGAGCAGAAGGCCGCGGCTTTCATCCAGCGCGGTTTCCGCGCCGAGGCCCGCGGGTCCCGATCCAGCGAGGGCTGGCTCTCCGGCGTCGCCGGTCAGATGGCGCAGTGGTCCGGAGACACCAAGAAATGCATCGAGCACCATACCAGGGCGATCGAACAGGCACGGCGCGCGGGCAACACCGTCTGTGAGATCACATCGCTGTGCATGGCGGCCTTCGTGAAGGCGCGAACCGGCGACCTCGATGGCGCCGGCGAAATGGTCAGGGAAGTAACCCGGATCGGGCGAACGGCGATGCAGCCCACCATGATGGGTTACATTCACTATGCCCGCGGCGGCCTGGAAAGCTTCAGGGAGCCCAACCGGGCGATCGAGGAGTACCAGACCTCGGTGGAGTGGGCGAACATGGCCGGCAATAATCTGGGCGCGCAACGGGTCAAGCAATTGATTGCCGATCTGAAGGCCGCGCAGGCCGAGCCGCTCGAAGCCATGGCCATTCACGTGGGCACGCTGATCGAGCTCCCGAACCAGGGGGCCGCCTTCTACACTTGGCTAACGATCCGGTCCCTGCTACTACCTTTGGCTGCGTTGGGAGCAGATGAAAACCTCGCGGTTTTGGCGGGCGCTCTCGAGGCATCACCGTTGAAGCTGGACAGGGCGGCGCGAAACGCCGTCATTCAAGCCAAGGATCGATTGGGTAACAGCGCATTTGAATTGGCGGCGGCCCGCGGAGCGCGGTTCGATCTGGCCGCGGCCCGGACGTATATTATCGACGTCTGGCAATCATGGGGCGCCAATCGGGCGAAGCCGGATCAGGCGCGTCTCCGCTGAAGAGCGGTTGCCGGTCCGTCCAAGGAGGGGGCATGGACGATTCACCCGTGGCCAAGCGGCTGGTCGACGCCGTGATTTCCGATTTCCCGGATCACAAACCCGGGACCAGGCCGGTCCACACCATCGGCATCGGCGTGGAGGGTTGCTTCACGGCGTCGGATGTAGCGCGCAATTATTGCGTCGCGGAGCACTTCGGAGGAGAGCCGGTCAAGGTCTCCGTGAGATTTTCCAACGGATCGGGCAGTCCGAAGCAGCATGACGGATGGAACGATGTCCGGGGCATGGCGACGCGTTTCCACCTGAAGGACGGTGCCGCGACCGACCTGATCGCGATGACGCTGGGCGAATTCTTCTCGCGCACCGTCGACGATTTTTTCGCCTTCACGGCGGCGGCACGGCAGACGCCGGTCGGACGGGAATCGCCGTGGCTGAAGATTCTCGACATGCTGCGGCTGGTGCTTCCTGTTCCCGACCCGTATCCGGGACAAACCCAGAGCGGCGATGCGGGCACGCTGGGTTACGCCAATCAACACCGTTTCGCGCAGCTGGGCGTGTTCCAGGCCGGGAACATCGGCGCTCCCGTGAGCTATGTCCGCGCCACCTACCACGCCGTTCACACCTTCGTGGTGACCGATCCCGACGGTATCAGCCGCAACGTTCGTTTTTCCTGGCAACCGGTCGCCGGCGTTCGCACCTATCAGCGCACCGATCCGCTGCAGCCCGATGAATACCTGCAACAGGAGCTCAGGGACCGTCTTGCACAGTGGCCGGCGCGGTTCATGCTGATGATGACGATCGGCGAAGCCGGCGACGCGGTCGATGATCCCACCGTGCCCTGGCCTGCCAAGCGCTTCCGGGTGGTCATGGGCACGCTGACGCTCGCCAAGGTCGCCGACGATCAGGCCGCCGCCGCCGAACACATCAGCTTCAATCCGTGCCGCCTCACGCCCGGCATCGAGGCATCCGGCGATCCGATCCTGCATGCCCGCCGCGACGCCTACGAGGAATCGCGCATCAGGCGCGGCGGCACCGCATGTCCCTTCAGCGGGAGTTCAGCCGATGCCAAGTGACGGGCAAAGTAACCGAAGCTGGTTCGATAAATTTGTCGATTGGCTGCCCAGCACCTGCCTGTTGCAGTTCATCGCGGCGCGGATTCTGGTGCCGTATTGGTCGTGGCGGACGCCCGTCGAGAAACTGCCCGGCGGACCTCCGTTCTCGATTCAGCCGGGTGACAACGTCCAGCGCATGATGAACCTGGTGATGCCGCTGAAGGACAAGTCGGCGGTCGGGCGCGCCAAGGCGGCGCTGGCGATCGCGCAGAACAAGAACGAGATCTATGCCGGGCTGGACAATGTCGGCACGGTGCATTTTGCGCGCTTCGTGATCGTCGACAACAATATCTGCATGATGTCCGTCTATGACGGGGATTTCACCAACTACATCCGCGATTTCATCGCCACCATCGGCAGCGTGTTCGACGCCGTGGTGGGACTTGTCGAGGGAGGTGAGCACGTGATTCCTTCTGAACAGAACATCGAGAAATTCATCGACTGGGTGCATGCGCACGACATGTACCAGGTGCCGGATCTCGCCACCGGCATCCTGCGCGACCAGGAAGCCCTCAAGGGCGACACGGCCGAGTCCGGCAATGACGATCTTCGTCTCTTGCCACGTGAGCTGATCCTCCAGCTCAACGTCAACACCAACGTATCGCTCGGCAGCGGCTACCGCGCCTATCCCGGATATTCCGCCGCGCAAGTCCGCCGGCAATTCGGTATCGGCTGGTGAGCGCCGTGTTCAAACCCGCCGATGTGCAGGGCAACATCTTGCGCGGCTACCGCAAGCCCCGCGTGCGCTATCTCATACTCGAGGTCGCCGATCGCGCCGCCGCCCGCCGCTGGCTCGCCGCCTGCACCTCCGGCCGCGACGGCGTTCCGCAGATCACGACCGAGGAACCCTGGACCACCATGCCGGTCACCTGTTTCAACATCGCTCTGACCTGGGAGGGACTGCGCGCGCTCGGCGCCTCGCAGCCCTCGCTCGATACGTTCCCGACCGAGTTCGGGGAAGGCATGGGTAAACGCGCGGTGAAGCTCGGCGACGTCGGGGCGAGCGCGCCGGAAAACTGGCCGGCTCCCTTCGACGAGCCGAAGCGGATCCATCTGATCGCGACGATCTATGCTGACGAGATCGTCCAGCTCGAGGCGGTGCAGCAGCAGGCGCTTGCCGGAAATTCGGGTTTCAACCTGCTCGGCAAACGCGACGGCTTCAATTTCAACGACAACTACGTTCACTTCGGCTACCACGACAACATCTCGCAGCCGAAATTCGCCGAGATCCACGACGTCGAGAGCCTTTCGGACGCTCAGCCCGTGGCGCCGCTCGGCACCGTGCTGTTGGGATATGAGACCAATTTCGAAGGCTTGCTGTTCAAGGTTCCGGAACCCGCACCGCTGGGCCTGAACGGCAGCTTCAATGCGTTTCGAGTGCTGCAGCAGGACGTCGCCGGCTTCGAGGCATACCTGACGACGGCCGCGACCGATCTGCTCGCCGACCCGAAGGTGGATGAACTGCTGCCGCCCGGAGCCGAGGCGAAGATCGGCGAAGGCCTGTCGCGTCATGCCGCCTTGCGCGAGGTGGTCGCCGCGAGCTTCTGCGGCCGGTGGCGCAACGGCGTGCCGCTGGCGCTGTCGCCGGATACACCGCATCCGTCGCCGGAGGTGGATCCGACCGATTTCGATTTCGTCGGCGATTCCCGCTGCCCCTATGGCGCCCATATCCGGCGCAGCAACCCGCGCGGCGGGCAGATCGTGCAACGGGTGGCGAACAACAGCCGGCGCCTGGTCCGGCGTGGCATGCCCTATGGACCGGCCTATGATCCGGCCAGGCCCGACGGCGAAGAACGCGGGCTGCTCGGCAATTTCATCGGCGCCAATCTCGGCGCCCAGTTCGAGGCGATGTCCTGCGACTGGACCAATCTCGGCCTGCAGGATCCGCGGGTTACCGGCTCCAACGATCCCCTGATTGGCGCCAACGATCCCGCGACCAGCTGGTTCGACATCCCCCTCAAATCCGGCGCCACGATCCGGCTGCGGGGACTGCCGCGCTTCGTGCAAACGCGGGGCGGCGCCTATACCTTCCTGCCGAGCCTTGCGGCCATCCGCTATCTGGGGGCGTTGACCAACTGAGGTCCCCCGGGCCGGGCGACGGTAAAGGCGCGGTTAAGATTACCGTTCAAATTGCATCGCCGCGCCAACCGTATCTTCCAGTTTTTCCGCTAGCATTTCCCGACAACGCGGTGGAAGGCGCGGGCGCCGGCGGCGCGCGCGGATGCCATCTGCGAACGGGGAAACGGGGACGTGGTCGAGATTGCGGATATGGCAACGGCCGGTCGCGCATCGCCAGGGGATGCCGGCAGGCGTGCACAGACATTGGCGGCTTCGCCTGACGGCGACGCGTTCGCGCCGCTGACGGCTGTCGCCGCCGGCGGATGGCGCGCGCTGGCCGAACGCGCGATCGAACCCAACGGCTATTATCTGCCCGCCTGGGAACTGGCGGTGAACGCCTTTGCCGGCGGCCGCACCGGTGCCTCCGCGCTGGTCGCATGGAGCGATGCCGCGCCGGACGGCCCGGCCCGGATGATCGGCCTGATGCCGGTGGTCCCGATGTCGCGCGCCTACAAAATCCCACTGCCCGCTCTCGTCAGCGCCCATCCCTACGGCACGCTGTGCACGCCCCTGCTCGACCGCGACATGGCGCAGACCGCCGCGGCCCGATTGCTGCGGCAGGCGCGCGAGAGCGGCGCGCATGCGCTGATCCTGCGCGACGTATCGCTCGATGGCGCCGCCATGCGAACCCTCGACGAGGTGCTGCGGCAGCAGGACTTGCGCCCGCGCGTGCTGCAATCCCGCTTGCGCGCCTGTCTTGACGCCAGGCGCGATGCCGAGGAATTGCTGCGCGAGGCGCTCGGCGCCAAGAAACTCAAGGAATTGCGCCGCCAGCGTCATCGGCTGGCCGATAGCGGCACTGTGCGTTTCGAGCTCGCGCGCACCCCTGCGGAAGTCACCGCCGCGCTCGAGACATTCCTGCGGCTCGAGGCCAGCGGCTGGAAAGGCAAGCGCGGCACCGCGCTGATCCAGGACGACGGCGATGCCGCCTTCATCCGGCGCGCCGCGCCGGCACTTGCCGAAACCAGCCAGTGCGAGATCGTGACGCTGCGCGCCGGCGAGACCCCGGTCGCGGCCGGACTGGTGCTGCGGCATCAGGACCGCGCCTTCTTCTTCAAGCTCGGCATCGACGAGCGCTTTGCGAAATATTCGCCGGGCGTGCAGCTCACGCTCGATCTGACACGGCATCTCTGCGCCGATCCCGCCATTGCAACGGCGGACTCCACAGCCGGCGCCGATCATCCGATGATCAACCCGATCTGGCGCGGCCGGTTCGCGATCGGCGACGTGCTGATACCGCTGCGAACGAACGATCCCGTGGTGCCGCTGATCCATGCGGCGCTGGCGCTGCGCAGCGCTATCCGCGATTTTGCGCGCCGGGCGGTTCATTTCGTCCGCGACAGGCATCGTTCGAAGCAACGCAGTTAAAGATCGTCGTCTGAAACATCCGCAAGCTTCGCCAAATGCCGCAGCAGGCCCGTCTTCAATGGCTTGTTGCCGTGGATCGGAACTGATAACCGCACGACGCTTCCACTCTTGCCATAGATATGATGGCTGCCACTGATGCGAAGCAGGGTCCAGCCGCGACGCTCGATGATACGAGCGAAGTCACGGCCGGATACCGATTTCATGCAGGCAATTCCAGCATCCGTTCGGTGCCGCCCGGCTCGGGCGGGGCGACTTCGATGGAAAGGCACCCTTCAATCGCTTCATGAAGATTTCGCATGAGTTCATCCATGCTGTCGCCCTGCGTGGCGCAGCCTGGAATGGCGGGAACTTCGGCCCAAAAGCCTCCCTCCTCCGCCTCGTGCACCACGATCTTGATCTTCATTCTCGATCTCCACGACGGATTGTCGCGCGTACATCAGCCAAATTCAAGCCTGCCGACACCGCCAATCCTATTCCGCCGCCTGCGCGTTCACTTCCGCCGAAACCTGGCGGATGGCGCGGGCAAGTTGCTCGGCCGGCTGCGCGCCGGACACCGCATATTTCTGCGCGAACACGAACGTCGGCACGCCGGAGATGCCCTTGTCGGAAGCGTCCCTGGCCTGCGCCGAGATCAGCGCCACGTCCTCATCCGTCGCCAGCCGCCGGCGCACCTCGTCGGCATCGAGCCCGCAATCGACCGCCGCCTGCACCAGCACCTCGGTATCGGTGAGATCGCCGCCATCGCGGAAATACAATTCCATTAGCCGCTGCTTCATGGCGGCGGATTGGCCCGACGCATCGGCCCAGTGGATCAGCCGGTGGCAATCCGTCGTGTTGGGCTGGCGCTTGACCAGTTCGGGCCGGTAGGTCAGCCCTTCTTCGCTGGCCGCCGCCACCACGCGGCCGGCGATGCCCTTGTAGGCCTCGACCGAGCCGAATTTCGCGGTGAGGTATTCGTCGCGACTGATGCCCTCGCGCGGCACCCAGTCGTTGAGGAAGTATGGCCGCCAGTTGATCTCGACCGGGACGTCCGGCGTCAGCGCCAGCGCATTCTCGATTCTGCGCTTGCCGATATAGCACCACGGACATACCACGTCGGAGACGATGTCGATCTGCAGCGGTTTTAGGGGGCTCATGGGGCGTCCTCGCTGAAACAATCGCTGCAAAATAAGCCGAACCGCCGGCGATACAAGGGCGCCGGCCGCATGCCACGCAGCACATAACCTTCGGGGTTATGGCTGTGGACGGCCCGTTGGGCCACGCTCACTTCAATTCCGCCGCCATGCTGCGCATCCGCCCGGCGGTAAAATCGTCGGCGGGAAAGAAGGTTTCCAGCGCCAGTTCCGACAGCGTGATGTCGACCGGGGTGCCGAAGATCATCGTGGTGGATATAAAACTCAGCACCTCGCCGCCGAGCCGCATCTTGAAGGGGATCGCGACGCTGTCGGAAGACAGCGGCGCGGACCGCGCCGGGATCGGATAGGCCTTCAGCTCCTGATAGAGTTCGAGCAGTTCGGGATCGGCGGTCGCCTCGCACTGGCGGTGCAGCCGCTCCAGCAGATGGCCGCACCATTCGGCGAGGTTGACGGTGCGCGCGGCCAGCGCCTCCGGATGAAAGGCCAGCCGCAGGATGTTGAAGGGCTGGCCGAGCAGCCGCGTCGGGATGCCTTCCAGCAGCGGCATCACCATGCGGTTGGCCGAGACCAGATTCCAGTGCCGGTCATAGGCCAGCGCCGGATTGGGCTCATGCGCCCTGAGCACCAGGTCGATCGCGGCCCGCGCCGATTTCAGCGCGGGATCGCCGAGCGAGCGCTGCGGAAGGCCGAACTGCAATATATCGGCTTGCGCAGAAGCGGCGGTGCGCTGGCGGCCTAGCAGCGCCATGGCGCGCAAGCGAAGCGATCCACACGGTGTGGATTGCTGCGCCGCCGAGCCTGTCATCGGGCGCGCATTCGCGCGACCCGTTGGCTTCTCATGACGGCTTCGACAGACCGCCGGGATCTAGGCCGAAGCCTGGCTTTCGCGGGCCGGCTTGGCCCTGGCTCCGACGAGGATCCCGGATTTCGCTGACGCCGCCTTGCCCGCGGCGGATTTCGCGCCGTGGCCGTTCAGCCGCTTGCCGTTGACGGGTTTCGTCTTGCCGTTCAGCTTTTCGCCCGGTTTGCCCTTGGCGCGCTTTTGCTCGCGCTTTTCTTTGGCCTTCGCCGCCTGCTTCTCGGCTTTCCGCAAGGCCTTCTTCTCGGCCTTGGCCTTCAGCCGCGCCTTCTCCGCCCTCGCCTCGGCACGCTGCTTCTTGCGCTTCTTCTCGCAGGCGTCGCATTTGCAGCCGATCGGCTTGAGGTAGGCCTTGAAATAATCGGTGCCGTAATCGTAGTTGATCTCGTCGCCCGGCTCGATGTTCTTGATGGCGCGGATCACCACCTTGCGCTTGCGCGGGCTGACGTCGGATTCGGCGTTCGGCTTGCAGGCGTGGTTGATGTAGCGGGCGACGTTCTTGCGCACCGAGCCGTCGATGGTCCAGCGGTTGTTGAGCTCGAACAGGTACTTGTTCTCGATCGCGTCGTCCTTCTTCTTCTTCGAATCCAGCAATGGACCAAAATAGCGGACGATCTTGGCGCCCTTCTTGATCGGTTTGGTGGCGAAGAGACCAAGCCCGGTGCGGGAACGGCCGACGCGGTAGGGTTTGTTAGGCGAAATGGCAGGCATGATCGATCAGGCAACTACACGCTGGTGTGAAAGGGATCGCGAAGCCGCTGTTCTAGGACGATTCCGCACCCTTGTCAGTCCTTTCGCGCCATTTGCCCGAACCTTCCCCAGATTACGCACATCGAAGACGGAGGGTTCCGCGACGGAGGCGGCCGCGTCGTGGCGCTACCGCGCTGATTACACCGGCGGCACGTGCGCGATGGCGCGCTTCAGCATCGCGTCCAGCAGGGTCCCGGCGTCGGTGCCCGGCGGAAGCCGGTGCAGGATGTCGCTGAGGCGGCCGTCGAGCAGCAGCATGGTGAAGCCGTGCACCATCGACCAGGCGCGGGCGATGTCCGCCGCCTGCTCCAGCGACAGCGACTCCCCCGAAATCACTTCCTGTCGGCTGGCGCCGATCGCGCCGGCCAGCCCCTCGAACGAGGCATTGGCGGCTTCGCACAGCGAGGGCCGCTTCATGTCGAGACGTTCGGTGCGGAACATCAGCCCGTACATGCCGGGATGCGCCTGCGCATAGGCGACGTAGGCCTTGGCCCGCGCCAGCGCCTTCTCGATCGGCAAGACGCCGGTTGCGCCGGCCGCCGCCATCGCCGCGTTGAACTGGCGGAAGCCGATGGCGGCGAGTTCGCTGACGAGGCCGGTGAGGTCGCCGAAATGGTGGGTCGGCGCGGCATGCGACACCCCGGCCTCGCGCGCCACCGCGCGCAGCGTTAATCCCGCAAGCCCGTCGCGTTCCAGCACCCGTTCCGCCGCCCCGAGCAGGCCGCTGCGCAGCGCGCCGTGATGATAGGGCGTGCTTTCGCTTGGTGCAGCCCGGGCCATGCTGCGCTTGCGCGCGGGCCGTGCGGGCGCCGACTTGGTCGCGGCATGCCGGACGCGGGTCCGGCCGATGTTCGATTTTGTCACCATGGCTGCCTTATATGTCACCATTTTGACACTGTAAAGATTTTGCTTGACCGCCGCAATCCCTATCTTTACGATGTAAAGATTAGACATCAGGGAGCGACCGATGCAGCAGAAAGTGGCGACCAGGGCAGCCCGGAGCAATCTGGCGCCGATACCGATGGAATGCGACGCGCCGTATCTCAAGGTCGCGGGCGAATTGCCGCGCGAGCTCAACGGCACGCTCTACCGCAACGGCCCCAATCCGCAATTCGACGCGCCAGGCGCGCACTGGTTCGTCGGCGACGGCATGCTGCACGCCTTCCATCTCGAAAACGGCCGCGCCAGCTACCGCAACCGCTGGGTCCGCACCCCGAAATGGCAGGCCGAGCATGACGCCGGCCGCGCGCTGTTCGGCGGCTTCGGCCGCAAGCTGCCGGACGCGCCAGCGACCACCACCCAGGACGGCGGCGTCGCCAATACCAACATCATCTTCCATGCCGGCCGGCTGCTGGCGCTGGAGGAAGCCCATCTGCCGACCGAGATCGAGCCCGGCTCGCTGAAGACGCGCGGCTACTGCAATTATGGCGGCGGCATCAGTGGCCCGTTCACCGCACATCCCAAGATCGATCCGGTCACCGGCGAGATGGCGTTCTTCGGCTACAACGCAGCGGGGCCGCTGACCCCCGCCCTCTCCTTCGGTTCGGTCAATGCCGCGAGCGCGGTGACGCGCTTCGAGCGCTTCGAGGCGCCCTATGCCAGCATGGTGCACGATTTCATCGTCACCGAAAACCACCTGCTGTTTCCGATCCTGCCGCTGACCGGCAGCATGGCGCGCGCGATGGCAGGCGCGCCGCCCTACGCCTGGGAGCCGGACAAGGGCGCCTATGTCGGCGTCATGAAGCGGAACGGATCGGCCGGCGACATCGTCTGGTTCCGCGCCGAGAGCTGCTACGTGTTTCACGTCATGAACGCCTGGGAGGAAGACAACCGCATCGTCGCCGACGTCATGCAGTTCGAGCAGGCCCCGCTGTTCCCGCACCCCGACGGCTCGCCGACGGATCCGGAAAAATCGCGAGCCCGGCTGTGCCGCTGGACTTTCGATCTCGCCGGCAATACCGACCGCTTCACGCAAACCTATCTCGACGATCTCACCGGCGAATTCCCGCGCATCGACGAGCGCCGCGCCGGGCTCAGGAGCAGCCACGGCTGGTACGCCTGCGCCAATCCGGAGCTGCCGATGTTCGGCGCGCTGTCGGGCATCGTGCATGTCGACGGCAAGGGATCGCGGCTCGGCCGCTATCTGCTGCCCGCCGGGGACACCATTTCGGAGCCCGTCTTCGTCGAACGGGCCAGGGATGCCGCCGAAGGCGATGGCTGGCTGCTGGCCGCGGTGTGGCGCGCCGGGGAAAACCGCAGCGACCTCGCGGTCTTCAACGCCGGCGACGTCGAGGCCGGTCCCGTCGCGCTGGTGCAACTGGGGCACCGGGTACCCGACGGTTTTCATGGCAATTGGGTCGGGGCTGTGTGAGGTAACGAGCGGGAAAACCCTCCGCCGTCAACCCGGGGCGAGGCCAACGGGTCCGCGCGAAGCGCGGCCCGATGACAGGCTCCGCCTCGAACCCGGAATCCGGAGACTATACGATCGAGATTCCGGGTTCATCGCTCCGCGATGCCCCGGAATGACGACGAAAATCGGCGTTGACGTACAAGCCATTGAAATAACAGCAGCAAATTTCCAACTCACATTATTTTGACACTGTAAAGATAACGCTTGACGGCCCCCGCTTTCGCTTCTAGTTGTATCTTGACATCGTAAAGATTGGCCCGGGAGAGGCTGCCATGATGATTTTCCTGATCCTTGCCCCCTATGCCGCGTTCGCCGGCCTGATGCTGGTGACCTCGCCCGCGGTGAGCCTGTTCGTGGCGGCGGCGTTCTGCCTCGCGGTGATCGCCTATGACGCGATCGGCGGCCGCTCGGTCAAGATCCTCGGCGCCGGCTCGGCGATCCTGTTCGCCGCGCTCGGCGGCTACCTCACGCTGGTCGATTCCAGCTGGACCGTTTCGCAGGTGAAACTGACCGTCGATGCCGGCATGCTGGCGATCGCGCTGGCGTCGATGGCGATCCGCCTGCCCTTCACCCTGCAATATGCCCGCGAAATGGTTGACGCCGAGACCGAGAAATTGCCCGGTTTCCGGAGGGTGAGCTATGTGATCACCTGGGCGTGGACGCTGGCCTTCGCGCTGATGGTGATGGCCAACATCCTCATGATCTACGTGCCGGGCCTGCCGCTGTGGTCGGGGCTTGCAATCGCATTCGCCGCCCGCAACTCCGCGCTCTGTTTCACCAAATGGTATTCCGACCACCGGCGGACGAAGTTGCCGGCACCTGCCACGTCGATCTGACAACAATATCCGGGCCACTTCGCGCGCGGAAACAGGGAAGGGAAAGTGCCGCGATGAAAGACGTCTTCGCCAGACTTGCCACCGACTTCCTCTCCACCATCGTGTTCCTTGCCGTGTATCTGACCACCGGCAATGTGGTGCTGGCGACGGCGGTGGCGGTCGCGGGTGCGGTGGCGCAAGTGATTTACAGCCGCATCAAGGGCCAGCCGCTCGGCTTCATGACCTGGGCCAGCCTGGCGCTGGTGATCGCGCTCGGCGCGGCGACGCTGTTGACCAACGACCCCCGCTTCGTGCTGGCGAAACCCTCGATCGCGCATTTCGCGATCGGCGCGATCATGCTCAAGCGCGGCTGGATGCTGCGCTACATGCCGCCGATCGTGGCCGCGACCATTCCGGAATATGTCACGATCGCGGGCTATACTTGGGCGGCGCTGATGTTCCTCCTTGGCCTCGGCACCATCGCGGTCGCCGCGACGGGCGATCTCAAGCTATATGCGTTCTATGTTTCGGTGGTCATGATCGGGGCCAAGATTCTGGCCTTCGCCGTGCAATATGTTGCATTCCGCTTCCTCGTCACCAGCCGGATCCGCGCCGCCCGCGCCTGATCGCCGCAGATCCCCGATTGGGCTTGGGCGCAAGATGCGCTATACCGCCGCCGACGCCACCCGAAATTCCAGAACCATTCCGGTTTTGCGAACAAACGTCGAGGAGACCTCAGAGATGGCCGTGGACGGAAGCTGGAACATCACCATGAGCACGCCGATGGGCGAGCGCAACGCGACGCTGACCGTGACGAGCGCCGGCGGCACGCTGACGGGCACGCAAGGCGCCGAAGGCCAGTCCGGCGAGATCTTCGACGGCACCGTGAATGGTGACGACGTCGCCTGGAAAATCTCGATCACCAACCCGATGCCGCTGACGCTGGCCTTCACCGGCAAGGTTGCCGGCGACAGCATGTCCGGCGAAATGGGCATCGGCCCGATGGGCAGCTTCCCGTTCAAGGGCGTAAGGGCGTAAGGACGCTGGCCGTGCCCCCTCTCCCCGCTTGCGGGGGCGACACGAGCAAAGCTCGCTCTGAGAGGGTTGGGGTGAGGGGGACTCTCAACGCATTCGTATCTGCGGAGAGTCCCCCTCACCCGAAATTCGCTGTCGCGAATTTCGACCTCTCCCCGCAAGCGGGGCGAGGTTAAGAGCTACCCCAGATTCAATTCCTTGAAGAAATCGTTGCCCTTGTCGTCGATGATGATGAAGGCCGGGAAATCCTCGACCTCGATGCGCCAGATCGCTTCCATGCCGAGCTCGGGATATTCCACCACCTCGACCTTCTTGATGCAGTGCTCGGCGAGGTTCGCCGCCGCCCCGCCGATCGAGCCGAGATAGAAGCCGCCGTGCTTCTTGCAAGCCTCGCGCACCGCGACCGCGCGGTTGCCTTTTGCGACCATCACCATCGAACCGCCTGCGGCCTGGAACTGGTCGACGAACGAGTCCATTCGTCCCGCGGTGGTCGGGCCGAACGCGCCAGAGGCGTATCCTTCGGGCGTCTTGGCCGGGCCGGCGTAGTACACCGGATGATTCTTGAAATAATCCGGCAGCGGTTCGCCCTTCTCCAGCCGCTCGCGCAATTTGGCGTGCGCGGAATCCCGGGCCACGATCATGGTGCCGGTCAGTGACAGCCGGGTCTTGGTCGGATGTTTCGAGAGCGTCGCAAGGATATCCTTCATCGGCTGGTTGAGATCGATCTTGACCACCTCGCCACCGAGCGCGTGCTCGACCACCGGCAGATATTGCGCGGGGTTGTGCTCGAGTTCCTCGAGATAGACGCCGTCCTTTGTGATCTTGCCGAGCACCTGGCGGTCCGCCGAGCAGGACACGCCGAGCCCGATCGGCAGCGAGGCGCCGTGGCGCGGCAAGCGGATCACCCGCACGTCATGACAGAAGTATTTGCCGCCGAACTGGGCGCCGACGCCGAACGACTGCGTCATGGCAAGGATTTCCTGCTCCATCTCCAGATCGCGGAACGCGTTGCCGTCGGCCGAGCCGTGGGTGGGCAGCGCGTCGAGATAACGCGCCGACGCCAGCTTCACGGTCTTCATGCAGAGTTCGGCTGACGTGCCGCCGATCACGATCGCCAGATGGTAGGGCGGGCACGCCGCGGTGCCCAATGTGAGCACCTTCTCCTTCAGGAACGCCAGCATGCGGTCCTTTGTCAGCACCGAAGGCGTCGCCTGGAACAGAAAACTCTTGTTGGCGCTCCCGCCGCCCTTGGCCATGAACATGAACTTGTAGGCATCATCGCCCTCGGCGTAGATCTCGCACTGCGCCGGCATGTTGTTGGCGGTGTTTTTCTCCTCAAACATCGACAGCGGCGCAACTTGCGAATAGCGCAGGTTGCGGCGCAAGTACGCATCGCGCGCGCCTTCCGACAGCGCGGCCTCGTCGTCGCCGTCGGAGAGAACGCGCGCGCCCTTCTTGCCCATGATGATGGCGGTGCCGGTGTCCTGGCACATCGGCAGGATCCCGCCGGCGGCGATGTTGGCGTTCTTCAGGAAATCGAAGGCGACGAACTTGTCGTTGTCGCTGGCCTCGGGATCGTCGAGGATCGCGCGCAGCTGCTTCAGGTGCCCCGGCCGCAGGTAATGGTTGATCTCGCCGAACGCGGCCTCGGACAAAGCCCGCAGCGCCTCGCGCGACACCACCAGCATGTCCTTGCCCAGCACCTTCTCGACCCGCACCCCCTCGGCCGTGATCTTCTTGTACGGCGTGGTGTCGGCGCCGAGCGGAAACAGCGGCGTATGCTTGTAGGGCGGAACGGGCTTTTGGTCGGGAAAGGCGGTGGGGGCGTTCATGGGGGGCTCGCAGGGCTGGAAGCCGGAAGCGCTCATGAGAGACGCCTTCCCGGCGATGGGACCGTTCTAAGCATTTTTGCGGGAAAAGGAAGGTTTTGGGTGCCCGGATGAAGCAGCGGTTCGGCGAATTCGCAGGGGATCACAGGCTCCCCGGAATCCAGGGCCGGCGGGCTCTGATTTGCCGGGATGTCGCTGCGTCGATCTGGATTGCAAACGCGTCACCCCTTCCCTTCCTGCTTCTCCGCATAGGCGTCCACTAGCGCCCGGATCATGCGCTGATAGGGCACCCGGCGTTGCCGCGCGGCGCGCTTGAAGAAGGCCACCGAGCGCTGCGACAGGCTCAGGGTCACTTTCACATTGTCTTCGCGCAGCACCAGCCTGTCCGGGGACGGCAGAAAATCTTCCACGATGTTGACCCGGCCGATCTCGCCTTTGCTGTACTTAACCGTTGGCTTTTTCATAGCCGTCGCTCGTTCCATCGGTCGCCGCAGCGGGGAAGATATATCGCTCGTCATGCCCGGCCTTGTGCCAGGGCATCCACGTCTTCGCTCTGCATATATAGCACAAAAAGAGGCGTGGATGGCCGGGTCATAGGCGAGCGGAAGCGACGCCGTCCTTCGGACGGCTATGCCCGGCCATGACGAGGCGAAAGCCGAGGTGTTACGCCCTGCCCTTGCGCAAATCGCTCGCGAACGCTTCAATGGTGCAAAGGGGCAGTTGCAATGACATTGAATCAGGAATTTGGCCGATCGATCATGTTCGCCGCCGCGCTGGCAATGCTGGCGCTGACGACGCTCGGCGCAACGCCGGCGCGCGCCGACCGCTGCGACGATCTCGCCAGCCAGCTCAAGAACCAGATCGACGGGCTCGGCGTCGGCAAGACCGCGGCCAATCTGATCTATCTGTCGCACCCCAAGGCGAAGGAGATCACGCTCGGTTGCGCCGGCCGCAATTATGCCAACCAGTTGTACGCCAAGGCCGACAGCCGCAAGCCGCAGCCCGCCTTTCTCGATCTGGTCGCCAGTGCCGCCGCCATCATCTTCACCCTGCCGAAAGGCGAAATGCTGAAAGGTGCTACCCGCTGCATCCAGCGGATGGGGTTATTCCATGGCGACGACGTCTCGACCCGCTACCGCCGGCTCGACATGCGTTGCGCGCGCACCAAGACCGACGCCGCGATCACGATCTCGCGCGGCACCGACGAATAAGCCGCGCACCGCGGCTAGAGCCTTTTCCGCTTCGATGGAGAAGCTGGGCTCTAGATTTTTGATTTGACGCGTTTTCTTAACGCGAACCGGTTTCCACCCCGGATCAAGTCCGGGGCAGGCTTTCGCTTGAAAACGCTCTACCGGCGGCGGTCCACCTGCCAGCGGTTCGCAAGATATGGTAAACGAATTCTTCACTTTCCCCTGCACATGTTGTCGCAGCTTCGGACCCGCGTGACGGTCCATCGCTTGATGGGGAATTTTCGATGGATATTTCTGGCGTCAGCGCCGCGGGCGGCATGCACACGGTTTCCGGTGCGAGCTCCAGCGGTCCACCGCAGCAGAAGATGTCGAGTCTGTTCGATTCGATCGATACCTCGGGCTCCGGCAGCATCACCAAGGCGCAGTTCGACCAGGCCTTCCAGAGCAAGAATCCGCCCGCCGTGTTCCAGAAGCAGGGCGCGGACGCCATCTTCGCCAGCCTCGATCCCAGCGGCACCGGCAGCGTCTCCAAGCAGGATTTCGTCGCCGGCATGTCGAAGCTGATGGCCTCGCTGCGCGCCGACAATGCCGGATCGTCCTCCTCGTCCTCTTCGCTGGGGTCGAGCCTGCAGGCCCTCAACCAGATCGATCCTTCGTCGGTGTCGCAAAACGCCGCACCCGGCTCCCTGCTCAACCTCCAGGCCTGATCCGAAGCGGCTCGGTGCCGCTGCAGCGGCCGCCATCGTCGATCACGATATGGCGGACGCCGAGCCGTTCGAGCCATGGGCCGCCCTCGCGCCCCCACAGCATCGCCGAGGTCGCGAGGCTCCCCGCTACCAGGCAGCGATCGCAGATCACCGTCACCGATGACAACCCCCGCGCCGGCCAGCCGGTGCGGGGATCGAGGATGTGACAATAGCGACGGCCTTCCACTTCGATGAAGCGCTCGTAATCGCCGCTGGTCGCCAGCGCGCCGTCCGACAGCGCGACCTCCGCCACCACGGCGGCATGATCGCGGGGATCGCGGATGCCGATCCGCCAGGGTTGCCCGTCGGCTTGCGCACCGACCACGCGGATGTCGCCGCCGAGATCGACGAAGCCGTGCCGCGCGCCCAGTTCGCCACACACTTCGGCGGCGCGGTCGGCCGCGTATTCCTTGCCGAGCCCGCCGAAGTCGAGCTCCATGCCGCCTTGCGCGAAGCTTAGCCGGCCATCCGACAGCGTCACCTTGTCGAGCCCGATGCGCGGCAGCAGCGCGTCGATATCGCGCTGCTCCGGCAACCGCGGCCTGGAAAAATCCCAGGCCTGGCGCAGCAGCCCGGAGGTGATATCGAACGCACCCGCGCTGCTCTGGAAGCAGGCTTTCGCATAGGCGATCAGACCGGCGGTCTCGGCGTCGACGTCCGTGGTGCCGCCCGCCGCCGCGGCCAGATTGATCCGCGTCAGTTCGCTGTCGGCGCGGTAGCGCGAATAGCGAGCTTCGATCCGCCTGACTTCCGCCTCGGCGGCGACGGCGATCATGGCGGAGGCGCCAGGGCTTTCCGCCTGCACGTGCACGGCGCAATCCGACGCCATGGCTTGAAACCGGTGGATCACAAGCGTCACAGCCGCGCCCTTCCCGAACGCCGAAAATCCCGACCTCCACTCCGCTGCGAAGCAGTCGCAACCCGGGCCGCATCGGGAATCGCCAGAGCCCGCGGACCGAATGGGGCTTTATACCGGGTTCTCAGCGTCCCGTTCACCATGGGGCGGGATCCGCCCGGATAACTACAAATTTAACGAAGCGCTTCATGACGCATTCGCCTGCGCGACGTCACAGTCCGGTAATCGAAGCCCGAGGATTTGCCCCCATGAGCAGTATTTCCAGCATTCCGGCCTACACTCCCATCAACCCACCCGCGACCACCCCACCCAAGGCGCCGGACCCCAGCGCCGATGGCGATAGCGACGACGCCGGCGCGGCGCAGCCGGTCGCCGCCGCCCCGCTGCCGCCGGGACAGGGAACGCGGATCGACCAGATCGTCTGAGCGGTTAGTCACGCCGGTGCGCTACCGTCTGGTGCCCGGCCTGTGGTGATGGTTATACTGCCGCATCCCGGCCTCTAGCGGATGCCAGCGATGCCAAACACCAGGATCTTCACCGGCGGTTGCCATTGCGGCATGGTGCGGTTCGAGTGCACCACCGATCTGGCCATGGTGACGGCGTGCAACTGCTCGATCTGCACCAAGAAGGGATTGCATTTCGCGTTCCTGCCGCCGGCGAGTTTTCAGCTGCGCGCCGGCGCAGACAGTTTGAGGGAATATCTGTTCAACAAGCACGCGATCCGGCACCAGCTCTGCACCGATTGCGGCGTCGAGGTATTCGCGCGCGGCAAGAAGCCCGACGGCACCGAGGTGGTGGCGCTCAACGTCAGCTGCATCGACGGCATCGAGCTCGCCAAACTCGCGATGACGCCGATCGACGGCCGCAACAGGTGACCGCATCGCGGTCATTCCGGGGCGTGCGGTAGCGCGAACCCGGAATCTCGAGATTCCGGGTCTGCGCCTGACGGCGCATCCCGGAATGACGTTCAAGCATCCAGTTCCTTGTAATGCCGGAAGATGCCGTCCTCGTTGAAGGGGATGCGGCGCTCGCTCGCGAGATAAGCCCTGATGTTCGGCCGTGCGGCGACGCGGTCGTGCAGGCCGCTCAGGCCGGGAATGCCGCGCTCGAACGCCGTCATGTGGTTCGGAAACGCGTAGCGCAGGCCTTCCACGATCTGGAACAGCGAGAGATCGACATAGCTCAGCCGCCGTCCGGTGAGCCAGGCGCCGCCGCCGTCCTTCAGCACCCGTTCGAAATAGCCGAGATATTTCGGCACGCGTTCCTTCCAGAATTCCGCGCTGCGTTTTTTGGCGGGCGCGCGCTGCTCCTCGTAATACAGCGACGGCCCGAGCGGGTGGTGGGTGTCGTGGATTTCCAGCACCAGATCGGTGACCGTGAGCTGCAACTGATGCAGCCACAGCTGCCCGGCTTCCGCCTTCGGCGCCAGGCCATGGCGCGGCCCGAGATAGAACAGGATGTTGGCGGTCTGCGCGATCACGCGCTTGCCGGCCTTCAGGAACGGCGGGGCAAATGGCGGCGTGGCCGAGCGCGCCTCCATCATCCGCATCATCGCCGCCATGCCGCGATCGCTGCGCGCGACGTCGGCATAGTCGGCGCCGGCCTGCTCCAGCGCGAGGCGGACATATTCGCCGCGGCCCTGGATGCCCGGCCAGTAATAAAGTTCGTAGCGCATCGATGTCCTCGTTCCCTTCACCCTGCACCGCACCAGAGCGTTGCTCTCGCCGGCACCAAAACTGATGATAGCATTGTTCATTCTAACCTGGTTTGCGAACGGGCCGCTGGGGTCCGTTCGCAATTTTCCGGGATGGACCTGGCCAACGCAAGGAAGCGGAATCGTCCCGACAACACCGGAACTTGGCAAGTATGACACCGAAACGGATATGGCGCATGTAGTCGCTGGATGTCTGTTATCCGGGCAAAGCGGACTATGTGTACTCGGAGCGAGTAATTCGCCTTTTGACCCCTAAGAGACTTTGGACCGGTCAACTTGCCCCCGCCTGTTTGCCGCTGCGGCGATCAAATTCCGATGCGTTTATGTGGACTCTCGCACGTCATGGGCGCCTATTGTCAATCATCACCGTCCGCCCTTGGCTGTTTCCGGTGACTGTGAGTGTCGTGCTCCCGCCCTTCATGCAGAGCCGACCATGGATAAGTTCATACACGACGCGAACCTGAAATTATTCCGCAAACGACTGGCGGAAGCGACCGACGAAAAACAACAGAAGGTCCTTCACAATCTCATCACTGAATACCAAAACCGGCAGTTCAAACCCGATCCGTTTGACGTAAATCAAGCTCTCTGAGATTATCTGAGCTATTCTTTTCTATTATTTTTTGGATTTTCCGTCATGGTAATGCGTCTATTCGCGCCGCAATTCCTCATCCTCTGGGCCTTTGTCGCCTCCACCATCGCCGTGCATTTCCGCGGCAAGGTGCGGCTAGGGTTCTGGCGGCAGTTCACCGACCATTCCACCCTCATGGCGCCCTATAACGTGCTGATGTACCTGTTTTCGGCGGTGCCGAACCAGCCGATCCTGGATGAGGCATCGATCCCCGAACTCAAGGCGTTGCGCGATAACTGGCAGCCGGCGGCCTCCTCGCTGTGTTTCTGGCGACAGCGTTTGCTTGAGGTTCCCCGATGGCACTGCGCAAGCCCACAAGCCATCAGGTCAAGGCACTTCTCATTCTGCGAACGGATGTGAAGCTGCCAATCACAGAACCATGACAAACGCATCAGTTTTGCCCGCGACTTCGAGTGCGCGCCACCGTCCGACGATCCGGCGGCTGGCGGCATGGCTCGCTGCGTCTGCCTGCGATCCGAAAGCCGCCCCCCGGCTGGTGATCGGCTTTGCGGTAGCCCATGCAGTGCTCTGGACCTTCATCCTCATCAATCTCAAGGCGGCGCAGGACGTCCATCTGGACGTCGCGGAAGCCTTCGCCTGGGGCCAGAAATTCCAGCTCGGCTATGGCAAGCATCCCCCGCTGTCGGGATGGGTCGCGGGCGTCTGGTTCAGGATATTTCCGGTCGCCGACTGGGCCACTTACGCACTGGCGATGGCTACGCTCGGCGTGGGGCTCGTGATCTGCTGGCTGATCGCGCTCCGCGTGGTGGACCGCCGCCGCGCCTTCTTCGTCGTGGTGATGCTCGCGCTCTACCCGATCTTCAATTTCAAGGGCTTCAAATACAATCCCGACCTGCTGCAGCTCGTTACCCTGCCGCTCGTGGTACTGGCTTATCTGAACGCGTTCGAAAAGCGTAACGCGAGATCGGGCCTGTGGCTCGGGCTCGCTGCCGCGCTTGCCTTAATGACAAAATATTGGGCGCTGACCATGTTCGGCGCCATCGGGCTTGCCGCGCTGATCCATCCCGACCGCTTGAAGTTTCTGGTTTCGCCGGCACCTTGGGTCGCGATTGCCGCGCTCATCGTTGCCATGATCCCGCATCTGGTCTGGCTGAAGGAAGTCGACTTTATGCCGTTGGTTTTCGTCAGCAGCACCTATAGCCTGTCGAGTCGCGCCGAAAGCGCTCAACTTGCGCTCGGCTATGTCGGCCACAATCTGGCGCTGCTGCTGGTTCCAGTGGCGCTGGCCGCGCTTGCGCTGGCCTTGGTGCCGCCGTGGTGGACGAGCCGGATGGGGAATCCGCTGGCGCCGCTCACGCGCGCCTGGTCGCGTGGCGCTAATGCGAGCGTGAACGCATCACAGGCTCTGAACATCTGGATCATCCAGATCGTCGCCGCGGTCGGGCCGCCGCTCGGCGGCCCGATTTTCACGGTCTACATGAAGACCGATTGGGGAATCCCGATGTTTTTTCTGGCGCCGCTGGCGCTGGTCGCGATTCCGTCGCTGCGCCTGCCGAAAATTGCGCTGTTCAATGTCGCCGCGATCTGGCTCGCCATCACGCTTGTCGTGGTTGCTTTATCGCCATACATCGCTTCCCGCGAGATGGCGAGGAATCCCAACGGCGCCTTTGGCTATGGCGCGCGCTCGGAGCTTGCCCGCGAGCTGACCGGAGCCTGGCATACGCGTTTCCAGACGCGATGGGCGGTAGTCGCCGGCACCACAGAGATAGGCGAGCCGATGACGTTCTACAGTCCGGATCATCCGGCGCCGTTCACGCCGGGCGAGGTCTGGTCGTCGGGGCTGACGTCGCTGGAGGAAGCCAAGCGGCTCGGTTTCATCGGCGTCTGCGATACGAGCCAAGGAGGGCTTTCAATATGCGAAGCATGGATGGCGACCAATGCCGTCAATGCCGAGCGCCTCACCATCACCACGCAGCGCTTCTTCAAGGGGTATCCAGGACCGGCGATCACCTGGATGGTCTTTATCGCGCCGCCGTCGAAATAGGATTTTTCATCTTGGCGGCTCAAAGCGAACCCAATTCCAAATCCCCGCGACGTCTCTTCATGGCACGAACCGGACCAACCGGGTCGGTCCGACGATGTCCGCTCCTCGGGGCAAACCGGAAGCCGCCGCCACATCGCAAAGTGACGCGATTGACCCGGAACGGACTTGGCGCGTGGTCTGCGGGCAATATTCTTGACATGGGTCAACACCAAATGATCTGGCGGACATGATGATTGCCACTCAGCGTGAGACGGCATTCGATCATGGAGACGACAGATGGACGAAGCGATCAAGAGCAAGATCCTGACGCTGTTGGACCAGCATCGCATCATGACGATTGCCACGGTAAGGCCGGATGGCTGGCCGCAAGCGACGACCGTCGGTTATGTGAGCGACGGCCTCGACCTCTACTTCCTTTGCGGCCTGGACAGCCAGAAGGCGCGGAATCTGGCGCGAGACGACCGGGTCTCGCTGACGATTGATCACGACACCTCGAATTTGATGGCGATCACCGGACTATCCATGGCGGGGCATGCGCGGGCGGTGGAAAGCCGGGAAGAGGCGGAGAAGGTATTGGCAATGATGCCGTTAAAGTATCCCGACAGTCCACCCCTGCCAATGAAGATGCCCAGTCCCGATGAGGTTCGTCTGTTCCGCGTTACGCCGACCATCGTGTCCATACTCGACTACTCCAAGGGCTTCGGACATACCGATCTCGTGAATTGCTGAGCGATTTTTCCAAGGCTTGCGCGCGCAGTTCGGGGTTGCGCAATCACCCCGACAGTCGGCGCTCTCAGTCTGGTCGTGCGGACAGAGCGCATGACCGCTCATGGCACCTTTGAGAAATGCCGAGGGCGCGCCGAGAATGTCCGGGGTAAGAGGCAGACCGGAAGTGATGGCGACCGAGAATCCGATCGGTGCCGGCTACACCTCGCGCAACTACAAGCCCGAATTCGAGCGCCACGTCGATTTCCTCACCAGCTATCCGCCGGGCGACATCAACGACGGCCAACTGTGGGGCCCGATGCGCGAAGAGACCAATGCCTGGTTCGGGCGCATCCACACCGGCCTGAAAACGCCGCATGCGACGGCGGCGACTTTCGAGGGCGGGTTCTCCAATATTACCTAGAGCTGCCGGCAAGGGCGTAGTATGCTATATCTGGTGAGGATTGGCCAAGGTATCGGGGGCCGGCGCGCCGGGGGCGACATGAACCACGCAAGCATTAAGAAACCCAACATCCGCCGCCGGTGGCTGGGCGCGACCGCGCTGAGCTTCGGCTGCCTTGCCGCGACCGCGCTGCTGCCGGTTCCTCTCGCATTCGCCGTCGATGCCACCTGGCAGGGCAATGGCGCGCCGACCGCCGACGAATGGAATCAGACCAACAACTGGAGCGCCAACGCGCTGCCGACGGGAACCGCGACGTTCGCCAATAATGCTGCACCGACGACGGTGACGGTCCGGGCCACCGGCGCGGGCAGCGACGTCACCTTGGATCAGATCCAGTTCAATGCCGGCGCGCCTGCCTACACCATCCAACTCGGGTCAGGTGCATTCCCGAATCCGGTGGGCAGGGCTCTCACCCTCAACGGAGCCGGCATTGTCAACAACTCTTCGAACGCGCTGAGCATCGACGTCTCGGGGTCCTTCGGGCAGCCGAGCACCTTGACTTTCAACAACACGAGCACGGCCGCGAACACGATTATCAGTGTCACTAGCTCGGTCGTAAATTTCAACAATAGCTCCACGGCCGCAACGGCAACGATATTCATTGGGGGATTTGCCGTCACGAACTTCTTCAACACCAGCACGGCGGCGAACGCGAACATTACGACCCATCAAAGCGAAGCTACGACCGTTTTCCATGACACCAGCACGGCCGGCAACGCGACCATCACCAACGTTCTTGGGGCCACGTTTTTTACCGACAGCTCTACCGCCGGCAATGCCACGATCACGACCAGCACTAGGTGGTGTGGACACTTATCGCATCCATAAGATGATGGCGGCGAGAGTGACGACGGCACGGTAATTTCGTGCCGTCTTTTCAAAGCGGGTTGCGACACGGCGGAACTGCTTGAGTTTTGAG
>Ga0182014_10001154_pt1 | contig 35829 bp, 26 predicted proteins | sample 612S2DmetaG_FD_120489 | JGI IMG/M metagenome (GOLD analysis project Ga0182014, IMG submission 120489) | Permafrost microbial communities from Stordalen Mire, Sweden - 612S2D metaG | ecosystem: Environmental > Terrestrial > Soil > Wetlands > Permafrost | place: Sweden: Stordalen | collected... | reverse complement strand
CGCGGCTGGCGGACCGGCTCAGCTCGGAATCCATCCGCCTGGCGCGCTCGCTGCGCAGGATGTTGGGACACGCCATGGGAAACGCGGCGTTATGAACATCGCCTTCGTCATCACCCGGACATCGTCACCGCCCTCGACCGACAATGGCTGGCACACCCGGTTGAGATCGTGTGGAACCAAGCGGCGCAAGGGCGGTAACCTCCGTAAAAGTCAGTCGCGCGACTCTTTGTCTCGTTCGTCCTATTGTGTTTGCCTTGGGGAATGGCCGATAATACGATGAAGCTTATAGCCTGACTTACTAGGTAAATCCAGTGACGCCTATGGGACTTCGAAAGTGGATCGCGTGGGTCGTAGCCGGCACCGTCAGCTCTACCCTGCTCGGGTCCGGGCCGGTGATCGGCGTCGTCTCGGCGGAGGGATCGTTTCGGCTGGATAACGTCGCGGCTGTCGCGCACGCCACGTTACTTGACGGAACCGAGATTCAGTCCGACGCCAGTACGCCGCGGTTGCAATTGAAGGACGGCGCGTGGTTGCTCCTGGCCACCTCGTCGCGGGTCAAGATCGGCGGCCGCCGCATGGCGATCGAGCAGGGTACGGCGGAGATCGGCGGGGCGGCCCGCTACGATCTCGAGGCCGGAACGCTGCACATCAAACCGGCTAATAACCGTGCGCTCGTACGCGTTCAGGTGAACGGGGAACGGCAGGTGCTGGTAGCCGCGGCCGGCGCGCCTGCGCTGGTCTATACCGGCGCTGGCCTGCTGGTAGCCAAGGTCCGCGACGGCGCAACTCTCTCCTTCGATCCGCAGGCCGGGCCGGCCACGACGGCGCAGGTTCCCGGCTGTCTGCTCTCGAAGGGCGGACGGTACATCGTGGTGAATCTGGAAACCAAGCAGGTGCTGGAAGTGACTGGGCCGGATGCCTCAAAAGAGGTCGGCAACCGTGTCCTGGTGACAGGTACGGTGGTGAGCGGTGTGACCCCGGTGTCCCCCGCTACCGAGGTGATCCGCATCGGCATCCTCACCCATATCGATAATGGTGGCTGTGTAGCGGCGGCGGCCGACGTCGGTGCTGACCCGTTGATGCACGCTCCGGTTCAGGCGCCCGCCGCTTCCAGCCACACGACCGCCTACATCGTCCTCGGCGTGGCCGTGGCCGCCGGCGCCATCGCCGGCGTAGCAGTTGTCGAAAGCGGCAAGAAGTCCAGCCAGTAGGCCCGCCACGTGATTACTGACTGATTACGGATTACTCACTCAATGCGCATCTTTCGCGCACCGGAATCCGATGTCGGAGCCTTTGAATCGGGCTGGCACCGTGGTCTTATCCCAAATCGCGTCCGCGTCGAGAGAGTACTTAAACGACGTGCCGCGAATCAGGTACCAGGGTTCGTCGGCGGTGGGCGGCGGGGTCAGCAGCTTGCCGAAAGTGTCGGTCGCCTGCTTGCTGGGGGGCGTCAACTGCTCCACCAGCTCCCAGGCATTACCGATCATATTCAGGGCGCCGCAGGGGCTGGCGCCGGCGCCGAAATCGCCCACCGGGCGCAGACCCTTCGAATTCAGGTTGGCGCGCGAAGGATCCTGTTGATCGCCCCAGGGGAAGGAACGGCCGTCGTCGCCGCGGGCGGCCTTTTCCCACTCCTTGTCGTTGGGCAGACGCTTGCCGGCCCATGCGGCGAACGCCTGCGCCTCGGTAATCGTCACGTTGACCACGGGTAAGTCGGGCTTATCCGCCGGAAAGCCATCCGGCAGCTTACGCCCGGTGGCTGAACAGAATTCGGCGTAAGCGGAATTGGGAACTTCCGTCTTGTCGATGTAGAACGCCGGCAGCGGTATCGGCCGCTTGTCCCGGCCGTATTCAAAAGTCCCGGCCGCCACCAGCAGCATGGTTCCGGTCGGCGTGGATACCATCGCGGCCAATTGCGTCGTGTGAGTGACAGGGACGGGTCTGGGACGAACCGCGAAGTACGTACCCGCCACCGCGGCCAGAGCCAGCACGACAACGGCCGGCGCCAGCCACGTGCGGCGCGCGGGAACCGGTGCCGGCGCTTGAGGCATTAACGTGGTGGGCGCATCCAGGTTGGCGATGAGCTGTTCGATCTCCGCGCATACGGCGCCGAATCCCTGCGGCCTGGCGGCGGGACTTTTGGCCGTCGACCGCGCCACCAGATCGCAGACCGTCTCCGGCACGCCCGCCTGGCGCAGCGGGTCCATGTTGAGCGGCTCGTTCAGAATGCTGTAGAAAATCCGCTCCATAGTGTCGCCGCTGATGGGCTTTTGGCTCGTAAGCAGCTCGAACAGCAGGATGCCGAACGCATAAACATCCACCTGCTCGGTAGCGTTCTGCCCGGTAACTTGCTCGGGAGACATGTAATACGGCGTGCCCAGCACGTAACCGGCGCGGGTGAGCGACATGCCGGCCGCCTTGGCAATGCCGAAATCCATCAGTTTCACCACCCCGGCTGCGTTCAGATGCACGTTTTCCGGCTTGATATCGCGGTGAATGATGCCCTGCGAGTGGATATATTCCAGGGCGCGTCCCACCTGCAGAGCGATTTTCAGCTTGCCGCGCAGGTCGCCGGTATGGCCGTCACGGATGGCATGGCGCAGGTCCTCGCCGCGCAGAAACTCCATCACCAGAAAAGGATGGCCGTTCTCGTCCTCGCCGAAGTCGTAAATGCTGATAATGTTGTCGTGCGCCAGGTTGCCCGCCATGCGGGCTTCGGCCAGGAACCGGGTCTTGGTTTCGGCATCGGCGCAGCCGGCCTCGGTCAGAATTTTCACCGCCACCGTGCGTCCGATTACCGTGTCTCTGGCGCGGTAGACGTGCGACATGCCGCCGCCCAGAAACTCTTCCATCTCGTACTTTCCGATGCGCGCCGGAAGCTGCATCAAGGCCGTGCCACCTCCGCCACGCAGGACATGCCGCCGAAGTAACCTCTATCGAAGACCGAAGGCGTGGATTGTAAGTCGAAACGAACCCTCACCGGGCGGCCGTTGTCGGTAACTTGAGTGTCCGACTTGCCGCGCTTCATGGCGATTTCGACTTGCGTGCCCTGGTGCAGATCGGCATCGTCCACTAACTGGAAAATGGCCCAGAGGCCGTCATAACTGCCGTAGTCGTGGTCGCTCCCGCCTTTGACCTTGACCGAAAGTTGCACGCCGGAGGCGGAACCCGGCCAGGCGAAAGTTGCCGCCTTGGAAGGATCGGCGGCGCTGAAATCCGCGCTTTTGCCGTCCACCGTCAGTTTCGCGCTTTCCGTATCCGGCAGCGGCACCAACTTCACCGTGTAGTTGAAATGGGGATCGGGGGTGTTATTCGCATAGGCTGCGTCGGCAAACGCCGCGGCCCGATTGAGAAACCCCAGGAACGACGGGTTGATCGTCATGCCGCCCGAGGAAGCGGGCGAGAACTGCGACCCTGCGCGGGTAATTGCCTTCTGCAGGTTCTGATCGTAGAACTGCCACAGCAGGCCGTCTTTAGGCTTGAAGACGGCGTCGATGTCGGCCAGCGTGGCCAACACTTTACTGGACGGCGTAAAAGGATACTTGGCGAGCAGCGGGCGCATCTGCCCGCAGAGGTCTTTGCCCTTGCCGTTCAATTCGGCCGGGCCTAGAGTGCGGACCAGGGCATCGACATACGTGATCGGCTCTTCCAGTAGGGTGCGGGTCTCCGCGTCCACGTGGCCGTCCGGATCGGGGCGGAAGGCTTGCGCGATCTGCCCGGTGGAAAGTTTGGCGGCGGAAGCGGCGCCCTGCACCGTGGCGGCGGCCGCGTCGTTGGGCGGCCCCGGCTGCGATGCCACTTGGTCCACGGTGGTCTGCAGCGTCAGCAGGTTGGTCATGTAGTTTTGATTGGGCCCCTGGATGTACTTATCCAAGCACGGAACCGGGGTGACGGATTGCACCGGCTGGAACAGGCCGGCCACTCCGGCGTCGTCCACCGAAGTATTCTGCGAAGCCACGCACACCAGCGCCAGCAGGGCGGATTGATTACCGGAAAGCTGCTGCAGTTTCTGGCTGGCGTCTTTCAGGCTGGCGTAGCGGACCACGTTGGCGGACTTGATGTAAGTGCGCCACTGATTGGTAAAGTCCGTGTTATAACGGGCGCGCAGATCGACGGCCAGTTTGTTCTTGTCGATATTGGCCTGAGCCTGTTCGCCCAGCACCCAGCGCTCCCCGTTGATGTAGCGATCCACGTGGTTGAGCGCATCTTTCATGAACGCCCAGCCGCCCTTGGAAAAGGCTCCGGGCACCTCGTGCGTCTCGACCACGGTTTGCGCTGAGCCGGCAAACTGGCGGTTGAAGTTGATGGGCGGGTTATTCTTTCCGGCTTCGGCCAGCAGGAAAGCGTAGACCGCCTCCTCCCCGGCGAACTGGGCCAGGTAGCGGCGGGCGTGCTCGATGGTGTCGGAGTCGTTGGCGCTCGAAAACGGGTTGGCGCTCTGCAACTCTTCGGCGTAGTATTCGAACTGCCTCTGGGCCAGGGCCTGGCGCTCGGCATCGGCGCCTTGTCCATTCACCCACGAGCTGAGCAGCACCGGAGCGAGAAACTCCTTGGTGCTCTTATCGTGAAACGAAGTGGTGATTAAGTAGGCTTTGAGAGCGTTGTAAGTGGGGCTGTACTCCGGACCGCGCGTGGCGGGCAGCGACGTCAGAAAGCGCTGGATGTTACCCTGCGTCTGGCCGAAGAGTAACTGCTTGAAGCGCGCGAAGTAAAGGCGGCGGGCCTCGGGGTATAAGTCGTCGCCGGCATACAGTCCCCAGCGATAACTCCAGGGAGCGCCGTCGCGGTGATAGGACGCCAGCGTTTCCATCGACTGCCGCAGCGTTTCGAGCTTCTGCAGGCTGGGAAGGGAAGCCAGGTCCGCTCCGGTGGACTCGCCCGAAGCGATGCCCTGCGCGGCGTCGCGAACCTGCGATTCCAACCCGTGATTGCGGAAGAAGCTCACCGTGAACGCCGTCGCCAGCAGCAGGCACAGGCCGGCCCCGACGGCCAGCAGGATGCGCCGGCCGCGGCTGGATTTGGTGCTCGATCCGCTGGCTCCCAAAGCGCCGCGATCGGCCAGCAGCACGTGGTGGAACAGGTGGCCCAGAAAAACCCACTGCGGAACCTTGCGCGTGGCCCCGGCCGGCTGCGGTGCGGGCGCCGCGGCCTGGGGGCGTCCGCCCACGTGGAAGATGCCCGTTGCGCCGCTGGACGATCCGTAGCCGGCCGCCTCGCCGGCGGCGGGCGCCACGGGCGCGGACTCGTTGATCAGGACCGGGCGCACGCCGGTGAAGTAGAAACCCCGCAGAAACGGCCCCACCGTCAACTGGCTGGGGCGGCAAAGGTCCACCAGAAACTGTACCGCCGTGGTGCGCAGCTTGCGGAACTCGCGCGGGAATTCATAGGTCGCCGGCAGCTTGCCGCCATCCGTTTCGCGCGCCAGAAACTCCGGGCGGGCGTCGGCAAGGGAGCGAAACAGCCGCTCGAAGTTGCCGGTCAGCCGGGCCGTCTCTTCGTCGCCGTAGACACCTTCGCTGCGGCGCCCCAGCATGGGCAGGGTCACGCCCAGCACCTGGCCGGCTTCGTCGTTGGTCAGATTACGGAAGAATTCGGTGAAGAAGGGTACCCGGTCGGCCTTGGTGAACAACACGTAGACCGGCAGGTTGATGCCCATCGCTTGCGAAATCTCACCCAGCCGCGCCCGCAAAGCCCGCGCCGAATTCACCGCGGCCTCCTGGGCGGCCGCGCGGGTGAAGACCTCGCAATCGAAACAGATCAGAGCGGCGCGGGGGGCCTGCTCGCCTTTGCCCATCACCGGCGAGCGCGGCTCGAGCCGGGCAATCAATTTGCTCCATTTGGCGGCGTCGGCGGCGAGCTGCCCTCCCGCTTCCACGAACAGCGAACGCCTGGAAAACCAGACATTGGCGGTTCGCGTGGGCGTTACGTTGCCGTTCTGATACACCTGCCCGGCGATCAACTCCGCTTCCAGGCCGGAATGCAGCATCACGCTGGTCTTGGTGCTGCCCGCATCGCCCATCACGAGATACACGGGCAATTGGCCCACGCGGGCGCCTTCGGCCAACTTGCCGGCGGAAAGCTTGGCTTCGGCCTCGCGAATCAGCAGCGAGATTTCATCTCCGCCGGGCGCCTGACCGGCGTTTCCCGCGGCTTGCGCCTGCTTCCCCTTCTTCCTCTGGCGCAGCCACAGCGCGATCAGAACCAAGAGCGCTACCAGGACGACGCCCAGGACTACATAGAGAATCATGCTTTCGCTCCTAGCCTTTCGCCTGTACGGCGATGTTGTGGACATCCGACACGCCGGAACCCAGACCGATTTTGTAGCCGGCGAACAGCAACAGGGTAACCGCCGCGCACACGATGGCGATCGCGGCCAGCTTGCGCACCCACGGGTCGCCGCGCACGGCTAACGCTTCCGCCGGCGGACTCCACCCGGGTGAAAGGGGGCCGAAAGCTCCGCGCACGCGCTGGATCTTCTCGCGGGTCATGGCGATGGTCTGCGCCAGCTCGCCGCGGTTGCCCGCGCTGTAACGTCCGCTAAAACCGAGCAGCATCGCGAGCAGATGGATCTCGAGCAGGTCGGCCAGATCCTGCGAATCCTGCCGGCCCAGCAACTGCTGCAGGTTCTGGAAGAACACTTCGCCGGCGATATGGATGCCGAACAGCTCTTCCTGAAGAGGCTTGCGCAGCCAGTCGGCGAAGATCGGGTTTTGCGAATTGAGGATAGATTCGTCGAGGAACGCTACGGCCGCGAAAGTGGCGAACTTCACGTCCTCGGCAGCGTATCCGGCGGCCAAGGCCTGGCTGGCGGCGGTCTTCAACGCTTCCCGCGTATGATGGCGAAAAGCCTCGGCATCGCCGACGTTCTGCCGGCCCGCGCGCAGGCGAACCACGGCGGTCAGCACCTCCTGGTAAATCAAGGGCAGGTTTTCCGGCCGGCGGCCGGTGGCAGCGGTAGGCGTCATTGTTTATGAATCCAAAACCACCAGAATTTCCACTTCCGGGTTAGGGAACTCGCCGGGAACGTACAACCCCAGGGTGCGGGTCTGCACGATATGATCCCAGCACGGTCCGGTGCGGCTGATGCCGAAGTATTGCGTTTCCACCCGAGCCGAAATGGCGGCCGGCGGCACCGGTAAATGGGTGAGGCTCATGCCGGGTAGAGCGCGCCGCACCAACTCGCGAACGAAGGGCGGCGTGCAAACCTTGATGAGGTTGGGCGCGTGTATCATGAGCTCGGCCTCGCCCATATCGGCGCGCACCGCCAGCACCCATCGGGCGCGCCCCAGGCAGCGTTGATCGCTCACCTGCCCCTCGTAGTAGTAATTCCCCGCGCTGGCCAGCGGAATGGAGAGACAGTTGGTGGGGACGATGGTTTCCAGGTGGGCGCGAATATGGCGATCGAGTTCGTCGAAACATTCGCTCAAGTTCATGTGGTCGTAAGCCGGCAGGCTGCTCGGATGGGAATCCAGAGCGAAAGTGCAAAGCGCCCCGCCCAGGCGCGCCAGCTCGCGGTAGAGTTCCTCGGGATGGCCGCGCTTGGCGAGGAACAGGTGGCGCAATGGCGCCAGCGCCGAATTCACGGCGTGCAGCAGCCAGAAGTTGGCGATCTCGCGGGTCGAGAATTCCACCGCGTTACCGCCGGAGGCTGCGGGGCCGCGACTGATGGAAGCTGATTTCTCGCTCAGAATTTCGATTAAACGCCGCAGAATTTCCATCAAGCGCTGGCTGGCGCCGATGCCGAGTACCGGCGGCACGAACTGCGGGTCGTAAACAAAGTGGCCGGCGCCATCGCGCATCACGCGCGCCAGCGGCAGGGCGATCATGTCGCCGGCCGGTTCGGTATCGACGAGCAGGCGAAGGTTCTTGCGCCCAAAGCGCACCGGCCGCTCGTCGGCTCCCGTGTTTTCATCGTGCAGCACCTGCGACTCGGCTAAATAGCGGGCATCCGCTCGGGAGGTAGCGTTGGTTTCGATCAGGCAGTTTAAGCCGTTGGGCTTGCGCGGCGGAATGGCGAGCAGCACGGTGATGGAATCGCGGGTTGGCGGGAACAGGTCGCCAATGGCGCGCGGCTCGGGCAAAGCGTCGCTTTCCGGCATGTTGAACGGCAGGCCGTCGGAGAAAATACCGCGCGCGTGAACCAGCGAGACGGTGCCGTTGCGCAGAGCTTCGGAATCGAGTTCCAGGCCCGCCACGCCGTAAGCCGCGAACCAGAGCGAGGAAACGGCGAACTGGATGGAATCCTCGAAATAGCGGCTCTGTACCTGGAAATGATGCGGCCCCAGGTACATGCCTTCAGACCACACCACACGCGACAGCAGCTTCATACGCTCGTTCGCCACTTTAGCATAGGCGGTCGCCTCCGGCGCGTTTTGCAATCGGGCGCGGTACCATGTTTAGGTGCCAGGGTCGGGCACGACGGGGTGTGCCATGAGTTTCTATGACAGGTACGAGTTGGTCGCTGCGCTCGAGGGAGAAGGGACCCGGGGCTTCCGGGCCCGGCAGAAAGATAACGGCCGCGAGGTCGCGGTCCACCTGCTGCTCGGCGGGAAAACGCCCGAAAACCAACTGCTTCTGGCGCGTGTCAACCCGTTCCGCGGGGCGCCGCGCCTGATCGAGGTCGGCGATTTCGAGGGCACTGATTACGTGGTGACCGCTGCGCCGCCCTTCGTGCACCTGAACGAGTGGGTCGTCATGATGGAACGCGCCGCCCTGGCCGAAGCGCAGAACAACCGCGTGGGGACCTGGAAAGTGACGCTACCCCAGCCCCCCGCCGCGAAAATCCCCCTGGCGCCACCGCCGCCCGCGGCTCCGGCGCCGCCACAGGGACCGGGCGAATTCACGCGGATGTTTCAGCCACCGGCGGCACAGCAGACATCGCCGGCGCCGTCAGCCCCTTCGGCGCCGGCTGCGGCGGCAAGAGAGCCTGGGGAATTCACGCGGCTGTTCCAGGCGCCCCAGGCCCAGCCGCCGGCTGCTCCCCAACCCCCCGCACCGCCAGCCGCACCGGCGCCGGCTGCGGCGGCAGGAGAGCCCGGGGAATTCACGCGGCTGTTCCAGGCGCCCCAGGCCCAGCCGCCGGCTGCTCCCCAACCCACCGCACCGCCAGTCGCACCGGCGCCGGCTGCGGCGGCAAAAGAGCCCGGGGAATTCACGCGGCTGTTCCAGGCGCCCCAGGCCCAGCCGCCAGTCGCCATGCCGGCTGCTACCCAACCCCCCGCACCGCCAGTCGCACCGGCGCCGGCCGCGGCGGCAAAAGAGCCTGGGGAATTCACGCGGCTGTTCCAGGCGCCCCAGGCCCAGCCGCCAGTCGCGATGCCGGCTGCTACCCAACCCCCCGCACCGCCAGTCGCACCGGCGCCGGCCGCGGCGGCAGGAGAGCCTGGGGAATTCACGCGGCTGTTCCAGGCGCCCCAGGCCCAGCCGCCAGTCGCGATGCCGGCTGCTCCCCAACCCACCGCGCCGCCAGTCGCACCTGCGCCGGCCGCGGCGGCAGGAGAGCCTGGGGAATTCACGCGGCTGTTCCAGGCGCCGGCGGCGCCGGCGCCAACTCCTCCCGCCGCTCGACCGCAGCCGGCTTCCGCACCTCCGGCCCAGCCGGGTGAATTCACGCGCATGTTCCAATCCCCTCTGCCATCCGGTGGCGTGCAGAGCGATTGGCCGGAGCCCAAGCCGGTGGCACCACCGCCGGGCGAGTTTACGCAGATGTTTCAATCGCCCTCGCCGGCCGCTCCGGCATCGCCGCCTCCCGCGCAGGGCGGCGAGTTTGCCCGATATTTTCAGGCGAACGCGCCCAGCCCCGGCCCTCAGCTTCCCGCGTCCGTGGGCCTCCCGCCGGCGGCGCCATCGCCCGCACCTCAGCCACCCGCGGCTCAACCCGGCGAGTTCACGCAGATGTTCGGCAGGTTGAACCCCCCGCCGCCGTCACCCGTGCCCTCCGTACCTGTCCCACCGGCCCCGTACACTCCGGCGTACGGGCCATCCGCGGGTCCGGGTGCGACCGGAGCTTTCTCGCTTCCGGCGCAAGCTCCGCCGCCACCGGCGGCACAAGGTCCCAGCGAATACAGCCGCATGATGCAGGCCTACAATCCGCCGCCGTCTTCAACGGCAGCCGGCGCCCCGCCCCAGTCTCCGCAAATGCAGATGCCGCAGGTGCAAGGGCCTCAGATGAGCATGCAGGGACCACATTTGCAAATGCAACCGCCGTCAGTGTCGGCGCAGCCGCCGCAAATGCAGATTCCGCCCATTCAGATGCAAGCCCTGCCGATGCAAGCGCCGCAAATGCCGGCCGGCCCGGTGGCGCCGCCGCAAACCAACTGGCTGCTGATTGCGATCATCGGCCTTCTGTGCTTCCTGGTGGGCGGCGTGATCGTTTATTTACTGGCCCGGCGCTGAAGCGAGTCGAAACGCCTCATTCATAGCGCAGCGCTTCGGTAGGATTCACCCGCGTGGCGCGGCGTGCCGGAAGGTACCCGGAGACGGCTCCGACCGCGGCCATCCCCAGCGCGGCCATCGCGATCACCAGCGGGTCGTGCGGCTCGACGCCGTAGAGCTGGCTGGCGAGCAGGCGGGTGACCAGGAGCGCCGCGGGCAGCCCGATCGCCACGCCCACGCCCACCAGCAGCAGCACTTCGCGCACCACCAGCCACAACACATTGCGCGCCGAGGCGCCCAGCGCCATGCGAATCCCGATCTCGCGCGTGCGGCGTGCCACCAGAAAAGCCATCACGCCGTAGAGCCCCACCGCCGCCAGCACGGTTGCCAGCACGCCGAACGCGGTCGAGAGCGTGGCTGCCAACCGCTCCACCGCCAGCGAATCGTCTTTCTGTTTTTCGACGGTTTTCATCTGGTAGACGGGCAGATTCGGATCGAGCTTGTGCACTGCGGCGCGTAGCGCCGGGAACATCTGTTCCGGAGCGAGGGTAGTGCGGACGTACGCCGTCATCATGTTGGCGGTGTGCTGCAGGTACGGAAAATACACCTCGCGCGGGATCGGCTCCTTCATGGTCATGTACTTGGTGTCGCGCACCACGCCGACGATCTCGGTATCGGTTTTGGTCCCCGGATCGGTACCGCCCCCGATGCGATGCCCCACCGGGTTCGACGCGCCGAAGTAGTAGCGCGCGAATTTCTCGTTCACGATCGCGACCCGCGCCGCGCCCTTGGCATCGCTCTCGCGGAAAGCGCGGCCGCTGTAAATGGGAATGCGGAGGGTTTCGAAATAGCCCGGCGAGACATAGTTCACCCACGACTGCATATCTTCGCCCGGCTTGGTCGTGTGGCCTTCCACGGTGAAACCGCTATCCCAATCGTCCCAGGTCAGCGGAGGCACCTGGCACAGCGCGGCCGATTGCGCCGCGGGAAGCTCCGCCAGGGCGTGCGCAAGCCGTTTATAAAAAAGCTCGGACTGCTCGTCCTTGTAGCCGTTCAGCGTGGGGTCGACGGAAAACGAGAGCAGGTTGGCGACTTCGAATCCGGGGCTGAGCTGCTTTAGGTGGCGCAGGCTCGTCCCGAAAAGCCCGGCGGCGATCAGCAGCAGCAGCGAGAGGCTCACCTGGGCCACCACCAGCAGCTTGCGCCAGCGCGCCTGGCCGCCGCCGGCCACCGCGCCGGCCTGATCCTTCAGCACCGGCGCGATATCCGAGCGGGTCGCCTGGAGCGCCGGCGCCAGCCCGAAAATCACGGCGGTAACGGCGGAAATCGCCATGTTGTACCAGAAGATGCGCAGGTTGGGGTCGAGGTTGAATTTCATGGGCGGCTCCATATCGGGCATGAGATGGACCAGCAGCCGCATGGTCCACGGCGAGATGAAAAAGCCGGCCAATCCGCCGGCCAGCGCCAGAATCAGGCTTTCCAGCATGAGGTGGCGCACGATGCGCGCGCGGCTCGCCCCCAGCGCCAGCCGCAGCGCGATCTCCTTCCGCCGCGCCGCCGAGCGCGCGATGATCAGGTTGGCCACGTTGGCGCAGGCGATCAGCAGCACCAGCCAGACCATGGCCCCCATGGCCAGCACCGGCGCTTCCAGGAACATGCGGGGAATGTTATTGCCCCCGCCGCCCGGAGACACGTCCAGGGTCATTTTGAGGAATTGCTGCCGGGCGTAGACCGAGGCGTGGGCGAACTCGGCCTGGCGCACTTCCATTTCCAGTACGTTGTGGAAGGTGGGCGCAAGCGAGACTTTCGCCCGGCGGAGGGTCACGCCCGGCTTGAGGCGCCCGAAAACCTGCACCCAGCGCAGGCGGCGATTTTCCAGCGGCCGTTCCTGGCGCGTCAGGTCCGGAGCCATGACAATGGGCACGTAGATCTGGGCGGGGAACATCGCCTCCATGCCTTCAAAGCCGCGCGGCGCAATGCCCACGATGGTCAGTTGGTGGTCGTTGACCAGCATGGTCTTGCCGAGAACACCCGGATCGCCGCCCAGACGCGACTGCCAGTAGTCGTAACCCAGAACGGCGAAAGGCGAGCCGCTGGCGGCGCGGTCGTCGTCGGGCGTGAACAGGCGGCCCATGGCGGGCTGCAGACCGAGCGTGGGGAAGTAGGTCCCGCTGACGAGCTCGGCGGCGACGCGTTCGTTGCGCCCGCCGAAGCTCACGCTAGCCGCCGCGAGGCAGCGCGCCAGCATCCCGTCGAAGACCTGGTTTTGATTGCGAAAATCCACGTAGATGGGATAAGAGAGCGAGTTCAAACCGGTGTTGGAACCGTAGTGCTGGCCAACCTCCTTTAGCTGCGCGAGGGCCGAGGGGTCGCGCACCGGCATCAGGCCAAGCAGCACCTGATCGAGCATGGTGAACACCCCGGTATTGGCGCCGATTCCAAGCGCCAGCGAGAAAACGGCGACAGCCGCGAAAACAGGCGCCTTCGCCAGGGAACGGAAGGCGTAGCGCAAATCGTCGGGAAGGCTCATGGCAGCTCACAGAGGCCACTACCCCATACGCGCCTGGCGGCGGGGTTGTTCCACGTAGCCCATAGCCGCTAACTTAACGTGGCGCACGCAAAAGTGCGTGCGCCACGTTGGGGCTAAGTTAGCGCCTATGCCATCATCCCGCTTGCGGCAGCAGAATGATCAGCTCCAACTGCGGATTGGGAAGGTCGGCGGGCACGTAGGCCGCCAGGTTGCGGGCGCGCTGGACGGCTTCCCAGCATATTCCCGACTGGTTCAGGCTGAAATACTGATAATTCAATTTGATGGGAATCGCGCTGGGCGGCGACGCGAGGTGGGTCAAGGTCAGGCCGGGGAGCGCGTTGCGTACGATGTGCTCGATATGGCTGGCCGAGCAGACCTTCACCAGCGCCGGCGCGCGGGTAACGATTTCCGCCTCCCGCGTCTCGGCGCCGACCGCCAGATACATGCGCGTATTGTTCAGGTATTTGTCCTGATCGATTGCGGTGGCATAAATCGACGGCTTCACCAGCTTGAGGGGCAACGCAACCACGTTGCTCGGGACCACGGTTTCGAGCAGCGCGCGCAGCTTTTCGTCGAGCTCGGTGAAGCAGGCTCCCAGCTCGTCGTGGTCGTAGACGGGCAGGTCTCGGGGGTGGATTTTAGTCGAAAAAGTGGTGAGCGCTCCGGCCAGTTCGAGCATGGCGGCGTACAGCATTTCCGGATGGCCGCCGCGGGTTTCGAAGAGATGCCGGAAAACGGGATAGGCGGAATTGACGGTGTAGAGCAGCCAGAAATTGGCGATATCGGCGGCGGTGAAATCCGCCAGGCTCTGGTTCTTCTGGCGGCGCATGCCGGAGATGGCGCTGGAGCGCGTGGTGAGCAACTCGACCAGGCGGCGGGCGATGGCCACCAGGTAGTCGCTGGCATTCAGGTCGAGCAGCGGCGGGACGAACCGCGGATCGAGTTGGAACAAGCCGGCTCCGGTGCGGACCACGCGGGCCACGCGGAGGGCGGCATAACCGTCGCGCGCCTCGCCTTCGGCCAGCAAACGCAGATTCTTGCGCGCTACTTGGACGGGACGTTCGGCCAGGCCGGTATTTTCATCGCGGAACAGTTCGATTTCGGCCCGGTAGCGGGCGCCGCCCTCGCGCGCCGAAGTGGCCACGTTCAAGCCGCGCTCGCGATAATCGGGCACGGCCAGGTAGAGGTCGAGGGAGGTCTGATCGGGCTCGAAACATTCGGCCAGTTGTTTGAGCGGCGGGGCGGCATCGGAATTGGGAATATCGAAGAGCAACCCGTCGGAGAAAATCCCCGACGCGCTGGCGATTCCGAAGGCGCCCGCGCCCAAAGGCTCCTGCGCGATCTGCAGCGAACGGAAGCCCCAGGGCCGAAAGGCCAGGTTGTCGAGCTGAAACTGCAGCAGGTTTTCGTGAAAGCGGTCCTGTAGCTGCAGGTGCTGCGGGCTGAGGAAGGTGCCCTTGCTCCAGATCACCGGTTGGAGTCGCTTCATTTGCCCCCACAGTATCAGAACTGGAGGAAAGAGCCAAGCCGCGCCTGGTACCGTGCGCCGTAAAAACAGCCGCCGGTGAAGGTGCCGCTGGGGTTTCGAAGGGGACTCTTTCGATGCCGGCGCGTAGCCTTCTTCACTCCGGAAGTGCGAAGATCGTGAACGTGTCGGAGCGCTCTGACGTGTTCGGCGCTCTGGCCAAGCTCCGTCCCCATCTCACGTTTCAGCGTTCTCCCGGTATGCAGCAACCGGGAAACGGGCCGAAGGGCCTCCCTTATCGCCTTCGGGGCCTATACTGGATGTATAGGTGTTTATCCACTTAAGGGCATAGGTGCCGTCATGCGGGAAGAAGCCGTCCGCTGGAACATCAAGGTCTCGAAAGACACCGATCTGAACCTGCGCACCTTGCTGGGTGCCCAGGGTATGAAAAAGGGCGATCTCTCGAAATTCATCGAGGAGGCTGTCCGCCGGCGCGTGCTTCAGTGCACCATTCAGGACATCAGGGCGCGCAATGCCGACGCCGACCCCGATGAAATTCAGCGCATCGTCGACGAAGCCGTCAGCGAGGTCCGCGCGGAACGCCGCACCAAAGAAACAGCCGACAAAGCCTGATGCGCGTGGTCCTCGACACGAACATCGTCGTGTCCGCCCTGATCGCCCCGGCCGGCAAGCCCGCCGTTATCATTGACGCTTGGCTGGATGGAAAATTTACGCTCCTGCCCTGCGCCACGCATGTTGACGAGCCGTGCTCCACGCTGCAAAAGCCCGTTGCAGGTCGCCGGGCGTAATGCCGCTTCTCGGATACGTGCCGGCGCGTCACCTCCTACCTTTAGGAATCGTCATGAAATAACCATGCCAAATCCTGGAGCCCAACGTGGCGCACGCACTCGTGCGTGCCGTGTCGAGACTTTTCTCGACACCCGCTCGCGTGTGGTACGCCGAGCGTCGGCACGAGTGCCGACGCGGAACGCACGAGTGCGTGCGCCACATGCAATGTGTCGATGCACAAGGGTGCACAAGAATGCACAACGGGTGGCCGACGGTCCCCGGCGAAACCCGACTCCTTTCGGTCGCGGCTCGGTTGGGCGCCATGCACAAAAATGCACAAGGGCGCACAACGAAAAGACCCCGGCGATAAACGTAGGTGAAGAAAATAAATGACTTATTTGTTTTTTCACATCCTCGGGGGCGCACAAAGAATGCACAACGATGCACAACTGGAGGCGCTGACAAAGACCGTTCCCTTTGGCCGCGGCCCGGTTCTGAGTTACAGGTATAATTCCGGAGCGGGGGTGGAATGGGAACGGAAGCGGACGATCTGGACGAAGCCCTGATGCACCACCGGGCGGGGCGGCTGGCGGAAGCGGCGGCGGGATATCGGGCAGTATTGTTGCGCAATCCGCGCCAGCCGGACGCACTCTACCTGCTCGGGATGGTAGCGCACCAGACGGGACGGAGCGAGCCGGCCATCCGCATGTTCCGCCAGGCGCTGGTGGCGAAGCCGGACCACGCCCATTGCTGGAACCTGCTGGGCCTGGCGCTGGCGGCGGCGGGGGACGAAGCGGGTGCGGAGGAAGGTTTTCGCCGGGCCCTCGCGATCGAGCCCGCTCCGGGCTTTTTCCTCAACCTGGGCAATCTTCTGAAGGCGCGGGGCCGTTCCACCGAGGCTGCCGACGCCTACGGCGAAGCGTTGCGGCGCGACGCCGGATTCGCCGCGGCGCACTATAGCCTGGGCAATCTGAACCGTGCGGCCGGCGGGCTGGAAGAGGCCGCGGCGTGTTTCCGGCGGGCGCTCGACGCGGAGCCGGGGCACGGCGACTCGCTGGCGGCGCTGGGACAAACGCTCCAGGCGTTAGGACGCGCGCCGGAGGCGCTTCCGTTTCTCGAGCAGGCGGCACGCCGGGCGCCGGGTGACGCCGGGCTCGCTTGCGATCTGGGCGACGCCCTGGCGGCGTTGGGGCGCGGCGCGGACGCTGCCCGCTGTTACGAGACCGCGATTTCGATCGAGCCGGGCCTCGGGCGCGCCTGGTTCGCTTCCGGGTGCCTCGAGCGCGACCGGCACGATTACGCCGACGCCGCCGAACGGTTTCAGCAAGCCTGTCAACTTCGGCCGGAGTGGGCCGAAGCGCATCACAACCTGGGCCAGGCGCTATTCCAGACCGGGCAAGTGGATGAGGCGCTGGGCGAGTTCGAAGTGGCGGCCGAGGCGGGAAGCGGAGACATTTCGCGGGCCATGGCGGCGGTGATCGTCCCCGGCGGCCCCGACGCGACCAATGCGACCATCCTGGCGGTGAGGCAGGACTGGGCGCGGCGGGTGTTCCCCGCAGTGGCGAAGGGTGACAGACCACAAAATGCGATGGTCTGTCCCACTAAACTCCGGATCGGTTATCTTTCCTCCTTTTTTCATCGGCGGAACTGGATGAAGCCGGTATGGGGGGCGATCCACGGGCATGACCGCGCGAGTTTCGAGATTGATCTGTTTTCCGACGCGCCCGAACAGGCGATCGGCGAGGAGTACCGCCGTTCGGCGGGCGATGTCTTCCACGACATTTCCGGGCTATCGAACGAGGCCGCGGCGGCAACGATCGAGCAAAGCGGGGTGGACGTGCTGGTGGATCTGAACGGCTACAGCGCAATGGCTCGACTGCCGGTGGTGGCGGCGCGGCCGGCGCCGGTGGTTATCGGCTGGTTCAATCTGTACGCCACCAGCGGGATGGAGGCCTACGATTGGCTGGTCGGCGATGCGGTGGTGGTTCCCGCCGGGGAAGAGCGGTTCTATTGCGAGAGGATCGCACGGGTTCCCGGCACGTACCTGGCGTTCGAGGTGGGATACCCGACTCCGGACGCGACCGCGCCGCCGTGCCTCGCGAGCGGTGGCAGGCTGGCGTTTGGATCGTTGGCCTCGCAGTACAAAATCACGCCGGAGGTGCTACCCGCGTGGAGCGCGATTCTGCGGCAGGCGCCGGGGAGCACGCTGCTCATCAAGAACGCCGGCCTCGAAGCCGAGGGCATGCGCCGGTTTGTCCGGGCACGGTTCGAACGCGAGGGGATCGGCGCGGATCGGCTGGTGCTGGAAGGCCCGGCGGAGCACGACGAATTTCTGCAATCCTACGGGCGAATCGACGTAGCGCTCGATCCGTTTCCATACAACGGCGGCACGACCACGGCCGAAGCGCTGTGGCAGGGAGTGCCGGTGGTCTGTTTTCGGGGAGACCGGTGGGCGGCCCGGACCAGCGCCTCGATCGAGATGGCGGCCGGGCTGGGCGAATTCGTGGCGGCGGATCGGGCGGGTTATGTTGCGCTGGCGGTCGAGCTGGCGCGGAATCCCGAAACACCGGCACGGCTGGCGGAACTCAGGCGCAACATGCGGGACGGGTTGCGGGCATCGGCGGCGTGCGACACGGCGGGGTTGGCCCGGCATTTGGAGCTGATCTACCGGGAAGCTGTGGTATTCTCACCACGATGAGCGACGCGGCATCGCAGGCTTTCTGGCACGATATGTTGCCGAAATCGGGGACGGCGGAGGAGTATCTGGCCGCGCGGCGAGTATTCGAGTCCAGCGGGTTCACCTACGGGCGAGTTTGCGCGCGGCTGGGAATCGATCAGCTATACAAGTTCCAGGCGCCGCCGCCCGGGCTGGGCGTAGCCGACCGGGTGACAACGCCGCTCGATGCGCTTATCCGGCTGTTCGCGTTTGGACTCTACCTGGAGCGCGACGCGGCGGAAGAGCTCTTAACCGCGGAAGGAGCAAAGGCGCTGGAGGCGCTGAACCTGCTGGCGCCGGATCCGGGCAGACCGGGGGCGGTGTTCGGCACGGCGGCGCTGGTGCCTCTTCCCGGCGCACTGACGGCGAGCGACCGCGTCTGCGCCCCGGACGGTACTGAATTCGGCAGGGCGCCGGATGGTGTGTACCCGGCGTTTTTCGCCAATACCCTGGCGTTTGTGGACCGGCTGCCGGAAACCCGTTGCGAAAGTATGCTGGAACTCGGCACCGGGACCGGCTTTGCGGCGATCCGGTCGGCGCGCTGGGCCGGCCACGTCTGGGCCACCGACGTGGCTGCGCGCAGCGCCAGGTTCGCGGCTTTCAACGTCGGGTTGGCGGGAGTCGGGAACGTCACCGTGCTGGAAGGCGACATGTACGCGCCGGTGGAAGGGCTGACCTTCGACAGGATTGCGATCCACCCGCCCTACATTCCCTCGCGGGACACCAAATACATCTACCGGGACGGCGGCGAAGACGGCGAGCAGATCTTTCGCCGCGCGGTGGAAGGGTTGCCGCGGTTTCTTCGGCCCAATGGGCGATTCTACGCGGTGCTGATGGCTTCCGATCGCCGCGGAGAGACGCTCGAACAGCGCATTCGCAAATGGCTGGGGCCGGACGAAGCGGGTTTCGACGTGGTAGTTGTCACCGACGAACGCAACGCCGTGCGGGACGCCCTCGCCAACGTATCGAAGGAGAACCAGCGCGACGCTCCATTCTGGCGTTCGATCTGGGAACGGAACCAGACGGAATCGCTGCTCTATGGGTCGGTGCTGATCCACCGCCACGCCGGCGAGCGGGCGCGGGTCGATGCGCGGGCGCAAGCCGGAGAAGGCTTCAACTGGCGGCACCTGGACGGATTGCTGGACTGGGAGATTCGGGTGCGGCAACCGGGTGCGGACGAGATGCTGCTGGAATGCCGTCCGAGAATTGCGCCGGGATGCGAACTGCAGGTGTCCTATCGCCTGGTGGACGGCCGGTTGACTCCTTACGAGGCCCAGTTCCAGGTCATTGGGCCCGTGCGGACGCGTTTCAAGAGCCCGCTCTGGCTGGTGGAAGCGATCTTCGGGTGCGACGGCAAGTCGAGTTGGCGGGACCGGTATACGGATTTGGTTGCGAAAGGCCAAATTCCGCCGCAGGCGCCGGCGGCGGAGTTTGCGCGCATGCTGATCGCGCTGGTATCGGGCGGAGCGCTGGTGCTGGAATGAGGTAGCGGGGAAGTCCCACAGCCGGCGGCCTAGTACCGATTCGACATCTTTTCCGGTTGCGTTTTTGGGCGGGCTTGTATAATTCATTTGGGCGGGTTGAGCCGCCGGAGTTTTTTTCTGGTACTCTTGATCCTGCCCGTCGGCGCGGCAGGTCAAGACGCCGATTCGGCGAATGGGGGGATGGAATGGCACGAATGAGTACGCAGCATAAGCTCGATCGAGTAAGACCTCCGCGGGTCCAGATCACCTACGATGTGGAAGTCGGAGACGCGATCGAAATCAAGGAACTACCGTTTGTCATGGGCGTGTTGGGCGATTTCACCGGCCAACCGACCGAGCCTTTGGCGCGAGTCAAGGATCGCAAGTTCGTAGAGGTGAATCCGGACAACTTCGACACCGTGCTGGCGAACTTGAAACCTCACCTGGCATATTCGGTGGAGAACAAGCTCAGCGAGGATCCGGAGGCGCCGAAACTGAAAGTCGACCTGAATTTCAAGAGTATGGACGACTTTGGGCCGGAATCGGTGGCGCGGCAGGTGGGTCCGCTGCGCGAATTGCTGGAACTGCGCGACCGGTTGTCGGACCTGCGCGGTTCGATGCAGGGCAACGACAAGCTGGAAGAGTTGTTGCGGGAATCGGTAAGCGACAAGGAAAAACTGGCGAAGCTGCGCGCCGAGCTGGGGAAGGGGGAATCCCATGAGTGAAGGCCAAAAAGTTGCAGCCGCGGCCGCATCGCCGGCGGCCGAACAGGTCGGCGAAGTCAGTCTTCTCGACCGGATTGTAGAAGAAGGGCGGATGGCGCGCGATCCGGCAGCCAAGGAACGCGGCAAGAACCTGGTAAAGGAGTTCGTGGCGCAGGTGCTGGACGGGTCGATGACGGTGTCCAAGGACGCCGAGGCGATGATCAACGCGCGCATCGCCCAGATCGATCACCTGGTTTCGATTCAGTTGAACGAGGTGCTGCACGCCGCTGCCTTCCAGAAGCTGGAAGGGAGCTGGCGGGGCTTGAAATACCTGATGGATCAGAGCGAAACCAGCGACAAGCTCAAGATCAAGGTTTTCAACGTGACCAAGAAGGAGCTGTTGCGCGATCTGCAGCGGGCTCCGGAATTCGACCAGAGCGCGCTGTTCAAGAAAGTCTACGAGGAAGAATACGGCGTGTTCGGCGGCGCTCCGTTCGCGGCCATGGTAGGCGATTACGAATTCGGGCGCGGACCGGAGGACATGGAGCTTCTGGAGAAGATCTCGCAGGTGGCGGCGGCGGCGCACGCTCCGTTCCTGTCGGCGGCCTCGCCGGACATGCTGAACATGGAGAGCTTCACCAACCTGGACGCGCCGCGCGACATGGCGAAGATTTTCGACTCCAGCGAGTATGCCAAGTGGAAGAGCTTCCGCCAGAGCGAGGACTCACGCTACATCGGCCTGACGATACCGCACGTGCTGATGCGTTTACCGTACGGCAAGGACGGCGTGCAGGTGGACGGTTTCAGCTACGAAGAAGGCGTGGACGGCAGCGAGCACTCCAAGTACCTGTGGGGCAATGCGGCCTACGCCTTGGGCGCGCGCCTGACGCAAGCCTTCGCGCTGTATGGGTGGTGCGCCGCGATTCGCGGGGTGGAAGGCGGCGGCCTGGTGGAGGGACTGCCTACGCACACTTTCACCACAGATTCGGGCGACATCGCGCTGAAATGTCCGACCGAAATCCCGGTCACCGACCGGCGCGAAAAAGAACTGGCGGACCTGGGATTCGTTCCGCTGGTGCATTGCAAAGGCACGGACTACGCGGCATTCTTCAGCGTGCAGTCGGCGCAGAAGCCCAAACAGTTCGATCAGGACGCGGCCAATGCCAATGCCCGGCTTTCGGCGCAACTGCCCTACATCCTGGCAGTGTCGCGTTTCGCCCATTACATGAAGTCGATGATGCGGGACAAGATCGGCAGTTTCATGTCGCGCAGCCAATGCGAGTCGTTCTTGAATAAGTGGATCATGAACTATGTGGCCGCCAGCGACGACGTCTCTGCGACCATTAAGGCTCAGCGCCCCCTGCGCGAGGCCCGGGTGGACGTAGTGGATGTGCCGGGCAAGCCGGGCGTTTATCGCGCGATCGCTTTCATGCGGCCACACTTCCAATTGGATGAATTGTCGGTATCCATGCGGCTCGTCGCGGAATTGCCGCAGGCCGCCAAGTAGCACTCAACCCCTAACCGCCCGCGCTCCGGAGGGGCGCGGGCACCAAATACACATCAGAGGAGAACACAAACATGGCCGTAGAAATGATGTTGAGTATTCAAGGAGTCACCGGAGAGGCTCAGGCAAAAGGTTATTCCGGCTGGATCGACATCTTCAGCTATAGCGTAGGAGCGTCGAACCCGACCACGGTGGGCACGGGCACCGGTTCGGGCGCGGGCAAAGTGGACCTATCGTCGATGTCGATTCAGAAGACCATCGATACCGCTACGCCCTCGCTGTTTTTGAATTGCGCTTCGGGCAAGCATTTCCCCAAGGCGCAAATGAAAGTGCGGGAGGCAGGCGGCGACTCGCCTGTTGAATTCCTGGTAATCGATTTCACCCAGGTATTCATCGACAGCATCAGTTGGGGCGGGTCTGCCGGCGGCGGCAAGCCCTCGGAGAGCGTTTCTTACAGTTTCGCCACGATCCAATTTACGTACACACCGCAGTTGGCTACAGGTGGGGGCTCGGGTCCGATACCGTTCGGCTGGAACGTTTTGACGAACTCCCAGTTGTAATCGCCGCGCGAGCGGGCTGGGCTGGGCTGGCGGGACGACCGCCGGCCCAGTCGTGTCTTCAGGTTAGTAATATGGGCGGGGGAGCGATGACTGCCAAAGAACTTTATCGGGCCGGCAAGTTGAACGAGGCGATTCAGGCCCTGAATCAAGAGCTGCGCAACAATCCGGCCGACTTGAAGCAGCGGACGTTCCTGTTTGAGCTGCTCTGTTTTGCGGGAGAGTACGACCGGGCGGAGAAACACCTGGCGGTGCTGTCGGAAGGAAGCGCGGAAGCGGCCACGGGCGCGCTATTGTACCGGGCGGCGCTAATGGGCGAGCGCGCGCGCAACGATCTGTTCGAGAAGAAGGACTATCCCACCGCGCCGGCTCTGCCGGTAACGGGAACGTTGAACGGGAAGCCTTTCGAGGAATTGGAGGACGCGGACCAGCGGGTAGGAGCGCGCCTGGAGATCTACGCGGCCGGTCAACTGATGTGGATTCCGTTCGAGCACCTGGCATCGGTGGAAATGCAGCCGCCCAAGCGGCTTCGCGATCTGCTGTGGGCTCCGACTCTGGTCCACACCGGGCCGTCGTTCAAAGGCGCCGAACTGGGTGAGGTGCTGACCCCGGTGCTGGCGCCGTTCAGTTTCCGTCATGCCGACGATGCCGTCAGGCTAGGCCGCACGACGGTATGGGAAGAGCAGGCCGACGGCCAGGTGGCGCCGTTCGGCCAGAAGATGCTGCTGGTGGACGGCGAGGAGATCCCGATTCTGGAGGTCCGCCGGATCGAGATAACCGCCGCGGACTCCGCGCTCGACGAACATGCTACTACGTGAGGACCTGCTCACTCCTATTCCCGGGGACAATCCGGCGGGACAGAACCTGCGCTACGCGCCAGTCTACGACAAAATCAAGGAAGCCCGCCGCGAGGACGACGAGGGGCCGCAAGGGGTCTGGCAGCACGAGCGCAAACTGGCCGACTGGCCGCAGGTGATCAAGCTGGCCGGCGATGCGCTGGCCACCAAAAGCAAAGACCTGCAACTGGCCGTGTGGCTGGCGGAAGGTCACCTGCGGCGCGACGGCATCGGGAGTTTGCAGCCGTGCATCGAGGCGATGCGGGGCCTGATCGAGAATTTCTGGGACAGCCTTTACCCGGAACTGGAGGACGGCGACGCGGAATTCCGATCCGCGCCGTTGCAATGGTTTGGCAGTGCCGGAGCCAGCCAAACCGGCACCGACCGGCTGGAGCTAGGCGTCAAACGCGCGTTCCTCACCAAAGGCAAGCTGGATTACAACAAGTACAAGGATTCGCGCGCGGTTCCCAGCGAAGACGACGCCAACAAGAACGACGCCAAGCGCATAGCGCGCGAGCAGGCCATCAAGGAAGGCAAGGCGACGCCGGAGGAATTCGAAAAGGACTTCGCCGCCACGCCAAAGAAGTTCTACGCCGATCTGGTGGAGACTTTCGACCGCACGCTGGAATCGCTGGCGGCCCTGGGAGAGCTTTCGAACGAGAAATTTGGCGACGTGGCGCCGTCGTTCAGCAAGCTGGACAGGGTACTGAGCGAAGTGCGGCAGGTAGCGCACATTCTGCTGCAGAAGAAACGGGAGATCGAGCCGGACGAGGTAGCGCCACCGGTTGCCGAACCCGAACCCGAGCCCGAACCGGAACCGGAACCGGAACCGGCGATCGCGGCGGCGCCGGTTGCCGCCGTGGGCGCGGCCGCGCCGGTGCGCGCGCCCGCCAGGCCGGCGGGGACCTTGTCCGCCGAACCGGTGGATGTGGCCGACGCGGTGGCGCGAGTGGTGGTGGCAGCTAAATTCCTGCGCGCGAAGGACGAATACAGCCCGGCGCCTTACCTGTTGTTGCGCGGGTTGCGCTGGGGCGAACTGCGCGCCGGTGGCGCCAGGATCGACCAGCGCCTGCTGCTGCCTCCAGCCACCGAAGTGCGGCAGCAGCTCAAGAGCCTGCAATTGGAGTCCAACTGGCAGGAAATTCTGCGGGTGGGCGAAACGGCCATGGGCATGGAGTGCGGGCGGGGATGGCTGGATCTGCAGCGCTACATCGTGCGCGCGTGCAGCGGAATGGGAAACAGGTTCGAGCCTATCCGCCTGGCGGTCGTTTCCGAGTTGAAAGCTTTACTCACGGATTATCCACAGCTCGCGGAAATGACGCTGATGGACGACACGGCCACGGCCAACGCCGAAACACTGGCCTGGTTGAAGGAAGAGGTGATTCCGCCTCCGCCGCCTCCGCCCGAAGTGTACCAACCGCCGCCGGAACCGGAACCGGAGCCGGCCTACGCACCGCCGGCATGGCAGCAACACGAGGTTGCGGCGGGAGCGGAAGCGCCGCCGGACGCATTCGATCTGGCCATGCAGGCGGCGCGCTCCGGCCGGCCGCAGGAGGGAATCGAACTGCTGATGCGGGAGCTGGCCCAGGAGCGGAGCGGGCGCGCCCGCTTCCAGCGCAAGGCGCAAGTGGCGCAGTTGTGCGCGAGCGCGGGACACGACGCCATCGCGCATCCGATTCTGCAGGAACTGGCGGAAGAGATCGAGCGGTTGCACCTGGAAGAGTGGGAGGAGCCGGACCTGATCGCGCGTCCCCTGGCGCTGTTGTACTCGTGTCTGGAGAAGGACGCGCCGCCGGAACAGCGGCAGAAACTGTATTCCTGGATCTGCCGGCTGGATCCGCTGCAGGCGCTGACGATTGCGAGATAGCCTATGCCGCGCTGGGAACCGGAACAGACCGTTACGCTATCGTTGATGGAGCGCCTGATCGATCAGGATCCGAAGAACGCGACCGAAAACCCCATGACGCGCGCACAATCGCTGCGCCTGCTGAAGAACTCGCTGCGGCGCGACCTGGAATGGCTGCTCAATTCGCGGCAGAACCCGGAGGCGGTTGGCCCGGAGTACCGCGAACTGGAGCGGTCGCTGTTCAATTACGGTTTGCCGGACGCAACTACGATGAGCTGGACGTCGGTCGCCGACCGGCAGAAGCTGTCGCGGCTGATCCAGGTAACGCTGGCCCGCTTTGAGCCGCGCATCAGCCGGTTGAAGGTGATTCCGCTGGAATCGGCGGGCGCGGCGCGCCACGTGTTGCGATTTCAGATCGAGGGGCTTCTGGACATGGACCCGGCGCCGGAGCACATTTCCTTCGATACGGTGCTGCAGTTGTCCAGCGGCGATTACCAGGTCAAGGGAGACCCGAGTGCGGGATGAGCTGCTGCTGTACTACGAGCGCGAACTTTCCTTCCTGCGGCAAATGGGCGCGGAGTTCGCCGCCAAGTACCCGAAGATCGCCTCGCGGCTGATTATCGAACCGGATAAGTGCGAAGACCCGCACGTGGAGCGGCTGCTGGAGGCCTTTGCCTTTCTGGCGGCGCGCGTTCATCTCAAAATCGACGACGAATTCCCCGAGATCACCGAGGCGCTGCTGAACATCCTGTACCCGCATTACCTGCGGCCGATTCCCTCCATGTCGGTAGCGGAGTTTGCGGCGGATCCGGAGCAGATACCGCCGGCGGCGGGCATGCGCCTGGAACGCGGTTCGGTGCTCCGGTCCCGCCCGGTCAACGGGATTCCCTGTAAATTCCGTACCTGCTACGACCTTCAGCTCTGGCCGATCGCGGTGGCGGAAGCGGAGTGGACGACGCCGGACCGGCTGCGCCCGGGGGTGAAAGTATCCGACGCCGCGGCGGCGGTGCGCCTCGATCTCCGCTGCCTTGCGGACCTGAATTTCGCCAAGATGACGTCGCTTTCCTCGCTGCGGTTTTACCTGACCGGCGAGGCCAATCTGATTCACAATCTTTACGAGCTGGTGGCCAACAACTGCGCGCAAATCCTGGTACGCGACCCAACTCCTAAATCGCGTGTCGCGCCGCTGACCTTGCCGGCGAGCTGTTTGCGCGCGGCGGGGTTCGGGGAAGACGAATCGATGCTGCCCTATCCGCGGCGGTCGTTCCTCGGATACGGCCTGCTGCAGGAGTATTTCTGTTTTCCGCAGAAATTCTTTTTCTTGGATCTGAGCGGGTTGGACCGGCTGGCGGGGGCGGGTTTCGGGGCGCGGGCCGAATTCATTTTCCTCATCTCCCCGTTTGAGCGCGCGGACCGGCGGCAGGCCTTGGAGCTGGGTGTATCGGCGAAGACGTTCCGGCTGGGTTGCGCGCCGATTGTGAACCTGTTTCCGCAGACGGCGGAGCCGATTCTGCTGTCGCATCGCAGCTACGAGTACCCGATCGTCCCGGACGTAAGCCGGCGCGCGGCGATGGAGGTGTTCGAGGTTACCGAAGTGGTGAGCGCCAACCCGCAGTCGCAGGAAGTCATCCGCTTCGAGCCTTTTTATTCTTTTCGCCACGGATCGACGCGCCGCAAGATTCAGGCATTCTGGCACGCGGCGCGGCGCCGGTCGACGGCCAGGGACGATGAAGGCACCGACGTGTACCTCACGCTGGTGGACCTTTCCTCGCGGCCGGTTCGTCCCGACGCGGATGCGCTGACGGTGCGCACGATCTGCACCAATCGCGACCTGCCGGCGCGGCTCCCATTTGGCAACGAAGCCGGCGATTTCGAGCTGGAAGGCGCGGTGCCGATGAAGCGCATCGTGGCGCTGATGAAGCCCACCGACACGCTACGGCCGGCGGTGGGCAAGGATACGTTATGGCGTCTGGTGAGCCAGCTTTCGCTCAATTACCTGTCGCTGGTGTCGGAAGGGCGCGAGGCGTTGCAGGAGCTGCTGCGGATCTACAATTTCACCGGTTCGACTTACGCCGATAAACAGATCGAAGGGCTGGTGGGACTGGCCAGCCGGCGGCATTTCGCGCGCGTGGTTTCCGACGGGGTAAGCTCGTTTGCGCGCGGCCTGCAGGTGGACCTGGAGTTCGACGAGGAGCAGTTCGTGGGCGGCGGCGTGTACCTGTTCGCCGCCGTGCTGGAAGCGTTCCTGGGATTGTATGTTTCGCTGAACAGCTTCAGCCAACTGCGCGTGCGGACGCGGCAGAGAAAGGAGATGCTGTGCCAATGGCCACCGCGGGCAGGCCGGAAAATCTTGCTGTAGATCTGGAGCGCTGGCCGGTGGCGGATTCGCTGATCCGCGAGCCGTACCGTTTCGAATTCTTCCAGGCGGTGCGGCTGCTGGCGCGCATGTTTCCGCGCCGGCAGGTGGTGGGCCGTTTCTCCAACCCGCGCGACGAAGTGGTGCGGCTGGGGGTGAATCCCAACCTGGCGTTTCCCGCCAGCCAGGTGCAAGGGATCGAGGCCTCTCCAAATGGGCCGGTCCAAATGCGGGTGAATTTCATGGGGCTGATCGGCCCGTTGGGAGTGCTGCCGATGCCCTACAGCGAGATGGTGCTGGAGCGCATGCGCGCCCGCGATAACACCCCCCGCGACTTCTTCGATATCTTCCATCACCGCATGGTTTCTTTGTTTTTCCAGGCTTGGGAGAAGTACCGCTTCACCCTCGCTTACGAGCGCGGGGAAAGAGACCGGTTTTCGCGCCACCTGATGGCGTTGATCGGGCTGGACACGCCGGGTTTGGAGAACCGGCAGAACGTGAGCGACGATTCGCTGCTGTTCTACGGCGGGCTGCTGTCGCTGGAGGCGCGGTCGGCGCTGGGATTGCGCCAGATCCTGCTGGACTATTTCGGCGTGCCGGTGGAGATCGACCAGTTCGTGGGCGCGTGGTACGCGCTGGAGCCGGATGCGCAGTGCGCTCTGGACGAGAGCCGGGAGGATTCCGAATGTTTAGGTTTCGGCTGCGTGGTGGGGGATGAAGTCTGGGACCAACAGTCGCGGGTGCGCATCCGGCTAGGGCCCCTCGACCTGGCCGAGTACCGCGGGTTTCTGCCGGGCGGAGAAGCTCACCACGCCCTTCGCGCGCTGACGGCTTTTTATGCGGGCAGTGAATTCGATCTGGAGTTGCAATTGATTCTGCGCCGGGATGAGGTACCTCCCTGCACACTAGCGGGCGCCGTACCGGAGGCTCCGCTATTGGGATGGACGAGCTGGATGAAATCGGCTCCGTTCCATCGCGATCCGGGTGAAACCATTCTCGAAATATAGGAGGCAAGGCATGGACTTGATGAAACCGCTGGTGGGCAGGTTGAATCCCACCACACGCAAAGCGCTCGAAGACGCGGTCGGCCTGTGCGTATCGCAAACCCACTTCAACCTGGAAGTGGAACACTTTCTCTCCAAGCTGCTGGAGGCGACCGACACCGACTTCGCCGTCATTATTAAGACGTTCGGCGTGGACCGGTCGCGGCTGGCGGCGGAGATCGCCGGAAGCCTGGAACGGATGAAGCGCGGCAACGCGCGCGGTCCGTCTTATACTCCCACGCTGGTGAAAGCGCTGAGCGAAGCATGGACGATCGGGTCGCTGGAGTTTGGCGGAACCCAGATCCGCTCCGGCTTCGTGATTCTGGCGCTGGCCGCCAGCGAGGAATTGTCGCGGCTGATGCGCGACTTTAGCCGGGAGTTCCTGAAGATCGAGCCGGAGTCGCTGCGCAAACAGTTGCCGGCGATCCTCGAAGATTCGCTGGAGTTCGTGGCGCAGCCGGCGGCCGCGGCGGCGGCGGCTTCGGGCGGCACGCCCGGCGCCAAGCCGGGCGGCAAAACACCCAACATCGATCAGTTCACGGTGAATCTCACGGAGAACGCCAAGAACGGAAAGATCGACAACGTATTGGGGCGCGATTTCGAAATCCGGCAAATCATCGACATTCTCACCCGCCGGCGGCAGAACAATCCCATTCTGACGGGCGAGGCGGGGGTGGGGAAAACCGCCGTGGTGGAAGGTTTCGCGATGCGGATCACCCAGGGCGATGTGCCGCCGGTGCTGCGCAACGTGACCGTGCGCACGCTGGACCTGGCGCTGCTGCAGGCCGGAGCCGGGGTAAAGGGCGAGTTCGAAAATCGTCTGAAGGGCCTGATCGAAGAAGTCAAGTCTTCGCCCATTCCCATCATTCTCTTCATCGACGAAGCGCACACCATGATCGGGGCCGGCGGCGCGGCGGGCCAGAACGACGCCGCCAACCTGCTGAAGCCCGCGCTGGCTCGCGGGGAGCTGCGCACGATCGCGGCCACCACCTGGTCGGAATACAAGAAATACTTCGAAAAAGATCCCGCCCTGACGCGGCGTTTCCAGGTGGTCAAGGTGGAGGAACCCGACGAGACCAAGTGCCAGGTGATGCTGCGCGGCCTGGTGCCGGCGCTCGAGAAACATCACAGCGTGCGGATTCTGGACGAGGGGCTGAACGCCGCGGTGAAGTTTTCGCACCGCTATATCGCCGACCGGCAGCTTCCGGATAAGGCCGTCAGCGTGCTGGATACGGCTTGCGCGCGGCTTTCGCTAAGCCAGAACGCGACGCCTCCGGCTCTCGAAGACGCGATTCGGGAGATCGACGATTGCACGGTGCAGACGCGCGTGCTGGAGCGCGAGTCGGCGCTAGGCGCGGACCACGCGGAGCGGCTGGCGGCGGTGGGCAAACTCAAGAGCGCCGCGGAAGCGCGCAAGGTGGAGCTCGAAGCCCGATGGCAGAAGGAACGCGATCTGGTGAACCGCATCCGCGGACTGCGCGCAACGCTGGAAGACGCCAAGGCGGCGGAAGCAACCAAGCTGGAAGCAGCCGGCGCCGTGCCCGCCAGCACCGCTGCCGCCGCCGCTCCTCAGGCGGCTGAAGCCGGCGCCGCGCCTGCGGCCGCTCCAACCGCCGCGCCAGCTTTGCCGGTGGACCCGCAAGCCGTGCGCGCCGAATTGGACCAGCTCAACGCGGAACTGGACGCCTTGCAGGGCGAGAATCCCCTGATGCGGGTCTCGGTCGACGCGCACATCGTGGGCGACGTAGTGTCCGCCTGGACCGGGATTCCCATCGGAAAGATGCTGAAAAACGAAGTGGAATCCGTGCTTTCCCTGGAAAGACACCTGGGCCGCCGCGTGATTGGCCAGGACCATGCGCTGGGCGGCATCAGCGAGCGCATTCGCACCTCCAAGGCGGGCATGGAGGATCCCTCCAAGCCCATCGGCGTATTCCTGTTGGTGGGGCCCAGCGGCGTGGGAAAGACCGAGACCGCGCTGGCGCTGGCCGACCTGCTCTATGGCGGCGAGAGGAACATGATCACCATTAATATGTCCGAGTTTCAGGAGGCGCATACGATTTCCACGCTGAAGGGCTCGCCCCCGGGATACGTGGGCTACGGCGAAGGCGGCGTGCTGACCGAAGCCGTGCGGCGGCGGCCTTACTCGGTGGTGCTGCTCGACGAATGCGAGAAGGCCCATCCCGACGTGCTCGAGCTCTTCTTCCAGGTTTTCGACAAAGGCAAGATGGAGGACGGCGAGGGGCGGGAGATCGATTTCAAGAATACCATCATCATTTTGACTTCCAACGCCGGCACGGATACGCTCATGAAGCTGACCGCCGACCCCGAAACCATGCCCGGCCCCGAGGGCCTGGTGAAGGCGCTCAAGCCGGAGTTGAACAAGATCTTCAAACCGGCATTCCTGGGCCGCCTGGTGATCATTCCGTACTTCCCGGTGCGCGACGAAGCGTTGAAGCAGATCGTTCGCCTGAAGCTGGCGAAGATCCAGCGGCGTCTGGAGGAAACTCACAAGATCACCCTCACTCACGACGAGCAACTGGTGGAGGAAGTGGCCAAGCGCTGCACCGAAGTCGAAAGCGGGGCGCGCAACGTGGACAACATTCTGACCAACACGCTGCTGCCGGAGATTTCCCGGCGCATTCTGGCGCGCCTGGCGGAGCGGCAGAAGCCGGCGCCGATTCACGTCACGATCGGCGAGAACGGCGCTTTCGTTTACAACTGACCGATTTCGTGCGGGGATGGCGCCGTCCATCCCCGCCGCGGAGGAAATCATCGATGTTTGCCCAAACCGATCGCCCGCTCCAGATCAAGACTCCGCTCGGCGACGATGCAATTTTCGTAAGCGGAGTCAAAGGCCGCGAGGCGTTGTCCGAACTGTTTCATTACGAGCTCGACGCATACTATCAGGGGACGGGCGGGTTTAAGTTCGACAAGCTGCTGGGGCAACCGGTGACGCTCACCATGACGACGGAGCTATGGGCCGATGGCGTGGTGAGCATGGGCGCGCGCACCGTCAATGGCATCGTCAGCGGCATCGCGCAACTGGAGTTCGACGATTTTCTGCATCTGCGCATCCAGGTGGTGCCCAAACTCTGGACGCTTACCCGCACCGCGCAGAGCCGCATCTTTCAACAGAAGACGGTTCCGGAGATTCTCACGGCCGTACTTACGGGGCTGACCACCCAACAGCAGTTGACCGGCACCTACAAGCCGCGCGAATATTGCGTGCAATACCGCGAGACCGATTTCGCTTTCGCCAGCCGCCTGATGGAAGAGGAGGGCATTTACTATTTCTTCCAACATTCCGCCGGCGACCATACCATGGTGCTCGGAGACAGCCCGCAGGTGCACCAGGACCTCGATCTGCAGCCTTCCATCCGCTACGAAGAGGCCAAGGGCGGCACGCGCGGCGACATGCGCATTTATGGCTGGAGCAAGTCGCAGGATCTGCGCTCGGGCAAGTACACGGTTCGCGACTCCCATTTCCAAAACCCGGACTCCAACTACGAGTCCAGCAAGACCATCCTGTCTAGCGTGCAAGTGGGCACAGCCACGCACAATTTGACCGTGGGTCCCAACGCCGCCTGGGAGCTTTACGACTATCCCGGCGATTATGCGCTGCGGTTCGACGGCGTGAGCTCCGGCGGCGGGGACCAGTCTTCGAATCTGCAGGACGTCTTCGACGACGCCACGCGCACGGTGGCGATTCGCATGAAGCAGGAGACCGTCGGCAGCATCCTGATTCACGGCGAGAGCAATCACCAAGGGCTCACGCCGGGTTACAAGTTCACGCTCACCAACCATTTTTCCGACAACGGAGAATTTGTCCTGACGGGTGTGGAACACGAGGCCACCCAGCCCCTCGCGCCCGACAAGAACACCGAACCCTTCACCTACCAGAACCGGTTCACGGCGATTCCGGTGGCGCTGCCCTACGCGCCGCAGCGCACCACGCCGCAGCCGGTGTTCCGCTGCTTGCAAACGGCGACCGTGGTGGGCCCGGCGGGCGACGAAATTTTCCCCGACAAGTACGGCCGCGTCAAAGTGCAATTTGCATGGGACCGGCAGGGGGAAGACAACGCCAGCAGTTCCTGCTGGGTGCAGGTGGCCACGTTTTGGGCGGGCAAGCAGTGGGGCGCGATCCATATTCCGCGCATCGGACAGGAGGTGATCGTCGATTTCCTGGAAGGCGACCCCGATCACCCCGTCATCATCGGCAGTGTCTATAACAGCGACCAGATGCCGCCCTACACGCTTCCCGACAATAAGACGCAAAGCGGGATCAAGAGCCGCAGCTCGCAGGGCGGAGGAGCCGCCAACTACAACGAGTTCCGCTTCGAAGACAAAATGGGCAGCGAGGAAATCCTGCTGCACGCCGAGAAAGACCTGACCACCGAGGTGGAGCACGACGAGACGCGCACGGTGGGCATCGGTGGGCCCGGAAACCGCACCACCACCATTCAGACGGATGAGACCAAGACGGTGCACGGCAAGGAAACCATCACCATCGACGGCAATCAAACGCTCGAAATCACGCAGGGCAACCAGAGCATCACGCTGGACATGGGCAACCAGACGACCGAGCTGAAAATGGGCAACCAGTCCACGACCCTGGATCTCGGGAACCAGAGCACCACCGCGTCAGTTGGCAGCATCAGCATGACGGCGATGCAATCCATAACGCTCACGGTGGGAGGCAACAGCATCACCATCGATCAGAGTGGGATCACCATCAGCGGGATCATGATCACCATCAGCGCGGACGCCATGCTGCAGGCGAGTGGCGATGCGATGGTGCAGGTCCAGGGCGGAATCGTTATGATTAACTAGAGCCATGGGTGAGACGACGGGCACGAAGTCGGCGGCGGAAACCATCGCCGGGGTGGCGGAGCTGAGCGACGAGGCGCTGGCTTTGCTGCAGCCGGACCTCAATCCGCGCTCCTTCGTGGAGCGCATGACCGAGGGCAAGCTGTACCGCGATGCGGTGCAGTTTCTGGCGCACGCTTTGCCCAAGCGGGAGGCGGTGTGGTGGGCCTGGGTCGCGGCGCGACGGGCTTCGGGCGCCAGTCCTCCGCCCAAGATCGCGGCCGCGCTGACGGCGGTGGAGAATTGGATTTCGCAGCCCAGCGACGAAAACCGGCGGACGGCCAGAGCGCTCGGAGAAAAGGCGGAGTTTCGCACGCCGGCCGGCTGCGTCGGCCTGGCGGTCTTCCTGAGCGGGGGCAGCCTGGCGGCCCCAGGCGCTCCTGAGGTGCCGCCGGGCGAGTACCTGAGCGCTAAGATGGTGGCCGGCGCGGTGGTGGTTTCGGCGCTGGCGACGGAACCGGAAAAAGGCCCGGAGAAATTTCAAAACTTCATTTCGCAAGGACTGGAAGTAGCCCGCCGCATCAAGCTGTGGGAGCCGAAGCAGGGATAGCAGGAGATCGCTGAAATACACGCGGCGCTGTTGGTGGGGCAGGCGATTGGCCTGTCCCTGGAGTTTGCACGTTTTCACAGGCTAAAGCCTGTGGCTGGCAGGCGGAGGCACCTGCCCCACTACAGGAGGAACCGCATGGGATCGCCGGCCGCGCGACTTACCGATATGCACGTTTGCCCCATGGTCACCGTGCTCGTGCCTCACGTGGGCGGCCCCATTCTGGCGCCTGGAGCGCCCACCGTCCTGATCGGCGGCCTGCCTGCCGCGCGCGTCACCGACATGGCCGTTTGTGTGGGCCCTCCGGACGTAATCGTGCTGGGCTCCTTCACGGTGCTGACTATGGAAATGCCGCAGGCTCGCATCGGGGATCTTACGGCCCACGGCGGCACCATCGTGCTGGGCGACTTCACCGTGCTGGTAGGCGGATAGGCTGCGTCCTCGCAGGTGGGACAGACCATCGCGTTTCGTGGTCTGTCATTTCCCGGAAGGTTACGGCCGCCTGACAGACGACAGAAGCTGATCGTCTGTCCCACCTTCCACCCTCCTATACAATGGGAACATCCTTATGAAATCGCCCATCCGGCGCATTCTTCTGTTTGCCGCGATTCCGGTGTTTGCGGCTTTCGTGTTTTCCCAGCCCGCGCCGCGTGAGCAGGTAGGCCCCCTTCCCGACGGCAGTTTTCTGCTGAACAGTTTCTGGCGGCTGAACCCGGTGGGGCGCCAGGTGCCGGTGGATACGCTGCCGCTGGCCTCGGCGCTTTCGCCCGACGGCAAGTATCTTCTGGTGCTCAACTGCGGATACCGGCCCCCATCGGCGACGGTGATCGAATCTTCCAGCGGGCGCGTGGTGGGCCGCACGCCGGTACCCGATGCCTGGCTCGGCATGGCCTTCCAGCCGAACACCAATCGCGTGTACGTGAGCGGCGGCTCGCGCGCCGCGGTGTACGAATTCACGCTTTCGGCGGAGGGCGCGCTTACGCCGGGACGCACTTTCGAGGTGGTTCCGGCCGCACAGCGGACCGTCCGCGATTTCATCGGCGACGTGGCGTTTTCGCCGGATGGGCGGCTGATCTACGCCGCCGACCTTTACCACGATTCGCTGGCCGTCATCAATCCGCAGTCCGGCATGGTGACGCAGCGCGTCAAGACCGGGCGGCGGCCCTATCGCATCCTGTTTCATCCCGACGGCAAATCGCTTTTCGTCACGTCCTGGGCGGATGGCACGCTAGAGCACTACGACGCTTCGAGTGGCGAGCAGTTGGCGCGCGTGCGCATCGGCGCGCACCCCACCGACATGGTCTGGCGCGGCGGGGCCAGCAAGGGCGAAGAGGGCGAAGCGGCCTGGGCGGCGCGGCTGTTTGTGGCCGCCTCTAACACCAATAACGTCTATACCGTGGCCGTGAGCGAGTCGAAGGAGTTGAACGTAGTCGAGGCCATCAATGTTTCCATGACGCCGCGCCAACTGCGCCAGCCGCTGGGAATGACTCCATCCGGCCTGGCGCTTTCGGCCGATGGCAGCCGCCTGTTCATCGTCTGCTCGGACGCCAACGTGGTAGCGGTGGCGGACGTCTCCGGCGAGCGCAGCTTCGTGCGCGGCTTCATCTCCACCGGCTGGTACCCGACCGCGGCGCGGATGCTGCCCTCCGGCGTGCTGGCCGTTCTCAACGGCAAAGGGCTGCGCTCCTATCCCAATCCGGATGGCCCCAATCCCACCAAAAGGCCCGCGGCGCAGTACCAGGGTGAACCCGGCGTTCGGCCCGGCTATGTGGCATCCATGCAGACCGGCACGGTTTCCTGGATCGAGGGTTTCCGCGACGATCGCCTGGAAGACTGGACTAAGCAAGCTTTCCGCAATTCCGCGTATCGCGGCTCGGGTCCGGACGAAGTCAACCCTCTGCCGCCCATCCGGCACGTGATCTACATCGTAAAAGAAAACCGCACCTACGACCAGGTGCTGGGCGACATGAAGGAAGGCAATGGAGACCCGTCGTTGGTGCTGTTCGGCGAGAACGTGACGCCCAACCTGCACAAGCTGGCGCGCGATTTCGTGCTGTTCGACAACTTCTATGTCAATGCCGACGTCAGCGCCGGCGGGCACAACTGGTCTACCGCGGCCATCGCGCCCGATTACGTCGAGAAGCTCTGGCCCAACGAATACGCCGGCCGCAGGAAACTGTACGATTTCGAAGAGCAGGACCCGGCCTCGCTGCCGCCGGCGGGATACATCTGG
>Ga0182014_10001152_pt1 | contig 35880 bp, 41 predicted proteins | sample 612S2DmetaG_FD_120489 | JGI IMG/M metagenome (GOLD analysis project Ga0182014, IMG submission 120489) | Permafrost microbial communities from Stordalen Mire, Sweden - 612S2D metaG | ecosystem: Environmental > Terrestrial > Soil > Wetlands > Permafrost | place: Sweden: Stordalen | collected... | reverse complement strand
CGTTTCTATTACTTTTACAACCTCGATCCCAACAGCAGCGAGTTGAAGTAAGCTCGCGAAAATTGCCCCAGCCCCTGAAGGGGCGTCCATTGGGAACTGCATCGGCATCGCTGAAGCGATGCCCTGATACGAACCGTGAAAGACGCGGCGACACGAAGCCGCCGGCGAAAATGCCCTGATACGAAGCCAGGGCTCTTGGCCAGCCCACTACTTCACATACTTGGGCGCTTTTCCCTTCGACCAGGGATCGTAGGTGGCTACGAAATGCACCCTTTCCGGCCGGGTCGGATGATCGTAGAACCACGCTTTTATAAACGTATTCGGGTCGGGATCGGAGAGGTTCATCTCTCCACTTTTCTCGAAGTAGTGGGCGGCGACCTGATTTGGGTCGGGCACAATTCCGTGGATCACTTCGAGGCCATAGCGGTCCGCCTCGTGCTCAAAATGGCGGCTCACGGCGTTGAATGCGGGAGTCGCAAGAAATGCCAGCGCCGTAATCACGAATATCAAAACGGGCAGCGACGCCCAATCCTGCAAGTTTCGAATGCCCCACTTCGCGCCCCATCGCGCCAACATTCCGTTCGACACGCGGTAGCCTAGATACAAAAGAAAGAGCAAAATGCCGGCATCGATGGAAATCTCTTTGGGGATATGCAGCAAAACGTAGTGGCCCATCTCGTGACCGAAGACAAATAGCGTTTCTGGAACGGTGGCCTTGGCAATCGTGTTATCCCAGACAACGACGCGCTTGGACGCACCAAAGCCGGTGACATAAGCATTCAGGCCGGTTACCTTCGAACTGGCATTCATCACGAACATGCGGTCGGCGGGAATCTCCATTCCGCCGCGATGGACGACTTTCTGCATCTCCGAGAGCAGGAGGGGCTGCACGGTTTGGAGCGGCTTGAAAGTGTAGAACAAGGGATCGATGACGATCGGTTGCAGAAAAAAGACCGCCAGCAGAACGGGGATGGAAGCGATCCAGAAGTAGAACCACCAGCGCTGCGGGCTGCGCCGGATGACGGCATAAAGGATGCCGACCAGCAGCGTCCCCACAATCAGCATCAGTGCCTGGTTCAAGATCCAGTCGCGGAGCCATGGTCCCCAGCTTTGTACGGAGAGGCCATAGGCGCGCAATAGCGACTGGTCTTTAATGTCCGTTGCGATTCCGAGGATCGCAATCGTTAGCAAAAGCAGAGGCGCGAAGACGACCAGCTGTATGAATCGGCGTGTGGAGACGCGTTCAGCCAGGTTGCGAAACGCGGGCGCCAGACGCCAGCGCAATAGGACGAACAAAACCAGGAACCCGTAAAACGCATCGAAAAAAAAGTGCCGATAGTGGGCGTTCGAATACGCTTTAGCGCGGGCGAACTGCTCGGGAGGAGGCGCGTATTCGACGATCGCGGTGGGCGCGTTGGCGTCTGTCGCGCTGGCAGCAGTGGAGTCCGGAGCCGGGGAGTTGGCGGGATCGGTTTGGGCGTTGACGAGTAGCGGCAGTGCACCCGCAAAGATGCAGAACAGAACAAGGAATCGAAGTTGCTTCATAGGGCCTGTCTCCAGGGGCTGATCATTCTAGAACTTCTCGGCTGGATCTGCCCGGCGAGCCAGCAGATCGAGATAGGCTTCTCCGATGAGTTGCCGCTGATCGATTCCGAAGGTGGAAAGCAACGCGTCGGCGATGTTCTTCCCTTCACGCTCGCTTTGTTCTGGCCGAAGCACTACCTCCAGCTCCAGAAAATCTCCCAAGTCCTGGACTTGGTCCAGGTGTACGCGCGTCTGGCCGACAAGGTACAAGGTTCGCGTCTTCTTGACCACACCCGTTCTGCCTAACGTCTTCGTCAGGATCTCAAGCAAGACGTGGGGGTCCGGGGTGCGGGCGATCACGTAACGCGAGCAGCGCGTGTCCGCAACATCGGGCCTCTCATACCTGATCAGCTCTCCACGATCGGGCCCCAGAATACGAAGCTTGAGGCGAGCCCCATTACAGTGGAAAAAAATATCTTCCTGGTGGATGACCTCCGGGCCCGTATCGCTGAGCTGTGCCGCAGTAGCCTCCGCTCTGACGCGGTTCCTTAAAATAGCTTTGATCTCAATATTCGAAGGCATGTTGAAAACTCAGCGGATAGGGTACACCATTAGTAAAGAAACGCTCATCAGGTGCGCGAACGACAGTGCGCGAACGACAGGTGCGCGAACGGGCCAAATTCGCTACCATAGAACATTCGCAGTGCGCTGTGCATCCAAAATAAAACTATGAAGATTCAACGATTGATGCCGTTGTTGCTCGTTCTCGCTGGTCTCGTTTTGCTCGGCCTGCCGGTTTTTGCGCAGGATGTGCCGGAGGCTCTCCGGCCGCCCAAGGGATCGCAACTTGCGATCGTCGTTTTCGAGGACCTGCAATGTCCGCAGTGCGGTCGAGTAGCGCCGCTGCTGGTGCAGGCCTCGCACGAGTACAAGATTCCCCTGGTGCAGCACGACTTCCCGCTGCCGGGGCACAACTGGTCGTTCGACGCTGCCGTGCTGGCGCGTTACTTCGACACCCATTCCAAGGAAGTGGGGAACGCGTTCCGGGAGACTGTGTTCGCGCATCAGATGGAGATCTTCCCGCAGAACTTGCGGGGATTTGCGGAGAAGTTTGCCGCCGAGCACAAGATAGGGTTGCCGTTCGTGGTGGATCCCGACGGCAAGCTCGCAGGGCTGGTGCGGGCGGACAAAGATGTGGGAATGAGTCTGCATATTGAACACACGCCCACGATCTGGGTGGTCAGCAGCAAACACGCGGGCAAGCCTTATGTGGAAGTGACCGACACCAAGGATCTGTACGTGCTAATTGACGCGATGAAGAAGGAATAAGAGAGGTCAGAGGTTAGAGGTCAGAATGCAGAAGTGAAAACGTCTTGGCTTCTAACCTCTGCATTCTGACCTCTGACCTTCTTAGTTCTTATGCCGTCCACCTGCGGAAGAGCAGCGCTCCATTGGTTCCGCCGAAGCCGAATGAATTCGACATGGCGTATTCGAACCCTGTCTTGCGGGCCTGGTTGGGAACGAAGTCCATGTTCTCGGTCTCAGGGTCCTGGTTCTCGAGGTTGATAGTGGGCGGCAGAATCTGATCGCGCAGCGCCAGCACGGTCACTCCCGCCTCTAACCCGCCCGCCCCGCCCAGGAGATGGCCGGTCATGGATTTCGTGGAACTGACCGGGATCCTCTTGCCAAATAAATTTCTTATAGCGTGCGCTTCCAGCGTATCGCCGATGGGAGTCGAGGTGCCGTGGGCGTTGACGTAGCCGACGACGCTGGCATCGAGTTTCGCATCGCGCAGCGCATTGCGCATGACGCGGAAGCCGCCCTCGTGCTCGGGAGCGGGCTGCGTCATGTGATAGGCGTCCGCGGACATACCGTAGCCTACGATTTCCGCCAGGATGGGAGCGCCGCGGCGGCGGGCATGCTCGAGTTCCTCGAGAATCATGATGCCGGCGCCTTCGCCCATCACGAAGCCGTCGCGGTCCCTGTCCCAGGGACGGCTGGCGCGAGCGGGGTCGTCGTTGCGGGTGGAAAGCGCGCGCATGGCGGCGAACCCGCCGACGCCCATCGGAGTAATGGCGGCCTCGGCGCCTCCGGCAATCATCACATCGGCGTCGCCGTGCTGGATGATGCGGAAGGAATCGCCGATGGAGTGGGCGCTGGTGGTGCAGGCCGTGGCCGTCGCTTCATTCGGACCCTTGGCGCCGAACCGCATGGAAACGTGCCCGGCGGCGAGGTTCACGATGGCCGCCGGAATGAAGAAAGGCGAGATCTTGCGCGGGCCGCCCTCGAGGAGCGCGGTGTGTTCGCGCTCGATCACATCGAATCCGCCGATCCCTGAGCCGATGTGCACGCCGACGTTCTCGGCAATATCGGGCGTGACCTTGAGCTGCGACATCTTCATCGCTTCGTCGGAGGCGGCGATGGCGAAGTGGATGAAGCGGCCCATCTTTTTCACTTCTTTTTTTTCGATGAAACTGAGGGGATCGAAGTTGCGCACCTCGGCCGCGATCCGGCAGGCAAACGCGGAGGCGTCGAACCCGGTAATGCGGTCGACGCCGCTTTTGCCCGCAAGCAGCGCCTGCCACACTGCGTCGGTGGTATTGCCCACGGAGCAAATCAGGCCGATGCCGGTAATGACGACCCGTCTTGCCGAATTGCTGGCCAAATTACTTGCCTGCTTTCGCGTGCTTGCCGATGTAATCGACGGCATCCGCCACAGTGCGAATCTTCTCCGCATCCTCGTCGGGGATTTCGATATCGAAGGCCTCTTCGAAAGCCATCACGAGCTCGACGGTGTCAAGCGAATCGGCGCCCAGGTCGTCCACAAATGACGCGCTGGGCGTGACTTCGCCCTCGTCCACACCCAATTGCTCCACAATAATCTGTTTCACTTTTTCATCAACGGCTGCCATGTTTCTCCTCGTTTCTAATTCTGGGAATCGCGGGTCCGGGTTCCGGGCCGGCGTTTGCTGATTTACGACTGCCCATTGCTCAATGGATCGAATCAAGTCGAAACCAGTAGTTTAAAAGGGATCGCGAAAGTATGCAAAGGAAGGAAGCAAAAATGCCCCGCTCCCAAGGCGCCTGATTTGGAAGAACGTACGGTATCGCTAAAGCGATACCCTAATACGAAACCGGAGTTTTTTCGCAGCCTGCAAGAAAAAGCTGGTCGTGTGGAGATCACTACAGAATCCTAACTGGCGGCGGGGAGAGCGGTCAAACTCCGTGTCGTTTGCCGGGTCCTCAATTCATCAACCACAAAGGACCCGAGGTCGCGCGAAGGTGTGAATCCTCGATCGTTTCCTTCGTGCTCCTCTGCGTCCTTCGTGGTTGATTAGAACACTGTTCATCCGCTTAGCGGACATTCCTGTCGGCGCCGCGCCGCAAGATTACGCTTTGGGTTTGATGGGTTTGATCCCAAGCGTGGGTTGCAGGTCGATGAGCGTAGCTTTTGCCGCGGAGGCCTTTGCCACCGCATCGGGAAGTTGGCCGGAGGTGAATGCGGCCGAGGCATCGGTCCAGGCCTGTTTCGCGGCTGCGAGGCTGCCGTCAGCTCCCTTGGGAAGCTTATGGCTCTTGGTGAGCGCGTCAGCTTTCTTTTGGACTTCCTTCAACAGGCCAGGGATCGTGCTGCTCAGTTCGGTCCATTTGGCGGTCAATTCGGCTTTCTTGGTGTCCGCCGCCTTCCCAAGATCCTGCACTTTGCCGGCAAGGGGCTTGGAGGCTTCAAAAGCCGCAACGTAATCGCCTTTGTCGTAGGTGTCCTTGGCGGATTGGATGGCTGCCTGAACTTCCTTGGACTGATCGGGCACGTACTTGTTGGCCTGATCGGCCACGGCCGCATATGCAGCCTGGGCGCCCTTGATCGCCGCGTCAGCGCCGGCCTTCTCGGCACTGTGGCAAGCGGTGAATAACATCGTTGCAGCTAGAATGACTCCAAGCACAAGCTTAGTTTTCATAATTTCGCTCCTTAAGATTTTTTGGTTTTGAGTGGTGATTCTTACGATTTTGGGAACACACTGCGGGGTGTACTGAATTCACGTGCGCAATTGTAGTTGAAGTGTTCGAAATGCGCTCAACATTAATCAGCTGCAAAAGTCAAGTGCGATTTCGTCCTCCGCTCTTGCTCATTTCGATGGACTCATGTCACGATTTGGACGTGAAAGTCCTAACCCTGCCTGCTGTTCTGCTGGCGCTCGCGTTGTTTGCAGCCGGCGCCGATTGCCCGAAGAATCAGCCGAAGACCGAGGCCACGCTCATCGAACTCGAACAGAACTGGGCCGCGGCCCTCAGCCGCAAGGACGCTGACGCCGTCGCCTGCATGGTGGCCGGCGAATTCGAAGACGCCGACGTCGATGGCTCGCTGCATACCCGCAGCCAGATGCTGGAGCACATCCCGCAGCGCAAGCCCGGCACCAACCACCTCTCGGAAATGCGCGCGCACGTCGAGGGGAACTTCGGATTTACGCGCGGACTTGCCACGCTGGTGGACCCCTCCGGCAAGGTCGTAGCCCGCGTCCGCTTCACCGACGTCTTCACTTACCGCGATGGCCGCTGGCAGGCGCTTGCCGGACACGAAACGCTTCTCGGCGAGGCTAGCCGTTAAATGCGCGCCATAGTGCAGCGCGTGAGCCGGGCCAGGGTTAGTGCGGGCGGTGAGATCGCTGGCGAGATCAGCCTCGGCTTGCTGGTCTTGCTCGGGGTGGGAGCGGGAGATACGCGCGCCGACGCCGATTACCTTGCCGAGAAGACAATCGGCCTGCGGATTTTCGAAGATGCGGATGGCAAGATGAATTTGCCGGTCGCGGAGGTTGGCGGCGCACTGCTGGTGGTCTCGCAGTTCACCCTCTACGGAGATGCACGCCGCGGCAAACGGCCATCGTTCGACGCGGCCGCTCCTCCCGGGCCGGCACGCGAACTCTACGAATATTTTGTCGCGAAAGTCCGCGCCGCCGGCTTGCGCTGTGAAATTGGACGCTTCCAGGAAACGATGCAGGTGGAACTGGTTAACGAAGGCCCGGTCACGATCCTGCTGGATTCGGCAAAATTGTTCTGAAAAGTATCTGGGAAAAAACAATAGAACCGCTTCGCGGCGAGAAGCGCAATTCCGATTGTGGCTGGCGGCACCGTCCTTGTGATCGGCCGCTCCCAACCGTATAGTTAAGAGTACCGAAGTCATCGGGGAAAAGAACATCATGGAAACGAAAGCATTTTTGTCTCTGCTCGACGAACGCATTCATTCATACGATTTGCTCAGTCATCCGTTCTACAAAGCCTGGTCGGCGGGCGAGCTGACCCGCGACGATCTGCGCACCTACGCCGAGGATTATTACCCGCACGTGGACGCGTTTCCGGGTTATCTGGCGCAGCTCGGTGTCCGGCTGGAGGAAGGTGAGTTGCGCCGCGCCGTTCTCGCCAACATGACCGATGAAAAGGGTGGCGAAGATTCCTTCGGCGAGCCGGAACGTTCGCACTCCGAACTGTGGCTCGATTTTGTGGAGGGCATGGGCGGAGGCCGCGTTCCGAAACGGCGCCCGGCGGGGGAAGTTCGCAAGCTCATTTCCTGGTTTCACCGTGTCGCCAGCGAAGGCACTCCGGAAGAGGCGCTGGCGGCTTTCTATGCTTACGAATCGCAGGTGCCGCGCATCGCGCGAGAGAAAGATCGCGTCCTGCGGGAACGCTACGGCGCCAATGAGAAGACCCGCGGCTATTTCACGTTCCACGCCACCGCCGACGTGCACCACGCGCAGGTGTGGCGCACCCAACTGGAGAAGCGGGTCAAGGCCAATCCGGAGACGGCCAAGAAGGCACTGGCCGCCGCCGAGACCGCGGCCAAGGCTTTATGGGCCGTGATGGATGGCTTCGAGGCGCGGCGGCTGGAGCGTGCGTCGGCTTTGGCCTCAAGCTAGAATTGAAAATCCACACGGCGCAAGAATGGCCCGACCCATCCCCATCGGCACGCGTGGCGAAGCAGCGGAAACCGTTGAGTTGAAGCACACGCTTGCCGCGCATCATCCGGAACTGCCGCCGGTGTATTCGACTCCCGACATGATTCGGCTCATGGAAACGGCCAGCTTCCACGCGCTGCAACCGTATTGTGATGAGGGAGAAATCACGGTGGGCATCTCGATCCACGTCGAACACCGTGCGGCCACGGGCATCGGAATGCGAATTCGCGCCGAGGCGGAACTGGAATCGTTTGACGGCCGCTTCTATATCATGCGCGTCCGCGCCGACGATGGCGTGCAGGAGATTGGACGCGGCACCGTGGGACGCGCCGTGGTGCATGTCCCCAGCTTCCTCGACCGTATGCGCGAAAAAGCTAGCGGCAGTTGACTGCGGTTGAAACAAATCTTCCGGAAAGAATAATAAATAATAGAGGAGAGAACTTGTGGATTCCCATACCGACAAAGCGATCCAATTCCGGCAGCTCCATCGCGGACCGGGCGTGCTTATCCTGCCGAACGCGTGGGATGTGGCCAGCGCCCGCATCTTCGAGGAGGCTGGCTTCCCGGCGATTGCAACCACTTCCGCCGGCATCGCTTTTTCGCTAGGTCATCCCGATGGCCAACGCATTCCACGCGAGGAAATGATGGCGCGTATCGGCCGCATCGCTCGCGCTGTGCATGTACCTGTGACCGCTGACGTCGAATCGGGATATGGTTCCAGCCCGGAAGATGCCGCCAAGACGACGCGCGAACTGATTCGGGCGGGAGTCGTCGGGATGAATCTGGAAGACGGGAGCAGCAACCCGGACCAGCCCTTGATCGACTTGCAGCTAGCGGTCGAAAAGATCAAGGCGGCGCGCCAAGCCGCCATGCAGATGCGGGCGCAAGTTGTGGTGAATGCTCGCACCGATGTGTACCTGCTGCCAGGGGGCAATCCCGATGCGGACTATTCCGAAGCTTTGCGGCGGCTGCTTGCGTTTCGCAATGCGGGCGCCGATTGCGTCTTCGCCCCCGGACTCAAGGACGCCGAGACGATAAGACGGCTGGCGAAAGCGGTAGAGTGTCCGCTTAACATTCTCGCCGTGCCGGGAACGCCCTCGATTCCGGAACTCGAAAAGCTGGGCGTGTCACGCGTGAGCTTGGGGTCGGGGCCCATGCGCGCGACCCTCGGGCTGCTGCGGCGAGTAGCGGAGGAACTCAGGACCTCTGGAACGTACAGCGCTATGGAGGGAGCTGTGCCTTATGCCGAAGTGAATAAACTTCTGGGCGGCTAAGGTGTCGGATACCCTGAGGTTGCTGAATGACGCCGACGCCGCGGAGCTTCGCTCCGCTGGACAGCCGAGGGCGGCTGTCCCTACGTGAGCCTTGCCGAGTCATCCATTAACCAGATTCATCATGTGCTCCGGGTAGCGCAATCCCGAAGCCGCGCCTGAGGGAAAGACTTCGCTCAGGCGGCGCAGGTCTTCCGGAGTCAAGTTCAAATCCACCGCCGCGACGTTTTCCTCGAGATACTTGCGTCGCTTCGTGCCGGGGATCGGGACAATGTCGTCGCCCTGTGCCAACACCCATGCGAGCGCCAATTGTGAAGGCTGACATTTCTTTTCGCGCGCAATCTCTTCAACTTTTTTCACGAGATCGAGATTCTTCTGAAAGTTCTCGCCCTGGAAGCGGGGCGAGAAACGGCGATAATCATCCGCCGCCAGGTCTTCGAACTTTTTGAATTGGCCGGTAAGAAAACCGCGCCCCAGCGGACTGTAGGCGACGAAGCCGATGCCGAGTTCGCGGCACGCCGCCAGTATTTCCTTTTCGGGATCGCGCGTCCACAGCGAATACTCCGTCTGCAATGCCGCGATGGGATGCACCTTCACTGCACGCCGCAGTGTGTTGGCTGAAGCTTCCGACAAGCCGATATGGCGAATTTTGCCTTCCTTGACCAGTTCCGCCATGGCGCTTACCGTCTCCTCAATCGGAGTGTTCGGATCGACGCGGTGCTGATAGTAGAGATCAATGTGCTCGATGCCCAGCCGCTTCAGACTCGCTTCGCAGGATTTCTTCACGTAGTCGGGCTTGCCGCTAACGCCGCGCACATTGGGATTCGTGGGATCGCGAACAATTCCGAACTTCGTGGCCAGCACAATCTGATCGCGCTTGCCCTTGATCGCGCGTCCGACGAGTTCCTCGTTCTTGTACGGTCCGTAGATATCGGCCGTGTCGAGAAAGGTGATGCCGAGTTCGAGCGCGCGATGAATGGTCGCGATCGATTCAGCGTCATCGCGTCCGGAGTAAAACTCCGACATGCCCATGCAGCCCAGGCCGAGGGCGGAAACCTTGAGGCCGGAACGTCCAAGATTGCGGGTTTTCATTTGAGGATTCCTTTCGCAGAAACAGAAAATGGCTACATATTTAAAAGCTAATGGTCCACGATTTGGGAGTATAGATGCAACCGCTGCGGAGAAGGTCCTGTCGGCGCGACACTGTTCCACGAATTGCGTCGCTGCCGCTTGGTCTGGCATCTTGTAGGAAGACATAATTCATGATTCGCCTGCACCCATGAACCAACCGCCGATTTGGTTTGAAAGGAAGTTCGACTTCACGTTTCCGGTGGAACAGCATCCGAACCTGTGCGCGCGCTTGCGAGGCACGCCAGCCCGGCTGGAGGAAATCGTTCGCGGCGCTGATCGCAACGTTCTAGTCAGGACGCCGCAGGAAAATGAAAAGTGGTCGGCCCAGGAACATGCCGGGCACTTGCTCGATCTCGAACCTCTATGGATGGCGCGCGTCGATGACTACCTGAGGGAAGCATCAGAGCTTACTGTGGCTGACTTGAGCAATCGGAAGACGCGCGAAGCGCAGCACAATCAGCGCCCGATCAATGAGGTTCTGGCCGAATTCCGAAGCGCCCGCTCGCAACTGGTGAGCAGAGTGGAGAAGATTGACGCCGCAGTTTTCGCCCGCGTCTCTCTCCATCCGCGGCTGAAAACACCCATGCGGCTGGTGGACCATCTGTATTTTGTAGCGGAGCACGATGACCATCATTTGGCCCACATCTGGGAACTGATCAACGCGGGCTGAGCTCGCTAATCAAGCAGTGACTCGGATTAGAGGTTTCGTGGGCGGTATTACTTCGCCGATTTCTACGGCGGGAACGCCCGCGTCCCGCAGCGCGCGGGTGAGCGGTCCGGCGTCTTCGGCGGAAACCGAGATCAGCAGGCCGCCGGCGGTTTGCGGGTCGAAGAGAAGCGTTCGGATCTCGGCGGGCACCGACTCGTCATAGCCGACCAGGCATTCGGCAAAATCGCGATTCGCTTTGAGTCCACCGGGAATGTAGCCGGCGCGGATGCACTCGAGCGTGCCTTCGAGCACGGGAATCCTGGCGGAATGCAAAACGAGGCTGACGTTCGATGCCATTGCCATTTCCCGGGCATGGCCGATCAGGCCGAAGCCGGTGACGTCGGTTAGGGCGTGGACGGTGAAGGCGTCGCTGGTCGTTGGTCGCTGGTCGTTGGCCGTGCCCCTCGCCGCGGGGCTTTGCTCGGTGGGGCGGACGAATGCGTCCGCCCCTACGTGAGCAGTGGTGATTACCTCGGCGGCGATCTTGTTTAGCGTGGTCATCGATTTCACGGAGGCTTCGATCCACTCCTGCTTCGCTACGCCTTTCTTGATTGCTGTTGAAATGACGCCAGTACCGAGCGCTTTGGTGAACAGAAGTTTGTCGCCGGGTTGCGCGCCCTGATTGGCGAGCACGCGCTTGGGATGAATCACTCCGGTGACCGAGTATCCGAATTTCGTTTCTTCGTCGCGGATGCTGTGGCCGCCGACCACCGTGCATCCGGCTTCGATCATCTTCGACAAGCCGCCGGCGAGAATACGCTCGAGGATGTTGAGATCGCCTTTGTCGGGAAAACAAACGAGAGCGAGCGCAGTCAGCGGCTTTCCGCCCATGGCGTAGACGTCGCTGAGCGCGTTGGTCGCGGCGATCTGGCCGAAGGTGTAGGGATCGTCGACGATGGGCGTGAAAAAATCCACCGTTTGGACGAGCGCCGTCTCTGGCGTGAGGAGATACACGCCGGCGTCGTCGGCGTGATCGAAGCCGACTAGCACATTCGGGTCCTGTTGCCGGGCTAATTTCCCAAGCACCGTGTCCAGCACCGCCGGACTCAGCTTGGACGCTCAACCCGCGGCTTTAACGGACTCCGTCAGACGGAATGGTTTTACGTCAGGCACGAGGCCATTGTAGTAGAGGTCAGAGCTTAGAGGTCAGATTGCAGAGGTGAAAACCCAACCCGAAGATTCTTACTTCTGCAATCTGACCTCTAACTCTGACCTTATTTGACGCTGACCTCGGTGATCTGCAGATCCGGATAGGCGTGATTCCATTGGGCGGAGATGTTCTCGAAGGTCAGGCGGAAAGGTTTGCTTTGTCCGGGCGCGAGCGGCGAGAGGTTGAGATCCACGGCTTCGTCGTAGGGTCCGCCGGTGCGCAGAACGCGTATGGGGAGTTCTTCGCGTTGCGCCATCTGTCCCATGTCGTCTTTGAAGGTGACCTGCGCTACCGCGTGAATGACCGTTTTATCGCCAGTGTTGGTGATGTTGCCATCGAGATAGCTGACGGTCGCACCCACAAAATTTTGCGCGGCGCTGGTCTGCATGTCTGAGAACTTCAGATTCGCGGCATAGGCGGGAGGCACAGCGGGCTTTTTCTGCTCGGCGCGAAAAACCAGCGCAAGAAGACCGACCACAATGCCTACAATTACAATCCCGATGAGAATCGGACGGAACCCGGACTCCTGCGGCTCCGCCGTGGGATTTGCATTCGGCTGGATCAGGCTGCCCATGGCGGGATTGTACTACCGGAGGCTAGGTCTCAGGTGTCAGGTCTCGGGTCTCAGGAAGCCCGACCTCTTACACCTGACGGGCGGCCGTCCCTACGTAACCTAGCGGGCTCCCACACTGGAAGACGATGTGGAGTTCGCCGGCCGTTGCGAATCCGTGACCCGGTAGTTGCTGTAATCGATCGTCAGCGTGGCGCGCCCGCCGAGGCGTATGTAGCTTACGGACTGGTTGCGCCGGGGAAGCCAGAAATCCTGCACCTTCATGTACTCGTGACGAATTTCATTTTTCTTCGTCCAGAAGGAAGGATTCTGGGCGGGCTCCGCTTCAATCCGGGTGACGGCGAAGTCGTTTGCGTCGACCCACACTTTGCCGCGATAGACGTACTTGCTTTTCTCCTTCGGATAGACGGCGAGCACGTATTGGCTGTGCTTGTCCGGAGAATTGACGTCCGGGGGCTCGTAGCCAATCAGCACGAAATCGTAATTCTCGTGGTTGAGCAGCGTGCGCCGGTGCATTTGCGGCTCGGTGGCTTCTTTCTCGCTGTCCAGCAAGCGTTTGAACACGCGGTCGGTGATCAGCTTCGATCCCGTTTGCGAGATCACTTTGAAGTTCTTGGTCGAAGGACTGTCATAAGTTGCCTCGACGGTCATTTCGGCGTCGCGATCACCCGGGAATCCACGATAGGAGAGGTGATACACGCGCGTGGATTCGTAATGGCGCAGTGCCTGCGCCCGCTCTGCATCTCTGCGGACAAGGTTATCCACGACCTGGTCGACCGAGAGTGGCGCCGTAGTGATGGAGGGCGGGAGCGAAGCGGAATCAGCGGCGGCCGCAGAGGCGTTCATCCGAATGACCATCGGTAGTATGGCCGTCAGTAGAAGGAAAAGTCTGATCGCGCTCGGCATCGAACTCCGCATTCAACTCAAGATTAACCGACTGTATCATTCCGGCGAAGTGGTTAGCTTATCACCATCGCTGGGGCGCGCCCGAGAGTTGGCCTCGCCTGACGGCGGAGCGGCTGCAAGTGTCAAGACTTCGGCGCCGGGTTGGGCAGCATCTGCGCGATTTTTTTGACGCATAGCGATTTCACCCATCTTGAATAAAGTGGATCGCCATGCCGGGGTAATGCTGTCAATAACTTGCGGAAAAGAAGAAACGGTTACATAATTGCATTCGATCAAGCGAACAAGGAGCCCTCCCCCATGTGGATCCGAGAAAGTGAAAGGTGTATCCAGTGGAACTGGATTGCGATCTTCTCCTACAGCGCGTCGCTGATTGTCAGCCTGGCGATCTGGAGAGGTCTATTCCGGGCCGTTGCGTACCTGGTAAAGTGAGCGAGTAAAGAAAGCAGGACGGGAAGTCTGAGGGGTGGCAGCGCGGTGCCCGGTCGAGCCCGGAAGCTGCCGCTGCCTCGCCTTGCTATCACCTTTCATAATTACCGATCGTATGTATCACCGGGAATAGTGCAGCAGCGAGAACACATTGTACTTTGCCAGTTTCTCGCGACCTTTCAGGAAGTCCAGTTCGACCACAAACGCCAGCCCCGCAATCTCCGCTCCCAAGCCGCTGGCCAGTTCGGCAGTCGCGGCGGCCGTTCCGCCAGTGGCCAGCAGGTCGTCCACGATCAAGACGCGCTGACCCTTTCTGATGGCATCTTTGTGGACCTCCAGCGTGTTGCTGCCGTACTCCAGGTCGTAGCTGATTTTCACCGTTTCGGCGGGCAACTTCCCCGGCTTGCGGACAGGAACGAATCCCGCATTCAGCCGGTAGGCGAGTGCTGGGGCGAAAATAAATCCGCGCGCCTCCATGCCCAGTATCAGGTCGATCTTCTGGCCGGCATAGTTCTCCGCGAGCGCGTCAATCAGCCGCGCGAAGCCGAGTTTGTCCTTGAGCAGCGTGGTGATGTCGTAAAACAGGATGCCTTTTTTCGGGAAGTCGGGCACCTCCCGGATCAGCTTTTTCAATCCCTCGCAATCTACAGGTTCGGTCGGCATCTAAAGGGTAAGCTCCTCGAAGTAAAGTTAACAACTTTGTGGTGAAAGTAAGATCTCGGTCTTCGACTCTCAATTAGCCAAATTTTGTCATCCCGAGCGAAGCGAGGGATCTGCATCTTGCCGCAAACTGCAGATCCCTCACTTCGTTCGGGATGACAAGTCACAGAAAGTTTGGCCCGCATACTACTCACCGACTTCTACCCGGGTTGTTAGGCTCCTCGAACTTGAAATGAACTGAGTCCCGCGACCGGATCGGCCTCGGATTCCTCCACATCATCCACGCGCGCCGCGCGCGGGCCATCCTGCAGGCGCGACCGCAATCCAGCCAACTGGTCGCGCGTTCCCATGGCCAGCACTTCAACGCTGCCATCGTGATTGTTGCGTACCCATCCGGCAATGCGGAGAAGGTGCGCCTCACGCTCTACAAACCAGCGGAAGCCGACGCCTTGGACGCGTCCGCGGACGACGAAGCGGCGAGCCAGAGCGCGAGATTGATCATTGGTGGAAGCCATGAAATCGATTGCAGAAGTCAGAAGTCAGATTGCAGAAGTAAAAGCTCCCAGGCGCTGTGTGCATCGAGAGTTCTTCACTTCTCCAATCTGACTTCTTGCTTCCGACTTTTCACTGCGCCCGCGACAGATACGTTCCTTCCGCCGTGTCCACCTTAATTTTCTCGCCTTCGTTGATGAACGGCGGCACCTGCACGATGAGGCCGGTTTCGGTTTTCGCCGGCTTGGTCACGCTGGATGCGGTGGCGCTCTTCAGGCCAGGCTCGACTTCGGTCACGGTCAGCACCACGGTCTGCGGCAACTCGATTCCCACCGCCTTGCCATCGAAAAACTCCACCTTGATCTGGAGATTCGAGGTCAGATAATCCACTGCATCGCCGAGGATCTCGCGGGTCAGGTGAGTCTGCTCGTAATTCTCGGTGTCCATGAAGTAGTAGCTGTCGCCATCGGCATACAGAAACTCCATGTTGACCTCGTCCACGTTGACCTTTTCGATGGGGTCGGGAGAGCGGAAACGGTGCTCGAACATGGCGCCCGTGCGCAAGTTGCGCAGCTTCGCCTGGATGAAGGCGCGCAGGTTGCCAGGCGTGCGGTGCTCGACGCTGAATACGGAATGCAAGTCATTGTTGTGCTTGATGATCATGCCGGGACGGAGTTGGGTCGCTGGAATCGACATTGCTGGTTTACATCTCCTTACGCTCTGCTAGGAATTCTGGGCAGCCAGGCAGGTCCGTGGTCCCCGGCGGGCCCGCTTTTGGCCTGCTGGGGCGGAGGTCGCTGGGCTCCCGCCGCATTTGGGATCAACAGTTCATTTTACACAGGCGGGCAGAATTGTGGGAACCGGGGGGATTTGGCAATTTGAAGACCCAGACTGTCCCCATTTCAGATTACTAAATTACAGATCACAAAATCACCAATTCAAAACGGGTCTAGAATAGAGCTTGATTGGGAGGTTTCTATGCGCATCGGGAAATACGAGAGTTCGGAAGGTACCGTCGGTACAGCAGTCACTTTTCTGCTGATCGGGCTTGGCGTCGGCGCCGCCCTCGGCCTGCTGCTTGCTCCGAAGAGCGGGCGGCAGTTGCGGAAAGACCTGCGGGAATCCTATAACGACGCCCTGGAAACCGCCTCGGACTGGACGGACGAAGCCAAAGACCGCATCGAGGAAGTGGTGGAAAAGGGCGCCGATCTCGCCGACGAACTGCGGACTAAGACCAAGCCGCTGAGCGATTTTCTGCGCCGCTCTTAGCGCCGTGGCTGTCGGCATGAGGACTCCGGACAAAGCGCGCGGACGGAATTATCGCCGGATGCGAACGCGTTGCTCGAGTTTCGCTCACGCCCGTTAGTCGATGGCCGCTCGCTGTCAGCGTCCTCGCGCAAGCCGGCAACAGCAACGGTTGGGTCGCCTCCAGGCAGTGCCCCAGATCTACGGTGCGACATCAGTTTCGTCGAGGCTGCGCTTCTTCTTGCGCACGTTGCGGATGACAATGCCCACGGAGAAGCGGAAATTGTCCTGCTTCTTCTTCGCGAAAGTAGGAAACTGGGAACCGGTCTGGAAATAATCGGCCTTGAACCGCAATGCGAAGCGCTCATTGATTCTGCGGTCGAGGCCGCCGCCGGCCACCAGCGCCCGGCCCGTGCCGATTTCCGTGAACGTAGCACCGCCTCCGGTCGCCTGGCCGCGCGTGCCCTGATGTCCATACAGGAGCTCGCCAAACGGCGTCCAGAGTTCATACTTGCGGCGGGCAAACTGCGCGCCGAAAAGAAAGTTGTACTCTCGCGTCGTCACGTCGAACGTGGGGTAAGTGCCGGGGCAGAAGCCGTTTTGCCCGCCACACGGAGGAAATGGCTCCGGGGTGCCTGTCGGAATCTTTGAGGTTCCGAAGTACTGGCCGCCCTCCACGACGATCCCGAACCAACGGGCCGCGTTCAGGCCGAGAGAAGCGTCCCAGCCGGGCAACCCCGCCCAGTGTCCAGCATTGAAAAGACCAGCCTCGGCATACGTACCGCCAGCAAAGAGTTCGATCCGCGGATACGGGCGGGCGGGGGCGGGGTTGGCGGCCGGAGTGGGAATCGGAAGTGGCTCGGGAGCTGGGGCTGGAGCCGGAGCTTGATCTGGAGGCGGAGCCTGGGCTGGAACTTGCGCCCACGACATCACACACAGCGCCGCCACGCCGGCCAAAACTCCCAGGTATCTCCTCACGATTCCTCCTTGAAATGCAGTTGCCAGTTGTCAGTTGTCAGTACCCAGTTGCCAACCACTCACTCTCTCCCCGAGCCTGAAGTCTGACGGGAAACACCGTCTCCCGTTTCGAAACTGGAAACTGGCTACTGGCTACTGGCTACTGGTTCTATTGGATGCGTCCGGCAAACTATTGAGTATACCGTGCCCAGCCGGTGGAGGGCCGGGTGTCCCTTCGAACAAGCTCAAGGCAGGCTCGCGCGCGTCGCTCCATCGTTCTGGCGACTCGGTACAATGATGAAATCCATGGAAATCAAGCTGACGGAAACCGAAGTCCGCGTGCTGGGGTCGCTGATTGAAAAAGACATCACCACGCCGGAATACTATCCGCTGTCGCTGAACGCGCTGGTGAATGCCTGCAATCAGAAGACGAACCGCGATCCGGTCATGCAGTTGGACGAGGATGCGGTGCGCGATGCACTGGAGGGTCTGCAGCAGCAGCGCATGGCCGGCCCGGCACGCGGCGCCGATAGCCGTGTTACCAAATATGAGCAGCGCTTGCAGGAGGTATTCAACTTCACGCGTCCGGAAATTGCCGTGCTGTGCGTGCTGTTGCTGCGCGGTCCGCAGACTCCGGGCGAGCTGCGCGGACGCGCCGAGCGCATGCATCACTTCGAAACGCTGGAGGATGTGCAATCGGCATTGCAAAAATTGATGCAACGCGAACCTCCGCTGGCGAAAGTGCTGCGCCGACAGCCGGGAACAAAAGAATTTCGATATGCGCATCTGCTGGCTGGGGATGTGGTGGAAACGGAATCGCCGATGCAGGCTGGAGCGGCAGTTGAGCGCAATCCGGCGGATGCAGAGCGCATTGTGCGGCTGGAAGAAGAAGTGGCGGAATTGCGGCGGGAGGTCGGGAAAGTCAAGGATCAGTTGGAGAGATTTCGGAAACAGTTTGAATAAATATCACCGCCGAGACGCCGAGAAACCGAAACAGCGTTTCCTGTTTTCTCGGCGTCTCGGCGGTGAAAAAGCCCTACAGCACCCGTTCCTGCGTATATCCCGCCGCACCCAAGGCTGAGATGATTTCGGCGATGTGGTCGGGGCCGCGGGTTTCCATGGTGATTTCGATTGCAGTCTCGCCCAGGCCTACGCCGTGGTAGGCGCGGTCGTAGTCCGTCTCGACGATGTTGGCGCGATGCTGCGCCAGAATCGAGGTGAGGCGATTGAGCGCGCCGGGATAGTCGGGCAGATGGACACGCAGGCGCACCAGACGTCCGTCTTTCACCAGGCCGCGCTCGATGATGCGGGAGAGCAGGGTCACGTCGATGTTGCCGCCGCAGACCAGCACGGCAACTTTCTTTCCGACGAAAGGCAGCTTGCGGTTGACCAGCGCCGCGAGGGCTGCCGCGCCGGCGCCTTCGGCCAGAGTTTTTTCGCGCTCCAGCAGCAGCAGGATGGCATTGGCGATTTCTTCTTCCTCGACGGTGACGATGTCGTCCACGTACTTCTGAACCAGCGGCAGCGTGCGCTCACCGGCACGCCGGACAGCAATGCCATCGGCGATGGTGGACGACGCGTTGAGCGTCACGGGCTTGCCTTCAGCGACGGCCACTTTCATGGACGGCAGGCGCGAGGGCTGAACTCCGAAAACTTGAATCTTTGTATTCGACTTGGGATTCGATTCTTTCAGCGCACAGGCAATGCCGCCAATCAACCCTCCACCTCCGATCGGGACGACTACGGCTTCGAGATCGGGATGCTGCTCGAGGAGCTCCAAGCCGATCGTGCCCTGCCCGGCGATGACGACGTCGTCATCGAAGGGATGGACGAAGGCAAGGTGCTCAGCCTCGCCGCGGCGGAGCGCCTCTTCACAAGCTTCATCGTAGTTGGCACCGTGCAGAACCACATCCGCGCCGTAACCGCGCGTTGCCGAAACCTTGATGAGAGGCGTGGTCAGCGGCATGCAAATCTGGGCGCGGATGCCAAGCTTGCCGGCATGGTAGGCAACCCCTTGGGCGTGATTTCCGGCCGAGGCGGCGATAACGCCCTGGGCGCGTTCTTCGGCGCTGAGCGAGAGCAACTTGTTCAGCGCGCCGCGCTCCTTGAAAGAGCCGGTGCGCTGCAGGTTGTCGAGCTTCAGGTAAACCTGGTTGCCGGTGGACTCGGAAAATGTCTCCGAACGCGCACAGGGCGAGAGGTAGATGGAGTTGCGAATGCGGCCCAAGGCGGACTGGATGTCATTGAGAGTGATCATGTTCTAGGTTACGGCTATCCGTGCACAGGATGGCAACATCTTACCTGAACGCACATTGATTCCGAGCCGCTTTAAGACTCAAATCCGGGTAACGGCCAAGCGACACCTTTTCTGGCCGGCCTTTAAATCGATAGCGAAACAGCCATGACAGCTTTCCGCTCGGCAGAAGCTCCAACCAGAGTCCCCTTCCGTCGCACAGTAGGTAGCGGGTTTGCCTCGGCTTTAATGCTCTTATACCGGTTGGCAACTGGAGTACACATCACGCTTTGGCTTCCTGTGTATTCCGCTGGACAGCATAGAACACTATATGTTTGTACAACAGTATGTTAGCGATCATCTTTACAGCTCGATGAACCACACTGAACTCCACTCTACTTTCCGATGCAGAAAGTGCTGAATATCAGGTTCAGGATGTCGTCGTTGGTGGTGGCGCCTGTAATTTCGTCGAGGGGGCGGAGGGATGCGTAAAGATCGAGCAGGAGCATCTCGTGCGGGACTCGGGTGGCTACGGCGTTGGTGGCGGCGGCTAGCGCTCCCAGCGCGTCGTTGACTAGTTTCTGGTGGCGCACGCTGGTTAGGAAGCCGGTTTCTTGCTGGGTGGCATTGTCTCCGGCGACGTGCTTCAGGATGGCGGCGCGGAGGGCGGGGATGCCTTCGCCGGTCAGGGCGGAGGTGGGGATGCGCTGCGGAGAGTTGGGTTGCGGCGGAGAGTTGGGTTGCGGCGGAGAGTTGGGTTGCGGCGGAGAGTCGGGCACCGCTGGCGAAACCCTGCCGGGCTCTGCCCGGCTTGGACGGGCGAGTGCGTCCGTCCCTACGTGGGCATTGCTGGCGCCTACGAGATCGGATTTGTTTTCTACTATTATCGCAGGGCGGGCTTCCACCTGAGTTAGTAACTCGTAATCCTCTTCGGATAGGGGCTGGGTTCTGTCGATTACTACCAGGACTAAGTCGGCGCCGGCCAAGGCTTCCATTGATTTCTTGATGCCTATGCTCTCGGCTTCGTCGAGAGCGCGGCGGATGCCGGCGGTGTCCACTAGTTCCACAGGAATTCCACCGATGGCTACGGTCTCGCTGACTAGATCGCGGGTAGTGCCGGGCTGGGCGGTTACTATGGCGCGCTCGCGTTCCACGAGGCGATTGAAGAGGCTCGATTTGCCTACGTTCGGACGACCTACGATGGCCAAAGTCAGTCCCTGATGGACGATTTTGCCGTAAGTAAAAGTCGCGGCTAGTTGCTCCAGCGGGACTTTGACTTCGGCGATGCGAGCTTGGATGGTGGCGTCCTGGGCTATGGAGACATCGTCTTCGGCGAAGTCTATGCCGGCTTCCAGCAGGGCGATCAGGTTGATTAGCTTTTGCTTGATCGGCTTCAAGCGATTGGAGAGGGCGCCTTCTAACTGTTGAGCGGCCACCTTGGCTTGGAATAAAGTTTGCGCGTCGATCAGGTCGCGGACGGCTTCGGCTTGGGTCAGATCGAGGCGTCCGTTGAGGAAGGCGCGCATGGTGAATTCTCCGGGCTCGGCCAGGCGGGCGCCTTGGGCTAGCGCGAGTTCGAGGATGTGGCGCAGGACTACGGGGGAGCCGTGGGCGGAGATTTCTACGATGTCGTCGGTGGTGTAGGAGTGGGGGCCGGCGAAGTAGGTGACTATGACTTCGTCGATGCGGGCGGAGCTTTGCCCCGCTGGGACCCTACGACTTCGCTCAGGGCAGGCTCCGAATGCGTCCGTCCCTACGTGAGTTGTGGCGGGTTCGACGGGTTCGCGGACAAGAGTGTCCGCGCCACACGGGTCGACTAGATCGCAGTGGTGAGCTCGGTTCGGTTCCAGTTCACGATTTAGGTTGAGCATCGGCTGGGCTATGGCTCGGGCTTCGGGACCGGCGAGGCGAACTACTCCGATGCCCCCGCGGCCGGGCGGAGTGGCTATCGCGACTATGGTGTCATCTAGATTCATCGCAAGCAGTGGCTAGTGGCCGGTGGTCAGTGGATCTCTCTCTGGGTCATTGTAGCTAGACGGCGCGTTTGCCGGGGAGTGTCGGCGTCATTTATACTTACGGTTCGCCTTAAGCCAGCCGATTCAATCAGGAGCTAGGATTTTCGAATGCCGAAACGTACATTTCAACCCAACCGGCGCAAGCGCTCGAAGAAGCACGGGTTCCGGACTCGCATGAAGACCAAGAGCGGAGCCGCGGTGCTGTCGCGCCGCCGGGCCAAGGGGCGCAAGCGCGTCTCGGTAAAGCCCGGGTTCCGCGAGTAGTTTCCCGCCGCAGAGCAGTTGCCAGTTGCCAGTACCCAGTTGCCAGAAAAAACGGGACTAAGCGCCGGTGACTGGGTTACTGGGTATCGCCGTGCAGGATGGTGAACTGGTGAAGGCCGACGCTCCCGAGCAGCGAATTGAGCAGGTCTCGGCGGGGTCGGGATTTCCGCGCGCGGCGCGACTGCTGAAACACTCCGACTTCGATCGTGTGTACAAGCAGGGACGGCGGCACTTTTCATCGCACATGACCGTGTTCTATCTGCGGCAGGCGGCGGGCGGCGCTCGCGTCGGGTTCACGGTGGGACGCGTGCTGGGCGGAGCCGTGGAACGGAACCGGATCAAGCGGCGTCTGCGCGAAGCGGTGCGGTTGCGGCGCGGGGCGCTGACGGGCGCGGTGGATGGGGTGGGCGTCGATGTGGTAATCAATCCGAAGAAGTCGGTGCTGACTTTGGAGTTTAGGGTGGTGCTCGAAGAAGTGGGACGGGCGCTGGATACGATCGCGAAAAAGCTGGTGGAGAAATGACAGTGTGTCGCGCTGGTGCGGTGAAGGATGCTTTCGGGAATCCCACTCATTCGCAAGAGGCGCGAATGAGTGGGGCACCGGGCGTTCTTATGAAATCTCTGGCGCTGAGGATGCTGGGTATTTATAAGCGGTGGATCTCGCCGGCGTTTCCGCCGTCGTGCCGGTACGTGCCGACTTGTTCGGAATATGCGATGGAAGCGGTGGAGCGGTATGGGGCGTGGCGCGGTTTGGCGATGGCGGCCTGGCGATTGTTGCGCTGTCATCCGCTGGTGAAGGGTGGGTATGATCCGGTGGTGAAGGCTTTCGGGGATCCCACTCATTCGCAAAAAGCGCGAATGAGTGGGGCAGCCGGTTGTTAAGACAACTGCCGAGCTGCGCTCGGCTGGACGGACGAGGGCGTCCGTCCCCACGTGAGTTGTGGTAACTAACTTGGAAATGATGAGCTAACGAATTGGCTGAATTTAATAATCCGCAACAAGAACCCGGGATGGAGCGCAGGCTGTTGATCGTGTTTGCGCTTACGTTCCTGGTCATCATGCTTTTCCAGCCGCTGTTGAAGAAGTATGGGCCGCAGCCTCTGGCTCCGAGGCCTCAGAGCTCGCAGGCGGCGCAGAACCAAGCGCTGCCTCCCACGCAACCTACTGCACAGCTTTCTTCGCAACCCGCAACGGCCACTGGCGCTGGAACTGAGAAGGGTGCGGGGACATTGACTCCTGTGATGGCGGCCAGCGAGTCGGAGACGGTGATTGAGAATGACGTCTACCGGATCGTGTTCACCAATCGCGGCGGGCGGGTTAAGTCCTGGGTGCTGAAGGATCCGAGGTACACCGACGATAAGGGTGGGCAGTTGGAACTGGTGAATGCCTTGGCGGCGGAGAAGTATGGGTATCCGCTGACGCTGTGGACGTATAACGAGACGCTGCGGAACAAGGTGAACTCGGCGCTGTATGTACAGTCGGGCATTTCACCCACCCTTCCGCAAAGTGCGCGGAAGGATGGGGCACCCACGTCTGTCGCTCCACCGGAAATTAAGTTTGTGTATTCCGACGGCGACGTTTTGGTCGAGAAGAGTTTCACGTTCGATCGTAGCAGCTATGTAGTCGGGGTGAAGACCGCCGTTTATGTTAAAGGGGCGCAGGTCACGGCGTTTCCGATGTGGCCGGCGGGGTTTGGCGACCAGGCCAGCGCTGCGCACTATGCGACCAGCCAGGTGGCCTACCAGTACGACGGCAAGGTTGAACGGCTATCGACGAGTAGCTGGACAGTCTTGCCCTCGATCAAGGTGATTGGCGGCAGCACCATCCCTGGCCCTTTCCACTGGGCGGCGCTCTCGGAGCAATACTTCGCGGCCGCCTTCCTGCCGCAGGATCCGCAGAACGCGGCGATGGTTACGTTGCGCGGCGCACTCGAAATTCCGCACAATGCGTCCGATCCCAATAACAAGCAGCAAGACAAGGTCGATGTGTACGGGATTGCGGTCGGCAGTCTTAAGGGTGCAACCGAGGAGCGCTTGTATGTCGGGCCGAAGGCGCTGGCGGATCTGCAATCGGTTTCTATTCCGGGGATCACTGGGGCGCCACCGGATCTGCGGGCGGTGATCGACTTTGGCTGGCTGGGGCTCATCGCGCGTCCGCTGTTTTTGTGGCTGAAGTGGATGCACATCCACATCGTGTCGAACTGGGGCTGGGCGATTCTGCTGCAGACGCTGGTGATCAATCTGGCGCTGCTGCCGCTGCGGCTTTCGCAGATGAAGTCGATGCTGAAGATGCAGCGCGTGGCGCCGCAGATCAAGCAGATCCAGGAAAAGTACAAGAAATATAGTTTGCGGGATCCGAAGAAAGCCGAAATGAACACGGAGATTTCGGCGCTGTATAAGAAGGAGGGCGTGAATCCGGCGGGTGGATGTTTGCCGCTGCTGATCCAGATGCCGTTTCTGTTTGCGTATTATCGGATGCTCAACGTGGCTATGGATTTGCGACATGCGCCATGGCTGTGGGTTAGAGATCTTTCGGCGCCCGATCCGTGGCACATACTGCCCATCGCGATCATCGTGACCATGGTGGTGATGCAGCGGATGACGCCGCAAGCGGGCATGGATCCGTCGCAGCAGAAGATGATGAACATCATGATGCCGGGTATGTTGGGCCTGATGGCCTGGAACCTGCCGGCGGGGTTGGGGCTGTACTGGTCGGCGGGACAGTTGATCGGGATCGTGCAGCAGTCAGTGATGAATCGCACGTCCCTGGGGCGCGAGATGCGGGAGATGATGGAGAAGCGGGCGCGGAAGAAAGAGAAATAGCGGCCAGCCGTTGCCTCTTAGTTGTTTCTTCTAGCTCTCGGGAGCAGAAAATTGATTTGCCAATGTCAGGGCTGTCGCGGTTGGAGGTCGGTCGTCCCTCCGGGACTTTAATCGTCTTTCCTTTTTCCCCAGCGCTGAAGCGCTGGGCTAAGCTGGGTCGCCCCTGCGGGACTGGGTTGTGCGCTGCTTCTAGATTCGCTGGTGCTTGAAGACTGAGAGCTGAGGGCTAAAAGCGAAAGGCCAAGAGCTAACTATGCCAATTACGGACAAGGTTGCTGCTGCTAAACAGATTGGGGAATTTCTGCAGGCTGTCATTTCCAATGGCAGCTTCAAGCTGAAGTATCGGATCACGGTGGATCCGCCGATCGCGCAGAATCGCGAGTGGGAGCGTCCGGAAATTCTGGTGGAGTTTGCCGGGCCGGATTCGGGGCTATTGCTGGAGCGAAGCGGCGAATTGCTGCGATCGTTTGAGTTGCTGGCGACGGAGATCCTGCACCTGCAGGGGAACGAGCACGAGAAGATCTGGTTTGACTGCAAGAATTTCCGGGCGATGCGGATCGAGGAGTTGCAAACGGCGGCGCGGGTGGCGGCGGAACAGGTGCGGCGGACGAGCGAGCCTTACCGGTTTGGGCCGATGTCGTCGCGCGAGCGGCGGATTGTGCATCTGGCGCTGCGCGAGGAAAAAGATTTGCGCACGGAGAGCGATGGCGAGGGCGGGAGACGGTCGGTGGTGGTGTATCCGGAGAGTTACAAGACGACGGTGCCGGCGCGGCGGGAACGGCGGCCGATTTCGTAGCGGGTCCATTTCGTGGTATGGAGTTGTATTCGGCTGGACGGGCGAAGGCGCCCGTCTCTCCACTACTTTGACGTTTGCACAGTTTGTGCGGCAGTTAGTTTCTCGACACTTGACAGCACCGAAAAATCGCGATTCTAAAAAGCGATTGCGTGAAAAAATTTTATTGCGCCGCACCGACGCGGCGATTTTTTTGTGCTAGTATGCGGTTCGTCTCGCAATAGATTTCATCGCCAATTCGTACTGCAAAACAGAAGTTGCTCTGCAGTAAAAGAAGAACTCATAATTTCAAGATTGGCTTTCCCCGGACGTATCTACGCCGGCGCTTTCGATATTCTGGTAAACAATGTCTCTCTCTAGTTCTGCCATCATTCCGAATCCATGGGCGCGCATCCTCGATGCGCTGGAAAAGAAAATCAACCGGCACTCCTACGACACATGGCTGAAGCCAACGCGGTACAGCCATGCCAGCAATGGAGTTTTGTTCGTGCGCATTCCAACCGCCGAGTTTCGTCACGTCAGCGACAAATACGCGGATCTGATTCAGGAAGCGGTGGACAACCTCGGGCTGGGATACGAGGATGTGAAATTTGTTACCGCTGAGGACGATCCTTCGAACACGTTGATCCGGCACAACGGCGGGCTCTCGGCTCATAGTCCGAGCGCCGTTCCGAATGGCGGTTCGGCTCCGCAGGCGGCGCCGGGGTTGCCGGCGACACAGGGGCGGTTCGACTGGGACAGCGCGGCGCAACTGAATCCGCGGTATACGTTTGACGCGTTCGTGATCGGGAGTGGGAACCAGTTCGCTCATGCAGCCTGCCAGGCGGTCGCAGAGCGTCCTTCGAAAGCCTACAACCCGCTGTTCCTGTATGGGGGCGTCGGGATGGGGAAGACGCACCTGATGCAGGCGATCGGGCATGAGATCAAGCGGCGGATGCCACAGGCGGCGATCTGCTATGTGTCGAGCGAGAAGTTCACCAACGAGATGATCAACTCGTTGCGCTACGACAAGATGATCAGCTTCCGGGATAAGTTCCGGACGATGGATGTGCTGTTGATTGATGACATCCAGTTTTTGGCGCAGAAGGAGCGGACGCAGGAAGAGTTCTTCCACACGTTTAATGCGCTGCATGAGTCGATGAAGCAGATCGTGATCGCGAGCGACCGTCCGCCGAAGGAGTTGGCGGAATTCGAGGATCGCTTGCGCAGCCGGTTCGAGTGGGGACTGATTGCCGATATTCAACCGCCCGACCTGGAGACGAAGGTTGCCATCCTGCAAAAGAAAGCGGAGCAGGAACGGGTGACGCTGCCTACGGATGTGGCGCTGTTTATCGCCTCGAACATACGGTCGAATGTACGTGAATTGGAAGGGGCGCTGATCCGGTTGGTAGCGCATTCTTCGCTGATCGGGGCGGAGATTACGCTTCCCTACACACAGCAGGTGTTGAAGAATTTCATCGACTCGCAGGCGCGCAAGGTGACAATTGAATCCATCCAGAAGGCGGTAGCCGAGCAGTTCGGGCTGCGACTGGTGGAGATAAAGGCGAAAAATAATTCGCGATCCATCGTCTATCCGCGGCAGATAGCGATGTACCTGGCTAAGCATCTCACCGAGGCATCGCTGCCTGAAATTGGGCGCCAGTTTGGTGGCAAGCACCACACTACAGTTTTGCACTCCGTGGATAAGATTGAAGAGGTTCGCAAGAACGACAAGGATTTAAACAGATTGCTTAATAAACTGACCGAGCAATTAGGCACTTAAACAGCGGTTTCGACCGATTTTTGCACTCATCAGGCTGTTCTTCCTTTCCCTTAACTGTGGAGTGTTTGTGGAAACTGTGGGAGACGGGATGGAAACCGGAGAGCCGTCCCGAGGTTACGATGGCATCCGCTGAAGCAGGGAGCGATTGTTCACATGAAGGATCTGTACGGAAGCGATTGAACCGCAGGGATCTGGACTGGTTTTCCACTTCTCCGAAGCGCCTACGGTTACTACTGGTTTTATTGCTTTTATATTTGATATAAGAAGAGAACAGAAGTAGAGCTGGTTTGAATGGCATAGCTAAAACCTGTGGCCTAGTCAAACCGGTTCTAGAGTCGGGAGACCCAATATGCCGGTGGAAGTCGCCCCTGCGGTATCCTCAACGACCATGGAAATTACGGTCAGTAAATTTGAGCTTCTTCGTGAATTGACAGCTACTCAGGGCGTGGTTGAGCGCAAGACCACCATTCCCATCCTCTCCAACTATCTTTTCGAGGCTGCAGGAGACAAGTTGTCGCTGACGGCAACGGACCTTGATCTGAGCTTGCGCACATCCTGCAATGCGAAGGTGAAAAAAGAAGGCGCGTGCACAATTCCGGCGCGCAAACTTTATGACTACGTAAAACTGTTGCCCGACGCCGATATCACCATACGGTTGCTGGAGAATCACTGGGTCAGCATTCGCTGTGGACGGTCTAATACGAAGATGGTGGGCATGGCGCGGTCGAACTTCCCGAGCCTGCCAGTGTTTCCATCAGCAGGAGTAATCAAGATTCCGGCGGCTGTGTTGCGCTCGATGATTGCGAAGACGGGCTTTGCCATTGCCAGCGAGGAGTCGCGTTACACACTGAACGGCGCGCTGATGGTGCTGAAGCCAGAGTCAATCACCATGGTTGCGACTGACGGGCATCGCCTGGCGCACGTGGAGCGCGTGGGAGAAAAGTTTGAAGGCGTCTCCGGGGAGATGAAGACGCTGATTCCGAAGAAGGCGATGGATGAGTTGAAATCGCTGCTCGATTCCGATATTGAGACTATCGACTTTGCCAAGGACGAATCGACGCTGTTCTTCCGCGTGGGCCCGCGGTTGCTGACGTCCCGCCAGCTTACGGGGCAGTTTCCGAACTACGAGGCGGTCCTGCCGAAAGACATCTCCAAGTCAATTGCGCTGCATGGCGAGGAACTGGGAGCCGCGATTGCGCGCGTGGCGCAATTTGCCGATGAGCGGTCACGGGCGGTGCGGCTGCGCCTGGAGAAAGGCGAGTTGAAGATTTCCGCATCGTCGACGGAGACGGGCGAGTCAGAGGATTCGCTCGAAGTCGCTTATGACGGTGAGCCGATGGCGATCGGATTCAACGCGCAATATTTGATGGACTTCATCAAAGCGACCGGATCGGGCGAAGTGAAACTGGAATTGAAGGATGCGCAGTCGGCCGGGCAGCTTCGTCCCGCGGAAGGCGAAGATTACAAGTACCGGTACATTGTGATGCCGATGCGGATCTGAGGACGGACGGTGAGGAAGCCAAGGCTACAAACTGCTTGGGCTGACATATTTTCTTTGATGTTGTGGGCTATTCGGAGCGCGCTGTTGAGTCGCGCGAACTACTCCTCGACCTCGACCAACCCGCTACGCCCATCGTAGGCGAAATTCCACCGCTCCAGGACATCGCGGCCTAGCAAACACGACACATCCTGCTCTGGCAGCGGGCACGCGACGAGGCTCATTGGATCGAAGCCTCTCAGCTCCTGGCCAGGAAAATCAATGGCGCCGACGAACTCCAGCCTTTCGGTGATGTGGCCAGCGCTGGAAATGCGGGCTAGGCCCGTTTGCTGAAGTCCGCAGGTGGCCGCAACTTGCGGGTTGATTACAGTCCGGGATGCACCGGTGTCAATAAGAGCTTCAACTCTAAGCGGCTTCTGGAGTTCAATACCTTTTTTCTGAGCTAGCGCGCGGGCGGCCTTGGGCTGGCCGATCGTAACTGTGATCTTTGGGCCGGTTCTTCGCAGATCAACCCGTGAGTACGAACGGGAGTACCTTGCTCCGTCCATGGAGCTAGTAAATCACGAACACCGGTTCGTGTTCCACGACTTGCTTGATAAGGAAGGCGGTGCCGATGCCAAACTCCTCGAGTCCAGCTTCAAAAGCAGCTTCGTAGGTGGGATAAAAGCCGACGGCCCTTTTCTTCCCTACCAGGGCAAATTTGCCGAGATGAGTGTTCAACCACTCCGCTTTGTTGGACTCATACCAGGCGAGTTCCTGTTGCAAAGCCGCTTTGGGTTTCTCCGCCATTTCGCTCACCCATAATTTAGATCGTTAACGCCAGCGCTGTCGATAGCAAAAGAAACGCAAGAACTTTTCCGATGCTGGCCCAGTTGACGGTGTCCACAGGCAGGCAGTACCCTTCGGTGGCGGATTCGGCACGATCATCAGCGTCATTGCTCTCGTGTAACGTGAGGGGGACTTTACGGAACCAAATGGCGCGAATCGAGCCAAGCCGAGGAGTTTCACCGTGAAGATCCAGACGCTTGTTCTGGCCCTGTTACTACCCATCATCAGTGTTTTTTCCGAGAGGCCGGTGGTTGCCTGGCAGGAGAGCATTCCCCTGCCGCTTCCGTGGGCTGCGGAACTCCCCGTGTACGACCACATTGTGATCGTGGTGGAGGAAAACAAGGATTACGAGGAAATAATCGGCAGTAAAGACGCCACTTATATCAATGACGTTCTGGGTAAAGAGGGAGCGATCCTGACCAATTTTTATGCCGAAGAGCATCATAGCGAGGGGAACTATTTCTGGCTGTTTTCGGGCAGCAATCAGCACGTTGGATTTATAGACAGCGTTCCGGGCCGCGATTTTGCAAGCAGTAATCTGGGAGCGGAGTTGATTCGGTCTGGGCTTTCTTTCAAGGGATATTCCGAAGGCCTGCCACAGATCGGGTCGCTGGCTGGCGGGCAAGGTCTTTACGCCCGCAAACACGCTCCCTGGGTCAGCTTCTCCAACGTGCCGCGGGGCAAGACGGTGGCAGATTCGTCGAACCTGCGCTTCCCCGAAGACTTTCCGTCCGATTACAATGCGCTGCCTACGGTTTCGTTTGTGATCCCGAATCTCGTTCATGATATGCACAACGGTTCGACTCGGCCAGCCATCGTAGCTGGCGACAAGTGGCTGCGGGAGCACCTCGACAGTTACTACAGGTGGGCGAAGCAGCACAACAGTTTGCTGATCCTCACATTCGACGAAGACACTCACGGCTCGATGACAGGCGGGGTGACCGATCCGGCGGACAAGGATCCAAAGAAGCGCAATCGCATCGCCACAATTTTTGCGGGGGCGCACATAAAGCACGGTGAATACAGCGAAGGAAAAGGCGTGACGCACGTCAATGTCCTGCGCACGCTGGAGGCGATGTATAAGCTGAATCGGTCGGGAAGCCAGCAGTGGAACGCCCTGAAGGCTGGCATCGCCGATGACTTCGTGATCAACGACGTCTTCGAATGACGACCTTAGGATTTACAAGGTCCGCACTTTTGTTCCAGGAACGGTTTCATAAATGCCGGGAAGACTCACCAAGGCCGCAAGAGGCTCACCTGAGGCGCTAAAAGCGCGGACACATTTCAACCATTCACGGCACGAGTAAAGTCGTCCTTCCCAAACACCTGCGTGAATCAGAGTTTTTCAGCAAACTGTGAGGTCATCGCTAGTCCGCATGGGAGCACGCAGCTTGACCAAAAGGCGTTGAGCATTTAGATTGTCGGCCATTCCAGTAGTCGGAGGAAACGTAATGTTATCCGGTTTCAAGCAGTTTATTTTGCGCGGCAATGTGGTGGATATGGCGGTGGGCGTGGTGATTGGCGCCGCCTTTGGCGGCGTGGTCACGGCGCTGACCACAGATCTGTTGACGCCGCTCATCGCAGCGGTCGTGGGCAAGCCGGATTTCTCAGCCATCCATTTCACAGTTCACGGGGCGCTGTTTCCGCTGGGGCATTTCATCAATGCCGGGGTGTCGTTTGTGCTGATTGCGGGGGCCATTTATTTCTTTGTGGTGGCGCCAGTGAATGCGCTGGTGGCGCGGATGCACAAGGATCCGGCACCGGCCGATCCGACTACCAGGAAGTGTCCGGAGTGCCTGAGCGAGATTCCGATCGATGCGCGGCGATGCAGCCATTGTGCGCAGCCGGTGACGGCCAAGGCGGCGTAGGCGCTGCCGAGTTGGGCGGGCAGGTGAGGGCACCTGCCCCGGCGTGGGGTAGTAGCTCAGTTTGCGAAACCATTAACCACCAAGGCCACGAAGGCACACGAAGGAAATATCTGAGACCAAAGGCCTTTTTGGTACTTCGTGTCCTTGGTGGTTCAGCCTCTTGTCGCCTGCATCGCGAAACTGAGCCAGTACCCGGCGTGGACTAGGCTTGGCGAAATGCGGGCGATTCCTGTAAAATTATGGTTTCGGCAATAGGCCTGGAAGGAATCAGAGTTATGGCTCGAGTTTGCGATATCTGCGGCAAGGGGCCGCAGTTCGGAAATACCATCAGCCACGCCCACAATGTCAGCAAGCGGCGCTGGAACGTCAACCTGCGCCCGGTTCACGCCAAGGTGGGAGCGGCTACCAAACACATGCGCGTCTGCACTTCGTGTCTGCGCAGCGGCAAAGTGGTTAAGGCGTAAAAGATCAGAGCCCGCAGGGATCTGAACATCCTGCGGGCCTTTGTCTGCCCGCCAGCTTTCGCGGGCGGGGGCGCCCGCGCCACAGGAACTACTTCACATCCACCAGGCGCACATCGAAGATGAGGGTTGCGTTGGGCGGGATAGCCCCAGGATAGCCCTTTTCTCCGTAAGCCAGATCTGGCGGAATGCGAAGCTGGCGCTTGCCACCGACTTTCATGCCGACGATTCCTTCGTCCCATCCCTTGATGACGTTGCCGGCGCCGAGCTTGAAGTCAAACGGACGGCCGGTGCCGACGGAACTGTCGAATTTCTTGCCGGTGGTGAGCCATCCGGTGTAATCGACTTTTACCTGCTGTCCAGTTTGCGCGACCGCGCCGGTGCCGACTTTGATGTCCCAGTATTCGAGGCCGCTGGCGGTCTTGGTGGGATCACCGGTGACTTTGGTGGGGCCAGCGGGCGTTGCTGGTGCCTTTTTAGCGGGGGCCGTCTGCGCGACGGCCGGACTGGCTAGCGCGAACAGCGTGATGGCTAGAATGAGTGTTTTCACAATGCCTCCTGTTATCCTGGTTATCAATTTCGTTAATTGTTTCTACAGCTGCATCTAGTGTGTCGTCCCTACGGGACTCGAGTTTTATGCCGAATTACTTCTCGGCACTGACGTGCCGGGCTTTCCTGTGTCGCCGCTTCGCGGCTGGAGCCATTGCGCGTTTCGCTGTGTTGTGGCCCTCGGTGTTGTGCTCAGTCTCTTGGCCCTAGGAGTTGTATTCAGGCTTATGGCCCTCGGAATTGTACTTAATTGACGCTTCTCTGCACCGAACATCCCTCCGCTGATGTCTAAGCGAGCGCGATCACATCAATTTCTACCAGAACGTCTTTCGGCAGGCGGGCTACTTCGACGGTGGAGCGGGCTGGCGGCTCCTGCTTGAAGTAGCGGCCGTAAACGTCGTTCATGGCGGCGAAATCCGCCATATTTTTGAGGTAGACGGTGCAGCGCAAAACTTTCTCCAGGGTACTGCCCGACGCCTGCAAAACGGCAGCGAGGTTCTTGAGCACGCGGTCGGTCTGAGCGCCTACATCGCCGGCGACGATTTGCGAGTTGGCGGGATCGATGGGGATCTGTCCTGAGGTGAAGATCAGACCGTTGGCTCGAATGGCTTGCGAGTAGGGGCCGATGGCTTTTGGTGCCTGATCGGTGGCGATGACTTCGCGCATGATTCCTCCTGCGTACTGCGTTCCGCGGGGATGAGGATGAAGAGTGATTAACGCAGATTGCGGCGGTGGAAGTCAAACGGGGGGTGCGCTGGGTGTGGTGGATGCAGGGTTGCCGCTGCCAGCGGCTGCCGAGCTTCGCTCGGCTGGGCAGGTGAGGGCACCTGCCCCTAGGTGAGCATCTTGGACGGGCGAGGACGCCCGTCTCTCCACGAGCTAGAACAACGAGCTTTGGCGGCGGTTGGGGGTGATTCCGAAGTGTTCGTAGGCTAGTTGGGTGGCTACACGGCCTCGGGGAGTGCGATTTAGAAAGCCGATCTGGATCAGGAAGGGCTCGTAGATTTCTTCGATGGCGTCGGGCTCTTCGGCTAGCGCTGCGCCTAGCGTGTTCAGGCCTACTGGGCCTCCCTGGTATTTTTCGATGATGGTTAGCAGGAGCTTGCGGTCGACCTCGTCGAAGCCGTAGCGGTCGACTTCCAACATGCTGAGCGCGGACTGGGCCGTGGGCAGATCGATGGCGCCGGCGGCGCGCACCTGCGCGTAGTCGCGCACGCGGCGCAGCAGGCGGTTGGCGATACGCGGCGTGCCACGAGAGCGGCTGGCAATTTCGATGGCGCCGGGACGATCGATGCTCACGCCTAGAATCTCGGCGGAACGCTCGACGATTACTCGGAGGTCGTCGTGCGTATAGAACTCCAGGCGCAGCAGCAGGCCGAAGCGAGAGCGCAGGGGCGCGGAGAGCAGTCCGGCGCGCGTGGTGGCGCCGATGAAGGTGAAGGGCTTCACGTCCATGGTGTGAGTGCGGGCGGACGGGCCCTGGCCGATCATGATGTCGAGCTTGTAGTCTTCGAGCGCGGAGTAGAGGATCTCTTCGAGCGCGGGCTGCAGGCGATGGACTTCGTCGATGAAGAGCACTTGCCGGTCGCGGAGATTGGTTAGGATCGCGGTCAGGTCGCCTTTGATCTGCAGCGTGGGACCGGAGGTTTGCTGGAAGGCGGCTCCTAGCTCATTGGCGATGATGTTGGCCAGTGTTGTCTTGCCGAGGCCGGGCGGTCCGTAGAGCAGGACGTGGTCGAGGGCTTCGCCTCGGGACTTGGCGGCCTGGATGGCGATGTCGAGATTCTCTTTGACCTTGTTCTGGCCGATGAACTCTTGCAGACGCTGCGGGCGGAGCTTGAGCTCGAAGGAGGAATCGTCTTCGACGGGGGCGGCGGAGACCAGGCGGTCTTTGAGAGCGGGGTTGTCTTTGGCGGCGGACACTGAAGGCGATGGTAGCAGTTCTGGGTTCGGGGTTCCAAGCGTGGTCGCTCAGTTCGCGCGGGATGCGCGGTGATGGCGACCGAAAACCTGCGGAGCTTCGCTCCGCCGGACGGGCGAGGACGCCCGTCGCTCCACTAACAACTACTGCCCGATCACTCCCAGGCGGACGCCCTTCAGTTTGCCTTGGTCGAACCATCCTACCCTTTGGCCGAACCAGGTTTTATTGCCGGAGAGTTTGTACTTCTTGGCGGCGGCGGTGAAATCGCGCGTGGTTAGCAGGTAGGCAACCGGGGTCTCGCCATACTTGCCGAGCCGCTCCGAAAGCCAGCCTCCGCCAGCAGGAGCAGCCAGAATCACGGGCTCGCCGGGGAAGTATGCGAGGCGGCCGAAGTCTTTCTGGGTCTCAATGATCGGATCGGCCCAGCCGTACGCCTTGCGGAATAAGGCAATCGACGCGTCCAGGTTGTTGACGCCCAGTACCACGTTCTCAATGCCGCCAACCGGCGCTCCTTGCACGCTGGCGGAAGTCTGGACGCGCCAGGCGCGCGGCGTCGAGTCTTCGATGATGAAGGGCAGCGTGGAACCTGGGGTTCCGGAGCCCACGTCGGCCGTCGTCCACTCGATCGACATGCCGTCGGGGCGCTTGCGGCTGCCGTGCTCGGGAGGTTTTACGGGGATGCCGGCCTTTTTCAGGTGATCCGCTTCCTGTAGCAGAACGTTCGTCCCCACCGCCCAGGCGCAGGTGACGGCATCGTCGGCCATGAATTTCGCCCAGTCGGAGCCTGCGGTCACGCCTGGCTTTATCGGCGCAATCAATTCGATGTACGACGCGTCATCGAAGCCGAGAATCGCCATCTGGGTAATGCCGTTGCCGTGAGGGCCGCCGAAGTCGGGAGTCATGCCGACGTCGGTGAAGGCCTGGCGCAGCGTGTCGAGGTTGGATCCGCAGACCGACACGTGATCGATCTCGAGCGAAGAGAGGTTGTTTTCCTGGGCCATCGCCGAACGAGAGACTAGTAAGAGAACGAGCGTCGCGAAGAACAAGCGGCAGCAGGTAAGAGAAGTCCGCCTGGACATGCGTGCCTCCTTAGGAAGAAGAACAAGGAATGGTACGCCAGAAAGGGCGATCAGGGAACGATTTGTTGCGAGGTCGCCTGGCCGGGCGAATGGCGGCAAAACTGACGAGGATGCCCGTATCGACGAGGACCCGCATCACCGATCATTTTTCACGGATGCCATGAGGGCATCATGTTCCGCTGCAAATGAAAAATGCGGCTGGACTGTATTGACAACTATATGTACAGTTGTTATCTTCAAAAGTGGTTGCACATGCGTTTCGAGTGCGATGAGCGGAAGGGGAAGCAAAATCTCGCCAATCATGACGTCGATTTCCAGACGGCGGAGCTTGTGTTCGACGATCCCTATGCCGTAACCATTCGGGACGTTGCCTATGAGGGCGAAAAAGACCGCTACATCACGCTGGGCGAGATTGGCCCTGGTGCGGTTCTCTTTGTAGTCCATACATGGTTTGCGGATAAAGGTGAAGAAGCGATTCGGCTGATTTCGGCCCGGGCGGCAACCAGCAAAGAGAGAAGAAGCTATGAAGAAGCACACCAAAAACCGGGCGCGCCAAATCGCCGCCATCGCCGCGAAAAAGGACGCCGACATTGACCTGTCGGAGATGCCGGAGGTGGTGGACTGGAGCGGCGCGGAAATCGGAAAGTTTTATCGCCCGCCGAAGAAGCCTGTCACCATGAGGCTGGACACGGACATCCTGGGCTGGCTGAAGAGCTATGGGCGCGGGTACCAGACCAAGGTAAACATTTTGCTGCGGCATGCCATGCAGGACTCCTACCAACGCACGCGGCGCAAGG
>Ga0182014_10001149_pt1 | contig 35901 bp, 22 predicted proteins | sample 612S2DmetaG_FD_120489 | JGI IMG/M metagenome (GOLD analysis project Ga0182014, IMG submission 120489) | Permafrost microbial communities from Stordalen Mire, Sweden - 612S2D metaG | ecosystem: Environmental > Terrestrial > Soil > Wetlands > Permafrost | place: Sweden: Stordalen | collected... | reverse complement strand
GCCGGTTGGGACGCGACTTTCTCCGCGCCCAAGTCCGTCTCGCTGACGGCGCTTGTCGGTGGCGATGAACGCGTCCGCGAAGCGCACCGGGAAAGCGTCCGCGTCGCCCTTGACCAGCTTGAACGCTACACGCAAGCGCGGATCGGCGGCAATCATCCACCCGAAACCACGGGCAAGTTTATTGCCGCCAAATTCGAGCACGACACGGCCCGTCCGGTCGATGGCTACGTCGCGCCGCAACTACATACACATGCAGTCGTTTTCAACGTCACCGAGCGCGACAACGGCCAACCACGCGCCATCCAGCCGCACAGTCTTTTCGCTTCACAGCAGTTCGCCACTGCCGTCTATCAATCCGAACTGACCTACAAACTCCGCCAACTCGGTTACGAAATCGCGACCGGACGGAGCGGCGCGCCGGAGATCAAGGGCTACACGCAGGAATACCTCGACGCATCCAGTCCCCGCAGCCAACAGATTCGCGAGCACCTCGAACGCACCGGCCACTCCGGGAAAGAAGCTGCCGAGATCGCCGCGCACTCGACCCGCGACCGTAAGGAAATCCATTCGCCGGGAGAGGTAATGGCCGCGCACCGCAAGCTAGCCGCCGACTTCGGATACCAGGCCGAAGCCGTTGTCCGCGGCGCCCAGGAACGCTCACAACATCAAGAAAAGCCCGTGAACTCGGTGGATCGTGTCCGTGAATCGCTCACTTTTTCCCGCGACAAGAACTTCGAGCGCGAGGCGGTCGTCGATGAACGCGCCCTGATCCGCGACGGACTACGGCGCGGCATGGGTGAGATTACCCATGACCAAGTGCGCGCCCATCTTGACGCCCGCTTGGCCTCCGGGGAATTCCAAATCGTCACGCGGCAGCAGGGCGTTCCGGGCCGTCAGTTCACCACCGCCAAAACCATCGCCGCCGAACAGGAAATTCTTCATCGGATGCGCGAGGGGGAAAATCAGGTCGAGCCAGTTCTTTCGCGCCCGCTGGCCATCGCCGTTGCCGACCGGCATGAACATCTCAACCACGCGCAAAAGAGCGTGGTCGAAGATGTACTCAGCGCGCCCGACCGCATCCAAGGAATCCAAGGTTTTGCCGGCGCGGGCAAGACCACCACGCTCACCGTCATCCGCAGCGCGGCGGAATCGCAGGGCTATCAGGTCGAAGGCTTCGCCCCGACCTCTCGCGCCGCGAAACAACTGGAGCAGGCCGGTGTCCACGCCGGAACATTGCAGGGTTTTCTCGCGTGTGGGCAAAACGCTGATCACAATTCCGAGCGGAAACGATTTTTCATGATTGACGAATCCAGCCTTGCCAGCACGAACCAAATGCGCGAGTTCCTTGCGCGGCTCGGCACCAATGACCGCGTGCTTCTGATTGGAGACACTCGCCAACATCAGGGCGTCGAAGCGGGCCGCCCCTTCGAGCAACTACAAGAGGCCGGAATGCGTACCGCCAAACTCGACGAAATCGTCCGCCAAGAAGACCCGGCGCTGAAATCCGCCGTCGAAATGCTGGCGACGGGCCAAGTCTCCGCCGCGCTCAACGCACTCGGTCAGCAAGGCCGCGTGCGGGAAATCCCCGACCGCGAAGAGCGCGTCCGCGCCATCGCCAAGAGCTATGTCGAGTCGCCCGCGAATACTCTGATCGTCTCGCCCGACAACGCTTCCCGCCGCGAACTGAATGCAGCCGTTCGCCAGGAGTTGAAGTCCACCGGCGCTCTTGCCCCGGAAGATCATACGTTCCGCGTCCTTGTTCCGCGCCAAGACATGACCGGAGCCGAGCGGTCCTGGGCCTGCCACTACGAGATCGACGATGTTGTCCGCTACACACGCGGCAGCAAAGCCATCGGAATCGAAGCGGCCAGTTACGCATCAGTTGCCGCCATCGACCCAGCCGCCAACCAACTCACGGTCGAAAAAGCCAACGGAGAACGCGCCACCTACGATCCGCGCCGCCTGACCGGCGTCAGCGTCTACCGCGAAAACGACCGCGAGTTCTCCATAGGCGACCGCATCCAGTTCACCACGCCCGACAAATCGCTCGGCGTCGCCAACCGCGAGTTAGCCGCCATTGAGGGGATTCTTCCCGATGGACACATCTCCGCCCGCCTCGACAACAATCGCCAGATCGAGTTCAACGCCAGCGAGCATCGTCATTTCGACCACGGCTATGCCGTCACCAGCCACAGCTCCCAGGGACTCACCGCCGAGCGCGTCCTCGTTCACGCCGATACCAGCGTCCATCCCGACCTGCTTAACAAACGCTTCGCCTACGTCTCCATCTCCCGCGCCAGCCACGAGGCCACGCTTTTCACCGACGACAAGATAAAGCTCGCTCCCCAACTCGGAGCCGATGTCTCGAAAACATCCGCCCTGGAAATCAGCCATGCCCCATCCGTCGCGCAAGGACTTGGAATAGGGATCTAACAGTGTCAACAATTTATGATGGAGTAATCGCAATGACGAAGATGACCACCATTCCCGAGAACTACAACAACATCCGCGCAGAGATTGTCGAATTGCTAAAGGCCGCCCGTTCTACCGCCGCCCGAAATGTCAATTCGATCATGACCGCCACCTATTGGGAGATTGGACGGCGCATTGTTCAGTCAGAGCAACAGGGAGAAGCGCGGGCAGAATACGGCCAGCAATTGGTGGAACAGCTTGCGAAAGACCTCAGCAAACAATTTGGCCGAGGTTTCGGCAATGCGAATCTTTGGAAAATGCGTGCCTTCTGCTTGGCTTGGCCCGACGAACGAATTCTCTCGACACTGTCGAGAGAATCTGGCAACCCAAGTTCAGTCAACGATTTACGCACGCTTTCTTTAAGTACTTCCAGGCTGGCCAATCAGTTCCCCTTGCCCTGGTCCGCATACGTACGACTGCTTTCCGTCAAGAACCCGGAGGCCCGATCCTTCTACGAAACTGAAGCTCTGCGGTCTGGCTGGTCTGTCCGGCAACTGGATCGCCAGATCGGCAGCCAATTCTACGAACGCATCGCGCTCTCGCAGAACAAAGCCGCCATGCTCCAAAAGGCGGAATCCGCCGAACCTGCCGACCTCGTTACACCCGAAGAGGCCATCAAAGACCCGTTCGTTCTCGAATTTCTCGATCTCAAGGACGAATACTCCGAGTCAGATTTGGAAGAGGCACTCATTCAACACCTCACCGACTTTCTGCTGGAACTGGGTGATGATTTTGCCTTCATCGGTCGGCAGCGCAGGCTTCGCATCGACGACAATTGGTTCCGCATCGACCTCACATTTTTTCACCGCCGCTTGCGCTGCCTGGTAATTGCGGATCTAAAAGTGGGAAAGTTCAGCTATGCGGACGCCGGGCAGATGCACATGTACCTGAACTACGCCCGCGAGCACTGGATGAAACCCGGCGAGAACCCGCCGGTCGGACTCATTCTGTGCGCCGAAAAGGGAGCCGCAGAGGCCCACTACGCACTCGACAATCTCCCCAACAAGGTGCTCGCCGCCGAGTATCAGACCGTCCTTCCCGACGAAAAGCTCATTGCCGAGGAACTGGATCGCTCCCGCCGCGAACTGGAAAAAAGGGCGTCTACCAGCCGATCGCAGCGAGAATCGTCCAATCTTGACCCCGCAGGAGAGCGCAATGACTGATATCGACTACTGCTTGTCTACCGGAGGACCTTTGGTCGGATCCTCGGCCCTCGCAGTTTATGGCGATTCCGGCTTGTCTTGTTCTTCACTTGAGCGACAGCGGACAAAACAAGGCGGACCGGTGAAAGGACAGAACGGAGGCCGAAGAAGCGTGGCCGGGCGCGAATGAAAGCGCAGTGAGTGACAAACGGTTCTGGCGTTGGTTTGGCGCGAAAACCGGCGCAGTCCGAAACGCCCGTCCGAGCCGCGGCCATGCGGCGTCCACCCGGAAGAGGGCGCAGCGGAAAAAGGATGCGTAACTGCCGCTGCCCTGACGTTTGGACTGTTCGGTAAATGGCTTTGAGCTTAGGTTCGTTAGCTCAACCCGTCGCGGTTAGGAAGCTCGGGCACACTGACACACAGACAAGACCTGACTGAAATGCTTAGAATGGATCGACTTTGCTAATAGAGAGGTGTGCTCTCATGTACGAACAGAAACAGCTTTTCGAGTTCATGTTGGGCCGCATTGAAGACGTGGGCTCGGAACATGGGCTTAAGGCACCTCAGGCTTTTGGGCGTTGGTTTGCGGGCATGTTTTTTGACAAACCGCACGATTTTTCCATTCCGGACGGCAGCGGCGACGGGAAAGTCGATCTCTTTTTTCAAACAAGTAACGGCAAGGAAGTCGATCACTACATTCTGAATACGAAGTTCACCCAAAAATACAACGCGCCCGCGCCTGTTGCTTTTTATGACGAAATCAATCGTTTCTGGCAAGCCTTTGCTAATAAGGCAAATCGAAACGAATATCTCACCTCCGTTGTTCGCCAAGAGCTCAGGCCCAAATACAAGAAATTGTTCGACTACTACGACAACGGCAATGCGCAGCTCTTCTTCGTCACTAATCACAGACGCAATGAAGGGCAGTACCGCACGGTAAAAGCAACGGGCGTGCAAGTCTTCCATTTGGAGGAGGTGTTGCAGTTCACGATGGACTACTTGGAAGATGCGATGCCACGGACGCCGAGCATGATGCTGACGGGCATCAATACGGTACTCTCGGCAGACAAGCGTGACACGGAAGTGCCTACTTCTATTGTTTTCGCGAAGCTCGTGGACTTCATCAAATACATGGACGACGACCCTTACGACTTGCTTTTCGCTCGAAACGTGCGGTTGTCGCTCGGCAACACGTCAGTGAACAAGGAAATCCGTGCCACGTTCAAGGACTCACCCACCGAGTTTGTATTCAGTAACAACGGAATTACAATGCTCTGCGAACGTCACACCCACGACCCAGGTAAGCAAGAGATCAGGATCGAGAACCCGAGGATCGTTAACGGCTCTCAGACTCTTCACAGTATCCGCGATGTAGGAACTCCGTCGTTAACCGCCCGCGTAATGGTGCGGATCATAGAAGTCCCGCCACTGAACCCAGATGACTTTTCCGCGCAGGCGGAGAAAAAAAGGGAGGTCATCGACAAAATATCTATCCGGAGTAATCGTCAAAACCCCATAAAACCGTGGAACCTCGTCTCAACGGATGATTTCCAGCATGATCTTGCACGTTTCTTTAGAAAAAAGCGGCTTTATTACGAGCGGCGGGATCGGGAGTGGTCATACCGAAGAACTGAACTTAAGAGCCTGGGAATTAGCCGTGGCCCGAACATAAAGTGGATGGCACAATTAATCTCGAGTTATAACTGGGATAAAAAGGTGCTCGGGCCTGTGCCCGCTAAGTCGGAGCTTGGGTTATTGTTTGACGGAAAGCAATATGAACTTGTCAAGGGGACCGCGCCGGAAGCAGCCTACCAGCTGTACCTTTTGGGGATGATTCTCGATGATTGTTCCAAACAATTAGCCAAGTCCACGCAATACGTGGAACATTTTGCGTGGCAGGGTCAGTTCACCCTATTCGCGATGTGTGTGAAGGCACTTCAATCGGCGGGTGTTGAGTTTAGTGAGGGTGCCGTGACCACTTTTCTTGAAGCAGCGACACCTACGCACAAGTGGCTAACGTTTTGCAAACAGGGCATTGACTTTATTCGCGCGGCGTACCGGGATGAGACGAAACGTCGGAAGAAAACCGAGCAAGAACTGACTTTAACAAACTACTTCAAGTCGCAGAAATTCGTGGGAAAGATTCTCGATAAGGCTGTGCCGCAGCAGATGAAAAAGACAGCGAAGCAGCTTTGGCGAGCCGGCGGCGCTCCCATAGGCGGCAGACGTAAAGCTTGGAAGGATCCGAACCGCGTCGCTGCATCCAAAAAAGCTTGGGTCACCATTCGAGCGAGGGGCTGAATGGCGGCCGTCTGTCGGCTAGTATGATGCTGAAGGTCATTTAGCAACGGTGACGCTGATGAAGTTCAAACATGGATAACCACTTCTTCGAGCATCCGATTCTCAACTCACCGTACGACTACCCCGGTCGACATTGGGAGCTTGACGGGCAAGGTCAGCCGACGCAGCAGATTATCGAAAATCGGCGTCGTGCAGAGTTCATTACGCCAATTCCCAAGCCGAAAAAGCAGAAGCAGAAGGCAAATCAAGAGGCGCTAGTTTTTGATGAGGGCAAGGGGCTTTCAACCGAAAAGCAGCAGTATGACCCGACCTCGATTATCAATGAGCTTCGCTATCAGGTAGATCAATGGCGGAAGCTGCCGAGTCCGAATGACTGGCTCGTGACACCCGAAACGGCCCGTCTTCTCCAGCATTGGCGGTCCCACACGTTTAACGATGTCCGCCCGTTTTTCTGTCAAATTGAGGCTGTCGAGACCGCTATTTGGCTCACAGAGGTTGCGCCGAACAAGGGAAAAACCGGAAAAGGATTTCTTGAGCACATTGCCAATGCGAATCGTGACGCTAATCCGGAGCTCTTGCGTCTCGCTTTGAAATTAGCAACCGGCGCAGGCAAGACGACCGTCATGGCGATGATTATCGCCTGGCAGACTATCAATGCTGTTCGTAAACCTGGGAGTACGCATTTCACGCGCGGCTTTTTAGTGGTTTCGCCTGGTTTGACGATTCGCGATAGGCTCCGCGTCCTGCAGCCGAATGATCCCGACAGCTACTATGCCAGTCGAGAACTTGTTCCCGGCGACATGCTTGTCGATCTCGAACGCGCGAAGATTGTAATCACAAACTACCACGCCTTCCGGCTCCGCGATCGCATGGAGCTGTCCAAGGGGGGGCGGTCACTTCTTCAAGGCAGAGGCGAGGAGCTGGATACCCTCGAAACCGAAGGCCAAATGATCCAGCGAGTCATGCCAGACCTCATGGGTCTGAAGAACATTCTCGTTCTCAATGATGAAGCGCATCACTGCTATCGGGAAAAGCCCGGAGATGCTGCTGAAACTGATTTGGCGGGGGAAGACAAGCAGGAAGCTGAGAAAAACAACGAGGCCGCACGGGTTTGGATCTCCGGCATTGAAGCGGTTAAACGCAAGCTCGGGATTGAGCGCGTTGTCGATCTGTCGGCGACGCCATTCTTTCTTCGTGGTTCCGGCTATGCCGAGGGCACTCTGTTCCCGTGGACAATGAGTGATTTTTCGCTCATGGACGCAATTGAATCCGGCATCGTGAAACTTCCGCGGGTGCCAGTGGCTGACAATATTCCTGGTGAGGAGGTGCCGGTATTCCGGAACCTGTGGGAGCACATTCGCACCAGAATGCCCAAGAAGGGCCGGGGCAAGTCAGGGGCGCTCGATCCGCTGAGTCTTCCCGTCGAGTTACAGACGGCGCTAGAAGCACTGTACGGTCACTATGCAAAGACCTTTGCTCTGTGGGAAGAACGAAAGATCAAAGTTCCGCCTTGCTTCATCGTCGTCTGCAATAACACTTCCACATCGAAGCTTGTTTACGACTTCATCTCGGGCTTTCACCGCGAGAACGAGGACGGGTCAACTACGCTCGAAAATGGCCGTCTGGCGCTCTTCCGGAACTTTGATGAATTCGGGAACCCGATTGCCCGTCCGCGCACGTTGCTGATCGATAGCGAACAACTTGAATCCGGAGATGCATTGGACGACAAGTTCCGGTCGATGGCCACGGATGAGATTGACCGCTTCAGACGGGAGATTGTCGAGCGCACAGGAGATCGCCAGCAAGCGGAGAACATCACCGACCAGGATTTGCTCCGCGAAGTGATGAACACTGTCGGCAAACCGGATCGTCTTGGTGGATCGATCCGCTGTGTCGTGTCAGTGTCGATGCTCACTGAAGGGTGGGACGCCAACACCGTGACGCACGTTTTGGGTGTTCGAGCTTTCGGGACTCAGCTCCTCTGCGAACAAGTCATCGGAAGAGCCTTGCGCCGCCAATCGTATGATCTCAATGAGGAAGGTGCTGACAAGGGTCTCTTTAATGTCGAGTACGCCGATGTGCTCGGTATTCCGTTCGATTTCGCAGCCAAGCCGGTCATTGCTCCGCCACAGCCGCCTCGTGAAACTATCCAGGTCAAGGCAGTCCGCCCTGATCGAGACGCGCTTGAAATTACTTTTCCACGTGTTGCCGGATACAGAGTTGAACTACCCGAAGAGCGTTTGACTGCACAATTCAATGATGACTCGGTGTTGGAATTGACTCCCGATCTTGTTGGTCCCTCGATCACAAGGAACGCGGGGATCATCGGTGAGGGCGTCGAACTCAGTCTTGAGCACCTAGGTGACATGAGGCGTTCAACGTTGCTCTTCCACGTTGCCAAGCGATTGCTTTACACGAAGTGGCGTGATCCTGGGGAAGAACCTAAGCTGCACCTCTTTGGGCAGCTAAAACGGATCACCAAGGACTGGCTCGACACCTGCCTTGTATGCAAAGGCGGTACTTTCCCTGCACAGCTCATGTATCAAGAACTTGCGGACATGGCTTGCGAACGCATCACGGCGGCGATCGTTCGGGACACGATCGGGAAATCGCCTATCAAGACGATCCCAGACCCTTACAATCCGTTAGGCTCAACGAGCTACGTGAAGTTCACGACTTCTAAAACAGATCGTTGGGAAACTGACGCGCGTCGTTGCCACATCAACTGGGTGATTCTCGATAGCGATTGGGAGGCTGAGTTCTGTCGCGCGGCCGAGTCACACCCTCGCGTAAAGGCGTATGTGAAAAACCACAATTTGGGCCTGGAGGTGCCGTATCGCTTTGGTTCCGAAAACCGCAAGTATCGGCCTGACTTCATCGTGCTGGTAAACGACGGGCACGCTGAGGATGACCTTTTGCACTTGATTGTCGAGATCAAAGGCTACCGGCGTGAGGACGCAAAAGAGAAGAAAGCGACGATGGAAACGTATTGGGTGCCGGGCGTCAACAATAGCCGGAAATACGGCCGTTGGGCCTTCGCGGAATTCACTCAGGTTTATACTATCGAAGCAGATTTAAAGGCCAAGATTGAGTCGGAATTCAACCGAATGGTTGAATCATTTACGAGTGCACACTTCAAGTCAGTGTCCGAGATTTTAGAGGTATCTAGGGCATATATAGCTGCGCAGTTCGGCTCTGATGAGAAGTGGCTAAGGCTCAATGACGCGATATGGGGCAAAATCACTTCCGAAAAAGATCATGCATTCCTTCTCGCAGACCTAGATGTGGTCTCAAAGTCTGCTTCCTGTAGTCCAAATGAGACCTTGGCGGTGTTGGCTTTGCTTTCGCGCCAGTCGATGAGACTCCTCACAATAGAGCTCCGTTCAGAGTCCACGGGTGGGAATGAAATACCGGCGTCTGAGTTAACTCGGATGTTAACTGGATGGTGGCGGACGAAGACGATTTCGGAAAGTGAATGGACCGAGTGGGCTTCGAATGTTCAGGTGCGGTGGGTCTCGCCCGCGGCGGAGGCCCTGTCGTGAGTTATCCAACTGGCAGCGCTCTCGATCTCACAGAACGACTTCGGAGCATCGCTCCTGAGTATATCGACCTCGTCACCGCCGCGACAGAGGCACAGTTCGAAGATGCATTCATCGCTATTTTAGAGAAAAAGATCGCGGCACTGGAGAGAAGCAAAAGAGAGTATCAGGAGGTTGGGGAAGTAGGGCTGACGGCATTCCTTGTAGCGGCTCTGTCGGTGCCAGGTCTAACGGCGTCACAAGAGATGCACTCCGCGGGCCACGTCGATATCACCGTTGAAGCGGATCATTGCGTACCCATGCGGCGGAAGCTAGGTGAAGCCAAGATCTATAAGGGGCCCGCATATCACGAAAAGGGTCTTGAGCAATTGCTGGGTCGGTACACGACCGGACGGGAGGGGCACGGGCTTCTGATCGTTTATTTCAGGAGCCCAGATATCGCCGGCTTGGTCAAGAAACTCCGGAAGACTCTGGATACCGATCTACCGCTCCGGCAGAAGGGGCCTACCAGCGATCACGTGCTCAAATGGTCATTCAGTTCTGTGCACGGTCATTCTTGCGGCGAGGATCTACAGATCGATCACGTTGGATGCAATCTCCACGTAGAGAACAGCTGAGGACAACCGATGGCCAAGAAGAAAACCTCTGCTACACAAAAACCTCAGAAAACAGTTGAGACGCTAACGCACGATAAAGCGAAGCGCAGGAACATTCCTACGGCTGAGTTCCAGTCAGTCATGCGCGTGGATGAGCAAAGTCCGATTCGTGTCGCCTATGAACGCCGGAATCGCGATCTGGACCCGCAGTTAGTTTGGAAGGGCAAAGACGAGCAAGACTGGTCCGATCTTGTGGTGCACGCACCACCTCTTTACATCCAGGAAAAAGTTCAGCCGAAGGTGCTCATCGACGACCTGAGACGGCGGACCGAGGCTGATTCTAGCGCTTCCAAGAGCCAAATAGACCTATTCGCCGACTTTAACGGCCTTCCAAGCGAGGGAGCAAAGACGGAGTTTTATCAACACGATGCACATTGGAGCAACCGCTTCATCCTCGGGGATAGTCTCCAAGTCATGGCTTCTTTGGCGGAACGCGAGGGGCTGCGCGGCCAGGTGCAGTGCATCTATCTGGACCCGCCTTATGGCATAGAGTTCAACTCGAACTTCCAGTGGTCAACGACTAGCCGAGATGTGAAAGAAGGGAACGTCGATCACATCACCCGAGAACCCGAACAAGTGAAAGCATATCGGGACACCTGGCGTCACGGAATTCATTCATATTTGACTTATCTCCGTGATCGACTGACCGCCGCGAGGGATCTTCTGTCGCAGCGCGGCTCAATTTTCGTCCAGATTGGGGATAAGAATGTACACCGAGTACGCGCCGTGCTCGATGAGGTATTTGGTGAAAAGAATTTTGTCAGTCTGATTTCGATCCAAACCACGACCGGGTTTGAAGCCAAATATCTTGGCAATATGTCTGACTTTCTGCTGTGGTATTCGAAGGACAAAGAAGCAGGTCGCTCGAACCCGCCGTTCTATCGGAAGGAATTCGAACTAGGAGAAGGCAACGCAAAATGGCTAATCCTTGATGATTGGTCCTATCGAGGAGTATATGCGCGAGAGAGGAGGGGAGAGCAGTCTGTACCAGCGTCCGCACGGCCTTACTCACCGGGTGACCTGAGCTCTCAGGGGCGAGCCAAAGATAGACAGCCGTTCACGTTTCGACATCGTACCTACGATCCATGGGACAAGAATTCACATTGGAAGGCCAACTATCCTGCGGGCATGGAACGGCTTGCAAAGGCAAATCGAATCCACGTTGCTGAGAATTCGATTCGTTACGTGCGCTTTCACACTGATTTCGATGCGGCCGTGCACGGGAACATCTGGACGGATACTGGTTCCGGAAATTTTACCGATGACAAAGTGTACGTAGTTCAGACGAACACGAAAGTAGTCGAGCGGTGCATTCTGATGGCGACAAACCCTGGCGATCTAGTTCTTGATCCTACTTGCGGATCAGGTACGACTGCATTCGTAGCTGAACAGTGGGGACGACGTTGGATCACGATCGACACTTCGCGCGTAGCGCTTGCCCTTGCGCGTGCGCGAATAATGGGAGCGCGATATCAGTACTATTTCCTAGCGGATAGTCGAGATGGCCAGTTAAAGGAAGGAGAAATCGCAAGAACCGAGCCCTCATCGGCTGCGACGCACGGAGACATACGTCATGGTTTTGTGTACGAGCGACTGCCTCACATAAAACTCGGCCAGATCGCCAACAATGCGGAGATTGACGTGATCTGGGAAGAATACCAAAAGAACATGGAACCTCTTCGCGCTGAGATCAACCAGAAACTTGGCCGGAAATGGGAAGAGTGGGACATTCCCTATTTAGCTGACGAGAGTTGGTCCCAAGAGGTTAAGGACATCCATGCAAAATGGTGGGAGGAGCGCTCTGCATGTCAAAACGAAATCGACGGGTCAATTGCTGCGAAGGCGGACTCTGAATACCTTCGCGATAAACCATACGAAAACAAGAAAAAGGTTCGTGTTGCTGGACCTTTTACAGTGGAAAGCCTATCGCCCCATCGCGTGATCGCGGTGGATGAAAATGGTGAATGGATCGACGGCCAACCAAGGTCCAAAAGCGGGAGCAAGGATGAAAGTGACTTTGTCCAGATGATTTTAGAGAACCTGCGAACCGCAGGCGTACAACAAGCGCACAAAGAAGACAAGGTTTCGTTCTCATCAATTGCACCGTGGCCTGGGTACTTCATTTGTGCGGAGGGGAAATACTTCGAAGGCAAAGAAAAATCCGGGATGGAGAAACGAGCCGCTGTCTTCATCGGTCCAGAGTTCGGTACCGTTGCTCGACCCGATTTGGTTGCTGCAGCACGAGAAGCAGGTGATGCAGGGTTTGACGTACTGATCGCTTGCGCCTTCAACTATGATGCGCATTCTTCGGAATTCAATAAACTTGGCCGAATTCCAGTGTTAAAGGCACGGATGAATGCCGATCTTCACATGGCCGATGATCTCAGAAACAGCGGCAAGGGTAACCTATTCGTGATCTTTGGGGAGCCGGATATCGAGATTATCGATGCCGAAGAAAATCGGATTCAGGTCAAGGTAAACGGAGTGGATGTGTTCCATCCCAGCACAGGAGAAGTGCGGAGTGATGGATCTGAGGGTATTGCGTGCTGGTTTATTGACACGGACTACAACGAAGAGAGCTTCTTCGTTCGCCACGCCTACTTCCTCGGGGCAAATGATCCTTACGAGTCGCTGAAGACGAGCCTCAAAGCTGAAATCAACAAGGACGCCTGGGCTACACTCCACAGCAATATTTCGCGCCCATTCGATAAGCCCGAGTCTGGCCGAATCGCGGTGAAAGTCATTAACCATCTTGGCGACGAAGTGATGAAGGTATTTCGAGTGAACTGATGGAATTCAGGATTGCGGACACGTTTACCGACAGCCTCGCCAGGCTCACTGGGGAGGAGCAAAAAGTCGTCAAGACTGCGGCGTTTGACCTCCAGCTAAATCCGAGTCATCCGAGTCTGCAATTCCACAAACTCGCGAAAGCGAAAGATCCGAACTTCTGGTCCATCCGCGTGAGCCGGGACGTTCGTCTGATCGTACACAAGACCGGAACCAGTCTGTTGTTGTGCTACGTGAATCATCACGACGAGGCGTACCAATGGGCGGAGCGCCGCAAGGTCGAGACTCACCCGAAGACCGGCGCGGCGCAGTTGGTCGAAATCCGGGAAAGAATCCAAGAAATCACTATTCCCAAATACGTGGAAGTTGAGTTTCAGTCTAGCGCGAAGCCACTTCTCTATGCCCACATACCCGAAGAGCAATTGCTGGCTTACGGAGTTCCGTCTGAATGGCTCGGTGATGTCCGCAAGGCCGATGAGGACTCAATCTTGGAACTGGCTGGACACCTGCCGTCCGAAGCTGCGGAGGCATTGCTGAATCTGGCTACTGGCGTTACACCACAGGTGATCCGGCCCGTGGCTGCTGATACCAACCCATTCGAGCATCCCGACGCACAGCGCCGATTCCGCGTGATGAATAATCAAGCAGAACTTGAGCGAGCATTCGAGTACCCGTGGGAGAAGTGGACAGTTTTTCTCCATCCCTCTCAGCGCCTCTTGGTGGAACGGGACTACAGTGGGCCGGCCCGCGTCTCGGGTTCGGCAGGAACGGGAAAAACAATAGTTGCGCTGCATCGTGCAGTTCACCTGGCTCACGCCAACCCGGATGCCCGGTTATTGCTCACCACATTCTCGGAGACACTGGCGAATGCACTCCGGTCAAAGCTGATGCTCTTGATAAGCAACGAGCCGCGCCTAGGGGAACGTATTGAAGTTCACGCCATGAACTCAATAGGCAAGCGATTGTACGAGGTCAATCTGGGCAAGGTTCAGATCGCCACGAGCGAGACGATTCGCCAGATCATCCAAGAAGCGTCCAAGGCCGCACAGAGGAACCGCTTCTCGCTCCATTTCTTAATGACAGAATGGGAGCAGGTCGTTGATGGATGGCAGTTGGACACATGGGAGGCTTATCGCGACGTAACGCGTCTAGGGCGCAGGACCCGCCTAAAGGAGCCCCAGCGTGCATTGCTCTGGTCGATTTTTGAGGATGTGAGGTCCAGACTCCGATCCAAAGGCGTCATTACATACTCTGGATTGTTCAATCGGCTTGCGTCCCACTTCGAGGGGGGTGCGCGTTCACCATTCGACTTTGTGGTTGTCGATGAGGCCCAGGACGTAAGTATTGCCCAGCTCAGATTCCTTGCTGCTCTCAGTGCAAACCGTCCGAATAAGCTCTTTTTTGCCGGAGACCTTGGGCAGCGGATATTCCAGCAGCCTTTCTCATGGAAAGCTCTAGGTGTAGACGTTCGCGGGCGGTCAACTACCCTGAGAATCAATTACCGGACTTCGCACCAGATAAGGATACAAGCCGACCGACTGTTGGGCCCGGAGGTGTCGGACGTGGATGGCAATGTCGAGGACCGTAGGGCAACAGTTTCTCTCTTCAACGGCCCAGTTCCGACCGTCAGGATTCTGGACACGATCGCGGAAGAAACCAGTGTTGTCGGCGAATGGTTGAAGGCAAGAATGAGTGAAGGCATTCAACCTCATGAAGTAGCTGTATTTGTTCGATCCTCGGGTGAACTCGAAAGGGCTAAATCGGCTACAAGCCACGCAGGACTCCCGTCGAAGCTGCTTGACGAGAATGTCGAAACAGCCAGCGGGAAGATTTCGATAGGCACGATGCACCTGGCCAAAGGCTTGGAATTCCGAGCTGTCGCCGTGATGGCTTGTGACGATGAGGTAATTCCGTTGCAGAAGCGAATCGAAACAGTAGCGGATGATGCCGATCTAGAAGATGTGTACAACACAGAACGTCAATTGCTTTACGTTGCGTGTACGAGGCCGCGAGAGTACCTGTTGGTAACCAGCGTCGCTCCAGCATCGGAATTTTTAGACGACCTGCGGAAGTGAAGTTGTGTTTTCGGACACCGTGGCCTCGATCCTGTTTGCTGCCATCCCAGTTACTTGATTCTGCAAGGCAAAAGCAACCGCTCGGTGGCGCTTGGCCGCGCGTCTTTTCTCCACTCCCACGGTCGAGGGTGACCACTTCGGGCCGGCCCCTTCGGGACAGCACGGCTGCGCGCCAAACGATAAAGCCGTTTGTCACTTGCCGTGCCCGCCTCTCGGTCCTTCCCCCTCGCCCTTTGTCGTTCCTCTTTGTCTCCCGGTGGTCCGTTTTTTCCTTCGCTTCGCTCTGGGTGAAAGAAAAAAACGCCCCACCGGGCAGACAAAGGAAAAACAATGGAATATCACAGCAACAACAACAGCGACGGCTCAGCCGCCGTCAATGCGGCTTCCGGCAGTAATAACCGGAAGCCAGCCACCGCACAACAACTCATCCGCGAAAACGTGAAATTTCTCATCGAACAGCTTGAAGCCGGACACAGCGAAAGTCTCACCGCGTTTCTTGATGCAATGGCGCATTTCCATGCGTACAGTTTCGGCAACGTTCTCCTAATAGCGAGGCAAAAGCCCGACGCCACCAGAGTTGCCGGGATGTTCACATGGAACCAGCTTGGACGCCGCGTGAAGCGCGGCGAAAAGGGCATCGCCATTCTCGCCCCGATGATCGGCAAGCGCCGCAAGAAGCAGAATACCGACACCGGAACCGAAGAAGAGGCAAACACATCCGCGCTGCTAGGATTCCGCCGCGTGTATGTATGGGATCAAGGGCAAACTGAAGGCGCACCGTTGCCATCCATCGGCGAGGTCACCGGAGACGCCACTGTGTATCTCGACCGCTTGCGGCAGTTCGTTCGGGCGCAAGGTATCACCGTCGAACTTACCAGCGACATCGCCCCGGCCTTGGGCACGGCATTCGGCACCACCATTCGCCTATTGCCAGGGCAGACCGAGGCGGAGGAACTAGCCACATTGGTACATGAGTACGCTCATTTGAAACTTGGGCACTCTGAGCGCCGTACAACCACGACCAAGACGGTACGCGAAACCGAAGCCGAAGCCGTGGCCTTTGTGGTCTCGAAAGCCATCGGGCTGAATCCGAATTCCAGCGCCTCGTACATTCAGCTTTACCACGGCAACGCCGAGTTGCTGATGGAAAGTCTTGAAGTCGTACAGCAAACCTCAGCCGTGATTCTGGGGGCAATCGAAATGGAAGAACCCGTCCCGCCGGAGGCACAGGAACTGCAGTCCGCGCCCGAGGCGACACCCGAATTCCAAGATGCAGGTTCCTTGCCCGCACCGGCGGATACCACCGAGGCGGCGCAACCAGCAGCCTAAAACACGCAGACGCAAATCGGCGCGGACAGGCGAGGTGTGTCTGTCCGCATGATTTCCACCACTATTCACTCAGACAAAAGGAGAAGCATTTTATGGAAACCGCAGTTCAAAGCAGCAATGAATATCGCAACTTGCCGGTGGCACAGTTGCAGGAATCCACCACCAACCCGCGCCGACGCTTTGACGAACACAGTCTTGCGGAACTGGCAGCCAGTTTCCAAGCGCAAGGCGTGTTGCAGCCCTTGCTTGTCCGTACTATCGAAGATGCCAAGTTCGAGGTCATTGCCGGAGCGCGGCGGCTGCGCGCCGCCAAACTCGCGGCCTTGGAAGAAGTACCCGTTCGCGTCGTCGAACTCTCGGACGCGGCTTGTATCGAAACGCAGTTGGTCGAGAATATTCAACGTGAAAATGCACATCCGTTGGAAGAGGCATTCGCATATTTCGGCCTTTTGCACACGAATGGGCTTCAATACGACATCACCACCTTGGCCGCGAAGACAGGGAAAAGTCCGGCGTTCGTGGCCACTCGCCTTCGGTTGGTCGAGTTGCATCCATCCATCGCAGAGGCATTTCTGGCAGACGAAATCGGCGTCGGCCATGCGCTCGAAATCGCCAAGCTGCCGCAGCCGGAACAACAGCGGGCGTATGATGCCGCGTTTCACACCGCTTGGAACGGCGGAAAGGAAACACGTATTCTGCGCCCTGTCCGCGACTTGACGGCGTGGATCGAGCAGAACATTTTGCTCTCGCTTGAATCCGTGGCGTTCGACAAAGGCGACGAGACGCTTGTGCCGGAAGCGGGGAGTTGCACGAATTGCCCGAAGCGCACCGGTTTTAACACTTTACTTTTCGACGCGGCCTTGCAGGATTCCTGCACCGATAAGAATTGCTACAACAACAAGCTGACGAAGAATGTTGAGCGTCAGATCGCCGAAAAACCGCAGTTGGTGCAGATTACAAACGAGTGGAAAGCGCCGGGTAACAGCGCAGTCCTTGGACGAAACCAATACGTCGCCTTGAATCTCTCGGCCAAGTCCGCGAAATCCAAGAAGCCGCTCTCGCCCTATCAAAAGCCATGCAAGCAGATGACCGAGGCGATTGTGGTAGACGGCACCGAGCGTGGGCGGACGGTAAAAGTCTGCGGCGAGCCGAACTGCCCGGTACACTTCGCCGACCGCCGCGCTCCTAACCCGGAGCAAACAGCGAAGGAACGCGAACAGCGCCGGAAAGAATTGGAACGCCAGAAGCTCGAAGCCACGGTGCGTCACCGCGCATTGGCCGAAGTGCTCAGGCGCATCGGCGCACCGCTTGACCGCGCCGACCTTGCGCTGGTTGCGAGTACGCTTTTGAACAAACTTGATCCGTTGCGGAAGGAACTACTGGCGCGGCGGCACAAGCTGGTCGAAGGCACGGCCCGCGAAGTTACGCACCCGCAGGTGCAGCAGGCCATCGCTCGGATGTTGCGGCAGCCGGACGACGGCGCACTTTCAAAACTACTGATCGAAGTCGTTTTACTGGAATACACAGATCGGGCGCCAACCAGCGACCCGGACGTGCTGATCGCAACGGCAAAGCGGCATCGCGTGGACGTGGATAAACTCCGCAAAGCCATAGAGCAGGAATTCACCGCGAAGCGTGCGAAGCTCGCCGCCAAACAAAAGAAGGCTGCAAAGAAAGGTGCAACGAAGACCACAGCATAGCCTACGGTGAGACTACTCAGGCGCTCGGCATTTGCCCGAGCGCCTATTTATGTGGACCGTCATTTCTTGATCGCCAGCCTAGAGGTCATCTCTTTTTGTCGCAAACCTGCGCCCAGCCCGAGTCCCACCCTTCAAACGTGTCCTGCTGACGCAGGAGGCTTCTTTGTCCCACCCGACGGGCTGGGTCCGAGGCCACCGATGCTCCCGACCAGAGAAGTTCGCCGGGCTGCGCCGCCCTCTCAGAAACGACCTCACGCTTCCTAGTGATCCAGCAAAAAGGGATGTTTGCCAGTTCTACAGCGCTCCCAATTTGTTATCAAATCTGCTTTCTGTGCTACGGCCCAGTCTTTTACCCTTCTGCGTAAATCTGAAGAAAGGTCTCCGGCCAACACATCCAGTGTTTCAATCGCGCACGTCGCCAGGGTTTCCGAGGTGTTTGTCCGCGCTAAGACATGGAAATGAGGCGGCGGATGGTCATTAAAATACATGCGAATCGCGAAGTCTGCGCCCTCATATACGAGGGCCGATGAGGATACGGTGCCGCCATAATTGTTGATCAAAACGCTGTGAGACGTGACGTGCTCGGCCTTTGAGAGATTAGGAATCCTGACTCCGACCGAACTGAAGTTGGCGTCGCCGTCCATTTTATTAAATTGTGCCTCAATGTGACTGTTGCCCCAGTTTGGGGGGAAAGCGAAGCTAAAGACGGTTGATTCATTTTGCTTTGCCCACAGCATTCCAACAGCACTCTGCCCGTTAAATGTCACCTCCTCAAGCTCCCATGACTTGGGGTAAGCAGCCCAAGGGCTTGCTTGATCCAAGCTCATCATGAATCGCCACTCATCCTTATAAGCGTTACCTAGTAACACCCCCGCCAAAGAATGCGTCCCGTCTCCCAGCGCGACGCCAGCAAGGCGTTCGTTAGCGGCAACCACGATGTCTTTTCGGATTGTTTTTGCCGCCTTGAGCGCTCGCAGAGTCGCCAGCACATGCGGAACCAAGTCCTGAGGACGCGTTATCGTAGCAGAGGTACATGACAGTTCGTTGAGAAAGATTACAAGACGTTTCACGACTCTAATCCAGTAAGGAGTTGACGTCTTTGTCCCACTGATCAAAAAAACCATCCGGCCAATTCGACAGCCGACCATTCGACAGCACGGCTGGGGTCTGAACGAACGCCTCACCTGTCTCTATCTTGCGCTGAAAAAAATGTAATACGACATTCTCGTTACTAATAAGGCCTCGCTTAACGGCCAGGCGCATACCGTTAAGCAAATGATCACTGTGGGTCTCAACTATAATTTGAACGCCATCGTTTGCGGCCCGCGCTATCAGGTCGCCCAACGCGGCCTGGCCTTGAGGATGTAAGTGCGCCTCGGGGTTCTCCAGCAGAAGCAGTGCACCTCTGGGGGAAGCCAGGCAAGCGACAACAATTGGCAAACTATAGGTCAAACCAAACCCAACGTTCGTCGGACGATAGGGATTACTCGTGGTATCCCGCTTTTTGCCAACGAATCTGAACTGAAGCAGAACCTCGTCTGTTCCGCTTATGAGATCGGCATCGAGACGAGCACCTGGACTAAGCTGTTGCAACCATCCGGCAACCTGGTCGAGAAGACCGTCAGTTGGAGCGACCTTGTTAAGCAGATCATCGCTTAGACCCAAACCTGTTCGCGGAAATGTGCGCGCTCCCTCTACGGATCGCTTTGCAGCCATATACAGAAAATCAGCCGTATATTCTCCGCGAGGGCCTAAGAAACCAGTGTCACGCGCTCGCTGCGGGGCTTGGGGGTACAGAGTTCGGGGCACGATGCGATCGGCCTGAAGGAACTGAAAATTCGGTGATGTAACGAAACTCGGAGGGGAGGCTGGAGCAGTGCTAAATAGCAGTTGGTTGGCCGCAGGCGCGCCGGCGAAGACCCATTTGTAACTCGCACCGTTCTCTTCGACTGTAATCGTGATCGCATCGCTGTCAGTTCCCTCAGTCAACAAATCTCGGTATTGCCCTAGCTGTACGAGGTTTCCTGACAAAGAGAGGCCATCCGTTCGTCCGTTCGGGTCATAGCTTTGGCGCAAAGCGCCTATCGCCTGTAAAAGGGTGCTCTTTCCCGAACTGTTTAGACCTGCAAGTATGGTGAGAGAGGTCAGGCGAAGGGGAACGTCTCGGCTCGCCTTGAAGTTCTCCAAATGAATGCCCTCAAGCATTGAGCACCTCGGTGAGAACGTTGCCGATCAGTTCTATTCGCTTGTTTGATGACCCACCCCGGCCAGTTGCATATAACAGCGCGCGGTTAAAATCGTCGTTGCTCTCGAATAACTTCGCCAACTTCAGGAGCACTTGATCAGACCTTGCGGCCAGCAGATTCAACTCATCAGGGCTGCGGCGAGCGAGAAGCACAGACTCCGTTTCGAATAGACCTCGGTTGATCGGGCGTCGAGATTGGTTCGGGCCATAATATTTCCTAAACGCGAAGCGCCCAAACACTTGACGAGCAGCCAGCAAGGCGCGGGAGAAGGCTGCTTCAATGTCTTTCCATGTGTCATCCGTCCAATTGATGCTACGCTTCTCAACCGTATCATTGAGGAATTGGTCTAGATTCTGCTCGTCGGGTCGGTTGCCGCTGAATGTGTAATGAGCAACAAAACGCAGGACGAGTTCGATGTCCTCCATACGCTCGCCCTTGATCTTCATCTCGGTAGCTTTAAGGAACGTTTGACCCTCTGCAAGCTGACGTACTCGTTTTCGCCATTCTCCCGGATAGATGGCATTGCGAATCTCTTGGGCAGTAAGGGGTAGCCCGCCTTGGTTAATCCTAGAAAAAATGTTGAACTTTACATTCGCAGGAGTGCTCGCACGAATGATATGCAAGGTAAGCTCAGTCTCACTGATTCGTCTTTGGAGTGGACGCGGCAATTCTGCAAACGATCCGTCCTTATACTCCAAGAGAGACTGAAGACCAGTGAGACGTAAGGGGTTGAGCGTCGCCTTTACGGCTTTGTTCAGGGCGGGAGTGTCAACAAAATGGGCTATGGCACAGAGCCGTTGCAAGCCGTCAACTACAGTGTAGTTTCCCTCTTTGTCTTCCGAAACATACAGAGACGGAATTGGAATCCGCAACAGCATGGATTCGATTAACGAGCTTTTGCGGCCATCGTCCCAGATATTGCTGCGCCTCTGGAAGTCCGGCGATAAATCAAGTTCTCCCTCCCTTAGCCGCGTAAGAAGCAGATCAACCGTCCGCACTTGGGTGATCACATCGATCTTCGCGGGATCGAAGGGAGCGCTGATCACGACTTCCGCCTTCTCCACTTCTACGCCAGCACCCTCGCCGTCTGAGGTTAATTCCTCCAGAACTTTAGCTTCTTCTGGCAAACCAGAAGTGCTTTCTTGTGACATCCAGGTATCTCTCCTTGCCTGCCTTGTTTTTGTGATTCAAGGTAGGAATTGAGCTCTCGCGCAGCAGATTATAGTCTACCGGTGCATCTGGCGGTCTTGATGATCTCCCAAAACCGACTTCAAACCCAGAGTCCCTCTACGAGAAGAGGCACCGGTGCTCGATCATCTGCGCTCACGATTTGGGTATGGAAATAGGCCGACCGCATTTCAGACGGCGCGCGGCAACTCGCGATTCGTCGTTGTCGCCCTGGAAATCGAGTTCAAACTATTACGGCTAATTTCCCCCGCATCTCTGCAATGCGCATCGTGACTGCGGTGACGCGACCCAGAATGTCCGCGTCTCCTGGGTAGCGAACGTGTCTCGACTGCTTTCCAGATTGGGCCGAGGGGAGAAGCACCAACTGGCTGCCGTTCACTTCGCACCAGCTGCACACATATAGGTTATCTCGAAGCTCCACAAAATAGATTGGCCGCTCGAATTCGTCGTGCCAGCCGTCAGTTAGGATCTTCGTCTGCTGGGAGTCGATCTGCACAAACGAACCGGGCCTCAGCATTGGGTAAAGCGTGCGGTCTTCGATCCCGATATATCCGTAAAGGGAATTCCGCCAGTCCATGTGCTGGAGCAGTGCAACCGGAATCTCGCCCCAGCTCTCAAACATCCGCGAGACCAAGTTGGTACTCCCGAAGTCGACTTTTTCTCGGAGTTCCACCGGGGCCACGAGTGTGCTCTGCGCGCCTCCAAGCGTGGGCGTCACCAAGTAAGTGTGTGGTAGCCCCACGAGTTTTTGTTCGGTGCCAGCGTCGCGGATATCAACGCCGAAGAACGACAAAATTTCGTCGAGGCCCAGCCTATAGATCAAGCTCAAGCTTTGAAGTCTGTAAATGTTGATTTTTAACTTTCCCGCTTCGACATCGCCTAGCCAGGTGCGAGAGATGAAGAAGTCCGGAGCGTTCAGTTTGAGGGCGATCTCCCTGCTGAGGTGTTCCACTTCGCGCGTGGACAGGCACAATCGTTTCCGCGCAGCTCTGAGCCGCTTACCAGCATCCGTGGCCGATGTCGGGGCCAACATCGCACTACAACCTCGGAGTTGCGCTATGTTACCGCACTTTTGAGCGTTATCCACAGGTTTAATGGACTATTTGTGAAAAACGGAATTCCCGCCGTTGGCGTCGAAGCCTGTGCTGCTGGCGGGATTCATCGTGTCTGACCTCAATTCCGGCCACCTATCTGACCGATGCATTCTCGCCTAGGCATCAGAACCATCCTATTTCTTAGCGGTTCGGGCCCTGCTGTCCCCGATCTGGGACAGGTTACAAACGTTTATGACGGTTTGCGAACTCGCATTTATACCGAACAAAGCTCTGCGAGCTTGCAGCTTGGACGCGGCCTCGATTCATCGGTTTTCATCCTACCCGTCTCTATTTGAGCATTCTGCCGCAAGACCTGACGCGCAACACGCACGCCTCGCGGGAAATACATAGCCAGAGGCCGAAACCGTGGACACAAAACCAAATTCCGCCAGAGGCGACGACCTCGCTGAACGAGTCCGTTCAGTCCTTGCGAGCAAGAACCTCACGCTCTCTCGCGTCTCTCAAGCATCTGCGGCGCAATTCGGCCGTTCTTCGCCCTACTTCGTTCCCCACACTCTTTACCATGAACTCCGGCTCGGGACCTTTAGCCCAAGCCTTCATCAGGTGTTTGCACTCAGCCAGATCTCCGGGTACCGGTTCTCTGATTGGCTGCGCGTGTTGGGATGCGACCTAGAAGACATTCCCCGATTGCAGGTTCTCTTACCGTCACAGCGCACGATGCTGCTTAATTCCTCTCTGGTAGATGCTGAAGCATGGATTCCTTGGTTCCGAAACCGCGCCCGCGGTACTGTTGCGCCTCCGATCGCACCTCTAGCGCACCTTCTGGAAGTCACTGCGCTCAGGCGACTTCGTTTCCTCTCTGAAATCGGCAATCGAGGCTATCTGTACGCGAAGATTGGACGTCAAGATGCCCTGGCGTTCCCCGATCTGCTTCCCGGAAGTATTGTCCGTGTGAATCCAAAGTTCTTGAACGGTCGTATCCCTAAAACAAATGGGTCAACGTCCACCGAAATATTTCTGATGGAACACAGCAAGGGTCTCTTTTGTTGCCGCTTGCGTGTTGTAGAAAAGGGCATCATCGTTTTGATCGGAACATCGCTCTCTTATGCTCAAGTCGAAATGAAAGTTCCAGGCGAGGCGCGGATTCTAGGCGTCGTGGATCTCGAAATCCGGCCGATGCTTCTGGCCGAGCAGCCGGAAGTTCCGAAAGATTTGGCAAAACATTGGAAACCGCGACCACTTTTCCCGGAGAAGAAATTTGGTCAACTCCTCCGTTCCGCACGTACCAATCTGCATCTATCTCTGCGGGAGGTGGCGGGAATGAGCCGCAACATCGCAAGGCTGCTTGCGGACGGAAGATACTTTGTTTCCCCGAGTTCGCTCTGCGACTACGAGCTTCTCAATGCGCCGCCACGTCACTTACACAAGGCGATTACTCTCTGCTCACTCTACGGTCTACGATTCCGCGTGTTTCTGAAGGCAATTGGAATTGTCTTGGAGGAAGCCGGCATGGAGCCGATACCCGATCAGCTCGCTCGCAGGGTGCCAGACACGGAGTCCGCCGAAAACTCGGACGACGACATGCTAGGCCGGAGCGGATTCCTTGAGCATGTGCTTGAACGAAGCCAGGAAGTTCCGTTCTTCCTGCGGCAATCCATCGGAGCACTTTCTGGCTTGGAAAACGCTTCTCTGGACGACTGGTTCTGGATCGGCGGCGAATATGATGTGCTTCATCCTTGCCTGAAAAACGGACTGCTCGCCCTCGTGAACCGTCGCGACAAGAGGCCGATCCATTTCACGTCGAAACCAGCATGGCAACAGCCGGTGTATCTGATCCTGAAGCGCGACGGGACTTACTTGTGTGCATGTTGTGGCATCGAGAATGGCACTCTGGTCATCCATCCGTATTCCCCGCAGTTCCATCGTTCCGAACGTTTGGGCTACCACCACGATGCCGAGATCGTGGGTCGAATCGTCACGGTGGCAAGAAAGCTTGGCTGATCTTGTCGGTTTGCCGGACAAACGGAATCGTTGTCCTGCACGCGAATCCTACGGATTGCAAGGAAAATCCACACCGTTGAGGGAAAAGCGAACGCTGCATTCATTTTGTGGACAAGCATTACGTGCCTGGCTAACCTCGGTTTTCAGGTGGGACTTTTGTCCTTTCTCTCTCATGAGCGAAGCCGTTGGAGGTCCTGGGTTCCGAGCGAACTCCATTGGCTTGCAAAACAGATTCGACCGCTTCTTCCCTGGCATCTGGCGAGTTTTCTCTGCATCACAGCCGGGAGTCTTCTCGCGCTCCTTACTCCGCTGGTACTCAAGTGGGTGATTGATCGGCTCATCCCGCAAAGGCAGCCGGGATTGCTGCTCGTAGCGGCGGGACTGATCTTTCTCGGCTACCAGGGCAGGATGGCGCTCACGAGCCTGGGCAGCTACTTGATGCTGACTGCCGCCCAGAAGCTCGCGCTCAGGTTGAGAATGAGCCTGCTTGGACGACTCGACGCGCTCTCTGCCGAATATTACGAGGACACGCCGGTCGGCAGCGTGATGTACCCGCTCAAAGATCCCATCGAAGAGGTCTCATATTTCGGGTCCGACCTCCTGCCCGCAATCTTGCGCATGTTCCTGACGGCCAGCTTCACGCTGGCGACAATGTTCGCGCTCAGTCGTGTGCTTACGCTGGCCGTTCTCCCTCTCGTCCCAGTCTTTCTGATCGCACGGCAGCACTTCCGCCGAAGGCTCGCGGCCAACGCGGACACCGTGCAGAGCAACCGGCGGGATTGGAGCACATTCCTTGAAGAACATCTTTCCTCGGTGATTCCCATTCAACTGTTGGGACAAGAAAAACGTCAGGAACGAAGGGCCTTCCGGCTCCTGGCTCGTGAAGTCAGGTCACAACAAAAGCTGTTCACAACCAGCATTTGGTTTACGGTGTGGGGCTCGATGGCGGTTGTGTTGGCCATGTGCGCGGTCATTGGCTACGGCGGCGAGATGGTGTTATCAGGGACCTTAAGCGTCGGCGGGCTGGTGGCCTTCTATGGCTTGGTTACGCAACTATTTGATCCTCTCAGCGGCGCCGCCGATCTCTACGCGAGGGCGCAGAAAACCTTCGCCAGTGTCCGGCAGCTAAAGTCCGGGCTTGAGTTACGCCCGAGCGTGACCAATGCCGCTGCTGCCGTTTGTCTCCTGCGGGAGCACCCTCCCCAGATTGATCTTGCCGAGGTTGGGTTCGGATATCGAAGGCAGAAAAACATGCTTCATATCCGCTCGCTTCGAATCTTGCCGGGAGAACAAGTTGCCATCGCTGGGGAGAACGGCGCCGGAAAGAGCACCCTTGCAAAACTCATTGCGCGACTCTACGACCCAGATTCCGGGTCGATTCGCATCGGAAACGTAGATATCCGCAACATTCAACTCAAGGATCTACACCGATACGTCTGCTATCTGCCGCGCGACCCCGTCCTGTTTGATGGAACGTTGTCCTTCAATCTTCGCTTTGTGCGGCCGGCAGCTCCCGACGATGAACTACAAGAAGCCATTCGCAGCGTAGGGCTCTCGCAATTTGTTGCAGCGTTGCCCGATGGCTTATGCCAACGGATCGGACCCGGAGGATGCCAACTTTCCGGAGGTCAGCGCCAGCGACTCGCCATCGCAAGAGCCATTCTGCAGCAACCTCGGATTTTGATCTTGGATGAGGCAACTTCCTGTCTTGATTCCTCTTCAGAGAGGGCCGTTCTTGGGAACATTCGCCGTGGCCTCACAGCGTCAACGCTGATTGTCATCTCGCACCGGCCTTCGACATTCTCAACATTCGGCAGACTTCTTGTTCTTTCCCGTGGAGAAATCGCTGAAGACGGCAATCCCCATTCCCTCAAGTTTGCTGGGAGCCGCCCCTCCAACCAATCTTTTTGCACAGCCTCTAACATCGACGAAGATCTCCGCGAAACTTCTTTGTAAATACAAGCTACGGCGGAACTTGTTTCTCGCAGTCGCATCGTCTGTGGTTTCAGGAACGGCAATGCTGACTGAAAAGCGGACAGATTGATTCTTTCCACACAACAATTCTGCAACGCATCTCGTTGTCAGTAAGCAACTTCTTTTCTCCCATGTTGGTTTACCGAATGTTTTCACCTTTTACTGGCTTTCAGGCCGTGAACAGTGGCACAGTGCGCTCCAGACATCCGATCTATCGCGAGAATGAACCGGCAGGGGTGAACGATGAACAGAGTATCGGACGCGGTGCGCAGCACTCACAACCAGGACGGCGCGGTCGTACTGGACATCCAACATGGCCGGATACTTCGCCTCAACACCACGGCTTCCCTAATTTTCGACCGGCTACAACAGGGCCAAACCGACTCCCAGATCATCGACGAAGTTTGCCGGGAATTTCGGGTTTCCCAAGAGATCGCCCAAGCGGACCTCGCCGAGTTCCTCAATTCTCTTGCACAGCAAGGACTCGTCCAGACTCCGGAGACATATCAATGACTCACGACAAACAGACCGAGTCGCCGTTGTCGCCGCGTGTCACGCCGGAGCCTGTTGAGCTTGGCGCCCAGGAAGGGCCACAGTTAGCGCCGTTTCCGATCTGGGAGGCACTGCTGGGTCTGCTGGCTTTTGATGTATTGGGATTTGGCCGTAACTTCGCCAAGCTGCATCGACTCGTCAGCAAATGGAGAGTAGCTCCGCGAAAGCCCCTCCCGCACGCCGTTGATCGAGTGTGCGAAGCCATAAACTACGCCTGTGTGTGGTACCCGAAACGGGTACTGTGTCTGCAGCGTTCGGCAGTGACAACGTGCCTGCTGCGGACTTGTGGCGTACCGGCCGAGATGGTCATGGGTGCGCAGACTCTGCCGTTCAAAGCCCATGCCTGGACAGAGGTCGCCGGCCGCGCGATCAACGAGCGCAGGGACGTGCAAAACATTTATGGCGCTTGGGACCGTTGCTAGGAAAGACACGAGGTGGACGTATGAGCGTGCAAGCCGGAGTTTTGCATTTCGACGGCGGTCCCGTTGACCAGAAAGCATTGCTCAACATCGGCCGCACCGTGGCCGAATTTGGCCCGGACGGCGAGACAACATACTTCAGCAATTCCCTGGGTATGATCTATCGCCCGTTCCACACCACGGCGGAATCGCGCGCCGAACGGCAGCCTTTCACCTTTGGCTCGGGCCGCGTCATGACCTGGGACGGCCGTCTGGACAACCGCGACGAGTTATTGCGGCTGCTCGGGATTGCGCACCATGTTGCCCCAACCGATGTTGCGCTGGCGGCGGAGGCCTACGAGCGGTGGGGCGCGGATTGCTTCCCTCAACTCAAGGGCGAGTGGGCGCTGTGCCTTTGGGACCCTCGCGAGAGCGAACTGGTCCTGGCCCGCGATTGCATAGGTGTCAGGCAACTTTTCTATTACCCAAAGCCCGGCGCGATTACCTGGTGCAGCTACTTGGCCGCTTTGGTCATGGGCGGCACGGACTTCACCATCTGCAACGAATACATCGCCGGTTATCTGGCGTTTTATCCCGATGCCCATCTCACGCCGTTTGCGGAAATTCATTCTGTCCCGCCAGGACACTTCGTCCGAGTTCGACGTGGCAAGACAACGGTCCACTCGTACTGGAGCCTGAAGTGCCGCGAGACAACTCGCTACAAGACCGATGCCGAGTATGAAGACCACTTCCGGCATCTCTTCCGGCAAGCCGTTCGCCGCAGGTTACGCACCGATTCCCCGATCCTGGCCGGTTTGAGCGGAGGTTATGACTCCACATCCATCGTCTGTATGGCCGACGACATCATGGCCCGTGACGGACTGGAAATTCCGAAGCTGGATACCTTCTCCTACTACGACTCCAACGAACCCGACGACGACGATTTCATTCACGTCACAAAGGCTGAAGAGAAACGCGGAAAAGTGGGGTTTCATTGCGAGATGGCGGGATCGGGGGATTCGCTCTCCTTGGAGTATCCGGCATTCGCCGCGGCGCCGGGCTTCAGCCTCAGAGAAGAAATCAAGCCCATGTTGTCCCGCGTAGTTGAGCAACACGGCTATCGCGTGGCCCTCTCGGGCACCGGCGGCGATGAAATGAACGGGCAGCCCTTGGACTTCCGCATCCAGATGGCCGACCTCCTCGTCCACTTCCACCCCGTACAAGCTGCCCAACAGCTCGTGGCATGGAGTCTCATCACGAGGCTGCCGTGGGTCCAATTGTTCGCCCAGAGCCTCGCCGAACTTCTTCCGCTTTCCGTCCGCGTTCTTCTCTCGAAGCGTGGACAAATCAAGCCCTGGATTTACCCGAAATTTGCGCAAGAACACAGAATGGCCGCACGACAGTTGGAATATGCGAAGGGAAGCCGGTTCTGGCAGCCGAGCGCGCGCGATGCCCTGCAAACCGTCGCCACGCTTTCGCGGCTGGTAACTCACATATCTCCGTCCGTTGTCGAACAACGATACCCGTACCTGGACGTGGATCTCGTCGAGTTCTTGACTTCGATTCCGCTGGACCAGTTGCTCCGCCCTGGAGACCGCCGTTCCCTGATGCGGCGGGCGCTTGCCGGTCTTTTGCCTCCGAAGACGCTCACGCGTAAGACCAAGGCCGCGGCGGCCCGGTGCTATTCACTGACCATGCAAAAACACTGGGACAGAGTGGAATGCCTCTTCCACTCGTCCCTGAGTTCGGGCTTTGGGTACACCGACCGGAATCTGCTCCGCGAAGCGTTGCTTGCGCTCAAGAATGGACAAGTTCCGCCCGACTTTACGCGCCTGCTCAAGGCCCTTTCCCTGGAACTGTGGCTCCGGGACATGTGCGGGAGAGGTCTGCTCCAGACTCCGTCACGGGCCTCAGGAGACGGAGATTACTCGGAATTCCGGCTACCGGCACTTCCGCGGCCAACACAGGATCGGGACGTTCGTCCGCAGCCCGCAGTTTTTACGAAAGGAGGTGAACAACATGAAGACCTACAGCAAGCCAGACGTTGCAGTGCTGGGTGATGCAGCCCGTCTGATCCAGAGCTCGAAACCAAGCTATGGAGAGAACGGCCAACCGATGCAGCCGAATGTGGTCCCTGACGCCGCCGACTAAGACATCGGCCGGCGACGAGCAAGGGAGGCGTCCGCGCTCACGATCCGCAAGTTCTCCCGGCCGCGGGGCGAACCGGGAGAACTTTCGGGCGGAAACAGAAAGTCGGCGGGGCAAAGCGGCGCAAGAGATTTCATTGATACGGACTACTTACTTAACAAAATGTAGTCGAGAAAGGAGGTGAATACCATGAAGACCTACAGCAAACCGGATGTTGCAGTGCTGGGTGACGCGGCTCTTTTGATCCAGAGCTCGAAGCCCCACTTCGGTGAGAACGGCAACATCACTGTGCCCAACGCTCTTTCGGAAGATCTCGACTGAAGGAGGGAACCGGCACTCGCCGTTCAACCTGCGCTTGATGTACCTCTCCTGGCAAACGACCGATAGGAGAGGTACATCGGCGGGGCATGAGAAACAAGACTTGTTGTTACGGCTTTTGGCTGCCCGGTAATTATGGAGCGGCCTTAAGATAGTGATCGAAAAACTCGTTTTCTCGTTTCCAGAAATCTCTCATCGCCGGTCCCGTGAAGCCGTGGCCCTGCTTTGGATAGCGCAGCAGAGTCACGTCCTTCCCCAAGTAGCGGAGACCATTGTACATTTCGAGGCACCCCAGCAGAAAATCCCCATCATCGTCGCCATCGGCTAACAGCAATGGGGTTGTGACATTGTTAAGGCGGTAGACGGCGGATAGCTGTATATAGGACTGGGAACTCTCCCAAGGGGATGTTCCCGCAAGGTCGATGAGAAACTTGTCCCGCGTTTCCAGAAAAAGCAACGACGACCAATCGGCGGCCACCGCTCCGGCCACCGAAATCGCGCATTGGAATCGATGGCTCTTCGTAATGACTTGATCGACCACGGCGCCGCCGTTGCTGAACCCGTACAAACACATTCGGTCCGGATCGACTATGCCCCGATCGATCAATGTATCGACACCGGACACCACGTCGTCAACGGCAATGTCCACACCCGCGGGACCCTGGGCACGAGTCGTATGCAGCATGGACCTCCACGGGGTTTCCCAAACATGAGGCCCATCTCCGTCCGGAAAGAACACCGCGTATCCCCTTGCCGCAAGGGCCTGGTTTCCCCACATGGGGTCTCCCTTGAAACTGTTTCCGAGCTTTGGATACGCATCCACGATCAGTGGGTACCGATGTCCCGCCTCATAGCCAACGGGTTTGATCAATACCCCTTCCATATCGTCGCCACTGGCGTTTCTCCATCGGACGACCTCTTGCGTCCCGGTCTTCCAGTTCCTAACCTGGGGATTGAGATCGGCCACTTTGTAGGAGGATCGTTTTCCAAACGGCAAGTAATGAATGATCGCCGGACCGCTCGAATCGCTCTGGCTCCACGCGACAGCGCCCGAACTGGAACCGGCCAGCAGAAATCTGCCAGCAGCTTCTTGATCGCTGATGACCTCGATGCTCCCATCGGCAACGTTCAATCGCGCGACTGGGAAATTCGCGCCGTCTTTGTAATTTACGACGATGGATTGGCTATCGGGAGACCAGTAGGCGAAGAACGACCGGCGGTCGAGCGCCAAACTGAGATTGCGCAGCTCGCCACCCGTACTCGGAACCACAAACACGTATTCCCGGTTGGGATGATCTGTCGAGGCGCCGAAGAATGCGATTAACTTTCCATCTGGTGACCAGGAAGGAATCCGCCGGTAACCTGGGCCACTGGTCAGTGGAGACTTCGCGCCCGTCGCAACATCAATCATATAAAGATTGGTCGATGGAATCTGACCTTCCACGGGCGGTTGGCCTTCGTTCGACACACACAGGACCTTCCGTCCATCGGGAGACCAGGCTGGTGTGTAATAGCCCTCGTCATCCCGAGTCAACTGCGTCACCGACTTGGTGATGATATCGACGATGAATAACTGGTCCGTAGTTACAGGCTGAGGGTTGGCATCGACCGCGCTGAAATCCAAATTCCCGTTGGTCAATTTGACCTTGCTGAATCCGCCCACGCTGAACAGGCCGGCCAGCGTCCAGTCGGGCGGAGTTTGCGTTGTCAAGACCAACGGTGTAACACCTTGGCCGGTTGCCGCTGGCCGTGTGTCTGCCGGACCACCCGCGGAAGGCTTTTGAGGGACGGAAACCTGCGAAGGGAACACGATTTTATTGCCATCGGGAGACCACGAGTAACGCAACGAATCATAGATCCAGCCACTCATGCCAACCACCCAGGTCGCGGGATCGGGCCGAATTCCTCCGCGAACGTGCGTCACCTGTTGCCGCCTGCCAGAATCGAGAGATAAAACCCACAACTGAAAGCTTCTGGAATTATCCGAGTAGTAAGCCAGCTTCCGGCTATCGGGCGAGAAAACGGGGAACGTACCTTTACCCAACGAATGCGGCACGCTGTCTGCCTGCGTTCTTACCAACCACAGTTCTGGCCGGTCATACAGGGTGTACGCCGCCATCTTTCCATCGGGAGACAACTGCAACTGTGCCATCTCTTTCAGGCCCTTCAGGTCGTCGAATGTGACCAGGTGCTTGGCTGGCTCCTGCCCGCCAGCTTCCGGCGCAACAAGGACCGTGAGCGCGATCATGCTGGCGGCCAGCAAGAATCCCAAAACAGAGCGAGTTTGGCGAATGAGTGGCTTCATAAAGGAATTCATTCCTCGGAATAAACAGTTGGTCCCCGAAGGGACGACCTCAGATCGACTGGTTCCGTGTCAGAGGACAGCCGGGTTAGCCGTCAAAACTGGAGTTTGAGTGCGAACTGAATGGATCTTGGGCCACCGATCTGGTAGAGGGAGCTGAAACTGCCGCCGCCTTGGTTTTGGTTGTCCAGGCTCTTGCCGAGCATCTGGGTAGCCTGACCAAACTTCGTGACATTGCTAATGTCGGCGACTGGCGGCCCGAAATTGGGATGGTTCAAGACGTTGAACAGTTCCGCGCGGAACTGCAATTTCAACGAGTCGCGAAGCGGAAAATCACGATGGACCGCGAGGTCCCATTGCGCTGCGCCGAACCCTCGTAGCGCATTTCTGCTCAGATCGCCCTGTCTCAGGGGAGCGCCAGTGACCGGGTTGGTTGGAGGAGGAGTGAACGCCGCCGGGTTGATTGCCTTGCCTCCAGGATAGAGGGATGCATACAGGTAAAAAGGCTTTCTGGGAACGACATCGGGCCGAATATTCGCGATGAACGAGCCCGTACCTTGAAAATAGAGATTGCTGTCATAGAGGTCTACCGGCGGAGCCGTACGGACTTGAACCACGTTTTGCAGCGACCATTCGCCGAGAAGCGCTCGGGCGAATGTCCGCACTCTCGGAGTGGGAACCGTGTAGGTGGCCCCGACAGAGAACGCATTTCGAATATCGAAGTCGGATGGTCCACGGTTTGCTTGCGAATTTCCCGCCAAAGCATTGGACTGGTTCCCAAACACCGACCCGGCAGAGGCAGTATCGATCGAATGCGCCCAGGTATAGGAGGCAAGCACCTGTAGCCCCTGCGATAACCGTCTCTGAAACTGCAATTGAAGCGCATCGTAATCCGAGACTGCCGCATTGGTTGTCAGTTGCGCTGCCCCAATATTGGAATTTGGCGAACTTACAAAAGCCGTTTGCAGCAAACGCCTTCCTGCGGCGCCTAAATAGGAGGCGGACACAGTTTGCTGCGCCCCCAGGGCTTGCTCCAAAGAGACATTCCACTGCACGGTGTAGGGCAGTCGGAGATGTGGATCGGTCGCGAACAGGTCCCCCGATGCCAACTGCGCCGCTGTAATCGGAGGCGGGGCTGCCGCCGCGGGAGTTAGTGGAAAGCTTCCCCCGAAAGCAAACGCGATGGCCCCGAACGGGTAGACACCCTCGTGCAAACTGTTGCCGATTTCCGAAGTTGCAAGGTCGTAGAAGATTCCAGAACCTCCTCGAAGCACAGTCTGAAATCGTGGGTTCTGAGAAATCTGATACGCGATGCCCACTCGTGGCGCCACGTTGTTATATCGGGTGTTGAACAGAACCGTTCCCGACGGCGCCAGAGCAAGGTTGGACAAATTTCCTAAGTTGAAACCGGTCACTGCCGCCAAACTGACACCGTTACCCGCGGAAGGCGCAACATCAATGTCCCATCGAATCCCGTAGGTCACCGTCAGCCGGGAGTTCGCTCGCCAGGTATCTTGGGCAAAGACGCCCACGTTATGGAAGTACACGGTGCCGGGCCGGTCGGACGTGATAACGCTGAAAAGCGGGCTGCCAAGTTCCGCCGATGGCACATCGGCAAAAATCACTTGCTGGATATAGGTTCCAAACTTGAACGAAGGCGATAACCGCCGAACGTCGACGCCGAACTTCAAACTGTGGGAGCCCTTCTGGAAAGACAGATTGTCGGTCACATTGATCTGCCTCTGCAGGTTTTGTCCCAACAGGCCAACGTTCAGGCTGCTTTGCAGGGAATTGATGTTCAGCGCGAAAAGACTGTTCTGAGCGGTAAACGATGCCGGAAATGGAAGTGCAGTAAGCGGTACGGCGCCTCCGAAATTGTCGGACTCACCATTACTGTTTGCGTTTACTCGGCTGTAGTTAAACCGGAGATCGTTTGCCAGCCTGGAGGAAGCTAACCAGGTCGATCCGACAGTAGTGGTTTGTGTAGTAATGCGCGCGGGAACGACTTGACTCAGCGATCCGAGGGACCCTTGCTGGCGGAGGGTGGAAGGGGAATAGTTATATCTCGCGAACAGCGTCAGTTTGTCATTCAGCTTGTGATCCAGACGAAGGCTATAAGCATCGAGCGCTGAACTGTTGGAGAAACTGGCATTGAACTGGCCGATGCCGCTGGCTGTGTTATCGGGAGCGCCGGGGGTTGGCATAGGGAACGCGTTGAGAAATGGCTGCATCGCGGGCAATGCGTTCTGCCGAGCCAAGAGGTCGGGAACATTTGATTCCACTACCTGCGGCAATCTCAGCCGGAGCCCTTCATAGGAGAAGAAAAAGAACGTCCGGCCTTTCACGATGGGACCGCCCAGCGTTCCACCGAAGTCGTTCTGGCGCTCCTCGGGTTTGGGAAGCCCGTAGTGGTCGGCAAACCAGTCATTCGCATCCAAGATGTCATTCCGCAAATAGTCGAAGGCCGTCCCGTGAAAGCGGTTCGTACCTGAGCGCGTCACGATGGAAATCTGAGCGCCCGGTGTACGGCCAAACTCCGGCGCATACGTCGAAGTCTGAATCCGGAATTCCTGCATCGCATCCACCGATACAAGGCTGTTCGTTCCTCCCTGGGTACTGAAGGATGCTGCGGCGCCCGAGATCCCATTCCCTTGCGTAAAGACAGCCGGCACGCCGATGTTGGCGCTGACGCCATCCACCATCCAGTAGTTCGCCGACGCCCGTTGCCCGTCTACGCTGAACTGTCCCGGATCGCTGCCATTACTCGCCACCGAGACCACGCCCGGCGTGAGCTGAATCAGCGTCTGAAAACTTCTTCCATTCATCGGAAGATTTTCGGCAAACTGCCGGTCCACAACGGTGCTCACCGCGGCCGATTCTGTGTTGACCAGCGGCGCTCCGCCTTCCACCGTCATCGTCTCGAAGGCCGCTCCAACCGGCAGAGTGAAGTTAATGGACAACGCATCCTGAACGTTGAGAATAATGTCGGGCTTGATTAACGTCTTGAATCCGGGCTTCGACACTTGCAGACGATAGGGACCGGGCGGAAGGCTGGGCAGGACATAGATGCCTTCGTTATTGGTTTGAGTAGAGACCTTGATGCCCGTTACGTCGTTCACGACCAAGACGTCGGCGCCGCCGATGACTCGGTTGGAGGGATCGAGCACCAAGCCGTTGATGATCCCATTCGGGGACTGTGCCGCCAGGGGGAGGGCTAGCGACACAGCGCAAGCGAAAAGAAAAGCGATGCGGGGGAAGCGCACGCGCACGGTGATTCTCCTGTGGCCGACGGATTCGGACATCCTGTTCGGGTCTACGGAGAGGGGTCTCACCTGGTACCACTCCTTCCTTAATTGTTTGGAGCCTGCCGGAACCAGGAAGGATGCAACCGCGACTAAGGATGATTTGGGTCGACTCTCAGATAAGCAAAGAGAAGGGGTTTGCCGCTAGGCTTGCGACTGCCACCATTCGGCTCGATCGTAACGAACACAGCATCAATTTGTGCTAGCAGTTTCGGGTCGTCCAGCTTCAAGACCCAGCGCTTCTTTGCGGCATTGTCCTCGTAGAAGATACCGAGGGGGAACGCCTGCTCCCGGTCCGGTCCGCGCCGGCCCCACACCTGGAATGTGCTGGCGTTCTTCGCTACAGTCTGCTGATCCAGGTCATAGGCGTAGAAGATGAGCGACTTCCCCTTCGTGTAAAACACGCGCCCATAAGG
>Ga0182014_10001146_pt1 | contig 36001 bp, 33 predicted proteins | sample 612S2DmetaG_FD_120489 | JGI IMG/M metagenome (GOLD analysis project Ga0182014, IMG submission 120489) | Permafrost microbial communities from Stordalen Mire, Sweden - 612S2D metaG | ecosystem: Environmental > Terrestrial > Soil > Wetlands > Permafrost | place: Sweden: Stordalen | collected... | reverse complement strand
TACTAAACTCGTCTTGGATCTCTTCAGCGGTTTGAAGTAAAGGGGGTATTGTCCAGTCATTGTAGATTTGAGCCTCACTCTGGTATGCCAGCTTCTGAAGAGCTAAGATTTCAATTGTGTCCTTAAGGCTAGCCCGAATAATTTCAAGTTGTTCCACCATGTTTCTTATCCATTTAAATTTTGAAATTAACAAATCCAGTTGGGATTATACTCACTTGGAATACAAAACCAATAGCTTTAGACATACAACTCCCCAATATTCAAATTTTAACTGTGACATTCACCATACTTGATTTTGCATCATAAGTGCTTGGGTACAATGCCTAGTTTCAGATACTAGAAATCCAAATATTTGTAGATATTTGGTATGTAAATAAGAAGTATAAATAGTATTATATCTCCTGTACATTACCGGTGGTACAAGCAATTAGTTGAAATCAGAAGTTTGTTAAAATTTTCTATATTTTAACATGCTATTAATTTGAACAAAATAAAAAGGAATGAAATAAATGTTGAAACAATCATATAGTAAAATGAAAAAGGTACTTGCTATTTTGCTGACAGTACTTTTTATTGTATCTGTGACAGCAGTGGCAGCTAACGCACATAGTGGAGGTCACGGAGGCTTCGGCGACGGCTGGGGTTGAGGAGGTTATCCCTACTGGGGCTATGGTACTGAATGTGTATGGATAAACGGTAATTGGAGTTGCCCATCATACGTAGGAATGCCATACACGATGCCAGCTTCAGCACCTGCAGCTCCAACTACAAGTCCAAATTTTGCAGGAGTAGCTATATTTTCATAAACAGCATCAACTAATTAAGGAACATCATCAGCAGCAACAACATTGACATATTCTTCAGGTAACAATTGAAGCTATGTCAATAATATTCCCTTCAGTCATCGTATAGGATTTCGATAAACAAAGAGTAAAAATTATAAAAAATGAACTCATTTAAAATTATAAGCTTTTGCAGTGACTATTAATTTAGATTAAGCCACTTTATATATATAGATTAAAACTCGACGTATTATATATTTATATTTATTTCTTGACTCAGTTCCTAAATCCAATGATGTAATAAGTGTAACACAATCAATGGTCTTATTCTATTTATCTGGGTGATGTTATTTTCAGAATACTTCTAAATTTCATCGCCAATCTCTTTTATTCCGCCTTAGTGTAGCAATGGCATCTGCTTCAATGCATGAAAATATCAACCATGTAATGATGGATGACCTTATAGAGAGCTTGATGCATACAAGTTCAGTAATTCGCTAAACTTTCTTCTCCACTTTTTCCCCTTCCATTTACTTCAGCCATTCACTACTACCTTAACCTCTGTCTTTTCCGTATACGCTTAAACTTTATACCAAAATCGATGTATATATAAATATTATATTAATCAATGTTTTATCAAATGAGAAAATGGATTATAAAGTATTAATTTTTTTTTACTGGTCTTAAACTTTGAGATACAGCATAAAAAAAATATCCAAAACGTTTTTCCGGGTACTTTCTCAAATCTTTTTACAACATTGAAAATTTAGTTTCGGATTCAGTTTATTTATATATTTTAATTTTGTTTAGAGTGCTATATGAGTATTTTTCTCTTATTCTACTATTTATTATGGTTGTTTGGCTAATTAGTTCCAAATGTTCCATGTTTAGAGTGCTATATAAGTATTTTTCTCTTATTTTACTATTTATTATGGTTGTTTGACTAATTAGTTCCAAGTGTTCCATGAGCTCCAGATGTTCTAAGAGTTCCATAAGCTCCATAAGTCGTAGATCAGTAATATTTTCTTGTAATACCACCACAGTCATGATTATATTGGTGATGACGAATGTGGTCATGTAAATTATAAGAATGATATCTTCTGTGATGTCCGCTTTAGTTTTCAATTGGGTTGTATCCGTCTTGGTATTGTGCAAAATTCACTATATTTTACTTTTATAGGAAATTATCATGAATATTGAAGTTTAATTTTAATTTAAAGGCTTATTATTAATTATTTTACCTGAAAAATATTTTGATTAATGCACAAACTTCCAATAAGTAAATTTATACACTAATTGTAATATTATATTAATGTCTATTAGTAGGCAAATACTAATTTAGTAAATAAAAAAAGTAAATAAAACGAAGGGGCTAAAAAATGTTGAAACAAATGAAAAAGACACTTGGTATTTTATTAGTAGTTTGTTTTTTAATGTCCGTGACCGCTGCAGCAGTAAGCTCAGAACCAGTTGTTGCTAAGGAGAAAAGCGTTGTAGCTAAGGAGAAAAAAGTAGTAGCTTAAGGAAAAGGAAAAAGCTATTGTAATCTTTAAAGATGTGAAGACTAAATTATTCAAGGATCACCACCATAGCAAAAGCATAGCTATGAATGGCAAAAAAGGTAAGGATATGGCTGTGAAAACAAAAAAACAGTAAAAACACGGTAATAGAAAACTAAAACAGCACAAATACGGCTTTAAAAAGTGAAATCAGTAAATCTATGCCTATAAATAGCTAATCGGCAAAGATATGATAGCTATCATTGATATCTGAAGCTGAAACATTGCTTAAAAATAAAACAAAGTCTCTAAGGTGTTTTTGGTGGTATTTAGTGATATCCACATAAAGGACTTACAAAACCTATCTGCTGATGCCATCATGGATATCACAAAGAGCAAAGAAAAATTATTCGAAAAACAATAAAAAAATTATTTAGATCAAATTTCAACAAATCTCAATTTCTAGCTAGATGTTTATAAAATCCACAATAAACAACTTGTTAAATTTGAGATTTAGTAAATTATCTATACTTTAGTTTTGTTTAGAGTACTTTATCATTAGTTATTTTGCTAATGTTTCTATTTATGTTTGTGGTTCAGTTTAATTAGTTCCAAATGTTCCCTGAGCTCCATATGCTCTATGAGTCCTATAAGTTCCATTAATCATAGCTCAACAATGTTTTCTTATTCTGGATGGAACTTAGAAAACTCAGAGAGTTTATCACAAAAACTGTGCATGAAAAGTACCATTGAAAAATTCATTAATTACTCAATACATGTGGTACTCCCCGGGATATTCATTATGATGCTTCCCATGATGATGTTTCCCGTGGTGTCCCTCTATGTGCTTCCCATCGTGGAAATCCCTGCATAAAACTTGCAATGCGTATTTCTCTAGATATATTTCTTGTCTCATGCGGATGCCAAATCTTCTCAGTAAAGCTACAGGAGAGCACCAACCTAATATAGCATATTGAAGCAGGAAGGTTAAAGCTATTATGGACAAAATAAGCCATTTTTTGCTCTTTTTTAAGCCAAGTATTACTCCAATAAAAGAAACTATAGCTGCACGACCTTCAATACAACGTCCTATATCCCACTCATTATCAAGCTTTTCAATCCTTTTGCTGATTTCGTAGTCGGTTTTGCCCGCATAAAACCCATTGCAGCTGTTTCTATATCAATGCCTGATTAATCTCTGGATGAGTTTTAGCTCTGACCTTATCTCCCTGGAGAAGTTCACTATAATTATTTATTATCACAAAGCTCCTCTCTAATTGATTATTTTTAATATGTATGACAAACCTAAACCCACTCTTCTTAAAAGTAGGTAAACATATTCATATAAATAATTATCACAATATAAAACTTCTACAGTTGAACTGGAAAATCATTGGCATTAAGCCTAAATGAAAATTCAAATAACAATCTTTATTGTACTCGAGTTTGTACCTCAATTGCGTAAGTCCTTAAACTATAAGACACATGGCCTGTGGGAAAAAAGAAACAAAAAACAAAGCATTGGCTGATTTAACCGGTGCAGGTGCACTGAGTGGTGCTTTTAGAGGTATGTGATTTGGCCTGATATTTTTTATTCCTTTATTTGGTTTAGTCGCAGGAGCTACGCTAGGTGCTCTGGTCGGTTCAATGAAACATATTGAAATCGATGAAGATTTTGTAAAATCAGTCCGTAGCAAAGTTACTGACGGAACTTCAGCTTTGTTTCTGATGGCTACATACACCGTTGAAGATAAGGTAGTAGAAGCTAGGAAACAAACAAAGTTTGAATTCATTGCTTCTAACCTGTCAAAGGAAGAAGAAGAAAAGCTGCATACAACTTTTGCAGAAGAATAAAGTTAGTCAAGAAAAAAATTAGATTTAACTAAGGAGTAAACTCTCTGGAAATCACTTTAGCTTTTGCAGAATTGATAGGCAGGCAAAAATTGTTGGTATTAAACTAATTTTTGGGATTTAAAGCTTAAATATCTTTTTTTGATTCTTTAAAATAGTACCAATTTACCTTTTTCGTCAAAATTGATTCTCGAATAAATACCAATTTTTGATATAGTCTGATCTAATAAACCAATTTATGCAGCTTTACAGAAGAATATAATCTATTTTCTCAATATTACAGCGGCTCCAAAATCTTGTTAGTCCTAAAAAAATTTTACACATTCGAAAAAGATAATAACTATTCAATCTATCAAAAATCAGTTAAATGACATATATTTTGATATAATAGATACTTCTGATTACTAACTGATGGGGATTAAAAAAGCATAAGCAATGACCTACAGTTAAATAAAATAAACCCACATTTATTTGATCGAGAAAAAAATCGAGCATTAAGAAGGCGATTAAGAGAGATATATCACTTAAAGTAAACCAAAAATAATAAGAAAATAAGCTGGTGGATACTATGAACAATTTACACTTTAGAACTTAAAAGCAATCAAATTTTTGAAGCGGTTATCACAAAATGGATTAAAGAATAAACTTATTTAAAAATGATTGTATGTAATCTATAAACGAATAAGATCAACATTAGTAACCGTACCGAATTAAATATGTCATATACCTAAAAAGTATAGAAATGTGGCGAAATAATACGCCAACATTTATATATTTATCCGAATAAGGCGCCTAGGCCCGCCATTCCGTCTTCTTCAGCATGATCTTCCTCTTCTTCTTCCTCAACAGAAACTTCTGCTGCAGCTGCAACATGTCCTGAGGCTGCAGGTGTTGCAATAGGGGGAGATACGGCTACAGGGGCTGCAAAAGCAGCCTTTGAAATTGCTTCTTCGATGTTTACGCCTTCAAGGGCTGCGACAAGAGCCTTAGCTCTAGCCTCGTTCACTTCGATGCCTGCGGCCTTGAGGACTGCAGTGATTGCTTCTTCGGTAATTGCTTTACCAGCATTGTGCAATAAGAGAGATGCATATATATATTCCATTGTTTTATCACCTAATTTCAATTAGCATAAATTTGTTTATCCAAAAAGGGCACCGAGACCTGCCATTCCATCTTCTTCGGCATGGTCCTCCTCTACCTCTTCTGGTTCTTCTTTTTGTACCTCTTCTTTCTTATCAGGTGCTTTGGCTGCTGTCGGACGTGGTACGGCCTCAAGAACCTTCTTCAGGTCATCACCTACTGCATCTGCACCGCCTTCTACGGCTTTAGATGCAATGGATATCATCTGAATATAGGCCCTTGACAAAAGGGCATCCATTATTCCTGAATCAAAAACAACAGCATTTAAACCAAGGTTTTTAGCTTCTGTAGAGGCCTTGGCCAGCAGAGTGCCAATTGTTGCACTTGTAGGGTATGCAGTGTTAATAGATAAATTGAAAGCGTTCTGATTTGCTCTGATAATATCAGAAATGTATTGGTTTTCGTCAATTTTAAGGAGTTCAGGCTCATAAATCATTCTTTCATCATAGGCTGCTCTTAGGTCCAACCCTATGATCAGAGGGTATATATCCAGCTTTAAGAGCATGGTTGCGAGTTTTTGGGGGACTGCCTCACCTGCTTTGCATACAACCTTTGTGTCCTTTATCGCAACTTTTCCGGCTTCAATTGAAGCAGGAATCCCTGCACTCTGTAGCTCACCCAAAATAGGTCCAGGGGGGAAGCTGGTAGGCCCTTTCTGAACGATGATATCCACCGGAGCAATTGCGCCTCCTCTGATAGGTGATGGGGTCTTTGTCTGTTCGAGCACTTTTTGAAGCTTGAAAGGACTTTCGTTAGTAAACACCAGAGCGGTCTGTTTATCAAGGTATTTATTCATCCCTGGAATGTTTCCCCCAAGTTGATTTAAAGCCCGCTCTGTGAGCGTGTTCCTGGATACTTTAACCACCACAATGTCTTTAAGGTTCCGACGAATCTTCTGGATCTTGACCGCAAGAATTCCTTCGATTCCTACCATTCCGAAGACCTTATGAGAAAGTATGAGTTTCTTAATTTGTTCGATTTCATCTTCTTTCCACTTCGGGATATGCTCAGTGTGATGCTTTTCTTCTGCCATTTACATCACCTTCTCTGATTTACCCATGGTTGTTGTGACATAAACCGACCTAAGGTTGTGCTTACCTTTATCCAGAATACGTTCCAACCTAGCTACAACAGTCTCAATGTTCTCGGCAAGGTCTTCAGGATTCATATCCCTCATTCCAACAGCCACATGAAAAGTAAGCCTGTCTTTCGACCTAAGCTTGACAGCATTCTTTTTGCTTTGAATCAGTTCACCTACATCCTTGTTAGGTAATAACGGAATAGGCATTTTTCCTCTGGGCCCGAAAACAATACCAAGATTCTTACCAATTGTCGGCATGAACTGAGTTTCTGCGATAAAAAGGTCACACTCATTTGCTAGAGTCCGTGCTCTATTCTTGTCAGCTGCCAGTTCTTCGAGTTCATCTTCAGAAATAACATACGCAGCACCGGCAGCTTTTGCCTTCAAGCCCACGTCACCTTTTGCAAAAACACCGATCTTCAGTTCTTTTCCGAGCCCATGTGGAAGAATTACTTCTTCATCGACCCTATTCTTCGGTTGGTTCATGTCAAGATATTTTAAGTTAATCGCCAGGTCCACGCTTTCAGAAAAATTGCGTTTTGGAGATATCTCAAGTAATTTCTTGACAACTTCCAGTATAATTTGTTCTGCCATCTTGTTCCTCCCTGTAGTATTTGAACTCGCCTGTTCAAGCAGCCTTAGAGGCTTGCTACAGTTGGTTTTAGGGCTTATAGTAAATCCGGATCTGTCACACTTGAAACATTAAACTGATAATAAATATCTATAATTTGTTTCAGTAGAACCGTATTCAGATTTCTTGAGCTATTAGTGGTATTCGATTTAAAACTATTGGTATGTAACGAAACTACGGATCAAAGTTTAAATGTTTTTGAAGGCTTACCATTCCTCACCGACAAGTAAATCATCGAACTTGCCATTCTCGAGTTCCCTCTGGCAGTCTTTGGCCTTGACCCCCTCTACAGCCACACCCATTGGGACACAGGTACCCATTACCTCTTTCATTGCTGATTTAAGATCATAAGAAAGCACATCTTCCTTCTTCATATGGGCAATTTTTACGACCTGCGGTATACTAAGGTTTCCAACAATTTCACTTCCCGCATTTCCTGATCCTTTTTGAATTCCTAACTCTTTCATGATCAAGGATGCAGTAGGGGGAATGCCTACTTCGATTTCGACATTTTTTTTATCATCAACAATTATTTTTATAGGAACCTGCATTCCATTATAGTTCTTGGTTTTTTCATTGATCTTTTCGACCACTTCTTTTATATTGACCCCGAGTGGACCAAGAGAAGGACCTAAAGGTGGTCCTGGACTCGCTTTTCCTCCCGGGACAAGTGCTTCAACGATACTTGTCATATGAGTTTCACCGATTTCAATAAGTATAAAGTTCGAACATCTTTTTCAATCTGTATCCCGAATTTGATGGAATCACAAATATCATAATTAACAAATGAGCTTTATGCATTTGTTTTCTTCATATAATTCACAGATACGCATTATGTTCTTTGACTTTGACATTTGTTATTTTTTAGACTTATTCTGCGCCACAATAACCATTTTTAGTAAGAAAAGCTGCATTAATTAGTAAAATCTACCAAATTAGGGAATTATTGGTAAGTCTATTTACTGATAAGCTGAAATTTTTCCTTCGAATTTTTCGTTCTTCTGCTACTAGACAACTGGCTCACTCATTTTCTCTTTTGAGTACCCTGACGGTATCGCCACGGATAGTGATTGGGATCGGGACCACAGCATCGAACAGCTCTACAGTAATTTCTTCATGGCCTTCATCAACTCTTTTAACTCTAGCTTTCTCCCCCTTAAAAGGTCCTGAAGTAACCTCAATAATAGCCCCCTCCTTGATACCAGTTACAGTTGGTTTAGGCTTAAGGAAATGCTCAATTTCAGCAACTGTAGAACTACCTTTCACAACAGCCCTTGCATGAGGAATAGTCTGGATTGCTAGTTCCACGATTCCAGATATAGGAGCCTCGACAAGCACATATCCTTTTAGCTCGTCAGGAGCCAGAATTGCCCTTATATCCAGTTTCTCTTTCTTTGAAATTTTGGCAAGGGCTGTTGCAACCGATCTTTCCTGGTTTGCTGTGGTTTTGATTACAAATATCTGGGAATCTTCATTCATTGAGCCACCCACTTGGGCAACATCGTCATCAATACATATATAATAAAGCCGATTGCTCCCACAGCCAGAATACCAATACCGGCGACTTTGGCAATGGTCAAGAACTCTTCCCTGGACGGTTTTTTTGTAAGTTTCAGGACCCTAATGTGTGCCCGGATAATCTGGCCAATACTTTTTGCAGTCTGACCAATACTTTCTGCAGTTATATTCAATTTTAACGGAGATTCTACCAATCAATTCACATCCAGGTATATTAGATTATTTGATCTCAAGTTTTTCGTTCATAGTTTTTCCTATATGCTCCCAATTAGTTTTGTACGCTCTTGATGTATTTTATTATCTTTTAGGAAGTACCGAACGGGTTATATTATTGATTCCTATTATATGAAGATATCACTTACACGGATAAACATGAATCAGAAATTTAGATATCGGATTATTTTTCTTCAAATACTTTAAATAGTGTCAGTATAAATTTTTCGTTTTCAATACCCAATTTTATCGGCAACATAATGCCTTTGCCATAAAAATAGTTTTCGATTGGATTTAGATTCCCATCCCTTACACTTTACACTTGTTATAATTTCCCGAGTTTTGAATCGATTGCATTCAATTCCTAGTGAAACTAACGATAGTTTTCGAATATCCCAGAAAATATTAAAAATCTCTTACTTTCTTACTCTTATAAAGGAAAACAGCATTTTTTTTCCAATCGAATATTTGATCCCTATTTTTCTTTGGTTTAATCACTCTACAAAATCAATTCCATATCTAAATGTAATATTTTTGTCACTTCCATGACCATAAATCTGGGCGGATGTTACTCCTGTGACTACGATCATAGTACGGACGGTCTGTTCGAGATCAGGATCAATCTGGGCACCCCAGATCAGTCGAGCATTTTTGTCTATCCGGCTGTAAACTTCCTGAACAACACTTTCAGCTTCCGAAATTGTCATGTCAGGTCCTCCTACAACGTTAACCAGAGCAGAGGTCGCACCTGAAATATCTACGTCAAGGAGCGGACTGCGCAGAGCTTTTTGTACGGACTCGACAGCTTTATTGTCACCTTCTGCTTCTCCGAGACCGATCATTGCAACACCTCCATTTTGCATAACAGTTCTAATATCTGCAAAATCAAGGTTTACGAGCCCAGGTTTTGTTATCAATTCGGTTATGCCTTTTACAGCTCTCATAAGAACTTCATCTGAGACTTTGAAAGCAGCCTGAAGAGGAAGTCTTGGAACTACTTCAATTAACTTATCATTAGGGACCACTATAACCGTGTCAGCAACATCCCTCAGGCGTTCCAAGCCAGCTTCTGCATTAGTTCTTCGAACATGACCTTCCACACTGAACGGAAGGGTTACTACTGCGATCGTAAGGGCTCCAGCATCCCTGGCAGCTTCAGCTACTACCGGTGCAGATCCAGTCCCGGTTCCCCCCCCAAGACCTGCAGTGATGAAAACCATATCAGCACCGTCAAAAAGCTTGTTAATTTCATCGATGCTCTCTATTGCAGCGTCCTCTCCGATCTGGGGAAGGCTTCCGGCTCCAAGTCCACGGGTTTTCTTTCTCCCGATAAGAATTTTTTTCCCGGAGCGTATATGAAGAAGATGCTGAGCATCAGTATTTATGGCGATGAGGTCTGCTCCCTGGATTCCTTCGCCCATCATACGTTGGATGCTATTTGAGCCGCCCCCTCCACAACCTACCACTTTGATGGTTGTTTTAAGGCTTCTAAGAATCTCTTCAAGTTCGGCATCCGTATCTGAGTCTAAATTAGAGTAATCTGAGTCTAAATACTCTCCCTGCCGGGCGCTTCCTTCCAGGGCAGATCGAGCAAGAGCTTCTTCCACAATGGATTTCATGCTACTGTTTTCCTCCATTATAAGGGGTGATATTAAACGAATAGTATTGGAAAGAACAACTTTATTCTAAGAATGAATATGTTTAGAGAATGACGATAAACCTCAGGAGAATTTCTATAAAACTCCATTTTTAACAAATTGCTAATTTATGCATTATAAGCAACTAGCCAAAAATTGGGGTTTATCGAAATTCTAACTGATTCTCACGAGCCATTTGTGAACAACTTATTAGCATATGACTAAAGTAATGAGTTTATCGAAATTCTCTTGATTTTTATCCATCACATATACGGTTTCCAATTTAATAGTTTTCCTTCGCCAGTTATTAACTTAATAATATTTTGCTTAATCATTTATTAACGTTCCCTATTTCCCACTTTCCAGAAGGTTTTTGCTCTTTACAGCTCCTATGATCCATTTTTTTCTTTGTCCACGATATTCTTTAATTGTATCACTTAAAATTTTCATTTTTTTTATTTTTTGTATTCTGAAGCCGTTCCTGTATTTTTACTTTTCCTTTTTTTCGAAATTTATCTTATCTGCATTTTCCCGATCAACGCCACACTTTAATATTCACATTTCAATATGATTCATATTCCAATTTCGATATCATTTTCATATATTTCCTGAGGAATTGCATAACAATTTATGCTTTTCCTCTGGATTCACCTAAGATAATGCCTGTTGCAATTAGATGGGCAACTCTCAAAGGCTCAGGAATATTACCTCTTGTCGAGGTGAGCTGGATTATCTTACCCACATTTTCCAAACTTACGCCTACTTTTTGAATGTATATGGAAGATCTTTCTCTATCACCACCTATTTTATATATTTTCCCGGCTTTTTTTATTATTTTCCATCGTTTTTCACCATCTGGGAAATGTTTGAGGGCAGATTTGAGTTTCTCAAAATTCGGATATGACCGCATGAACACAATTAAAGGAATTCCGGTTTCTCTGTAAAGCTTCTCAATATCTATAACATTAAAACCTGCATATGTGATTCCGTCGAGCATAATCGCTCTTATTTGGCTATAATGTTTACTATTTAGTATCATCCTACATATTACAGCTGTAGCATCAAGTCCATCCTTGGTAATATCCGAACGAAGGACTCCATCCATCCAGTCTCCACCCCGATAAACAGTCCCAACCACCATCACTTTTTCATTTAGAAGAGCAGAGTCATCTATACCCAAAATTCGGATCTCGCGTTTAATATGAAAATCTGAACTCACAAGTATTCTTTACACACAGATTGCAAAAATAGTTTGCCAATTTTTTATGAGTTGTTGTTTATAATGAATCATACAACATAAACCATAGAATACATCGATAAACTCATAAATATAATCCAATGCTTATAACTGATATAATTGACTCGTGTGAATCAGAGGTTTATCAAAATATTCCATCATTATTTCTTGGTAAAAAGATCCTAGAGGAGCTTCTAAGCTTGTTTCCCTTTCACACAAACATAGTTTCAGGGAGATTTCCAGTCGGCATCATCTTTTGTGTATCCGCAGCTATTGATACCTTGCTTACTGCTTCAAGGAAATCGTTCATCTCAACAAGTTCCTTGTCTTTCCTGACTGCAAACATGCCTGCTTCAGTGGCAATTGCCTTGAGGTCTGCCCCACTCATCCCTTCGGTGATTTTTGCAAGCTTCTTAAAATCAATATCTTCTGCAAGTGTCATCCTTTCGCAATGAATCTCAAGAATCTTTCCTCTAGCTTCTATACCTGGCATTGGAACATGGACAAGCCTATCAAAACGACCTGGCCTTAGAATTGCCGGGTCAAGGACATCCGGGCGGTTTGTTGCTGCAATGATTCGGATATTTTTCCTTTTGTCAAAGCCATCCATCTCTGCAAGAAGCTGCATGAGTGTTCTCTGAACCTCACGATCTGCGCCCGTGGTTTCATTTAAACGCCTTGCTGCAATTGAGTCTAGCTCATCTATGAAGATAATACTTGGGGCTTTTTTACGAGCCATCTCGAAAATTTCCCTCACAAGTTTAGAACCATCCCCAATGTACTTCTGTACGAGCTCGGAGCCTACAACTCTGATAAAAGTCGCATTTGTCCTGTGAGCCACAGCTTTTGCAAGCAAAGTTTTGCCTGTCCCTGGAAGCCCATACAAAAGCACTCCCTTCGGAGGCTCGATCCCTATGCGAGCAAAGCGTTCCGGTTCGATGAGAGGAAGTTCAACTGCTTCCTGAAGTTCCTGTATTTGCTCATCGAGACCTCCTATCTGTCCATAATCCACCTCTACACTTTCGAGGACTTCCATTGCAGCAACAAAAGGCTCTTCAGTGGAAGGAATAACCTCGGCAATAGCAAGTGTATGCTGATTTAAAGCAACCTTCGCCCCTGGTAATAGTTTTTTCTCATCAATATATTGTGAGACATTAACCAGAAACTGAGGTCCATTGCTGCTCCGTACAATTATCCTATCGTTCTTAATTACATCAATGACAGTACCTATGATAAGCGGAGAGGTCTTCATCCGATCGAGCTCAGATTGCAGCTTTCGTATTTCCCTCTCATATTTGATCTTTTGATTTTCTAAATAACGTTTTTCGGACTCTATCTGGCTGCATTGCTCTTCCAGAAAATTGTTGCGGCTTTCAAGTTGCCTCACTCTATCCTGGACGCTTTCAGCTACTTCCTCAGCTACTTCCCCCCGCTCTCCAGGCACAATTCCATTATACTCAGATCCGGACTTAACAAGGTGACTGCGCATACTTTCATCCTTACTCTTGATACTTTCCGTCATGGAGCTCCGAATAATATTTAAGTTCATACTGTATATAGCGTTTTCGAAGTGATCAAAATGCAGTGCGAAATCTGTGGTGCAGAGATCCACGAGAAGCCATTATGTATTACAATTGATAACAGCGAACTCCAAGTCTGCCAAAAATGTGCTCCGTATGGTAAACCTGTAGATAAACGAACTCCAGTATCAAGAAAAGTCTCTCCGATAGTTCGAACAGTAACAAGAACTGAAAAAAGGCAAAATAAGGACTTTTTCGACATTTTGAAAAATGAGCTACTGGAGAATTATGTTCAGATCATCCGGGATGCCAGAGAAGCAAAAGGGTGGTCTCAGGAAGACCTGGCTGAAAATTTAAAGGAAAAGGCGTCCCTGATCAAGAAGATAGAACGCAGTGAGATCATACCCGAAGATTCAGTTATAAAGAAGCTGGAAAATGCTCTTAAAATTAAAATTACCGAACGTGTAGATGCAACAGGGACGGAAGTGTCCCATACAAAGAAAGATACTACTCTGGGGGATATTGTAACAATAAAGCGAAAGTAAGTTTCAAGCGAGAATAAATTTTAACTGCATTCTCATTAAGAGCAACACTTAATATTCATCTGGTTTTACCTTCCGAGAGCAAACTAGGGTTAAAATTCGAAGAGTTTTTTACTCTCAGACATTCCTCACCCTATGCTCTTTTCCCCATTTAAATCCTAGTCATATCCATCAAATTATTAATCAATTCTAAAAAAACGAGTAAAAAACTATATTTAAGGAAAACGCAGCTAGATTCTTATGCTCATTGGATTCAGTAGATTGCATATACAAGCCTAAAGCTCTTACTTTTAAACCGTTTCTTTTTATCCTTTAATAATTCAGAGTGCCTCTATTGACCATTAATTCTCTAAAAATATTTTCTTTGACTTTTTTCCAGGTTTTCTCACATATTCACACCTTTTAAACCTCAATTTCGATGTTATACACCTTCTCAGGATTATCTTTGTGTACGATCCAAAAAGGCTCTTCACCATATGTTTCCATCAGCTTCATAGTTCTTTTGGGAATTGTTTTCGGGCCAAGTACTGCTCCTGGTCTATCAAGATCGTCAATATAATCTGTCTCCATCATAAACCGTGTTCCCTCTTCAAGTGCCTGTTCAATAGCTCCCTTAAAACAAATAACCCCTGGAAAGAGTCCCAATTCTTCACAAACACTTATCATAGGAGGAGAATAATGTTTCACTACCCTATACAATTTGATTCCTGTTCTTTTTGCTCTTTCAGTTATGTCCTGAAGTTCAGATTCTCCCACATTTTCTGTATGAAGCTGAACAGCACAGTCCTGTTCTTTTCCTAGCAAAAAAGCATACTCCATGATCTCATTCGAAGTTGCCCAAACTTCAGCAGTCACAGGATAATGAGGGCGTCCAGATTTGATCCCTACAGCAAGGCCTTTTTCCACATACTCTGAAGCAATCTCTAGTCCTTTCTTCATTATCTCCATAGCTTCTTGAAGTTCCATATGCTCTATGAGCCTTGAAATTTCCGCTGGATGAACTCCAAGCACGGGAAAAGCTTCAACTCCCATCTTCTTGATCTTTGATCCAATTTCGATTGTTTCGTCAAAAATAGTGATGTAATCCTCAGGTTTTTTGATCGTTACCCCTAGGGACCAACTTGGTTTGGTGACTAGAATTATATGAGTCCCACCAGAGTTCTGAAATTCTTTTACAGCTTCAAGACCCCTGGCTCGAGAATCTATATGCATATGATTATCAGTAACTGAAATTTTTGCGAGCATCCTACCCCTCAAAATTGATTGAAGTTTTAGAACTTGAATACAACTAAGATTATATTTATAAAAAAATTTTGATTTTAATGATCCCAGGGCAAAAAATATTGATTTGATTTTTTTAGAAATGTACGTAAGCATTTATAAATGGAGTTTACTTCCATGGTTTACTTTTCAGTTTAATTATTATACCCAAAGCTTGAAATATAGAGCCTTACGTTGAGTATGCGGGAAGATTCAATTATATTTACCATATTTTTTGATAATTTATCCCTCTTAGCTTTTAAATCGCTACGTTCCTTTGAACCGAACATCAAAATCGGTGATAATATGACTAAAACCGCAGCAGTAATTAAAGGTGATGGTACAGGCCCTGAACTTGTAGACGCAATGCTTAAAGTTGCAGAAGCCACTGGCACAGATATTGAATTTGTTGTTTGTGATGCAGGAGCTGGATGGTGGGAGAAAAACGGAGGAAATTCGCTGATTCCAATTGAGACCTGGGAGATCCTTGAAAGCTCAGATGTATGTTTTAAAGGCCCGACCACTACTCCAGGAGGGATTGGTTCCCCTAAAAGTGTTGCTGTGTCTATAAGGAGAAAATATAATCTCTATGCTAATGTAAGGCCAATCAAAACTTTTCCCAACTCAAGTAAACCCCTCGAAGATGTGGAAATGGTCTGTGTGCGCGAGGGCACTGAAGGGTTATATGTAGGAGAGGAAATCCAACTCACAGACGACGTCTCCATTGCAATCCGGAAGATTACACGCACAGCATCCAGAAAGATTGCTATCTATGCATTCGAAGAAGCTAAGAGAAGAGGCTATGACACTGTTGTGCCCATCCATAAAAGCAATATCCTAAAGCTGACATGTGGCTCTTTTTTGGAAGAGGTAGAAAAAGTAAAGCAGGGTTACCAGGGAATCGAATTATGGCCCTATCACGTAGACAACATTGCTCAGCAACTTATTAAGAATCCACAAATCTTCAACAAAAAGATCCTACTCTCCACAAATCTTTTCATGGACATTATCAGCGAGGAGTGCTCAGCCCTAGTAGGCAGTATTGGACTGATCTATTCTGCAAATATAGGGGACTCGTTCGCAATGTTTGAACCGGCCCACGGCTCAGCTCCAAAATATGCGGGACAAGATAAAGTCAACCCTGTGGCAACTGTGCTTGCAGGAGCCTGGATGCTTGATTATCTAGGTGAAAAAGAGAATTCAGAAGCTATATTCAAAGCTACAGAGCACATAATTTCAGAAGGCAAGTATATAACTTATGACCTCGGAGGCAGCTCAAAACTCAGTAAAATGACTGATGAAATTGCAAAATATACAGCAAAAATTCTCAAATAAAAAGAAGCTGAAAGAATAAAGCAAGAGGAATATCTAAATTTTTAATTGTCCTCAACCCTACCTTTATATATCTTTTTTTCATCACTTTTTCCTTCTTCAAACTCAGATATTTTTCCCTTATTTTTCAGTATTCTTCTACTTTTATATGCAGGATTGCAAATCGGCTGATACAGGAAGTACTTTTCTACGTATGCAAGGAGTTCTTCATCCGAAATGCAGGAAACCCTCTCTTCTTTATCATAAAGTTTTTGGATTTCTTTTTGGATTTTCAAGAGCCGGGGGTCATCTTTTTCAACGATAGCTTCAACGTCAAGAAGGTCATTTAAGGTCTCCTGAACCTTATAACGGATTATTTCTAGACCTGAAGAATCTCCGATGAGTAGGAACCGCTTCCCCCCTACCAGTTCTGGAAGATAGGGTTCGTAATTAAAGGGATTTTTGAGGACACCTGAGGCATGGATTCCGGACTCGTGGGCGAAAATGTTCTTCCCGACAACTGCCTTATTTCTCGGAACTCGCAATCCAAGTTCTTTCTCCATGAATCTTGCAAAACGGGTAACAGGATCAAGATTGTATCGCTCAAAGCCTTCTACTCTATCTACCAGAAAAAGCAGAATTTTTTCCATTTCACTATTGCCTGCACGTTCTCCTATGCCCAGAAAAGTTACGCTTGTCCAGTTGGCCCCATGCCAGAAGCCTGCAATTGAGCTTGCTGACCCGAATCCATAATCATCGTGTATATGTGTTTCTATATTTTTAACCCCTATATCATTTTTGAGGTACTGGACTATTTTCGGGATTCCATAAGGTTCATCAATATTCATGAAAGGCATTCCATATCCAACAGTGTCGCATACTCTTATAATGCACTCAGGATCTATTTCCAGAATATTTTCAATCAGTGGGAATACAAAACCGTAATTGTCTGCTCTGGTCATATCTTCTAAATGTGCCCGTGTGCGAAGGCCATGATCTACTGCATACTGTAGGGCATCCAAATATTTTTCTTCGGCTTCTTTCCTGCCTGAGAGCCTCATCTTAGAAAAAATGTGTGTATCTGATACAGACATCAAAATTCCTGTTTCTTTAAGCCCATCTATCTCCAAAATTTTATTAATATCTTCCCTTGAAGCTCTAGCCCAACCAGTGATCTCTGGAAATTCGTAACCTATGTCGAACATGAGTTCCACAGCGTCTATATCTCTTTGATTGAACACAAAAGCCTCGAGTTTTTCAATCCCTATCTCATGCAGATACTCATAGATTTGAAGCTTGTGTCCTCTGCTCAAGACTATCCCCGGCATCTGAGAACCGTCACGGATAGTGCTGTCACTTATGAATACTTCGTTTCCATAAGGCAGCTTTATTTTGGGCAGATCTTCATATGATTCGTAAATTTTCATCGCTTTTCCTCCTCTTGTTCAGGGGGCAGAGCCCTACATCGATAAAAAAAGCTTTCAATGAAAGGGTTTTTCCTGCGAAAAAGTTATTTTTATGTATAAAGGTCCGAAAATCAGTTGTATTTGACCTAGGAACTTCAGCTTCCTTTTTGAAACGCATTCTTTCTAAGGGAAAACTTATTATTTTTGTATCCTTGATGGAATCTTAGCTTATATGCCGACAATAAGTTACCTCTATGCTGTTCTGGTTAAAATCTCTTTCTTTCAAAAGAATAATTTATTTTATATTTGAATTTTATTATTAATATACCACGCTAGAAAAAACTTCAATCTCTTTCCCCAATTAACTCCTGTTCACTTCAAGAAATGCTGGCTATTTAAAGTCAAGCAGAGCTAACGAGAGGGAAGTTTTATTGTATAAGATTTCTCTTTTATTCAGCAAGCGTATGAAAGTTTTCTTCCTACTAATAGCTTTCTTACTGATAATAAGGTATATCTATAAAAAGTTATATTTATAACGGCGTTGATCTGATAAATATAATCTGATAATTAAATCTATGATTCTCTTCGTGCTTGCTTTAAAATCAGTATTTGAAAGATTAGCTCCTTCCGAATTTATGAGGATAACCAAAAATAAATAATATTTAAATTATATTAATTAGTAACATGATAGGACATATAGTGTGAATTACACTTCAAGAACTTATAAAAATGGATTTATAGTCGAAGATATACATCTTTCTATTAAACTTGAATACAAATTTGAACCATGGAAAAACGGAAAAAAATGAAAAATAGTTTTTTCACCTTATTAAATGGTTATAGAATTCCGAATTACTTACGGGAAAATAAGTAGGTTAAAAACTACCATTTTTTTAAAAAAATGTAATTTATTTTACTATTAATTTCATGCATTTCTCCACTTTTATCCTGAGGTAGAAAATGTCCAAAATAGTAAGCGTTAGCGGTGGTCCGACAAAACCTGAAATCATCGCTATATCACTTTACAAGCTGGGACTGCAGGACGGAGATAAATTTGTAGATGTGGGTTGTGGAACAGGATCCGTATCAATTGAAGCAGCTAGGATTGCCCGAAGTCTGACCATCTATGCAATAGAAGCCCGCAAAGAAGCACTTAGAGCCACCGAAATTAACTTCAAGAATTTCAACATCACAAATGCAACGCTTTTAGCCGGTGAAGCTTCAGAAATTCTTGGATCCAGATATTTTGTTGATTCGATAGATTGTGCTTTTGTTGGCGGAACAAAAAATATTGTTCCCGTTCTTAAGGTACTTGTTGAGAAAAAAGCACGAAGTATTGTGGTAAATGCAGTCCGTATCGAAACAGTTGTCCGAACAATTAATGCAATGAAAAAGCTTGCGATTTTTGATGAAGTACTCCATATTTCGGTCTCCAGAAGTATACCAATCGCAGGGGAAACTATGTTCAAACCTGAAAACGCTGTATACATTGTTGTTGGAAAAATAAAAAATTGAAAATTTGTTCTATGAACAACATTCTGCAGATATACACATCCTTAGAGTTTGGTTGTCTATTCATGCCACTATCATTCATTGAAAGTTTGATCAATTTTAAAGCTACAGTAATGTTGAGAAAATAGATCTCTTTCCGGTGTAAATCCCCCGAAAATTGATTCAATCAAAATTATACTTTTACATTTATTTCAATAAACTCACGGAGTGATAACATGTTAATAGGAGTAGGACTTGGTCCAGGAGACCCTGAACTTCTGACCCTGAAAGCAGTGGATATTTTAAAAAAAAGTGATAAGGTATATGTGCCTGGTCAGCTGGCAAAAGACCTCGTAGCTCCTTATGCGGACGCCGAAATTCTTGAGTTTCCCATGATAAAAGACATTGAAGCTCTCAATTCTCACTGGAAAGAAAATGCTAATAGAATAGCAGAAGAAGCACGAAAAGGAACTGTAGCTTTCGGTCTTATAGGTGACCCAAATTTTTTCTCGACATTTACCCATCTAAAAAAAGTCATGCAAAAGCATTATCTGGATATAGAGCTTTCAACAGTGCCTGGAATAAGTTCAATCACATCTTTTGCTGCAAGGACTAACAGTACAATTGATAAATCTTTTGAAGTCAGTGACGGTTCTGAGATTATGTATAAGATTAACCTGAAAGCCACACACCCAAAAAAGATAGTGGAACACCTCGAAGCTGAAGGATATAAAGAATTTATTTTTGCAGAAAGACTTTTTTCTGACAACGAAGTTATAATCCGCAGAAAAGAAGAGATCCCAGAAAAAGGGAATTATTTCAGTATCGTCTATGGAAAAAAATGAAAGATCCCAAATCAGATTCTGCGAAATTGGGACATGATTTTGGAATAGGTACAGAAAAGAAAAGGAATGGTCAGATGGAACGAAAAGTATATTTTGTAGGGGCAGGTCCTGGGAACCCAAAACTAATTACCGTACTTGGACGTGAGATGCTAGAAAAAGCTGACCTCGTGATTTATGCAGGTTCTCTAGTAAATCCAGAGATCCTAAATTACACGAAGGGAAAGACTGTAGATAGCTACGGTTTAACTCTTGAAGAGACCACTAAAATGATCGCAGATGCAGTAGATTTAGAAAAGGTTGTTGTTCGCCTCCATAGTGGAGACCCTTCTCTTTACGGAGCTATCATAGAGCAGATGGAAGAGCTCAAAAAGTACGATATCAGAGTGGAAAGAATATCAGGTGTCTCATCTGTATTTGCAAGCGCAGTTGCTCTTGGTACCCAGCTTACTCTTAACGGTATTTCTGATACCCTCATCATTACCCGTCCAGCAGGAAAAACTATGGAAAAAGACCTTATCACAGAGCTTTCAGCTTATAACACAACAATGGCAATTTTCCTGGGCACTCAAAAAATAAGGGAAATTATGGAAAAAGTCCGATGCCCGAAAGATACGCCTGCTGCATTAATCTTTCATGCATCTTGGGAAGACGAGAAAGTTATCACAGGGACAGTAGGAGATATCGCAGAAAAGGTGGAGGATGCAGGGATTATGCGATCAGCAATGATTATCATAGGTGGAGTTGTTAACCCCATAAACTACAGGAGGTCCCACTTATACGGAATGGCTCCGAAATCGTTGTAATTACCTTTGAGAGAAATCATGAAATCGCTGCAAAGTTAGCAGAACACCTGAAAGCTGACATGCTTCTCTATGAAAAAGGAGTTTTTGAAAAAGCTTTTATAAATTACAAGGCAATAGTTGCCGTTTTTGCCACAGGTATTGTAATAAGAGATATCGCTTCTCTTCTCAAAAATAAGTGGTTGGATCCTGCTGTGATTGTAGTGGATTCAAACCTGAACTTCGTAATTCCTCTTCTAGGGGGGCATCACGGTGCTAATGAGATTGCTCGAAAGATTTCGGAACTCGGAGCAATCCCAGTTCTTACAACGGCTACTGAAGTTCACGGTAAACCCTCGGTAGAGGGCATTGCAGACAAACAAGGCTGTGAAATTATCAATAAACAGTCCACCGTAGCTGTAAATTGTGCATTCCTCGACCAACGTGTAGAAATTCTTGAGATCAAAGGGCCTAGGATAATAATCGTGGACGATGATGTATCTGTGCTTGTAAGAAAACGGCAGAGTAAAACTTTATCAGCTGACAGCAGAAGAGGCAATAGCTATTGAGCTTAGGTAGCAGCTAATAATCATACAATTAACTTGTAGGCGAATTAATGAAAAATAAGTGGACAGGAGGTACTGATGATCATTGGAATCGGGACCCGTAGAGATATTACAAGAGAAGAAGTCGTTGAAGCCGTGAAACAGGCGCTCGATGAGTGTAGCCTTAACCTAGAAGAAGTTACAGCTTTAGCTTCTGCTAAACTTAAGAAAAATGAAAGAGGGCTGCTGGAAGCAGGAAAGGTTCTTGGCATTCCGGTGGACTTTTTGCCAGATGAGGTGTTAAACAGCTACAATCCGCCTTCATCATCCAAAGCATCACTCTTTGGATTAAAAGGAGTCGCAGAACCTGCGGCTCTTGCCCTTTCAAAAGAAAAAAAATTGATTTCTAGGAAAAAAGTATATGGCCGAGTCACGATCGCAATCGCAAAATAAGGCAGCAGGAGGAAAACTCTACATCGTAGGGATAGGGCCTGGATCTGTTGAACAGATAACGGTCAAAGCCAGAGATGCAATCATTAATGCCAATTATGTGATTGGAAACAGTACTTACTTGGACCAGATCGAGAGTCTTCTAGGGACTCAGGAAGTAATCCGCAGTCATATGGGCAAAGAGGTGGACAGAGCAAGAAAAGCAGTGGAACTTGCAAAAAATTCAACCGTTGTTATTATCAGTGGTGGCGATACCAACATCTATGGTATGGCCGGTATCGTTCTTGAGGTTGCTGAGCATGAGAGTCTTGATGTTGTTATTGAAGTTCTTCCAGGGGTTACTGCAATTCTAGCCGGAGCAAGTATACTAGGGGCTCCTATTGTAACGGATTTTGCAGTCATCAGCCTGAGCGACCTATTGACTCCCTGGGATGTAATAGAAAAGCGGCTTAACCTTGCTGCAAAGGCCGATTTTGTAGTTGCACTCTACAATCCGAAAAGCCGCAAGAGACAATCTAACTTTTCGAAGGCTATTGAAATAATCCGTCAGCATAAGGCTGACTCCGTGCCTGTAGGACTCGTCAAGAATGCTCTAAGGGGAAAAGGCGAGGAAAGGATCGTAACTACCTTAGGTAAAGTAATGGAATACGAAGACTGGATAGATATGAGTACCACGATTCTTGTTGGAAATAGAGATTCTAGAATCTGGAATTCAAAAAAGAAAGAATTTATAATAACTCCCAGGGGGTATCATAAGAAATATGACTACTAAAAGAATCATTAATGAAGAAGTTGGAAAGCTCGAAAACCTTGAGGAATTTACCGAGCTTACAGTAAATATAGATCCCGAATTTGTAAAAATTTGTACGGATTCCGGAGCAAGAACTGAGGAAGCCAAAGCTATTTACATGAAAAGCTGGACAATTATTCAGGAGCTTGTTGTTAATAAGACGCCAGAAGACCGTTTACGTCAACGCTGTGTTATTGCCACTGGAGACCTCACAGTAGCAGAAATCATGCATTTTGTGCATGACCCCATTACTGTAGGCATGGAAACTATTAAAAAGGGTGCCCCAATTTTTGTAGATATCAATATGTTAAAAGCAGGGATTACAAAAAGAGGGCACAAATCCAAAATCATTTGCGTGCTAGATGAAGATCAGAATTCTGAAATCGCTAACAAGTACGGAATAACCCGCACTTCTGCAGGTTTCCTGGCTGCCAGAAAACAACTCAATGGAAGTATTATTGCAATTGGAAATGCACCTTCTGCCCTTATCATGGTCTGCAAACTTATTGAGAAAGGCATAAGGCCAGCTCTTATTATTGGACTTCCAGTAGGTTTCGTAAACGCTGCCGAATCCAGAGAAATGCTGAGGAACCTGAAGATTCCCATCCCCTCCATCAGCTGTGTCGGGACAAGAGGAGGGACCCCAATGGCTGTAGCATGCATAAATGAGCTTGTTGCAATTGCAAAGGAAAGTGAAAAATAACATTTTCCCCCAATTTTAGCTACTACATTTATTCTCATTTCTCCTTTTTACGAGTATAGAAATTCAGTCTACCAAAAATAAATTGGAAGATAACTATTTTAATGCAATGGAAGCTTTTGAGTACTAATTTCGAGTGGAAAAGAAACAGTATCTCGCCTACAGTTGATAAATGAGACTTCTGAAATTTACTCGGTGAATCCTATTAAAGATGGATCAGATATTGTTTTGCCTAGACTTAATAATACTTATGAGTTCTAAAAAAAATGTTTAGTCTTTAAGTAGTTGACATCATTATAATTAAGTTTACAGTATAACTAAAGTTCGCGTCTTCATCTGCTGAAGCAGATTTGTATTAATTAACCTTTCTGAGGCGCGTAACGAAAAAATATATATCGGAAAATTATAGATGTATGGCGCAGATTCACACTAAAAGCCGTATCAAGGCTTACCCATTCAACGACTACAAAAATGCTTTGCCAGTCGAAAATGGAATGGGGTAATATTCGACTTCGAAAATCAATATGCAAGCTCATCGACCACAACCCAACAAAATATAGGTTTAACTACACGATTCCAATAAAATACGATAGTTTGGTCACGAACACTATAATATGCGACCTGTTGAAGGATTAATACAGACACACCCGATAAACTGATCCAGATACCGGCACAGAGTTTTATGCAAGCAATGGGTCATGGGCCATACAAGCGAGCATATCTGATTTATGGAAAGGAGATTTTCGACAGACTTTGGAAGGCGTGTGTACAGAAAAATGCATGTTGTTTCAGAGAACAAGAATGAAAATGTCGAGTTAATTGTTAATTATGTAGATGGAATTAGGGAAAAAATTTTAGAGAAGTTTACTGCGGGTAGATAAAATCAAGAGTAGCAAACTATTAAATATTTTTATTGCAGTCGGACATGTTTTTAATAAAATGTTGTTCCCTGCTCATTTTTATAGTGTGGTGTCATTGACAGCTGCATCATCGAGCGCTGAACCATCACGACCACGACAATGGAAACACCGACCATCATGGGAGCCGTGAACATTGGTGGAATCGTCATGGGGGCCATAAACACAACGATAGAGACCACGGCCATCGTTGAAACCAAGATCATTGATTACTATCATCATGATGACTGTTAGATATGGAACCTTTACAATATCCTTTTTCTTTCACTGCAAAAAAGCAGAACTTTGAACTAATGGTTATGCTAACAAAGTTATCTTTCTACTCCGAATAATTCTATGCATAGATTTTGCTATAAAACCTATGCATAATAAAAGCTATTTATATTCAAACCTTAGACGATGATTGAGAATCTTGGGGTTGTTGTAGGATTTGTAGTATGTTGATTCATTTGATCCACAACCACAGGTCTTAGCCTCCACAACCACCACATACTCAGTAGCCGCCAGAGCCAGGCCAGACCCAGCTGCCAGAGCCGCCATAGCCTGGGTAGCCCCCCCAGACCCATCTGTCAGAGCCGTCACAGCCAGGCCAACCCCAGCCGCCATAGCCCCAGCCTCCATAGCTACAGCCGCCACCAAAGCCGCCACCGTGACCATGATGACCTTCACGTTCTGCACTAACTGCTGAAGCTGTCAAAGATACTACAAAAAGGCCCGCCAGCAAAACTGCGAGTACCTTTTTCATTCCAAGTTTCAACATTTGTTTACACCCCCATTTAATTTGATACACTTTTTATGTGATACAACTATGATACAGATTTTAGGGATACACTTTTTAAACTGTTACTTTTTCACTACATTTCCCATCGGCAGATATACTGTGAAAATATTATTTAACTAACTAGTATTTCACCAACCGGTTCACAAGCAAGTGCTGTAATCAGCTAGTTCAGCTGTATTTCTAAAAGACTGGTACACTACTAAATAATAAAATCAGCTTCTTTTCAGATAGAGTTGATTTTAAATTAGATTTGGAGAGTATTAATACCCAAACTATATAATATACAAAGAAAGCATGATTATTTATATATATTACTAATTAAATCTAGGAATGAATGATTACCGTAAATTAAGTACTTTTAATAATCGATAGAGATTTTCTATAAACCTATAAATTTCGTCCTAAACTTATAAAAATAGATCCATGACTCCTGAAAAATCAGTGGTTTAGAAGCATGTAAAGATGAACCATGGTAAAATTTTGATAATTATTTACAAAAGTAACATAGTGAACTTCGGCGACTACCCTGGATAGTCGGTCTCTGTAATTGACACAGCAACAAATACAATTGTATCCACGGTAAAAGTGAACGGTGAACCGGGGGGAGTTGCAATCACCCAAGATGGAGAAAATGTATATGTAGTGAACGGTGGCAAACCACAGGATATAATAGCTTGGGAGAAAGTTACTATGCTCCAAGCACTGTCTCTGTAATTAACACGACCACAAACAAGGTTACAACTAATGTAACTGTAAGACCCCAGCCCGTTGGCTTCGACAATTTATAGGTGTTAATATTCAAAAAGCTAAATTGAACGATTCCAAAGCTAAAACTTTTTTGAGTAAACATAAACAAAAAAACCACTCCAAACACCATAAAACGGGAAAAAAATCACCAAGTCTAAAGTAGATGGAAATAATTGGATTTTTATTTCCATTAAATGGAAGTAGTGACTGCAACTACAGGCTTAGAGCCTGGTATCCGAAGATAATGATTTCAAAAATAAATATGAGTTCAGTCGTGGTTAATCTTAAATAGACGATATGAAAATTTTGAATGACTCTGGCGATTCTCAGAGAACTAAAGCAAAAAACCGCATGTATGCTATACGCGAGATGTATCTGAATTAATCGGTGAAGTAGATTTCATGTTATCAAAAAAGTAGAATCCATATTATAAAAAATTTTTAAACATATTTATACAATGCATATTAACATAAATCTTTCTTTGAATTATACTTCTAGGAGAAATTTCATGCAACCGAATTTTGAAGAAACTAAGCAATTCAGCATAAACTATGATGAACTTTTTATGACATCTCTAGAAGCAATTAAAGCCTTTGAACTTGAGCGAATTGCATATGATGAAGAATCTGGATCTATTACAGCCAAGACATCTAGTAGCTTAGAATCACTTGGTGAAGATATCCAGATTCAGGTTAATCGCGACGGTAATATATATGCCCGAAGTGAAAGTGCATGCGTATTTATTGACTGGAGTAAAAACAAGACGAATATAACAAAATTCTGGGAAAACTTCTACGCTATATTAGAAGATGCTGAAGAAAATGCCTAGATTAGCTCTGTTGATGAGGAATTTAGTTCCTAGATTAAAACAGCTAACCGTTATAAACATATTACCATTACGGGAATCAAACTTTATTATTAGCAGAAACTCATAATTTAAGGCACACGATTTTAGTATTTTTTTAATTAGATAAAAATAGGAATTTAAAACGATTTAAAAAGTGGTAATTTTTTAACAATCCTATACTTTATTTGCAAGTTATCCAAGTTCAACTGTGCCCGCTACAGCAGCTACCCCTAGAACATAAACGCCTTGGAGAAGAGCATCGATTGTGGAAACCTGATAAAGAGTATTACTTCCAGAAATTGAAGCCAAAGTTAAATTATCGCTACTATTAATTTCACTTGATACCTGATTAGGGGTTTCCATGCATCTGGAAATAAGAACCAATGCTGAAATCGCAAAATAAACTAAGTAGCCCTTGATTTTCATTTATATTCCTTGCAGATTTTGATAATAATCAATGGCCATACAATCTAAAATATAATATAATACCCACTATTAGGAAATATATTTGTCATTATTTATCACAAATCACAGGTTTATCAGGTTTTGTCCTATTCCTTTATTATATGATATTTTCCTATACAATTAACTTCCTTAAGATGATATTTTTTTTCTCTTATGCATAGAATCAAAAAAAACCTGATAAACCTGTGATCTTTATACAGTTGTATATATCCATTTTGTGCCTTCTTGTAAAAAAGCCTAAAAAAAATATATGAAATCATTTTATCATAAGAATTAAATAACATTTAGTGGAACGATATCATGAGCCGACCTACAGATACGAACGTGAATAGTGATGGTGTTACTTTCTTGATGCCTTATGCTCTTTTATTAGTATCAATAGCAAACATTTGCAGGTTTCTTGATTAAACTAATGATTAATGCTAACACCTTTTAGGACTTTATTCACAGAACATTTTTGTGGACCATAGGCAGTCATACTAACGTCATAAATTCCTGGAGTTTGGATTCTACAACTACAAATACATTTTCCAAGTTTAGTACAATGCGGACAGAACGATGAACAATTACAAATTTCCCCCCCAGTAGTTGGATTAGTAATCGTATATTTGACTTCAGATACGGGACCTTTAACATATCCAAGAAATCCTACTTTAATAGGTGTAATTCCTGTTACCGTAAGGAGTTTTAATCCTGTAATCGATACTTATTTACAGTGTACACAATTGCTGTTAGAACTAACTGCTTCCACCAGAACAATTAGAAAAATAATAAGTAGTAACATCAAAAAACATGTTGTATTTTTAACCAAATATACCTAATAAGCGACAAATATATCAAAATATTGTCGGATAGTTAGTATTTTATTCAAAATGATTAATTTGGAGATTAAAATCATCTCCTGCTTATTTCCTATTCTAGTGTAATTTTCATTGATCTCTATAGTCTTTACAAATCGGCATACTATGGTTGGTTGGATTTACCGGTGTGATCCCTTCGATTAATTTCCTTCCATACCTATCGTAAACATCTATTAGAATCGTGTCAGTAGTCATTTAATACCCCCAATTATAGATGATCCAGCTGATCTTAGATGCAAAAACATTAATATTGTGAGCTACAGGTGCGCACATGCCTGCAGTCCATAGAAGATCTGTTCGAAGGTACCTGAATACCTTTAAATAGTAACTAGATTTAATTCAATATATATCTTTTACATATATTCCAAATATTACTAACTAAAACTAGTTAGTATCAAAATTACGTAGTCCTGATCTTTGGGCCGCCTAATACCTTTGCACCAGTCAACAGCAAACTTTTGCATGGTTATATAAAAACAAAGCTAACGCTCTTATTCATATATCCCAAAATGCGTTGTCAACCATACTTACACTCATAAGATGGACTACTTGTTTCATCTTAAGAATTAATCATTGTAGGCTTCCTAAAAGGCGAAAAATTTAAAAATTGGGGAATGATTTTATCATTTAGGTTTAATTGCTATAATTAAGCCGACTATTGCTGTAATTAAACTAGGTAATTGTATTATATAGTATATGATTTCCGTTTGCTCATAGGACACAAGTGCGTATGTCTCTCAAACTACGGATAGCCTAAACTTCCATGATAAACTATGGAACCAACTAGAGTCCAACAAATTCCTAATAGATCAATTCAGTTGCGATAGCCAAACAAAATCCGATCCCATTAAAGACATTGGTATAAAGATTATATTTTGTTTAATTATTTCTGAATATCCTGCTGATCTTATGTTTCAAAAAGTTGATCTTGTGACTGCAGAGGGTCGTTGCCTGCAGTCCAATAGAAAATCCATTTGCAGGTTTGGGAGCCTACAGAATATACTTAGATTAAATTATGTATATATAATCTATATATAATCCATCGAATAGTAATTAAACTAAATAATATTAACTACATATGGAATTCTATCCAAAAATCTAAGAAAACATATCATTAAACATAAATTATATAATTTTTAAATATATTTTACCATGCTGTTTACGTTAATATATCTGGATATTAGTGGAATAGCAATCTATCATACCAAAATATTTCTGTCAGAGTCCTTTGATTCGGGATGATCGACGTGATATACTATGTTGTAGAATACACTACTATATAGCATATATACAAATGACATATATTTTATCGCGTACATCTAATATAATGCTCCATAAATGCACTATTGCATAGATCCAAAAATAAAGCAGTTGAAGTAGGAGTGTAGTTATGTGTCTAAAAATAAAAGAACTATTAAAGATATCTTCAATAGGTAGTGTATGTTACCCACAACTTATAAGATCTATTTTTTGTATATGTCGCTGATGCTCATATCGCTTCAATTATTCACTGCTGTTGTCTTGTTAAGGATTGAGTTCTATATCTCTAAGGTATCCCTGTGAAGTAAGAGAGCTTGAAATTAAATCAACTTTTACAATTATATCTGATCTCATGAAATATAACAGATATGGATCTTTCCCATTACCTTTTCTGAAAAACCGGAATTAATTATTTTTATGATCGTAAAATTATGAATAGATCCAGCTCTTGAAAATGTATAGTTTTTGTGCGAAGAACTATGTATTTTCCTTTTTTTCTCAATCGAAATTTTAGTCCTTTGTAGGCTCACTAGAATTTTAGTGGGATACTGATAGTCTTAGGAATATTTTATTAATTATATATTAATGTTACTGTTTTCTCTTAATTGCTGGGAATATCTCTAATTTGCCTTTTCTAAATATAAACAAATATATATATAGATAATTTCGTTTTAATTTATACTATAGTTAATACGTACAAAGAATATATAATAAATGATATCCATTCAGGATTTTGGTAATAATTTTCTTATAATGTATAGTTACTATCATAAAAAAATTATTTTATCGAAAAAAAGGAGTCAGAGTATGCAGAAAATTATAAAAAATTGTATAAATAAAACTAACCTTGTGGGGCCTACCTTAAAAAAGCTAATCTTGAAAGGGCTAACCTTAAAGAAACTAACCTTATGGAAATTAACCTTAGAGAAGCTAAGCTTATAACCACTAATCTTGATGGAGCTAACCTTATAGAAGCCAACGTTGAAATGGTTATCTTTAGATTGGCTAAACTTCATTTGGCTAACTTTAAAGAGGCTAACCTTCAAGGAGCTAATCTTCAAGAGGCTGAGCTTTATGGGGCTGATCTGCAAGGGGCTAACCTTCAGGGAGCTAACCTTTATGGAGCTGACTTTCAAGAAGCTAACCTTAAAGAGGCTAACCTTGAAGGGGCTTATCTTGTAGTAACTAACCTTGAAGGAGCTCAGAATTTATCACTTTTCCAGCTTTCTAAAGTGAGAACACTTTCTAATGCAAAATTAGACAACGAGTTTCTCATACCATTAAAAGAGAAGTAACCTACCCTTTTTGAAGAACCTAAATAAACTCTTTTTTAAGCCCACCTTAGATACTCTCTAAATATATCTAGTGTAATTAGTCTAGCTATACCCTAAACGTTCGAAGAGCGCCAGAAAATAAGCCATCTTAGATTATGGTGAGTTCTACTTTTTAGAGAATAATTATGGAATTATTAAAATCAGTAAAAAAGTGTTTAACGATTGCGATAAATAAGCTATCTATACGTTTTCTAATTGATTTCGCATACAATAGAATGTGGATTGTATCCATGAGTTGTTTATAACTGTGTTCATTAGACTCTCTCTACAGTTCTCCAAAAATTTTGGTTGTAATTATTTCTCAAATTTGTTCAATAATACAAAGATACGACTCTAAATTTGAAAATATTTATTTTAATATTTTGCCTTGATAATTGCTCATACAAGGCCTTTAAAATCTAGAATATGATCCTAGATGAATCTGGATCTCTTTTTTTGAAAAAAGATCAATGTTGAATTCGTGAAGATTCTCAGAAGTAATAAAAACATAATTAATATTAACACTATTGTTCGATTTTAAAACATTTTATGGGAAAGCAAATTTTATTCAGAAACTACTTTTTGTATAATTAATTTCAAATAATGAAGGAGATAATTGTACTTTGCATCTTAAAGTGAACATATAAATAGTTCCACATTTATCTCGAAGTAAGTCTAAATAAAGATATCTTTTAGAGGGAGTCAAATGAGTGAAATGGGTATATCTGGAGAAGTAAAAATTCCTTATGCTGTAACAAATATCGAAAGATGCATGTGTCCCCAGTCTCCTGTCCAAGCTGACAGTGTGTGTACATTGGATAAAATTGGAAACTTAAAAAATGAAATGAAAAGTTCAGGGAAAGATGAAGCTCCAGAGCCTCACAAGGTTCCTGGAGTCTACTGTTCATCTGGTACTGCTACCTGCAGCGACTTAGATCCTACCGATTGCATTTGTAAAACCTCCTCTGTCTGGGAAGAATACTGCCTGGAGCATGCAAATACAATAATGTATTTTTGCAATAATGGTAGAGCAATTTGATTCTTTCATCTTACAAAATGATAGATATTTCTTTTATCATTAGGACTTAAGTGCTTGAGGAGCAAAATAAACGATGAACAAATCTACCATAAATATTGTAATTTCGGAAGTTTTAGGTTTACAGTTTATTTATTTTAGAATCTATGCAATTCAATTGTCTGAATAATGAATTGACTAAAATATCTATTGTGCTTTATTTTGATCCTTAAGTGTATAGTTCTAGATTTCTAAGTTCAATAGCGTATATCTTACTGGATGTGCAAGTGTCTTATAGCGAAGCTATAGGAATTGAATATCAAAATTCAATGATAAACCTGAACAGTAACATATTAACTTATATCAGCACCAGAATTGGAGGTATTTTAGTTCATGGGGATCTTGAAAGATAGGGAAGAAATGTATCCCGGAATTCATTACAATCGGTATAAAGGGCTCTTGCTTGCCATGAATCTTGCTTTGAATAAATTTTGGATAGAAATATTGATAGAGTAAAAAAGGCAGTGGCCTGCCCGAAAAATTGCATTGAATGCAAGCAATGTGTGGAAGCTTGTAATAAAGATGCTATCGACCTGTTGAAGGCTAAATCAAAATTCTAAAAAGTGGTGAGAATAGTGCATCCCAGAATTGATTATGATAAATGTGTAGGTTTACTAGAATGCTATGGCGTCTGCCCTGCGGACGTGTTTGATGCGGAAGAATCAATAGAAGGAAAACGTGCATTAGTAGCACGCTCTGGAGACTGTATCGAGTGCGAGCAGTACGTACAGGTCTGTCCTACAAACGCAATAGAACTCGTAGAGGATTAAGAGATTATTTAAATGGTGGAATTGAATATTAAATAGTTGAAATATTTATCTTGAAAAGTTGTTTAAAAGCATTTATATGAAAAAAAAGTATTAATGTCCTCAAAACTTAATTAAATTTTTTATAGCTACTGAGCCCAGTTTTCTAGATTTGATATTGTGTCATTGTTTCCCCACTCAAAATATTTATAAAAACCAAATTATTTTGCATTTAAAAAATAAATAATCTCAATTTCCTTTTTAAAAGCTTATTATATCATTTTATATTTATTTTAGTATAATGGGACAAATATAATCTGATAGCATAATCACAAATAAATAGCTTTTGTCAAAAATAAAGCTATTAGTAATTGATCTAATCTCAGATAAGGTGATGTATATTATAACAAAAGAATCAGATGTAAATAGCAATACATATCGTACTTCGTATCACAATCGTATGAAGAAACTGGACAACAAGGAGCTTATAAGGGAATTTAACAATACAAAAAAATATCCTTCCGGCACACCAAAGGATGAGTTCATCAAAATACGGATGCAGGTGTTGGAGATGCTTGCATCTGAGCGTGGAATCCTACTTTAAACATGTAGTCTATACTTGTTTGCTTGCTAATGATATGGATCCTATATTGTATTTTTGGTTTTGACCTCAGACATGTAAACCTGTCACTCATGCTTGTGGCCTTATTTTATCCATCATTCCAATGTTTTTATGCCTACTTTATCTTTCAATCTCTTTCTAGAGGCCTAAATTAGAAAGGATTTTGATAAATTACTTACTTTCATGAATCATTTATATGCACTTTATAAACATATGACCAAATTTAGGGATTTATCGAAATCCTCTCAAAACTAAATCCATTTTTAAAATTGTAACTAATTCGTGAGTTTACCATAAATACCATTTTCCACAGATGTACGCAAAAATGGAATATATTTTCTCAATATGGCAGTAGCTTAAAAATTAATCTAACTTTAAATGAATAATAGTGGGCAAATAGGCAAACAAATTCGACATGTGTTTACATTTGTGGAATGTAGTTTTCACCATTATTCTAAAATGGGTGTCCCGTAGGTATAATCCTCGAGTTCGAGGACTTTTTTCCAGAGTTCTTTGCATTCACAATTTGTGTTACTCAGGTCTGCTGGATTCTGGGTAAGTGAGAAAGTTCTGAGCGAGTTTGCTACATCTGAGCTACATAGTTTACAGTTGTGGGGGCCACGTTTTGAGCCTGCACCTACCGGATCGGACATCAGTATGAGATCCGAATGGGCAGCTTTTGCCTTTTCCAGGATTTCTACGATGCTCCAGAGCCATGGAGGGCGATACTGCCCTTTTTCCCAGAGAGCTTCAACGAGGGTACCTTTCTGGACGTTGCAGAGGTTAATTGAGATCGTATCAGTATAGGGAGCTGTATAATCTATGGAACGAACGATATCTTCTAAGGCCTGAAGTTCGGAAAGGAAGGGAGGTTTTAGCATCAGATAAGCTTTTACGGTTGCACCATGTATTTGTGAAATTTTTGCTGCACAAACAAAGTCCCTGAAGGTAAATCCCTTGTTAATTGAATCTCTACGAATTCTGTCAGAGCTTGTTTCCAGTCCAAATGCTAGCTCGAATGGTTTATTTTTCAGAATTTGAACACAGTATGACACATTCTCTTCGGTTACAAAATTAGGCCGGGTTTCGACAAGCACCTTGATAATCCTGGGATCATCTGCGAGAGTTTTGAGAATTACATCTCTTGCTTCACGAGGGACTTCCTGTTCGTCAAGGAAACTACCTGAGGTGAAGATTTTGACCATGAACTCTGAAAATTTGTCGGCTTTTTTTATCGCTCTGGAGAGTTGGGTTTTGTAATCTTCAAGGGTCGGCGGCTCACTTGCGCAATCGTAAACATAACCACACATAGTACAACCTCCAGTTTTTCCCCAGCTGCAGCCTAAACTCCTAAAAATTATCGTGAGAGTTTTTATTTGAATCCCGTTTACAATGTCGATTCCTGTCCAGCTGGCTGCCGGTTCATTTGTAGGTGAGGGCTTTATTTTAATTCTCTGCCGGATTTTCATTACTGCTTTATTTAGGGTCATGGATAAAAAACTCACTTAATTGCTTTCTGTAATCTTGCAGAAATGGATTTAGGATATGTTTTTCAGTTTCATTTATTGAACACTTTATTCTCTGCATTCTATAGCTCATTCAAACTCGATTGTTGCCGGTGGCTTGGGAGTGATATCGTAGACTACCCTGACAACTCTCGGAATCTCGGAAGTTATCCTGGTCTCTAGGTGCTTGAGAGCATCCCAGGAAAGTTCTAAGGCTTCTGCAGTCATTCCATCTCTTGACCCAACAGCCCTTACAGCTACGATCCATCCGTAAGCCCGAATATCTCCTTTTACTCCTGTTCCCTTGCCTATCACTGCAGCGAAAGTTTGCCAGGGGCAAAACCTGTCAAGAAGTTCCTCTTCTACTATAAGATTTGCTTCCCTTACTACCTCAAGCTTCTCCTCTGTAACTTCTCCTATAATCCGCACAGCCAAACCTGGGCCAGGAAAAGGCATCCTTTCACAAATTTCTTCAGGCAGCTGGAGCGCCCAGGCAACTTTCCTGACCTCATCTTTGTAAAGGTCTTTAATAGGCTCAACTATTTTCTTGAAATCCATCACGCTAGGCAGTCCTCCAACATTGTGATGGGACTTAATACCGCCTTCTGACTCGATCCTGTCGGGATAAATAGTGCCCTGAATTAGATAATCAGCTGCTAATTTCCTCGCTTCTTCTTCAAATACTCGGATGAAAGTCTCGCCTATAACATTCCTTTTTTCTTCAGGATCAGTGATATTTTTCAAGGCTGCAAGGAATCTTTCCTTTGCATATACAATATCCAGATTCATGTGGGAGAAGATGTGCTTTATCCTTTCTGTTTCTCCTGTCCTCATGAGCCCTGTGTCAATATAGATCGGTTGCAGCCTTTCCCCAATAGCTCTGTAAGCCAGCTCCGCACAAACAGAACTATCCACACCGCCTGAGAGTGCAATAATTGCTCTATCACTTTTTATTTCCTGGCTGATTTCTTCAACTGCTTTTGGAATGAATTTATTAGGGTTTAACATTGAAATACTCCTTTCAGTGAATCTCCTTTGAAGAAATGATCGTGAGCTGTGAATGCTATAAGACTATTTGGAGTTGATTGTATTTTATTGTAATATATACGTCAGTGCATTGGATTTTTGATATTTAAAGGTATAGTAGGGAAATTTTTCAATGATGAGCATTCTTTTTTAATACCTCAGATTAATAAAGAGAATTTCGATAAACTCTTATGCATTTGATTATTGGAGAGTTTTAAATATCTTAATAATGATTTTTACTAAAGAAAATTCTTGCTGATTTTACTTATAAAAGGTGGTATGAACTTTTTCAGTTAGTTGGAGACAAACTTGCTGAAATTGATTCGTTAATTGATTGAAATTTTTTCGTATCGTTTTTGAGTCCATATATTTCCAAAAAAACAGTTTTTCTGAGACGGACTTGAAGCTGTCACGGTCATTATGTTAAAATTACTTGTTTTACAGTAGTGGTATGATCTAAAAGGACTATAAAAATATTCTTAATAATCCTAAGCAAATATTATTTCTCAACGTTTTTGGATCTTTTGCTTTGAAATTGTAGCAGATGCTGGAGCTTATGAATTGGTTTGAGAAATACTGCTGATGCTGCACACACCATCAGTATCTAGT
>Ga0182014_10001145_pt1 | contig 36016 bp, 29 predicted proteins | sample 612S2DmetaG_FD_120489 | JGI IMG/M metagenome (GOLD analysis project Ga0182014, IMG submission 120489) | Permafrost microbial communities from Stordalen Mire, Sweden - 612S2D metaG | ecosystem: Environmental > Terrestrial > Soil > Wetlands > Permafrost | place: Sweden: Stordalen | collected... | reverse complement strand
GTTAGCACCGCTGGCGGCGGCGCCGATGCCACTTCTAGCTGTAGCTTGGGTAGTTCCGCCGGTACCGCCGTTGGCGACACTTAGGGCCGTACCCAGGTTTAAGCCACCGAAGGTTGGCGTTGATGAAACCCCTATATCCTGCGGCAATGATAGTGTTATGTCGCCCGTAGAACCAGACACTATAACCTGATTAGCGGCGCCATTTAGGCTTGTTACTCCAGAGTTAGTTAGTATGTTAGTGCTTATACTTAGCCCCTGCCCGAGGCTTATGTTGCCAGATTCACTTCCAATCCCATTAACAATGTTAGGTACCCCAGTAACATTAGAATAGGCAATAGAACCGGCGGTAATTTGGCCGGAGCTATTAACGACAAACTGATTAGTGCCATTAAACTGAAATTGCAGCAAATTCCCAGAAGCAGTTTTATTAACAAATACCGAGGGGTTGGTAGAGTTATCGGTTTGGGCAGTTGCTGGGCCAAGCGCCAGAGTTCCAGAACTTCCCGAACCGCCTAGGCTAAGGGAAAAATTACCATGACCATCAGGAGTAACTATTAAGCTGCTGTTGGACGAGGTTATATCGGTGGTGTTGGCAATCGTGTTACCAGTTACGGATAAACCAGACCCCACCGTTAAGTTACCGCTTATGCCACCCAAAGAAGTAACTCCACTATTGGATATCGTTGTCCCAGATATATTAATCCCATCACCGGAGGCCAACAAAACCGTGCCTGACTGTCCCTGCAGACTAGTCACAATTGAACTTGTGGCCGTGGAACTGGGAACGGCAGCAATTTTACCGTTGCTTACTTCTAGGCCAGCGCCCAGCTCAACAGCACCTGTAAGGCCACCTATTGAATTAACCACCACCCCTGGCGAGCTCATGCTAACAAATTGCGTACCGTTGTAGTAATACGGTTGATTAGTCGTGCTATCGTAATAAAACTCACCCGCTACTGGAGCCGATGGCTGGCTAATTGGCGTAAGGACAGTCGCATTGTTAAGATGTAACTGCCCATTAAGCGTAACTTGACTGTTTTGGCTTACCTGAAGTTGTCCAGTTTCCACTAGATTGTTCAGTGGTAGACTCATAACCGTATAACTTGTCGGAACAGCTGAAATCGAACTAACAGATTGGTTCTTCTTAGCGCCACCGGTATGACTGATAATTAAAACTATGGCCATCGCTATCAAAAATGCACCTACAACACCTACCGTTAGCATCTTTGCCCAGCGAACAGAGTGGTTTGGGCGACGTATTCGTACAAGTTTACGCTTTTCAGGGACAAAATCAGCAGGTAACTCCTGAATACTAGCTCCAGTAGTCTCTAGGCTCTCAGATCTATTTGATCTGTTAGGCATACCCAAATAATTGCTTTTGTTTTCCATGTCTTTGAGCACATTTTTTATTGTAGTTTTTGGCTCTGTTTTTATCCCAGGGTCACACTACTGATATATATAGTATTACTTTTAAAATGCTAATGCAATATAAAATAAATAATAGCTACAGAGGTGGCGGCAATTATTAAAACCATAACAAAAATCTGGGCTAAAGAACCAAATATAGAATTTCTAGCTAACGGATTACGGCCTATAGATATCAAGCCCCCAGTTATTGCACCATAAACTAGTACAATTATTGAGAAAAATGCAATAAGCACTATAGCGCAGACTATAGCAAGTGATATGTTTGAAACACTATGCCCAGAAATAGTGGTTACCAAATTGCGTAAGCTATTTATAAAACCACTATTTGTTGTCGAATTAGTGTTGTTATTTACTGCGATTAACACCGGTATATAGCCGATGTAAATTTTATGTAAGTGATGAGATGTGTCGTAAATATTCTGGCTAATAGCCCCCGAAGTTGAATAATTAAACGAAGCCTCCGCAATACCAAGAATCTTACTACTCGCGGATGCCTTAGCTCCAACACCACTAATTGGTGAAACAGCAATTTGGGTACCAATCACTATTGGGCCATCCATCGTACTCACAAGGGTCTCAGCGATGCCGCTGGACACAACTTGTGTTGTATTTGTCGCATCATTTACTGCCAAAAGAGACTGCGCTCCATTGACCGTAACACCTACGAGTCGCTGTTCATTACTTGTATTGGCTTCAACTACCTCGTTTTGCTCTGCAGTGTCTAGGCTAACTATGCTCCCAAGCTTCAAGTTAGTAGCTGTTTTATAGGGATTTGATATCGATTCGTTTACAGCAAAGCAATTTAAACTTGAGGCAAGAAAGCTAATAGAGATAACCAGAGTAATTATAATCGAGTATTTGCTTGCTTGCTTATGCATATTGGTAATGATTATAAATCTTTTTTGTACTTTCGCATAAAATACCCTCTCACTAAAGAACAAACGTCTGAATAACAGTTAGGAATATCTGGTGGGGCTATGTGGACTCGAACCACAGACCTCGTCATTATCAGTGACGCGCTCTAACCAGCTGAGCTATAGCCCCTGGACCTTAATCTGTTATATATGTATTTTCTTGGTGGAGACACGGGGACTCGAACCCCGGACCCCCTGCTTGCAAAGCAGGTGCTCTAGCCAACTGAGCTATGTCCCCGCGCCAAATTACCCCTGTATTTTAACTAATTATTGCCTTAAGAACAAGTCTATTCGGCCGAAAATGACTAATATCTCACGTTCAGGGTTAATGAAATGAAAAAGAGCGCTCTCGCATGGCGCTCTTTAGGCTGATACATTTTAAAAACTGAATAGTGCAATCAACGTCAATCGTTAGTTCAGACTGATATCTCGTCCACCGAAGTGGAAAGTGTAAATTGTCAGTACTGTATACAATTTACCGAGACCGACCTAGCTCGCTAATGATTGCTCGATTAGCTGCTAGTTTACTCCCTAGAAAGGAGGTAATCCATCCGCACGTTCCCGTACGGATACCTTGTTACGACTTAACCCCAATCATCTCCCCTACCTTAGGACTAGACAAGCTAGCACGTCAGGTATTGGCGACTTTCATGGTTTGACGGGCGGTGTGTACAAGACCCGGGAACGTATTCACGGTAGTATAGCTGACCTACCGTTACTAGCGATTCCAGCTTCAAGCAGGCGAGTTTCAGCCTGCTATCCGAACTGAGACCAGCTTTGATGGGATTTGCTCCGTCTCGCGACTTGGCTGCCCTTTGTACTGGCCATTGTAGCGTGTTTGTAGCCCCAGATGTAAGGGTAATACTGACCTGACATCATCCCCTCCTTCCTCCCTGTTACCAGGGCAGTCTAGCTAGAAAAATTCAACTAACTATAAGGGTTGCGCTCGTTAATGGACTTAACCAAACATCTCACGACACGAGCTGACGACGGCCATGCAACACCTGTCACTTGGCTCAATAAAGCACTCTCTCCTTTCGGAGAAATTCCAAGGATGTCAAACCTGGGTAAGGTTCTTCGTTTACCATCGAATTAAACAACACGCTCCACCGCTTGTGCGGGTCCCCGTCAATTCCTTTATGTTTTAGTCTTGCGACCGTACTCCACAGGCGGGATGCTTAACGCGTTAGCTTCGCTACACTTGGGGTCGATACCAAGAACAGCTAGCATCCATAGTTTACGGCGTGGACTACCGGGGTATCTAATCCCGTTTGCTCCCCACGCTTTCGTGCCTTAGTGTCAGAAACGAGCCAGTAATCTGCCTACGCCATCGGTGTTCCTCCTAATATCTACGGATTTCACTCCTACACTAGGAATTCCAATTACCTCTCTCGTCCTCTAGCTGAGCAGTTCAGATAATGTATATACGGTTGAGCCGTACGCTTTCACTATCTGCTTACTCTGCCACCTACGCAACTCTTTACGCCCAGTAATTCCGGATAACGCTTGGATCCTCCGTATGACCGCGGCTGCTGGCACGGAGTTAGCCGATCCTTATTCATATGCTACCGTCATATTCGTCACATATAAAAGCAGTTTACAACCCTAAGGCCTTCATCCTGCACGCGGCGTTGCTCCATCAGGCTTTCGCCCATTGTGGAAAATTCCCTACTGCTGCCTCCCGTAGGAGTCTGGGCCGTTCTCAGTCCCAGTCTGGCTGATCATCCTCTCAGACCAGCTAATGATCGTCGCCTTGGTGAGCCATTACCTCACCAACAAGCTAATCATGCGTAGGCCGTTCCCAAAGCGCCGAAGCTTTACTCCTTAGAGCACATGCGGTATTAGACACCATTTCTGGTGCTTATCCCTCACTTTGGGGTACGTTCCTACGTGTTACTCAGCCGTCCGCCGCTCGCCGCCAGTCCGAAGACCGCGCTGCCGCTCGACTTGCATGTATTAGGCACGCCGCCAGCGTTTATCCTGAGCCAGGATCAAACTCTCCAAAAAGATTTTGATCTGTTAAAAACATCTCAAAATGAACTGACGTTGATTTGCACTATTCAATTTTTAACGTACATGCCTTCTTTATTACTCTTTACACTTTAAATAAAGCCCCAAAAGCATTCAGGTAATGATATACCGAAAAGACTACCTAAGTCAAGATAAATCTTGCCGATACTGTTGCTTTTGCTACATCGTTGATACTTCTGACTTAGCTTACGCTTTATCACGGAATATTTTGAGCCCTAAGGTGTTTCTTTCTCCAACTGCAGTTCAGGTGTCGAATCTTCTTCCTCGTCTTCGATAGCCTCGGCCTTATCGACTAGAGCTAGAGACACCACCTCGTCGCTACCATTAAGTCGCATAATCCTAACACCTTGAGTTGCTCGACCCAAAGCTGAGATATCATTAATCCCCAGGCGGATTGTCTGCCCCTGGCTGGATATAATAATAACTTCTTGTCCATCGTTATCAGAAAGTGTCTTGACGCCTATCAGCTCGCCCGTCTTGGTGTTAACGACTGCCGACCTGATACCGACACCACCTCGTGCATGTGGAGTGAACTGAGAGACTTTGGTGCGCTTACCGTAGCCAAACTTGCTAATGACAAAGATTGAGGAGTTTTGTTCAACGATATCCATACCAATTACTCTATCTCCTGCTCGTAAGCGGATGCCTCGAACACCTCTGGCTACTCGGCCCATTGGCCTAACATCACGTTCGTGGAAACGAATAGCTTGGCCCTGGCTAGTCGAGATTAACACTTCGTTATCACCTGAGGTCATGCGGATCCACTTTAATTCATCTCCTTCATCTAGATTGATGGTGATAAGACCTGAGCTGCGAACGTTCGTGTACTGCTCAAATGGAGTCTTCTTCACTACTCCACGGACCGTACACATAATCAGGTTGGCACTACTTGGATCATGTTGCTTGGAAACGTTTATAACGGCACTGACAGTCTCCTCGGGCTGTAGTTGCAAGAGATTGACCAAGGCAACGCCTTTGGCGCTCAGACTGGTTGCTGGTAGCTCGTATGTCTTTAATCTAAAGACTCGGCCCCTATTTGTGAAGAATAATAAATAGTCGTGTGTTGATGCATTTACAACGTGTTCGATAACATCTTCTTCACGAGTAACCATACCCCTTCGGCCCTTACCGCCACGTCCCTGTCTCTTGTATTCAGCGATCGGACTACGCTTAATGTAGTTAGCATTTGTTAAAGTTACAACGACTTGTTCTTCTGGAATGAGATCCTCATCACTCATTTTGCCAAGTTCGTTGGCGACAATTCTTGTTCGGCGTTCGTCGCCATATTGCTTCTTAATTTCGAGAAGTTCGTCTTTTATGATCTTCAGTATCTTCTTTTCGTCTGCCAAAATTGACTCTAGCCCGGCAATTGTCTTCAACAGTTCGGCTAACTCATCTTCTATTTTCTGTCGTTCCAAGCCGGCTAGGGTGCGGAGTTGCATGGCCAAGATGGCTTTGGCTTGAATCTCAGATAGCTTGAATTTAGTAACTAGATTACCTTGGGCTTCATCGGCTGTTGCCGAGGCTCGAATGATGCGAATTACTTCATCGATGTGATCTAGGGCTATCTTAAGACCCTCTAAGATATGAGCACGCTCTTTAGCCTTACGAAGTTCATACTCAGTCCTCCTACGGACAACTTGTCGTCGGTGCTTGATATGCTCGTTTAGGATATCTTGCAAACCCAGTACTCTTGGCTGAATGCCGTCAACTAGAGCCATGGTATTAAAATGGAAGCTGGTCTGGAGTGGCGTTAGCTTGTATAGCTGATTTAATAATTTTTTAGGGAAAGCATCCCTCTTTAGGTCAATAACTATCCTCACAGCACCACGGGAACTCTCATCCCTAATATCACTAATACCGGTCAACTTCTTTTCTCTGACTAGATCAGCGATCTTAATAATTAGCGATTCTTTGTTAAGGGCATAGGGTATCTCGGTGATAATGATCTGGTTGCGTCCCGCCTTATTCTCGACAACTTCGGCAACCCCTCGAACGACCACGCCACCACGGCCAGTAGCGTAGGCCGTCCTGAGCGATTCTCGGCCGTATACAATGCCGCCGGTTGGGAAGTCTGGGCCTTTGACGTATTCCAATAAATCGTCCAGCGAAGCGTCGGGATGATCAATCTGATGCACGGTTGCATCAACTAGTTCATTGAGGTTATGCGGTGGTATGTTGGTTGCCATGCCAACGGCGATACCTAGCTGTCCGTTAAGTAGTAAATTAGGTACTTTAGCGGGTAACACCTCAGGTTCCTGAGTGGTTCCGTCGTAGTTATCTCGAAAATCAACGGTATCTTTATCGATATCAGCTAAAAGTTCATCAGCTATACGAGCCATTTTGGCCTCTGTATAACGCATGGCGGCTGGTGGATCTCCGTCCATAGAACCGAAGTTACCCTGACCGTTAATCAACATATAACGCATTGACCAAGGCTGAGCCATGCGTACCAAGGCATCATAGATAGAGGCATCGCCGTGTGGGTGATACTTACCCATCACCGCACCAACAACGTTAGCACTCTTACGGTGCCTGGCACTGCTTCGTAACCCGTCGCTGTTCATACTGTAGAGAATTCGACGGTGTACCGGTTTTAGGCCGTCACGAACATCTGGCAAAGCACGCTCAATAATAACGCTCATTGAATAACGGAGATAGCTGTACTCCATGACATTTTCAACAGTTCTAAGTTCAAGTCTGTGGGAATTGACTCCCGCCAGCTCTACTGAGCTATCTTCAACTGGTAATGACACTTGGTCGTCCATCTTAAATATCCAAATCCTTCACAAATTTTGCGTGAGTTTGAATAAAGTTCTTACGTAGTTCAACCTCTGTACCCATGAGCTTATTGAATATGGCATCGGCTTTTTCGGCGTCTTCTACTCGAACTTGAATTAAAACACGCTTTTCGGGATCCATTGTAGTATCAAATAACTGATCAGCATCCATTTCGCCAAGACCCTTATAGCGTTTCTGTTCAATAAATCCGGCTTGTCTATAACGCTCATCATCAAGATTAAACTTGATCCCCTCTTCTTCGCGCCTAGCAATTGCCTTATCCAACTCAACGTCCAATTCGCTCTCGTCATAAATAAAGACGCTATTCTTGCGGCCGGATTTCACTAATTCGAATAGGGGTGGTTTGGCAAGATATAGGTGGCCACCGTCAATAACTGGCTTTAGGAAGCGGAAGAAAAAGGTCAAAAGCAAAGTACTAATGTGTGATCCGTCAACATCAGCATCGGTCATTATGATAATGCGACCGTAACGCAAACCAGCGATATCAAACGATTCTTCTATGCCAACACCTAACGCCTTGATTAGGCTTACAATTTCATTGTTGGCTAGCATTTTATCGAGTCGAGCCCTCTCAACATTGAGCACTTTCCCTCGAAGCGGCAAGATAGCCTGGGTCTTTGAGTCTCGGCCACTTTTCGCCGATCCGCCAGCTGAATCACCTTCAACTAGATAAAGTTCAGAATTCTTGGGATCTTTTGATGAACAATCTGCCAGTTTACCCGGCATACTTGCGCCGTCTAAAATACCCTTACGCAAGATGTTATCGCGAGCAGCGCGTGCAGCTTTGCGGGCCCTGGAAGACAATAACGCCTTACCAATAATTTTACGAGCAATAGCTGGGTGTTCTTCCAAGTAGTAGCCAAAATACTCTGTCATTACTTGTTCGACATATCCACGAACTTCGGTGTTGCCAAGCTTACTTTTGGTTTGGCCTTCGAACTGCGGGTCAGGCAGTTTGACTAAAATAACTGCTGTTAAGCCTTCACGGCAGTCTTCTCCGGAAAGATTTTCTTCCTTTTCCTTGAGTAAACTACTTTTGCGAGCGTAGTCATTAATAACCCTGGTTAAAGCTGAACGAAAACCGGTTAAATGGCTACCACCCTCAGGGTTAAATACATTGTTAGCAAATGCCTTGATACTCTCGACGTAAGCGTCGGTATATTGAAAAGCTATTTCAACTTGTGCTTCTTTTACTTTCTTATCAACGTAGAAAATATCGTCATCAACTAGATCTCTGCCAACATTTAAATGCTTAACGTAAGATTGTATACCGCCCTCGAAATAAAAACTGTATCTTTCTTTAGTAACTTCATTAATAATTGAGGTTCTGACGCCTTTTGTGAGATAAGCTTGGTGGCGCAACTGGTCTAGAATTGTATCGTAATTAAAAGCAATAGTTTCAAAAATAGTTGGATCTGCATAAAAAGTAATCTCTGTTCCATTCTTGTCGGAAGGACCGACTACTTTAAGGGGCGCGACTGGAACCCCACTGGCAAATTCTTGCCTAAACATTTTCCCATTTTGGCAAACTGTCACTATTAAACTGGTCGATAAGGCATTAACAATACTAACCCCCACTCCATGCAGGCCGCCTGAGACTTTGTAACCCCCGCCACCGAACTTACCGCCGGCGTGCAGAACGGTTAGTACGGTCTCGACACCGCTTTTACCGGTTTTCGCAACTATACCCGTTGGAATTCCGCGACCGTTATCATTAACCGTAACACCACCATCTTCCTGTAAGATCACATTTACTTCTGTTGCATAGCCAGCTAGGGCCTCATCAATAGAGTTATCAACGAGTTCAGTAATAAGGTGGTGAAGACCTTCTACTCCAGTACTACCAATATACATTCCCGGTCGCTTACGAACGGGGTCTAGACCCTCTAGTACCTGGATCTGATCAGCAGTATAGGATGTTTGTTTAGACACTGTGTAATAACCCTCTTTGTATCGTAATTAGCTTATTCCCACTTACCTTATAGTATAGCTGGTTTCATCCTTATAGACAACCATATTTTCATTCTTTTCGTCTCTGAATGAGGCCGTAAACTAGGCTTCGGGATCTTTATATTCGGTCTGTAGATTACCGTCTCTATCAATATAGATTGTGTCATCGTCAGGGCCGTTGGCTGGTGCGCCGACCGGAGCCTCTGTTTCGTGCAGTCGCGGTGACGTACTAATTTCAGTCGGCTTAGGCTTAACGACCTCCACAGGCTTAACTGGAGCTGGTTTAGGTTCTGGTGGTGAAATTGGTACTGCGGGAGCTATAACTTCTGCTGTGGCCAGCTCTGGCTTAGCAGAAACTGTTGGTGGCTCAGGGGCTATAGGTAAAGGAGAAGGATTGACCATAGTTGGCATAGTCGGTGTCACGGCAGGACTAACTGGGGTTGGCATAGTCGGTGACGAGGCTTGGGGGCTGGTAGTTATAGCCTTACGCTTAGCTAACCACTCGTCCAGGAATGAATTTTTGGGAGCTGGTGCTGCGGAGGACGCCGGCACTCCAAAAGGACTTGGATTAGGAGTTGACGTTCCAAGTGAACTTGCCGGAGTGAAAGGTGGCCTGCCTGGCCCACTTGCAAGGCCTTCATAAGGACTTGGTGGCTCCAGCTTGGTAACTAAGCGGTCAGCTATTTCTGCTTCAACCTGGGCCCTAGGACGGCCGTATTTGGCTGCGGACAATTGCTTCAAGGCTTCGGCTAGTTTTGGGTTCGGAGAACCAAGCGGCGGTAGCATCGACATACTAAATGGTTGAGTTGGCACGCCACCTATAAGTGTCCGGGTAATAGTATTGTGGTTCGGTATACGCAAGAGATCATCTGCGTCAAAAGTCGGCTGGAAATATCTGGTCAAAGCATCAACATCGTTCTGGCCTACCCTGAAGGAAACAATAGTACCCATGTTACCAAATACCGCATCACGTATTTCATCAGTAAGCTGGGTCGTAAACTGGTTGGCCACAAGAAGATTCAAATGATACTTTCTGGCCTCGGACATAATGGTTGCAAATGAGTCTGTTGAAAAGTTTTGGAACTCATCGACATATAATGCAAAGTCAACTCGTTCATCTTCTGGAATATTTGCTCGACTCATCGCCGCTGCCTGGAATTTCATAACAAAGATCATGCCTAGAAGTTTGGAATTAAGATCACCGGTTCGCCCCTTGGACAGGTTGACTAGTAATATTTTCTTGTTGTCCATGATGTCACGCAGGTCAAAGGCACTCTTTGTCTGACCGATGATGGTTCGCATCATTTCATTGGACAAAAAGGCTCCAAACTTGGAAACGAACCAGCTAACAACCTCGCCGAACTCATTAGACCTTTGGCTAGTAGGCATTTCCTTTGTCCAGAATTCGATAACCGTAGGGTCAGTGACATGCTTCAGTTTTTGTTGGACGAACTTTGGATCCCGGAAGAGTTTCGGTATATCAATAAAAGTTCCGCCGGCAGGATCGGCCATTACCGTCAGGGCTGCGTTTCGGAAAAGATGTTCGTATCGGGGACCCATAATACCTTGGTGCTGTGGATCATAAAGTTTATAGAGCATGTTCAGGGCTTCCTGTATCAGGAAGTCCTTCTGGTCGGGAGACTGAAATTCAAAAAGGTTCAGCCCCATCGGGTAGCTCATGTCAGCTGGACTGAAATATATAACGTCTTCTGTTCGTTCTCTTGGTACCATAGCTAGCAATTTCTCGGCAGTATCACCATGGGGATCAACAAATGCAAAACCGTTGCCGCTGAGCATGTCTTGAAGTGCCAAGTTCTCAAGGAACGTGGACTTACCTGTTCCGGTCTGACCAACAACATACATGTGTCTTTGCCTGTCACTTAAGGCTATTCTGATCGGTTTCTTAACACCTCTAAAAACATTGTAGCCCAATAGAAGTCCTTCGGCAGGCACGTTACGGGGACCATCTACCTGCTTAGAGTCTTGTCTCTCTAGCTGAGAGGTCGGGATATTCGACTGATCTGGGAAGTGAAATATAGTAGCAAGTTCAACGGAATTCAATATATTAGACGTCGATTTCTGAGGGAAAAAGCGCATTATATAATCTGTTGCTAGGGCTTCAGGATCTTTTGCGGGTACAAACGTAAAGCCGTTTCGACCAGGTGCATCAAACAGCGAAAAAGCAGCCGTCATGCTACTTAAGATTGATTGAGCTCGCTGAGAAATATTGGAAGAGGCGACCAAGCGAATAAGAACTTCGTAACCGGGATATCTTGTTTTGTCATCAATAGCGTCAATAACAGACTGATCAAGATTGCTTAATTCTTTCTTAGGGGAACTTCCCTTGTCGCCGCCTTCGCTCGACGGTGGTTTCACTAGGGCCGTGGCCAATTGAGCGGCATAGTTTATGGCGTTGTCCAAGCCGGGACCGCCCTTCTTTTTGCCTTTACGCTTGTCACTGGCTACGGCCGATGCATTCTTCCGCCACTCGGGATTAGCGGGTCTCATTAATATCTGGATGGCCGCACCATCCTCTTTATCTAGAGTGGACATAGCGTTTAAAAGCCCCTGCAACGCGTCTCGCTTGATCTCCTGATAGGTTGCAATCGGGTAAGCATAGGGTTCTTTAAGGTTAAGTTCTCCGCCTATAGTGGCATTGATCTTACCGACAGGATTAAAGATATTGTGATCGGCAACTTCTTCCAGCTGAGCCGAAGGATAAGCGCTAACAATTGCCTGCTTTACGACATCGACCAGAGTTATTGGAACCGTTGCGTAAAAATGTATAAATCCATCCCAGCCAACTATCTCAAAGGCAATGTGTCTTTGGCCGTAGAACTTGGTCTTGAGACCTTTCTGTAATGTACTGGCAATAATATTGTAAATTGTCTGTGCCTTGGAAATGGTCTCCTCTGTCACGTCACGCTGGTCTCTACCATTCGCCTGAGTATCTTCGCTGGGGGGCGGCAAGTGTATGAGTAACGGTATCATTTTCAGAGACCGTTCGTAGCTTTTTTGTTCTCTTAAAAGGCGCTGTGCCTTGGTAAAGATAATAGGTACGCCTATGATAGCTATCGCAACAAAACAGATAAAAATAATGAATAGTATTGTCGTCATGACTTATTGTTCAGCTACCTTCAACTCTTTGTTGTAGCGTTTCTTTAGATAGTCGGCCTTAAAAAGGCTCATCTCTTTAGTCTCTAGATATGGGTCGTGTTTTGTTTTTTCAACAATAGCCTTGGCTTTAGTCACCCACTCTTTCTCGATTAGATCACTATCGTCTGCTGCCAAAGGATTAGTAGTTGGCAACGTAGAAGTGTCTAACAGTGCTTGCGGGATATCAGACAGTATGGGGTTTATTGGCACCAAGGAAGATGACTGAGGAGTTGGTGCGGATGTTGAAATTGGCTTAAGTTCACCGCCAGTAAATGATTCAGGGGTCAGATTAGGGCGCTGAGCCGATAATTCCGTATCTTGGACAGTCCCATCCGCCTCAGGCATAACAGGCTGAGTATCAAGATCCGGCAATCGATCGTAACTTGGTCCCATATATACTCAATTATAGCAGGAGGATTGGTCTGATGACAGTATTAATCTAATGCTAAAAAGCTCTAGGCCGTGATTGCCCGGTTGAGATAGAACCATAAGACAACAAACAACGCCACGAGAGTGACAAAATCACGTGACGAGAACTGACCGACAGACTGCAGCAGAAGACAGACTACTGGAAATGCCGCCGACAGACTCGAAAAAGCAGTCAATTTACGGTTAGCAATTTTTGGATAGAGATAACGAAGCAATATTCTAAGAGGCAAATATAATAAAGTAAAGATAAGGATAAACGGAATTATTAACACTGGTAATGGCATCTTTTGTGGATTAGTAAATGCCAACATTAGCCCACCAAAGATGAGAATTACGATAACAATATAGAGCTGTTTTTTGTAGTTCATAATACTGTTTGAATTATACGCTAAATAAAAAGTGTTCAGGTGTTTTAAGCCAAAAAATGGCCTTTATGATAAATAGAGCAAGGACGATAAATCCGCCCATAAAAATAAATGTAAAGCGCTTATCGTCCTATGCTTGACTGACCGCTCTTCTACCTTTAAGGTAGAGCGAGCGATATCGGTAGAGACCGTTTTGTAAGTGATTTTTGTGTTAGAAACTTACTTGAACAATATACCGTATAAGTGCAATTAAGTCAAGTAGTAATGTTGTGACGAATACTTTTTTGTCTGTAAATCGTCATTATTATTTGTAGCGTTAATAACAACATAAGTAATTATTTCGAATTTATGGCTACTCGATGATGCATAATATTTATGGTTAGCCTTAGATGAACTACCTGATTCTTGTCTTTACTGTTTTGTATACTGTCGGTCAGGTTCAGTATTATATTGGAATAACATTTCGCTTATAAATTTATATAAAACAGTCGTTAAGGTTGAGTAAAATAATGCCATTAGTTCTACGATAAACTTGAAGCGATATAATTGAAATCTGTTCGCTAGTCGTGGTCTTAATTGGATATGAAGATCCCGAGCTAACAATTTAGGATTAGTTTCACATGATTAATCCCACTAATTTTTATGTCAGCTTACATTACCGCCTAGACTCATGTATTTACTTAGTCCGGTTGAGTTTAGTTTTAGTGACAAAATGTCTGGCGATTCTAGCCAGAATTTTATTCAAGCAAAAACCATCTGTGGCCAGACTTTATTTTCATAATTATAAGTAATAATTTTCGTTATGTTGCCTTCGGATTTGCCATAATCCCGCAAATAATTTACGGCAAGAACTAGTTTTATTGAAAAGTTATACACAGGAATATTTAATTTAAACCGATTATGTTCTTGACATAAAAAATGGCAATTTATAAGATATAGAAAGCACTGAATAAAAAAAGTGCTCAAAAACAAAAAGCCAAAAAGTAACAACGGCTTCTCGCAAGCCGTTGTTTCATGAATAAAATGAAAATAAACAGTTTGAAATAAATCTCAACACTTTAAATAAGGCCCGCCAAATCAGCGGGCTTTTTTAATTACCAGATCATTAGCCTGCCCCATATTAGAGATATAAACTATATAGGATCTGGAAGATTAATATTTATTTCTGGTCGAACCTATTAAGATATGCCCAGGTAAATTAGCCGAGGATCTTAATGCTCGGGTAATTAATTAGTTGACCCCTGTTCGTATCTTTGCTACAATGTCCTCTAGTTATTAATATCTATAAGGAGATAGTCTATCACTAGACCTACCCGCCTGAATGAGGCCATTCGGGCACCTCAATTGCGAGTTATCGATCAAGAAGGCAAACAACTTGGAGTTCTTTCGCGGATAGAGGCACTGCAAATCGCACAACAGCAAGGGCTTGATTTAGTTGAAATCTCACCCGACGCTAACCCGCCAGTCGTGAAAATTGTGAACTGGGGGAAATTCAATTACCAGCGAACGAAGCAGTTGCAGAAGAACAAGCGAAATACCAAGGTTCTAGATTTGAAGCAGATGCGCTTCGGGCTAAAGATAAGCCAACACGATCTAGATGTTAAACTTAAGAAAGTTAACAGTATGCTCGATGATGGCCACAAGGTAAAAATAACACTTTTCTACCGCGGCCGAGAACTCGCGCATAAGGATCTAGGATTTGCATTAGCTAACCGTGTAATTGAAACGTTCGGCGACCACGTAGTTGTCGACCAGCAACCACAACTAGCCGGTAAACAATTAAGTTTTGTAATAAGGAGCAACACAAATGCCAAAGCTAAAAACCCATAGTGGTGCGAAAGATCGAATAAAGTTATCTAAGAATAACAAAATTCGCGCACGACACCCCAATATCAGCCACTTTATGCAAAAGAAAAGCGCTGGTCGTAAGCGCTCCTTATCCGGCCTGGGAACACTAACCGGTAAGGGTAGTAAGAATATCAAGAAGAAATTAGGAGTTTAGCAATGAGAGTCAAACGCGGAGTAGCCAGTCACAAGAAACATGTAAAGATTCGCCAAGCCACTAAAGGCATGCAGCGATCACACCGCTCTTCCATTAAAAGAGGGCGACAAGCAGTCACCAAAGGTTTACAGCACGCGTATAGAGACCGTCGTAACCGTAAGAGAACATTTAGGCAGCTATGGAATGCACGAATTAATGCTGCTGCACGTATCAACGGCACAACCTATAGTAAGCTAATCGCGTCTTTAAAGGTAGCAAACATAACACTAGATCGAAAAGTATTAGCCGAACTAGCTGTTAACGAACCAAAAGCCTTCGAAGCAATCGTCAAGACTGCTCAAAAATAATTCTTTGTAATAGTTTATAAATTTTAGACGTGGAAGTTCAAATATAGTGCCAGATTATCTGTAAGCCGGGTTCTGTACTCATAAAGAGTGCTGATCATCTATCTAGACTTATCGTTGCCGATAAGTTCGAGCGGTTTAAGTGATGAAACCTTAGCGGGACACTTTGAGCTTTAAGGCTCGAAGGATCCATCTCCTTGCAGCAGACAGGGTTTACCTATTTTCATCGTCACCGATGAGAATTGTGAGCTCTTACCTCACTCGTTTCACCTTTACCACTGGTAAACCAGTGGAAGTATCGTTTCTGTGGCACTTTCCCTAGGGTTACCCCTGGTTGCCGCTAGCAACTGCCTATCCCTTTGCTGCCCGGACTTTCCTCGTACACGAAGCACGCGATCAGCCAATAATCTGGCTATACCATTATATAACACTAGAGCTAATTATGCAGTACGTTCGTCTAGAGTCTTATTGACCATGGCGTCGGCTAATTTATTGAATTCTCTGGGCACTTGAGTGTAGTGGACATCTTTGAATGTCTTGGCCAGCTGCCTGATAGCATCATGAATTGGCCACAGATCACGGTTACGGACCTTGAACTTGCCCGTTAACTGATTAACGACCAATAAGCTATCCATGTAGACGTGGACGGTACGGGCCTGAAGTTTTTGGGCCTCTTCCAGAGCAAACTTAAGAGCCTGGTATTCGGCTTGGTTATTGGTCGTAACTCCCAGGAATACCCCGCCCTCGAAAATAACATTATCGTCCATGTCCAGAAGAACATAGCCACTGGCCGATGGACCAGGATTTCCCCGCGAACCGCCATCGGCGAAGAGTTTTATCTCATGGTTCACCGATGTATTTTTGGCTACAACCTCTGTCGTTTTACTAGGGTAGGATATAGAGTCTATTGCCTGAGCAAGTTTATGATCCTTGTCGGTTACAGTGTCACCTGCATCATGAGTTGATAGCCAGATTTTTACAGTGTTGTATTCGTTCAACCACCGTGGATGATGGTTCTGTTCCTCGGAAATCTTAGCTACTTCTTCCATGAAACTAAAGGCTTCTTTGAAGTCTTTAAATACGAATTCTTTGAATAGTTCTCTGTTTGTTTGATGCCACATCTACATATATTTTAACATGTCTTGGAATCTTAAATCATCCATACAGTTGGCTATGCGTGCCTATAAAACCAAAAATCACGTAGCTATCATCTATCTTTTCGTACAGTGCCCTAATGTCACCGGTAATATTAATGCTGTAAAGACCAGCATATTCACCGGTAAGCATATGAAGATGTAGCCGAGTATTATAGGGATCATCTAGCCATAAACGTTGACGATCCTTAAACTGTATCCTAATCTTCGGGTTCAGCCTCGAATACTGCCTCCGAAATTTTTTAGTATACTTAATTTTTGTTATGTGGCTCATATGGGATATTGTCTAAAAAGGCTTCGGCTTCGTTAACATTGAACGGACCATATGTATCGCCACCGGCAATCTCTTCTCGCATTTCATTAATAATTTTAGCCATTTTTGGAGTAATCGGTTCTGCAATTGTAAAGTGTACCTCGCCCGTCTGGCCAAGGTCACGGAGAAAAGCATTTACTAACGTTCCAAGTGGAATCCCAAGCTGTTTGGCGCGCATCTGCGCCAGCTCTTTAACTTGTTTCTTCGTCTTAAGGCTTAAAATTGTTGAGTCGTTAGTTGAATTCATATACCTAAGTATACCTTTTGGTATTTATTACGTCAATAATACTTAAGCCTAAGGACTTTGGTCGGGGTGACAGGACTTGAACCTGCGACCTCACGGCCCCCAGCCGTACGCGCTACCAACTGCGCCACACCCCGATACATTAAAGAGCCGGGGGCCGAATTTGATTAACCTGAGGAAAACCCAGGTGGGTGCTCTCACGCATAAACCACGGTCTATGCAAATATTGAACTCCCGAATGATTAGTATCAGATAATCATTTATTCGGCCTTAGTCCCAGCCTATTGATATTATATGTCTATTGTAGTTTGCTAGCCAATTAATAAATTAACTAGGTGGATTTCCAGCGTATAGATGTCATTACCAAAGACTAAGAAGATAAGAAGGAAGATAAATATAATCGAGGCAAAACCGAAAGCCTCTATCCGTTGCATGACTTTTTGCAACGGCTCTGGAGCAACCGCATAAAGTAGACGCGAACCATCAAGGGGTGGAATAGGTATCATATTAATGATGAATAACATCACATTAACTTCAACAAATATTACTAAAAATTGCGTAGCATTATCACTCAAGCTTCGAATATCAATTCTCAAGAAAACAGACACGACTATAGCCATTAAGATATTACTTAGCGGACCGGCAAAGCCAACCAAGGCTGCGCCAAATTCCCCAAATTTTACTCTGTAGGGATTGAAAGGGACTGGTTTGGCGACCATAAGTGGCGGGAGGCCCACCAGCATCATAAACGTCGGGAGAAGAATTGTCGTATACAGATCAACGTGCTTTAAGGGGTTAAGGGTCAACCTGCCTGCCTCTTCTGCCGTATCGTCTCCTAACCAATGTGCCATATAGCCATGCATTGCTTCGTGAACTGGCACAGCAATAACAAGACTAACCACAAAAAATAATTTTTCGAGAAGCGTAAGCGATGTAAGCATATTATTCTAGTATAACAGCAACCTTTGGCATTGACTAAAGCGACCAATAACGATACAATAACACCTTAAGTAAAGGATTATTCATGCAGAAGTGCGAAATTACCGGTAAGGGCAAACAGTATGGCAGTAATGTCAGCTTCTCTCAGCGTCATACCAAAAAAGTCTGGAAACCAAACCTTCAAACGAAAACACTTATGGTTGATGGCAAGAAAGTTACCATGAAGATTAGTACTCAGGCTATTCGAACTCTTAAGAAAAAGGGTCTTCTCATTCCAGCTACTAAGTAGTTTGTATCTGTTAGCTACGTTCTAGAACAACAAGTTGTAAGACGTCAGTTAGGTCTGATTCTTTTATCTTTAGCTTATTAATCGTTTCTTTAGGTTCCATGGCTAGAGTCTTTAGGGCCTCTTCTAGTGTTTGTTGTGGCACTGGGAAATTCAAAGTTTTATCAGCATAGTGGGTTGGAATTACCAGTTTTGGTTCTATCTTCTTAATTACGCTTAGAGCGCCAGTTGGGTCAAGAGTATAACCATTACCCCCAACCGGGACACAAAGAATATCTACTAAACCAATATTCTCTAGTTCCTTCTCTGTTAATTCGGGGTAGATGTGACCAGTTACAACTAAATTAATATCATCAGCGGTTATCTTATATAGAGTGGCAGTTTTCTGATCTGCTGTATCCATATGGGCGCGCACGCTCATCCCTTTAATAGATACGCCAGCTACTTCGAATTCACCAGGTCCATCTATGACTAATTTAGTTTCGACCTTAGGCTTCAACGGCGAACCCGTAAACATTGCTACGTCCCCTGCTTTGGTTGGTCCGCTAGCTCCAAGCTCGCTTAGGTTATCATCAATGGTAATCCTAAGTTGTTTGGTGCCAATTACCAGGCAGTTTGCTCCGAAAAATTGTATATCCATTAAATGCTCCTTTAAGCTAAGTCCGTTTCAAGGACATTATTTTTGTCTATTAAAACTTGTTTCTTAGAAGATAAGATACTAGTTATAAAACGATCATTAATTTGCCGCCTATAGGTAAATTCATTTACGGGCATTAAGGTGTAGCGCAGCTCATGTCCTTCTTCGGCCTCTAGGTCACTAATAAATTTATCGAATTTGGTTTTATTTACATCACCAACGACCATGATATCAACACCGCTTCGATCATCTCGTGTAAATTTTCCGGTAAAAATCGCCAGTTCAATATTGCCAAGTTGCTTCAGTGGACTGGTTTTAGAATTGTCGGTGCTTTTAGCATCGACTTTCTCAGTTAAGACGGCTCCACCAAAAATAGTGCTTAAGGGTTTATAGAATTCATATTTCTGATTAACTTCATAATACAACCTATTGTTATTGGTATCAGATGATATGAGTCCAATACTCAACAGATTACTAAGCTCTCGGCGTACCGAGTTAATCTGTTCGTCAATCTTACGCGTAATCTCACGAACGTAAAATGCACGGTTCGGGTTAGAATAGAACAGCCTAAGAAGTTTGACTCTGGTTTTTGACCCAAAAAGTTGCTCGATCATTGCCTTATTGTAACAGACTTAGTTGTTCAATGAACATTATTTACCCAGAAATGTTGTTACTAACGCAACGGCCTGACTCTGATTTTCAACCCAATGAATACTTTTATTTCGTTTAAACCAGGTCTCCTGTTTCTTAACCAGCTTCTTCGATGAACTAATAATATTGTCTTTGGTTTGTTGTAGTGTTGTTGTTTTATTAAAATAATCTCGCCACTCTTTGTATCCAATTCCCTTCATAGGCTCAATTTCCCAACCATACTTATCCTGTAACGACTTAACTTCTTCTTCTAGGCCGGAGCTAATCATCTTATCAAGTCGGCTAGAGATTCGCTCAAGCAAAGTTGCTTTATCGACGAGCATGCCAATTATCAGTGTATTAGTTCTTAAAGTGCCCTTTGAAGGTTTTTCGCCTCTGTTTTCAATAAGTCTGATGATTCGCCTTTTATTATTGGTATCTATGTCTGTTGTATCAAACCCTTCTAGGTTCACAATATTTAGGAGTTCCTCAATACTAAGAGCATTTAGCTCGGCCCTGTCAGGGGCATTATGCTGCGGTAAAAAACTATAGTCAAAAATGACGCTATCAATATACAGCCCTGCTCCTCCGACAATAATTGGTAATTTACCCCTAAGTTGAATGTCTTTAATGGCATCACTTGCCATTTTTTTAAAAACTACGGCGCTAAATCCCTTATCTGGGGTAGTTACGTTTAGTAAATGATGAGGTATCCGTTGTTGCTCTTCGGGGCTAGGCTTGGCTGTGCCAATATCGAAACCTTCGTAAACTGTCCATGAGTCAGCCGCGATAATTTCACCATCAAATTGCCTGGCAATTTCCATAGCCAGCTCAGACTTACCGGAAGCCGTCGCGCCAACAATTACAATAAGCGGCCCTAACTTGGATTCCATAGCAACTCTTCTAGATCTACAGTAAAATCCTTTGTTACTTTAATACCTTCAGACACAAGTGCATTTTTTTGTCCAATCTTACCTCCTGGATAACCAGTAGCCACACCACCGTGTTTATTGACTACTCTTTGCCAGGGTAAGTCAGGGTTGCCGAAATGTGCTATGCCACCAACTATCCGGGCTGCGGCCGGGCTGCCACAAATTGCAGCAATCTGACCATATGTCATTACCCTACCCCTTGGAATCTCAGCCACAACAGCCTCAACTAGCGTTCGAAACAGAGGTGGATGTTGTTGCATTTAGTTTTTTCCTCACAGGGTACTTTTAGAGGCACGTGAACGGGCTTCTTTGGCGACATTCTTTAGAAAATCATCTATATTATATGCATTAGTATCGCCACCAACAGATAGGTCGCTACGTATTCGAGGCGTAACCTGACCGCTTTCAATTTCTTTTTGACCTAGGACTACTGTATAGGGTATCTTCATTAACTCCGCAGCACGTATCTTTTTACCAACTGACTCATTATTATTATCAACCACGACTCTTAGACCATAAGCCTTAGATTGGTTAATAAGCCGTGTCGCAAAATCCTCGGTCTCGTCTTCTTGATTAACCGTGATTAGCCTTATCTGTTCAGGTGAACACCAAACCGGGAATCTACCGTCAGTATGCTCAATATAAACGCTCATGAAACGTTCGATAGAACCGAGTAAGGCCTTATGGATCATGACAGGCCTCTGTTGGGTGCCATCACTAGCTGCATATTGAAGTCCAAAACGCTCCGGTTGGACAAAGTCGAGCTGAATTGTGGCGCATTGCCACTCCCTTCCTAAGGAGTCTTGTATAACAAACTCGATCTTCGGTCCATAAAAGGTGGCTTCACCCTCTTCAATAACGTAATCGAATTTCAACTTATCTGTAATAGAAGTTATGGATTTTTGAGCTGACTGCCATAGCTCGGGACTGCCAAGATATTTATCACTGTCATCACGAAATGCTAAGCGTACCCTAAATGGCATATCAAAAACGTCGTTGTACATAACTTTGACCATGTTAGCGATTGCCTCGAATTCGGCCTCAATCTGATCTTCGCGGCAAAAAGCGTGACTATCATCTTGGGTTGCTGATCGTACCCGACTTAGACCGTGTAATTCACCAGCCTTCTCGTCTCTATAAACCATGGTGGTTTCCATATATCTAATGGGTAAATCTCGATAACTTCTCGCCTTAGATGCGTATATCTGAGTGTGATGAGGACAATTCATGGGTTTCATCATGAAAGTGTCGTCGCTCTCCTCGCTGGTTACGCTGAATCGTTCAGTGAACTTTTCATAATGACCAGATGTTTTATATAGGTCAACTTTGGCTATATGGGGTATAGTTACATTTTCATACCCGGCTGCGGCCTGAAGTTCTTGAGATAGGTTGTTTAATTCAGTGCGCAAAGTAGTGCCTCTTGGGGTAAAGAGCGGTAGACCCGAACCCACTAAGTCTGAGAAGGTAAATAAATCTAGTTCCTGGCCAAGTTTGCGATGGTCACGTTTTCGAGCCTCTTCAAGCTGATCAAGGTACTTAGTAAGTTCGGCATCATCAGGGAAAGCTACCCCGTATATTCTCTGCATTTGAGGCTTATGCTCATCACCGCGCCAGTAGGCTCCAGAAATTCTGAGTAGCTTAAATGCTCCAACCCTACCTGTTGATTGGACGTGGGGTCCACGGCATAGATCTATAAAATCACCATTACGGTAGAAAGATACTTCACTGACTGCGCTACCGGTTTCAGTCTTGACGCCTAATTCTTCGGGATTTATGTCCTTAGCCTCTGTAGTACCTGATCTCTGTAAATCGTAAAGTAACTCGAGCTTATAGGGTTGATTATTCTGTTGAGCCCACTCTATAGCTTTGTCTATACTAAGAATAATCTTTTCGAAAGGTTCATCAGCCTCAATAATCTTGCGCATTTCAGTCTCTATAAGAGAGAAGTCATCGTCGGAAAGCTTTACCTCATCAAGATCGATATCATAATAAAAGCCATTATCAACTGCTGGGCCAACTCCAAATTTAGCATTTGGCCAGAGTCTTTTTACGGCTGAAGCCATAATATGAGCCAAACTATGGCGCATAGGATTAAGATTGTGTGTTGTTGGCCCCGTATTGTCACTCATATATATACCATCATAGCATCTCAGTTATAGCTTAGAAATAAAAAAGGGTTTAAAAGCCTCTCGCATTGACCTTCAAACCCTTTACTTGTGATGTAAACACATCGCAAAACTTCACCTGTACAAAGAAGCATATCAGTATTAGTATGATATGGCTAGTATCGTCTATTGTTAATTCTACAAAGATCCTGTGGATACGGAAAATGAAAAAGTTAATTTCTATACCATAAGTGAGATATATACTACGGAAATAAAAAATGACCACTGATGGTCATTAATTGGTGGGCCCTAGAGGACTCGAACCTCTGACCTCTTCCACGTCAAGGAAGCGCTCTAGCCAACTGAGCTAAGAGCCCATTTACATCTGTTAACTATACCCTACTTTATCATATATTAAAAGATGCCTATTAGCGCTAATGGCTAGTAGGAAGTATTGACAGTTAGGACTCCCTCTGCTACAATCTACAGGTTAAACGAGGTGTTTGGGTGAGTACAAATCAACCAAGCGCGCTTGATGGTTTCAAAATGTTTTATGAGGATTTACGCTTTATAAAACCCAGCGATCGTATCAAGCGTCCAACTTCTGGTATTGCAACTAAATAGCATCAAGAAGTCGATTCTACCCCGAGCGAAAGCTCGGGGTTTTATTTTTATAAACATATAAACAGCTTTTCCACTAGATTTTTTAATAGCGTTATGACAATATGTTGTCATGGTATGCATCAATTGTCAGTCAAAGACAGAAGTTATCAATTCTCGCCTGCAGAAGAAATCTAATAGAGTTTGGCGACGCCGTTTTTGCCCTCAATGCAAAAACACTTTTACCACTATAGAGGCATTCCATGACCTCTCATTCATAGTTAGTGACACGAAACTACCCAAGACATCACCTAAGCCGTTTTCTCGTGATAATCTATTCATTAGCCTCTATTTGAGCTGCGGGCATCGTAATAACCCCATAAGTGACGCTACAGCCCTTACGGACACTGTTGTTGGTATGTTGTTACCGTCCATACAGAATGGCTGCATCGCAAAGTCAGATCTCTTAGCTACAGCACAGTCTGTTCTAGAACATTTTGACCTGGTAGCCGCTACCCATTACAAAGCCTACTACTCCAAGTCTCTTTAGATGCTAGGGGCTACCGTCTGTCCAGGGGGTTGATAACATTCTTCTCAGTAGTATCAAATTTAGTGAGATACTTCTTGAACATCAGCCTAGTCTGAGAATAAATCGCCGCCGCCGAGCCATAGAGCAATGGCGTAATAAATAAGAAACCCCACTGGATTAGCACCAAAAGTGAGCGATGTGATTTATAGTGGGCTGGGCGAGGCGGTAACAGCTTAACTGCCACATATATAAGAATGATAAAGCCGACTAAGCCAAACGTTTCGATATTACTTATTATCAGAGGTAGTTCGTTAGCCACATAGTTTCTGGGGTGCAATAAAGCCGGAACAAAGCCGGCCAGCAATATTAGTAGAGGTCCAGTAGCCCAGGTAACGTGCGATTCTAACGTCCTAAAAAATTTATTGGCCACATTCCACTTGGATATAGTATTTTCCTTTACGAAACCGTTATAACCAATATAGGCAATGTCACTAGCCCCATAAGTCCAGCGACGAAGTTGCACGAACTGAGCTTTAAGCGTCCGGACATATCCCTTAGCCAGTACAGCATCTTGATACACGGGTATAGCCAAAGGATAGACCCTGTAATCTCCGTTATAGAAGAAGTAGCTTCGCCAAAATTGATGACCGTCTTCAACGATTGTCCTAACGCTCCAGAAATCCATGTCTATCAGTGCTCGCATACTTTGGGCGTGTGCCGAGAAATTACGCTGCAGATGAGGTCGTTGAGTTAGCATCAAATAAAAGAAATTATTGCCGGCAGCGATGGCACGCATCGGTGCCGGTACGTCCCAAATATTATTCGTAAACATCGGTAGCGGTTGGTAAGAAACCCTTAAAGGATCCGGGCTGAGGGCGAATAAATAACTAAGTCCTGAGAAATAATCCTTGGCTGGTCGGTTATCCGCATCAAGAGTCGTGACCATCACTCTCATAGGATCAATATGTTGTTTATCGAGGTATACTTGAAGCTGACGACCGGCAAAAGTTATATTGCCTCCCTTGCCCACAACCTCGCCGGGTATATTACTGGGATGGCCAGCAGCTTCGGCGAAATAGAAATGGTCTTTATACTTACCGATAAGATCGTTTGCAAGTTCCTTGGCTTCCACTCCACCTCTTTCCTCGTAAGCTATGATCAAGATAATTTTCTTAGTATCAAATCTTGCGTCAACCAGGGCTTTGATTGTTGGCTCGAGCACTGCACGGCTTTCTTTGTAGAGTGCAACGATAACAGCCTGTAGTTGATCGTTGGGCTTAACAATAGAAGGCTGGGTTAGTAGTCGGCTTAGATTATCTAAATGCCACCGGGGACGATCTATGTCTTTATTAGAGACTTTTCCAGCCTGGACTTCGGCAAGTAATACTGGCCAATCCAGCTTCTCATATGCCCTGAGCAGCCTATAGCCTGCCAATATACGAATATCGAATGCCACAGCTCTAGCAAAATATATTAAGATATAAATCAATATAAAAAGAGCGGCTAGCGTAACATTAATAAGGCTTAGAAGGATTGGCGTGAGCAATAGAAGATAGGTTAATGATCCGGGTAATATCTCAAAAAAACGATACCAGCCGTGACGATCTTTCTCAAATGGGATCTCAATGTCTTTCATGTTTATCGTAAGGCAAGTAAGGAATTACTGACTATTAAGGTTATGACCAGCAGAAATACGCTCATTAGTAGTATGACTACTGATAATTGCCGCCTAATATTGTAAGTTTTAAGACTCAAAGTAAAATGGAAGGCCGTCATCAAAACAGCAAAAATAATAAAATAAATGAAGTCAATAATGCTACCGGTCGTAAAGGCGCCAATACCTACGTCTCCGCGGTACTGAGCTATATAGCTAGACCCCGAGTTTGCTATTATTCGAGAAATGATCACGAAAATTGTTGCGCAGACAAGAAAAAAATTTAGCCCAATTAATAACAAAACAATCTTATCTTGAAAATATTTATGAGAAGACAACATATTATCCTCCATTGTAGTGGTAAAACGTAGTCGAGTAAACTCTAATAGCTAGATGCTAGGGTTGTTATCCAGCCCCAAGTTAGTAGTATAGAGGCTGGCCTGTCATTGGCCATCTGGCAATAGACACTATCTATGTCGTCAGATCCGGCTCATCCATCCGGACATGATCACCCGGCTTGATTTGCCCGCTGAGTATTCGATTAGCTACAGAGTCCTCAACGGCGTGTTGTAGAACCCGGCGCATTGGTCTAGCGCCAAGCCTAGCGTCATAGCCCATTGCGACAATTTTTTGTACCGCTGCATCTGTTAGTTCAACAACTATATTCTGGTTAGCCAGTGTTCTATTCACTTCCTGCATCATTAAGCCAACTACCTGCGCTAACTCGGGCTGATTCAGCGGCCTGAATAGTACAATCTCATCAAAGCGATTGAGAAGCTCCGGTTTAAATTGGTTGCTGCTAATTAGATTATCAACGAATGATGACTCAAAGCTCTCTAGTTCTTCCCCCTTAGCAATATGCTCTCGTATCTCCTGAGCGCCGGCATTTGAAGTAACAATAATTATGCAATCTTTAAATGAAGCTGCGCGACCACCGTTATCCGTCAGCTGCCCTTCATCAAGTAGCTGTAGTAATAAGTTCAAGACATTTGGGTGCGCCTTCTCAATTTCGTCAAGTAAGACCACGCTAAATGGTCGTTGTCTTATGGTCATTATCAGGCTCGATGTATTCTTGCTGGCGTTGTCTAGAAGGCGTTTTACATCTTCGGCTTGCTGATACTCACTCATATCAAGCCTTACCAAATTGGATTCATTCTTAAAGTAAGTTGCAGCTATGGCCTTGGCTAATTCGGTTTTGCCAACTCCGGTAGGTCCTAAAAACAAGAAGCTTCCAATCGGACGATTTGGATTGGCAACGCCAGCTCGGTTTCTCCTCAAGGCACTGGCCACAACCTGAACTGCCCGACTTTGATTAACCATGCGTTGATGAATCTCAGCTTCAAGATTTAATAATTCATCCGCCTCAACTGGTTGAGCCGAACCCGTTTTAATACCACGAGTTTTTTCAATTGCCTGCTGGACTGATTCGGTGGTTACTATTTCATGATTGGCATAGGGCAAAGATTGTTCAAGTAATTGTATTGCCTTACCTGGGTAGGCAATTTCTTGTTCATATCGTCCACTCAACCGATAGGCTTCGTGGATTGCCTCATAAGTTATTAACACATTATGTCTGTACTCCAATCCAGAAGTTGTGTCTTCCAGGACTCGCATTACCGAATTCTCATCTAGCTCGGCAAGCACTATCGGGGTGATTTGGGATGCAAGAGAGGATCGGCTTGCTTTCAATGATTGAAAATCATTTGGAGACATGGCGAAAATTAATTGTAACCGTTTAGCCTGTAAAATTGGCAACAGGAACTGCGTTATATCAAGCGAACCAATTCCCTCTTGAAAAAATAATTGAGCATCATCAAAGAATAAAATAATGTGTCCAGCGTGGGCAGCTTCGTTCATGATAGTTACTAAAAGTTGTTCGAGCTGACTGGGTTGCTGTACGCTGGATAAAATAAGTGACGGGTTAATACTAATGATCTGGTAATTCATGAGATTTTTGTCTTCGGAATCTTCTAGTAATGACTTTGAAAGCGCATAGACATAGCTCGTCTTTCCAATACCAGACGGGCCAATCAAGGCAACTGCTGAAGCCCCTTCTGAAAGCGCATTCTTTACAGCCGTTACGCCTGAGGTTGTTTGTAACCAATCAAAATGAGAACCGCTTTGCCGTATAGAATGGCTGATGTTCTGGCCATACTGAGAAAGGTGAGGAGTGAAACCGGTTGTCCAATCTCGACCTATGCCTCCAGAATATGGTTTACTTGCATGGATATTATCAATAATACGTATTAGCCAACCCAATACGGCCTCAATGTCACCTTTAGAAAATTTAGATTGTGTAAATATAGTCTGTAGTTGTTGTGAAGTAAGGAGTAATGCAGCTACAACATGCCCAACCTCAATCTGCGAGCTACTAGTTAAGGTTGCCAGCTGCTTGGCTTTATCCCAAACAGCCTGCATATCCCCATTCTTAGGGCTCAGATTTTGTTCGACAATAGATTCGGGGATTAATAACCTATTAGTAAAGAACCTAGATTGCCAATTTGAACTTAGGTTCAACCAAACACTTTTGGGATTTAGCGAACTCTCATTTAGGGTACCTAAAATATCCTTAGAGAGTAGTCCTTCAAGAGAATCATCTTTTGGGTTTAAGGCGGATAGATCTTTCCTATACCAAACCATGATCATAGCGCTGAGAATAGTGAATGCGAGAGTAAAGTAACAAACTCGGGTGTACTTAGTGAAGAAAAAGAGTACCGTGAGGGCAGCGAATACAAAAAATATTACAGTAAGTAGATGAACACCAATTTTGTCTATACGAAGAGCTAATCGGGCTTTCTTAGCTCGCGCTGATTGAAGGTTCAACTTATCGTGCCCTTGCACTAAAATGCTCCTTTGATAATTAAACCTATGACAACAAAGGGGAGAAATGGCCAGATCACAGCCAATACAAAACCGAATAGAACAATAAATATAGTCGCCATACAGGCGATGAACATTACAAGAGTACGAACAACCAGACCTATGACACGGCTGAATAAATTATCTACCATGGCTCTTAAATGATTACTTAAACCGGCACCGGGGTATGAAATAATTCTGCGCCAAGGTTCAAATAGGGTTCTTAGCAATATTGGGATCGAAAAGAACTGCATAGTTTTATGACTATAGTCCCCTATTGAGCGCCATATCTCTAGCCAACCCTGGCCATACCACCAGGCTAAAAATTCTAATGCTAACATATGGTAATTGTACCACTAGATAAGTCTACTCAGTAAACATCGGCATTTTACTTAAAACGAAAATAATTTGTACGAATGTAAGGAGTTTTGGTAGTTCAAATAGATGATACGGAATTAGTCTATTAAATATCAGCCATATGGTGCGGATACTGGGAATCGAACCCAGCTCTCAGCCTTGGGAAGGCTGCATATTAACCACTATACGATACCCGCATGGAGCCACCTCGGGGAGTCGAACCCCGGACCCCCGCTTTACGAAAGCGATGCTCTAGCCATCTGAGCTAAGGTGGCATATCTCAAGAATTATAGCAAAAAAATAACAGAGTCAGTTAATACTAACTCTGTTATGGCTAAAGTAATATCTATTTACTTAGCTGATTCTCTAACATACTTAGATAGAGCTAGCTGTAATGGACCAGTTATTAATGCGTAAATTCCTAGAATCCAAACAAATGCTACTCCCGAACTTGAAGGCTGGAATAGCAAAACTACGCCAGCTACCAAAGATACTAGACCTAAAAGCATGCTGAATGTGTTGCCCCCAGATGAACCTTCTTGTAAGAATGGTGCAACTAGAACAAACAAACCACGAACAATTAGAACGATTGACGCCAATAGTATCAGGCTTGAGAATGATACTGCTGGGTGACGAAATAGATAAACACCAATGCAGATCTCAACAAGAGATACCAAAACTTGTAACCAAGTCGCCATTGAGTCAGTTTTGGCGCTACCAAAACTATTGATCAGGCTGAGTACACCAATCGCAAGGATGTATCCACTAAATAAGTACACTAACGTGCCAAATGTTAGGTGTGGCCAAAAAACAGCTGCTGCACCAAACACTATCGCGAAAAAACCTCGTGCGGCGATACTGTCAGCCATAGAGGTCATGTCTGTTTTACTCATACTAAACTCTCCTTTTATAGTTATCACACTTGTTATACTGCTATTACAAATAAGTGTCAACAAAGTTATCCACAAACCAAGTACTTTAAACAACAGTGTTTAAAGAATAGTTTCTGTAGCTTGGAGGATATTGTTGATTGAACTTCAGAATCTCACTAGAGAGGCGCAACTAATTCTGAGTGTTCAGCGGTCTACCCTGTTCGGAAACACATAATTCACCCATAAACAAGTAGAGGCGTTCGGGCATGGACAAGCCTTCAAATTGCTTATCAAATTCAACCCAATCACTTCTCGTCATGTCTGGATTAATTGGATATTGTCTAGATGCGAAAGATCCATGATCAAACTCAAATGCATATCTCAGATCATCGCGATCGTCTCCCAATCGTTCGGGTATTCTTTGAGATCCAGTAACAGTAACAGTATATATTGGGTGATAGGGTTGCACTATAAAGGACTCATTAGTCTCCTCGACTATTGGAACATGCTTACGCAGTTTGAAAGAAGATTGAGTAACTAAGGAGATTGGCTTAGAAACTTCCGCCTTAAATCTGATAGCATGTTGGACTATAGTTAAGTCCGTAATTAATTCATCAGGTGTATCAAACTTAGGAATTGCTAAGGTAAGCTCTGCTTGATTGGGGCTAGGGGCTGTTCGAGGCTTGATGTCCATCTTGGCTCTGCGATACTCTATGATCGGATCACGACGTCTATTCTCGAAAAGATCAAAACTCCTCTTCATCAGATTGTCAATTAAGGGTTTATCACCCGGCTCAATATCAATAATAGTTAGGTTTTTTTCTGACATATTGGCTTCCTTTATTTTGTCAGTCGTCTAATTGCAATAATAAAGGCAGCCTCGGGGAGATTAATAACGCCTGGCTCCTTGGACGTTTCAACCAAGTTTTTAACGGCCTCAATCATATATTCGGTTAATTGTTGATTTACTTCTTCTTCTGTCCAGTGTTCATTCTTCTTGTTCTGAACCCATTCAAGATAACTAACGATAACACCACCAGCGTTAGCTATGATCCCGGGAAGAATGCTAACTTTTCTTTCGGTAAAGTAATCAATTGCAGCTTTATCAACTGGCCCATTAGCCATTTCAACAATATATTTAGCTTTAACGTCCCTCATATTATCTTCGGTTATGGCGTCACCCAAAGCTGCCAATACCAACACATCAACATCAAGACCAATTATTTCATCGGCGCTGAGATGCTTGGCGCCTTCAGCCTTATAATCGGAAAAACGTCCTCTTCCCTCTTTGAAATCAAATAAGTCGTTTGCGTTAAGACCTGATGGGCTATATACCGTGCTTGCAGAGTCGCTAGTAGCCAGTAATTTCCAATTTGGATATTGCTCAGCTATGACCGCAAAAAATGATCCAACGTTACCAAAACCCTGTATGGCGAAAGTTAGAGATTCAGCCGCAAGACCGTCGTACTTCAGTAGCTCGCTAAGGGCAATTACCCCGCCTCGTCCTGTGGCCGCTTCCCGACCCAAACTACCACCATTTTTAATGGTTTTACCAGTAAAGCTAGCTTTTGACGTATCCCCGGTAATTTTCTCGTACTCATCTACCATCCAGTCAATAATAGTCCCGTTAGTGTTAACATCCGGAGCAGGCACGTCTTTATCTGGGCCAATATGCTCGTGTATACCTCTTACGTACTTACGACTAATCTCTTCGAGTTCTTGATCGGTCATTTCAGACGGGTTAACGGAAACGCCTCCCTTACCACCGCCAAGGGGCAACCCCATAGCAGCAGTCTTAAGACTCATTAACGTTGCAAGAGCCCTGGCTTCATCCAAATCAACATCAGGGTGGAAACGAATACCCCCTTTGTAGGGCCCTAGTTTATTGTTGTGTTGCACTCTGTAGGCATGCAATTTTTTGCCACTATCTAATTCAATCTCAAACTGGTGTTCTGCGTCGGTAGCAAGTAATGCATCAATAGAAAACTGATCCAACCCCAAATTCTGGGCGGCTTGCGTAATCAACTGCTGAGCGGTCTTGAGCATATACTTCTCCCTTAACTTCTACAAAATAAATCTTTATTTACGATTACCACATAACATACTAACAAAAAGATCATAAATAATCTATAGTCAACTTAGGCAAAAAGAGTATTTTTATTAACCGTGACTAAGGTTTGTCTACTTTTTGATTCGATATCTATACTTGCGGGAAATAGACAGGATATATAATATCATTTATATTGCCGTTAGTCAATGGTTTTGATGTCTCGTTTTCGAGTGAACTCGGGTACAGTTCTTCAAAGCCTACAATAGCAAAATAGGGTGACAAATTTACGCTCAACCTTTTAGCGAAGGCGACTCAGCAAGCATAGTTTCCTGCAGGGCAATTTTGGCGATGCAAATACCTCTATATACGTCGATTACATCTTGAACTGGTGCACTATCAAGATCTGATATGTTATGTTGCTCGCAAACAACCTTCTCTGTTGCAGCACCGGGAAAACGCGCTCCCATCTCTTGAACTCTTGTTGATGTCATTGTTGCTCGGACGTTCAGATATGTTTCAAAGGCTCTAGAAGTAAGTGATTTCTCTACTACATCATCTGGTAGCTTAAATTTCCTAGCCCGATCGATATGCTTAAGGGTTTGGATTGAGACAAATTCTGGTTCGGGGTGGGCTCTCTGCTGATCGCGCCTAAGCTGCTTTGCTAATTTGCCAGGATCAAATTCTGGAGATTGCAGTCTAACGGATTGTCTCTGATGTGCATTTTCTTTCGACATATTCTATATATATCATAACCTTGGCAAATGTATATAAGTAATGCGTGGTATCTGATTAGCTTTTTCGGGCCGCAATATAAGTCATCGCCACGGTCGCCGCTACCCAGTTGGGCAAATAAACAAAATCGCTATAAATAATGAGGACGTATTGTTAACACCCACCAACAGAGTAAAAATCAAATATGCAACAAAAGGCACATACGTCCACCAGCCCGCTGGGCTGGCAGGTAGATAACTCCCCCGTACAGAGACAAACCAAGCTCCAGGCTTAGCTTTTAGTCGTTTATTTTTCGTTTTCATGGTCATTTCTCTAACAATAACAATAAAGGCAAAACCTGTCCAGATAATGCCTATGATTGGCAGGCCGGGAGACTATCCCCGAATAGAATGATGGACTTTGGGATTTATTTTAAAAATAAGCAAAAGTAATTAAAACTTGCACGGATGTTGTAAAATATTAAAGACACTAATAAAGAAAAACAACAAGATTAAGCTTGCAAATATAGGCAATTTGTTGTATCATATATAAATGAGTATCGAAACTCCTCCCCGACCAGACATTTCACCGGGCTTACCCCAGTTACTTGGAGATAATTTAGCCACGGAATCTCTTGTACGGTCGAAGATACCGCTGGATACGGCTCCGTTACCAGAGCACAATAAAGAAACAGACTATCGCATTTTATTAACGCCCGGACAGCGTGCTGAATTTATTCACTATACGGATGGTCTTATACAGGAAATGACAGAACAACGAACAGATGTAGCTATATTTCTGGATAAATCTGCAAGGCCAGTAGCCTGGATGGTAAATGAACTATGGGATCAATTGCGGCCACATCTACCAAACGGCGAGATATTGCCCCGGCCCAAAATAAAGTTCTTAAATATTGACAAAGAGCAATGGGAAGACACGATAGGCAGGAAAGAAACCAGCGGAATAAATGCAGATTTACTTCCCCAAAAGGCTGTCGATTCACTTCGAAGCATATACAAATCAATCGAACCTAATGATAGTGAAGAGACAATGCTATCGGGCAAGAGAGTACTGATTGTGGACGAAGTCAATGTTACGGGTAATACTCTGGAAATGGCTGAAAAGATGTTAAAAAGAATTTTTCCTGATGCCAAAGAGATTAAAGGTTATCACTGGATGAATGGAAAGATAATAGTCGACCAAAATTCTGGCGTAAGCCTTAATTCTGCCCAGCCACCTTGGTATCAAAGGAGAGAATCGGGAAGATTGATACTGAATCGTGATCAAGAGTTATCACTTGGCGCTAAAAGTTCTAGGCAAAAAATAGGAGGATTGTGGCTCAGCCGAGGGCGTAATGAGGCGCGCGAGCCGGGCATGGAGATAGATAAAGACGGGCCTGATCATGAAGGTTTAGAATTAAAAGCTGACATTAAATTGCTGGCGGACGATTTTCGAAAAGGTAATTTACCCTATGTTCCTAGCTCTCTATGGGACGATGACACCGAATCAATTGACTCACGAATAAGCCGAATGATGAATGGCATGACCGTCGAAGAATATGCAAAATTAAGGGATGACTACTGGACCTACGAGTTATTGTGTCTGGCAATGAAAACTATCGTAAGAACGCCAAAAATAGACAGCATCCATAGAACGCACCCGTAATAGGAGGTTTTCCGATGGCAAGACATAGGGTCGGATTTCTGAACTATTCAGCCAACTGTTGGCTATATCCTAGTTTGATAAGCTCATTCATGGCTTCTTCAACTTCCCGTGACATTTCTTGTTCAATTGTATAGCCCTTGCTCGGATAAAGTTTAACTCGTTGGGTGTCACCAACCAAGCAGTTAATTATTAAGTCTTTAGAAACAACACTGTCTGGGTAGTCTTCATAACTTATTTGCGGAGAAGTAAATATAGCATTATATGACGGTAACAGCTTCCTAAATGTTGCAAAGGTACGCTTTTCAGAGAATGGTACTGTTACGATAATTACATTGGATATATTATTATTACGTTTCTGTAATAGCCTAACCGCAAAACTTAGATTTTCTGCTGTATTAGTAGATTGATCTTCTACTAATATCGAGCCTTCGTCTACGCCGCTGCTAAGCAGAACTTTTTTAAACTTAGCGGATTCACTCTCTGAATTATCTTCACCCGTAAGTCTGCCAAATCCTCCAGCCACTATAACAACTGGGGCCAGCTTATTGTGCCAAAGTTCAGCTGCCCTTTCTGCTGTTCTGTTATCTAAGCTACCAAGGGCAATTATTGCATCTGATAAGGCTAACTGTTGATGCATCAGATTATAATCCCATAATACCTTAGCCCACTAATCGACTTTATCCATGCTTATACAATATCAGAAGTTCACATTCTAAGAGAAATAGTCTGAATATGGATCTTAGCGGGCCTTAACAATAAAAATATGGAATTACTTTGTTCATGAAAAAAGGACCATAAAAACACAAAAACTCACAAAAGTGAGGACATAGCCAAAGCTACGTATTTGTGTCTTCAGGTCCTCTTCCAGAGGGGACGAGCTTAAGCTCTATTCTACCCCTCTGGGAAACCATATGGAGGACGTTTTACACGTCGTTGTAGTGAAACCCATCGTCAATCTTAGGAACTGTCCTGCGTGTCTCCACCCAATCGTTAACGAGACCGTTACAGAAAGCGAGAGTCGCTATGCTGATAGCTTCGTCAATCCATGGCTGGACACCACTACCTGCGACAATAATGCCATCAGATATAGCACTTCCCCAGTACATCACATCTTGCTCTTCGAGCAAATTAGGGTGCATGAGCTGAACCTCTCGTGAGCTCATACCCGTTCTTGCGGATAACATCGCTTTACTGTGTGCGATCTGGTCGTAAGGACGTCCTCCCCAATCACCTTCATTGAAATTCTTTACAAACAACGGTTCGTAGGAGCCGTCACTTCGTGCGACACCAATCGTAATACTAAAGCATGCTTTATTAGCAACTCTAGTGTCGAATGCTGCCAGAATTGTCGGTGACATTAATTCAATTGCCCTAGCGGCAAGTTGCTCAGTCATAATAGGCACTATCTAACCTCCAAAGGTACTCTGGATTTAACCAGTTATTCTCCAACTTGGAAAACACCTTATAATAACATATACTGCAAAGATAATCAACCTGGCGTAACATAGAGTCGGATTTCCGAACTATTTACACAATTTTCTAAGACTTTGCGATAGTTCGCCGTTTATCTTCCTTAATAGCTAATGTTTGTAATACTAGTTTATTAGATTCGTAGTGCTCCCTTGCATCAAATAAAGTAGCTTTTTTAAAAGCCTTAGCAATGTTCAACTCTAAATCTAAATCAGGTCCTTCGTATTCCCTTTCGACTCTGTGCCCGTAATCAGCTGTCGTATTATAATGCCCACGAAGCTGTTCGCTTACACCATCCTCTGTCGTCTCCGTGCCCATAGTATTTAAATCATAACTACGAGCAGCGACATATGCTGCTACTTCCTTTTGTCTTCTAGTAATTTTGGTGTTTGTTCTAGTGCTGACATTTTTATTTTATTCCAATATAAAAATACTACCATAAAAGTAGTATTTTGTAAAGCATAACGTATAGAACTCAGGAGCTTTGCAACATTTGTTGTGGTGTCCTGTACTGCAGACTTAAGTGTACACGTTTTGTATTGTAGAACTCTAGATATTTATCTATCTTAGCCTGTACTTGGGTGTTTG
>Ga0182014_10001142_pt1 | contig 36050 bp, 35 predicted proteins | sample 612S2DmetaG_FD_120489 | JGI IMG/M metagenome (GOLD analysis project Ga0182014, IMG submission 120489) | Permafrost microbial communities from Stordalen Mire, Sweden - 612S2D metaG | ecosystem: Environmental > Terrestrial > Soil > Wetlands > Permafrost | place: Sweden: Stordalen | collected... | reverse complement strand
AGAGCCCTACCCTCCGCTCAGCTCGCTGCAGAGTGGAACAACTCAACTTCGCCGTACAATGATTTTTCATCGAACGGCGCTTACCCCCTTAACTCCGTGTCTCACCCCAGGGGTTCACTGCAGGATCTCCCCCGTCGGGCAGGGGTAACCCTGCAGACAGAAGCTGTAGAGGACTGTCTCCTTGCCTTCTGGACTGAGCTTGAATACGGCGCCCTTTCCAGGGGCCCCGCCTCCAAGAGTTGTGCCATAAAGGTTACCCTTGTGGCCGAAGACGACCGCTGCCTCGGGCTCGGCCCCGTCAGCGCAGCCGGTCTGCGCGCAGAAACTGTACAGCACACTTTCCGTCTGGGCCCAAACCGCACCGAGCAGTACACCGAAGACCAGAAGCACCAGCGTGGCGGTTCGCTTCGCAGGAGGTATTTTCCGCATCATGATTTTCCTCCGGTGGCGGCTCTCTGAGACAGGCGCTTGCTTCTTGTACAGGGGATGAAGATCACAGGACGCCTTGCCTGTCGCCTTCTGAGCAGAAGTATACGCCCACCTAAGTAGCCGCGCCGGTTCGGGGCTGCCGAAAAGGATAGCTTTCTGTTTGCCGACAATCCATCCAGAAGCGGGTCCCGATGCCGGTCGCGGCAGCAGAGCCACAGTCTGGTCTCGCGCCCGCCCGCCCTCTTCGAAGCCAAAGGAAAGATTTCGGTTGACACTGCTCCCGGTCGTTTTACAATCATTCTCATCCGATAATCATGCGCCTCCCCCATGAACAGTTCCGTGAACTGGCTGCGAAGCATGGTTTAGCGGTTACGCACCAACGTCAGGTGGTCTATGAGGCCGTCATCGCCGCCCACGGGCACTATTCCCCAGAAGACATTTACGCCGCGGTCCGGCGCCGCGTTCCATCCATTTCACTCGCCACGGTCTACAAGAATCTGCGGCTTTTCATCGAGTGTGGGATGCTGCGAGAGGTCAGCCCTCATGCGGCCACGTTGCGCGTGGACGGCAATCTCAAACCTCATCACCACCTGGTCTGCTCCCGCTGCAAATCGGTGCAGGACATTGAAGGAGAGTTCGTCGATTTCAAGCGGCTATCCCGGCAACTGCCGGACGGCTTTGATCTGACGCAGCCGTTGATCGAGGTCTTTGGCCTCTGTCGCCGCTGCCGTGCAAAAACCTGACGCGTGGGCGGTTTTGTTGCATCGTCAAGGAGGGCTCTGTGGGCGCAAAAGAGAAAATGAGCTCAATTGGCCGGCCCGTGCCGGAGTTGCCAGTCGCTGATGTTGAACGCGCACAACAGCATTACAGAGATTCGCTCGGCTTTGAGATCGGATGGCTTTACCCGGGTAAGGAAATTGGCGCCGTGTCACGCGGTGATGTGGCAATATTCTTTCGCAAGAGGAATCCGCCGTTCGAACCTGCCGTTCACTGGGTGTTCGCCGAAGATATCGATGCGTCGTACCAGGAACTGAAGTCGTTAGGTGCCAACATCGTGGAACCTCTGGAAAAAAAGCCTTGGGGATTACGGCAGTTTACGGTAAAGGATCTGGACGGGAACCTCTTCTATTTTCACCATGACTAACTAAACGCCCGCATAACAGATTCGAGGCTACCGATAGCTGAAGTCTTGATAAGGATCGGCGATTTTGCGAATGGGAAAGTCAGGATGAGTTCGTAGTTCGTAACAGCTTCTTAAAGGAAGGAGCAATTATGTCAACCGAAGCAAAGTGCCCGTTTACTCATACCGCAGCTGGGGCCACGGCGAATGCCGACTGGTGGCCGAATCAGCTGAACCTGAAGATCCTTCACCAGCATTCTCCCCTGTCCGACCCTATGGACAAGGAGTTCAATTACGCGAAAGAATTCAAGAGCCTCGACCTGAATGCCGTGATCAAGGACTTGCATGCCTTGATGACGGACTCGCAGGATTGGTGGCCGGCCGACTTTGGCCACTATGGTCCGCTGTTCATTCGTATGGCGTGGCACAGCGCGGGCACGTACCGCATCGGCGACGGCCGCGGCGGAGCCGGAGCCGGGCAACAGCGCTTCGCGCCACTCAATAGCTGGCCGGACAACGTGAACCTCGACAAGGCGCGCCGGCTGCTGTGGCCGATCAAGCAGAAGTACGGGCGGAAAATCTCCTGGGCCGACCTCATGATTCTCGCAGGCAACGTCGCGCTGGAGTCGATGGGCTTTAAGACGTTCGGTTTTGGTGGCGGACGCGCGGACGTCTGGGAGCCCGAAGAGGACATTTTCTGGGGGCCTGAGGGCAAGTGGCTGGCGGACGAGCGCTACAGCGGCGACCGTAATCTTGCGAATCCGCTCGCTGCCGTCCAAATGGGTCTGATCTATGTGAATCCGGAAGGGCCGAATGGGAAGCCGGATCCCATCGCCGCGGCCAAGGATATTCGCGAAACGTTTGCCCGCATGGCGATGAATGACGAGGAGACGGTTGCGCTCATCGCCGGCGGTCACACTTTCGGCAAAACCCACGGCGCCGCCGATCCGATCCGGTATGTCGGCCCCGAGCCGGAAGCCGCTCCCATCGAGGAGCAGGGCCTCGGATGGAAGAACAAGTTTGGAACCGGCAAAGGGGATGACACGATCGGTAGCGGCCTGGAAGTCATTTGGACCACGACGCCTACGAAGTGGAGCAACAACTTCTTCCATAATCTGTTCGAATACGAATGGGAATTGACGAAGAGCCCGGCTGGTGCGCATCAGTGGAGACCGAAGAATGGCGCAGGCGCTGGTACGGTGCCGGATGCGCAAGATCCGTCAAAGCATCACGCACCATCCATGTTGACTACGGACCTCTCTTTGCGGTTCGACCCTGCTTACGAAAAGATTTCACGGCGCTTCTACGAGCATCCGGATCAGTTCGCAGACGCGTTTGCGCGGGCGTGGTTTAAGCTGACGCACCGCGACATGGGACCGATCGCGCGCTACCTTGGCCCGCTCGTTCCGAAGGAGCCTCTGGTGTGGCAGGACCCGGTTCCCGCCGTGGATCATAGATTGGTCGGGGAGCAGGACATTGCCGCTCTTAAGGCCAAGATCCTCGCATCTGGACTGTCGATCTCCCAACTGGTCACGACTGCCTGGGCATCGGCGTCGTCGTTTCGCGGCTCCGACAAGCGCGGTGGGGCGAACGGGGCGCGAATTCGCCTCGCACCACAAAAAGATTGGGAAGTGAACCAGCCGGCCATACTGTCGAAGGTCCTGCAGAAGTTGGAGGCGATCCAAAAGGAATTCAACAGCTCGCAGTCCAACGGGAACAAAGGGAAAAAGGTCTCGCTTGCTGACCTGATCGTTCTGGGCGGCTGCGCAGCCGTCGAGGAAGCTGCGAAAAAGGCCGGGCACGAGGTGAAGATTCCCTTCTCGCCGGGGCGCACGGATGCTTCGCAGGAGCAGACCGACGTGCACTCATTCGCCGTAATGGAGCACGCAGCGGACGGGTTCCGCAACTATCTCCGAAGCGGACAGCCCCTGTCGGCTGAGGAGTTGCTGGTGGATCGGGCGCAGTTGCTGACACTGACTGCCCCCGAGATGACAGTACTCGTCGGCGGCATGCGCGCCCTGAATGCTAACTTCGGGCAGGCCAAACACGGCGTCTTCACCAACCGGCCCGAGACGCTGACGAATGATTTCTTCGTCAACCTGCTCGATATGAATACGAAGTGGCAAGCCTCCTCTTCCGAAGGCGTGTATGAGGGGCGCGATCGCGCGACAGGTAAAATCAAGTGGACCGGCACGCGTGTCGACCTTGTGTTCGGTTCGAACTCGCAGCTGCGGGCAATCGCGGAAGTCTATGCTTGTGACGACTCAAAGGAGGCGTTTGTGAAGGACTTCGTGGCTGCGTGGAACAAGGTGATGAACCTTGATCGCTACGACCTCAAGCCAGCTGCGAACAAATAGCTCTGAGTGCTCTCACGAGGAACGCTGGAAACGGGTCAGGCGCAAACGTTTCATCCGTCTGGGCGCTACGCCTAAATCCAGTCTCAGAGTTGGCAATGGTCACCGTGGCGCCCGGCACGACGGCATTGGTTGTATCCCGAACTTGGCCAACGATGGCACTGGTGGTTTCGCCTTGGCCCGGTGCTGCTGCCGGAAGAAGACACGCCACGGTCACTACAAGAAGAGCGCCGAAGCGACCTGCCCGCGCCATGGATGCCCCCCTTATTTCGACTGAGAGGCCGATGTTTTTCCGGAATTAATCCATTAACCAAGGATTATTTACGCTGGTTAACCATAGTTAATCGCAATAGGCAAGGCCGAATGGAAAACAGAGGGCCTGTTTGTTTTAAGGGCGGCGCCGCCAGCGCTGGCGAAAAATCCCCTTGTGCCGGGTATTCTCGACGGGCGGCTGTCGCCGCGATCCAAACTCAGCGGAGCGCTTCTCTGTAAAACGCAGTTAATTCCAGGGGCGGTGGTATGTGTCCCATCGCCCGCAGAAAACCGGAAACCTGGCCACGGTGATGGGTGCCGTGATTCACCACATGCAACACAATTTGCCAGGCCGGGGTTACGAACGCATCGCCCTTTGCACTTTTGTCATGCGCGAGAGCCTCATACTGCCTCCGTCATGCGGATGGGTAGGCGCCGGATTCGTTTGCCAGTCGCCGCATAAATGGCGTTGGCAATTGCGGGCGCGGCACAGGGAACGCCCGGCTCTCCGATCCCGCCGGACTTCTCATTGTTGTCCACAATATAAGTTTCAATCTCCGGGCACTCATTCATCCGCATCGCTGGAAAAGTGTGAAAGTTCGTCTGCTGCAATCGCCCGTTCTCGAAGGTGAGCTCCTGAAACAGCGCTGCCGAAGCGCCGAAGATTGCGCCGCTTTCGGTTTGCGCCGCGATAATGCCTGGGTTCATCTGTCCACAGTCGATCGCACAGACCATGCGGTGCACCCGGACTTTGCCGTCCGCAACCGATACTTCGGCAACGTGCGCAGAGTAACTGCCGAAGGCAAAGTGCACCGCGATTCCACGGCCCCTATCTTTCGGCAAAGGTTTGTCCCATCCTGCCTTTTGCGCGGCGAGATCGAGAACGCCAAGATGTCGAGGTTGCTTCTGCAACAACCCACGCCTGAACTGGTAAGGGTCTTTCTGCGCGAGCGCGGCGAGTTCATCCACGAAACATTCCACGGCGAAAGCGGTGTGCGAGTGTCCCACGGAACGCAGCCACTGCACGGGAACGTTGATTTCCGCCTGATGCGATTCCACCGTCACGTTTGGAATGGCGTAAGGAAGATCATCAACACCCTCGACCGATGCGGGATCGTAATCTTTTCCCTTCATCATCATCGCTGCGAAGGGCGTGCCAGCCATGATCGACTGCCCGACCAAGCGCGATCTCCAGCTCACCGCGTTGCCGCTCGCATCGACTCCGCCTTCAACGGCATGCAGGAACGCCGGACGGTACCAGCCGCCCGCCATGTCATCTTCTCGCGTCCAAATCACCTTGACGGGGGCGCCTGCGGCTTTAGGCGGAAAGTTTTTCATGTGGCAAACCGGCTTGGTTCGGATTGTAGAATGAACAGGGACTTGTCCATGAAACCGGCTAAACCTCGCATTCTGACCATTAACGGAGGCTCATCGAGCATCAAGTTTGCGCTGTTCGAGGCTGGCGGCTCGCTACGGCGAATTCTGGAGGGCGGGATTGAGCGGATTGGACTGGCTGAAGCCACCTTTAAAGTGAAAGGCTCGGATCCGGCGGACAACTTTTCGCGGCCAGTGACAGCCCCGGATCACACGGCGGCGGTGGGCGCTCTGATGGATTGGATCGAGGAACGGAGCGGGCGTGACGCATTGACCGCGGTTGGGCATCGTGTGCTACACGGCGGCCCGAAGTATTACAAGCCGCAACGAATCACTGCGGAGATGGTTGCGGAACTGCGTCGGCTCAGTCCATTCGATCCTGACCATCTGCCAGAGGAGATCCTGCTGACCGAGGCGTTTCATCGCCGATTTCCTGACCTGCCTCAAGTAGCGTGTTTCGATACGGCTTTTCACCATGACCTGCCGCAGGTGGCGCGGATGCTGCCAATCCCGCGCCGGTACGAGGCGCAGGGGGTGCGGCGGTACGGGTTTCACGGTTTGTCGTATGCGTTTCTCTTGGAAGAGCTGGCCCGTCTGGCGGGACCGGAAGCGGCGCAAGGCCGGGTTATCCTCGCCCACCTGGGCAATGGCGCGAGTCTGGCGGCGGTGCGGGAAGGAAAATCCATGGACACGAGCATGAGTTTTACTCCGACCGCCGGGGTGCCGATGAGCACGCGCTCCGGCGATCTCGATCCTGGGCTGGTTTGGTATCTGGTGCGCACCGGAAAAATGAACGACAAGCAATTCAACGAGATGGTCAATCTCCACTCCGGGTTGTTGGGGATATCCGAGACCAGTTCCGACATGCAGGACTTGCTGGAGCACGAGGCGCAGGACGTGCGGGCGGCGGAAGCAATCGCGATGTTTTGCTATCAGGTCAAGAAATGGATCGGCGCATTCGCAGCGGCGTTGGGGGGGCTGGACAGCCTGGTGTTCGCCGGCGGCATCGGAGAGAACGCGCCCGCGGTGCGCGCCCAGGTTTGCGATGGGCTGGGATTTCTTGGAATCGAAGTCGAAGAAAAGAAAAACGCGGCCAATGAGGGCGTGATTTCCGCGGCGGGCAGCCGGGTTGCGGTGCGCGTGATTCGCACGGACGAAGAACAAATGATCGCCAAGACCGTTTGCGAGGTTCTCGGCCTTGGGTAGAATTCTAAATAAGTCGATAGGGCTGGAGGCGTTCGAAGTCGTAACCCACAGCGGATGAAAGCGACATATTTGGTGGGCGCGAGCATTTTCACAGTCCTTGAAACGCACCCTCCGACAGTGGAACCTCATCCAACTTGATCAGAGTTTCCTCATCTAAAGAAGAAAGTAGAATTGAAGCATGCAGACGAAGACACTTTCCCCCGAGCTGCTGCACAAAATGGATGCCTACTGGCGGGCCGCGAACTATCTGTCGGTGGGCCAGATTTATCTTTATGACAATCCGCTGTTGAAGCGGCCGCTCACGCTCTCGGATGTGAAGCGCATGCTGCTGGGACACTGGGGCACGACCCCGGGGCAGAATTTCATTTACGTGCATTTGAACCGAGTCATTAAGAAATACAACCTCGACATGATTTACGTCTCCGGCCCCGGGCACGGCGGCCCGGCGGTTGTGGGGAACACGTACCTTGAGGGAACTTACAGCGAGATCTATCCCAACATCAGCCAGGATGAGGCCGGGCTTCGCAAGCTCTTTGTTCAGTTTTCGTTTCCGGGAGGAATTCCGAGCCACGCATCGCCGGAGTGTCCGGGCTCGATCCACGAGGGCGGCGAGTTGGGCTATTCGCTCAGTCATTCATTTGGGGCGGTGTTCGACAACCCCGATCTCGTGGTCGCCTGCGTGGTCGGCGATGGCGAGGCGGAAACCGGACCGCTGGCCACGGCGTGGCATTCCAACAAATTTCTCGATCCGGCCACGGACGGGGCGGTGCTGCCGATCCTGCATCTCAACGGCTACAAGATTTCCAACCCGACTGTCCTTGCCCGCATTACGCATGAGGAATTGGAACAGTTGCTCCGCGGCTACGGGTGGACGCCATACTTTGTCGAGGGTCACGAGCCGGCGTTGATGCATGAGGCGATGGCCGCGACGCTCGACGCGGCGGTGGAGCAGATCAAGAAAATCCAGATGGAGGCCCGCGTTCACGGCAACTTGACGCGTCCGCGCTGGCCGATGATCGTGCTCAATTCACCCAAGGGCTGGACGGGGCCGAAGATAGTCGATGGCCTGCAGGTTGAAGGCACGTTCCGCGCACATCAGGTGCCGCTCTCTGACCCGGCCATTCATCCCGAACATCTCAAGCAGTTGGAAGACTGGATGAGAAGCTATCGGCCGGAAGAACTTTTCGATGAACAGGGCCGGCTGAAACCGGAACTGGCCGAACTTGCTCCCGTGGGCGAACGACGCATGGGCGCGAATCCGCATGCCAACGGCGGCATTCTGTTGCGCGACCTGCGAATGCCGGATTTTCGCGATTACGCGGTCGATGTGCCCTCGCCGGGGGCGCCCGGCATCGGCGACACGCATGTGCTCGGGCGTTTCCTGCGCGATGTGGAGAAGCTAAACTTTGAGCGGAGAAACTTTCGGGTTTTTGGCCCTGACGAAACGCTCTCGAATGGGCTGGAGGCTCTCTTTGAGGTGACCAAGCGCCAATGGGACGCAGCGACTGTGGCGAACGATGAATTTCTCGCGCCCACCGGGCGGGTGATGGAAATGCTCAGCGAGCATCAATGCGAAGGCTGGCTCGAAGGTTATCTGCTGACCGGGCGGCATGGAGTCTTCAACTGCTACGAGGCCTTTATTCACATCGTCGATTCCATGTTCAACCAGCACGCCAAGTGGTTGGAGGTCACATTGCGCCTGCCGTGGCGGCGGAAGATCTCGTCATTGAACTACCTGCTGGCCTCGCACGTCTGGCGCCAGGACCACAATGGTTTCACCCACCAGGATCCCGGTTTCGTCGACCACGTCATGAACAAGAAGCCTCAGGTGGTGCGGGTTTACTTTCCGCCGGATGCAAACTGCCTGCTGTCGGTGATGGACCACTGCCTGCGCAGCCGCCACTACGTCAATCTGGTGATCGCGGGCAAACATCCGGCGCCCCAGTGGCTCACCATGGACGCCGCCGTCAAGCACTGCACCGAAGGCATCGGCATCTGGCAGTGGGCCAGCAATGACCAGAGCCTGGCCACCGACGTGGTCATGGCCTGCTGTGGCGATGTGCCCACGCTGGAAACGCTCGCTGCCGTTTCCATTATGCGCGAGCATCTGCCCGATCTGAAAATCCGCGTGGTCAACGTGGTCGACCTCATGAAGCTGCAGCCGCAAAGCGAGCACCCGCACGGGTTGAGCGACATGGATTTCGACGAACTCTTCACCAAAAACAAGCCGGTCATCTTCGCCTTCCACGCCTACCCGTGGTTGATCCATCGGCTGACCTATCGGCGTACTAACCACGACAACATCCACGTCCGCGGCTACAAGGAAGAAGGCACCATCACCACGCCGTTCGACATGACGGTGCTCAACGATCTGGACCGCTTCCATCTGGTGATGGACGCCATTGACCGTCTCCCGCAGACTGGCGAGAAGGGCATCTACCTAAAACAGCAACTCAAAGACAAGCTGATCGAGCACAAGCAGTACATCGACAAATACGGCGAGGATCTGCCGGAGGTCCGGAACTGGAAGTGGGGCGCGGCTAACGCCGGCAAAACCGAATCGTAAGGCGATTGCGAAAGTAGCGGGATGGAGGTTGGTCTCCTTTCTTCGAAACCTCGCGTTCCGATTTTGTTTGAGTTGCGCTTTACGAGTCTATATTTGAATGAAGTGTGGGGGCTGTTTGGAGAGCAGCCCGCGACTTAATCAGGAGGCTTCCCCTATGCTCTCCAAGTGCGCGAATTCGGCGTGTTTGGCGCGTTTGCACTACTTGCACGAAGGCAGAATTTTCAAGATCGAGATGGGAGCGGTCGCGTCTGACAGCGACAGCTCACCGACCCGCAGGATTGAGCACTTTTGGCTCTGTGAACGCTGCGCGCAGACTCTCAAAGTCGTGCTGGAGAACGGAGTCGTGACCACGCATCCGCTCCACCGGGCGCTTCCCGAAGGCGGAGCTCAGAAAAAATTGAAGAGCAAGCGGAACGTCGCGTAGCCGGGCGTGAACGCGTGAATCCCCGTGTAGAGCGGACACTCTTGTCTGCTGCGTTTGCCTTTGGATCTGATTTCCTGGATTTCGAGATCAACGTCAACAGCGGCGGACAGGAGTGTCCGCCCTACACGTCTCGGGGGAACAACTTGAAGGTCACTGCGTGAGACTTCGAGGAGACTTTATTGTTGGCGTCGGTGCGGTTTTCCGTGAGCGTGCCCTTCAAGATGTAATAGGCCTGGTCGGCTGGAGTTTTGCCTTCTCCGCGTTCTATGGTGCCGATGAACTGGTACCAGACGCCGTGCACGGTGTCGGTGGTGAAACTGAGTTTGGTTCCGTCGAGCTTGCCCTGTTTGAAAAATTGATCAAGGAAGTCGCCGCGATCGCTTTCGGAATCGCCGTAGCGTGAAATGAAGCCGGTGACTTGTCCATCGTTTTCGATGGTGAGCTGCACGAATTCGCCATCTTGCAGAAAGCTGTACATTCCCGAGTAATTCTCGGGTGTCGGGGCCGGGTTTGAGTTTTGCGGTGGATTTTGCCCGGCCAGCAGCGTAAGCAACAGCAGCGGAAGTAATCCAGCAAGTTTCATATCGGTATTAGAGCACGGAAATTCGTCTTGGGAAACGCGAGAATGGGCCGTGGATGGCGTGAGTCCGGCTATAATGAGTTACTCCCGCCGCACGATGTGGAGCATGAACCAGGGCCCTCTGCTAGTTGATACCTCGCGTAGACGCAAGCCGAAGCCGGCTGCCCTGCCCATTTTACTGGTGACATTGCCGCCGTGGCATAAAGTGTTTCTTCACAATCTCAGGGATTTGCTGTGGCGTCCGCGAAAAGCGCCGCTGCAGTTGGTATCCAGTCCAGCGTCTTTTTGGCCCGACGTTTTTGTTCCCGCGCCACTGCCGTGGACCCGGTTTCTGCAGTCGACGCTCGGGCACTTGCTGGTGATTGCGGCGCTGTTGGGATGGTCACGTTTTTTCCCGGACCTTTGGCAGCAAGGGCCGCGGATGGTGCAGCGGCCTGTCTTTCATAGCTCAGACGTCATCTATTACCAGGCTTCGGAGTACGTGGCGCCGCTCGACACCGGCGGAGTACATGTCGAAGTGGCGAAGAAGGGCGAACCGGCCTATGCGGCGCAGCCGATCCTTTCCGTGCCACCCGAGGCAGACAATCGTGCGCAGACGATTGTCGCTCCTCCGAAGCTGAAGCTCGAACATGATGTTCCGTTGCCGAACATCGTGGCCTGGGGGAGTTCGACACCCAGGATTCCGCCAGCGGCGATGGCCAGTTCACCGTCAGATTTGAAACTGCCCGCGCTGCCCACGCCGATAGTCGCGCCGCCGCCTGATATAAGAAGCGGGTTGAAGCAAACCCCGGCTCTGGCGGAGCAGGTGGTGGCGCCTACGCCGGAGGTCACGGGTGCGATTTCGAGGCGGGAGGTTCACGCTCCGCAAGCGGCGATTGTCGAACCTCCACGCGAGGTTGCGGATGGCACATCCCGCAGCAGATTGACTGACATCAACATAGGACGCGCGCAGGCCGTGGCGCCAGCGCCCCAGCTTCCGATGAGTGAGCAGCGGGCGTCAGTGAACATTGTTGCCCTCAGAAATACCGCGGCCGCAGTGGTGCCGCCGCCGCCTTCGGTTCAGGGATCTGGAATCTCGAGCGGTGGACGCCTTATCGCACTGAACCTTCACCCCACGGCGCCCCGCGGGCCGGTCGATGGTCCCGCAGGCAACCGGCGGGGAACGTTCGCAGCCAATCCGCAGGGTAAGCCCGGGGCAGCGGGGACGCCGGATATCGCCGCTGACAATCATCGCGCGGCTGCGATTCGCATGGGCAGCCACGGTGGCGGAGATACTGCGGGGTCCAGCACTACGGGAGGTATTCCACCCGGCCTGTTTGTGGGCACGGGCCCGAAGTCGGGGAACAATTCCACGGTGGCTGGTGGCTCTCAGGGATCCTCGAAGGTACGTTCCTCCGCCGCGGCGCTGCTGGCGAGCGCAACGCCGCGGCGGGTTACATCGGTTGCGCCACGCTCTTCCGAGATGCCGGCCAACGCCGCCAGTGAACTCGAGCGCAAAGTCTTCGGCTACCGGAAGTTTTATGCCATGACCCTGAATGTGCCCAATTTAAATTCCGCGGGCGGAAGTTGGGTCATGCATTTTGTCGAGTTGAAGGATGCTGAAAAGCAGGGTGAGTTGCTGGCTCCAGTGGCCACGCAGGAAGTAGATCCGGGATATCCGCTGGAGTTGATGCGTCAGAATGTGCAGGGCATCGTCATGCTTTCTGCTGTGATTCGCAGCGACGGGTCGGTCGGCGAAGTACGAATTCTACGTGGAGTGGATGATCGCCTCGATCATTATGCCAGCGCCGCGCTGTCGCGTTGGCACTTTCGCCCGGCCACCAGGAATGGCGATGCCGTGGCGCTTCAGGCTGTAGTGATGATTCCCTTCCGGCCCGTCCAGAAGCGGGGTTTCTAGGACCTTCGCCACGGATTTCACGAATCCCCCTTTTTCTTTTCTTCGTTTCTGTTTCTTAATCCGCGTAATCCGTGCAGATCCGTGGCGGTGGTTTTTGAGTTCGCTCGCCTCCAGAGTTCATTCAGCCACTCCTGCCAGCGCCAGCAGGGTCAGCAAGATCCGCTTGAGTCCCAGTTCGCGTCCGCTGCAGTCGAACCATTCCTGCAAAGTGTGGGCGCCGCCGCCCACCCCGCCGCCGCCGATGGCAATGGCTTCGCGGCCTAGCGACAAGGGAATATTGGCGTCCGTGGAAGCGCGCTGAATTTGGGCTGCATTGTCCAGATGGGTATCCACGGCGCGAATCACCTTCAGGATGCGAGCGTTGACGGCAAGTTCGCCGGCGGGACGATTTCCGATGGGCACGATTTCATGACTGAGACCAGACGTGTGCCGCTGCGATGAACTGCGCCGCTCGCTAGCTTGGGATTCCTCTGCCATCGCCTGCTCGAGCGCAAAACGCAAGGAAGCTTCCAGGCGCTCCATCTCCAACATCGAAGTGGATCGAATGTCCACGCGCATGCTGGCCGACTCGGGAATGGAGTTGACCGAAGTGCCCCCGCGGATCACTCCGACGTTGAAGGTGGTTTTTGCAGCGGACGGTAGCGAGGTCTTGGAGAAAGACTCAATCGTTCGCGCCAGCACAAGAATGGGGTTAGGCATGCCAAAGTCGCTCCAGGAGTGTCCTCCCGGCCCGCGCACGATGACTTCGAAGCGGCGGCTGCCCAGAGCCTCGGCCACAATCGTATCGGAGCCGGCCCCATCCAGTATCAGGCTGCAGCGGATGGAGTCTTTCCAGCGGGCATGAGAAAAAATGTGGCGCATGCCGCGCAGATCGCCCTCGCCCTCTTCCCCGACATTGCCGATGAACAGTACGGGAGTGGCGAGCGCAACCTTCGCGGCGCGCAGGGCGGCTGCCACAGCCAGCAGCGCCGTGGCTCCGGCTCCGTTATCCGAAACTCCGGGCCCGTAGAGACGATTCCCCTGTTGCCGTATGTTGAGCGGAGTTCCCGCGGGAAAAACCGTATCGATGTGAGCGCTGAGCGCAATGTATTGCTGGGGTGGGCCATGTTTAGCGGCGTGCCTCTTGCCAGCACAATGTATGCCGAACACGTTGCCCATGCTGTCAGTGTGGACGTCTTCCAGTTCCAGGGCGCGAAAGCGCTTCTGGAGCCATTCTCCGCGGGCTGCCTCTCCGAACGGGGGAGCGGGGATGCGCGCCATCTCCATTTGCCAGTTCGCAAACTGGGTTTCCTCGGCACGCAGCCAGGCGAAAGCGGCGCGGGTTTCCGGCAACGCAGCCAAGCGCGCGATCTCTTGCTGGACCGTAGGGGGCACTAACGGCACTTCCACGCGCGGACCGGAGGGCATAGGTTGATCTCGTCATCTTACAACGTCAGGATGAAAGGGGTGTGACTTTCAGATCGGCGAATTTCTGGGTTTCCCGTCAGTGAGGATCGCGAAAAGAGTTCACGGCAACTCCGGGGCCGGGATCGCAATCTAAGTTGGTAGGTTTTCCCAGTCTGATTTCGCTACACTAGTCTTATGAAAGTCATGCGGATTGCATTCGTCGTGGTCATGAGCTTGGCCTTGTGCGGCCCGGTCTCGCTCATCGCGTTCGGAGATGAAGGACCGCTCGATACCGCCCAGCCCAAAGGCGTTACTTCCGAGGAAATCATTCAGCGCTTCGCGGCCAAGGAAAAAGAATTCAAGCAGGCGCTCGAAATGTACGGATACCGGCAAACCGTGAAAGTGCAAACTCTGGATGGCGACACCGTCGATGGCGAATATCAGCAGGTCTTCGACGTCTCGTTCGATGATCAGGGGAAGAAAGTCAAGAACGTGGTGTTCGCGCCGCAATCGACGCTGCAGAAGATCCTGATGACCGAGCAAGACATGGATGATATCGAGAACCGCCTGCCGTTTGTCCTGACCAGCGACGAAATCAGTGAATACAGCATTCTCTACGTCGGGCAGCAGCAGGAGGACGACCTGCACTGCTACGTTTTCGATATCGCTCCCAAACAAGCCGAAGGCAAGAAGCGATATTTTCAGGGACGCATCTGGGTGGACGACAAGGACTTTCAGATCGTGAAAACCTATGGCAGGAGCGGCCCCGACATTAAGAAGAAGAATGGTGAGAACCTGTTCCCCAAGTTCACAACGTACCGGGAGCAGATTGTCGATGGCCCCTACTGGTTCCCGGTGTACACACGCGCGGACGACACGCTGCATTTTTCCACCGGCGACGTGAAAGTTCGCGAGATCGTGAAATACACGAACTACAAGAAATTCGGATCGAACGTGAAGATCACCTACGAGGGCAAGGAAGTGCAGAAGGGCGATCAGGGAAAAAACGCGCCGCAGCCGCAGAAATAGCGGTCAGCAGTCAGCCGGCAGCATTCAGCCGTCAGCATTCAGCTAACAAGTCGTTGTTGACGGACGCACCCCAACATCGAACTCAAGCTCTCGCGAAGAACTAGCCTGGATTTACATTGGCTGAGTGCTGAGTGCTGAATACTCTTTGCTCAGTAAAACAAATACTTCCGCCACTTGTCATCTGAGCGGCCCATCAGGCGCATGATGTGGCGGCTGGTGTGGAGGTTGAAGGCGCGCGGCTCGCGCATGAGCTTCATGCCGGCTTCCGCCGGGAACTGGTTGCCCTTGCGGCGATTGCAGTAATGGCAGCAGGCCACCAGATTCTCCCAGGTGGAAGCGCCTCCCCGGGAACGCGGTACCACATGGTCAAGGGTCAGGTCGCTGGAAGAGAGCGCCTCGCCGCAGTACTGACAAGTGTTGCGGTCACGCAATAGAATGTTCTTGCGCGAGAGTGCCCGCGTCTGGTGCGGGATGCGCCGGTACTCGAGCAATCGAATCACGGACGGCAAACGCATGGCCACGCGAGCGGCGTGCAGGAAGTGTCCATTCTCTTCCTCGGTCATAGCGATGCCCTTGAGCACCAGAACGATGGCGCGGCGGGCGGCGCAAACATTGATGGGCTCGTAGGAGGCGTTCAGCACCAGGACCGGCGCGTGCAGTACGTGCGGGCCGTCGCTCTCGGGGCGCATGCCTGCGACCGTGGCAGAAGACATGTGAGCCCGTCCCACGCTCATCGAATTGTTCCACTTCCCCGACATATCTTACCCGGCGGCGGCCAGCGCTAACCGTGCTTCTGTCTCAGCCTCTCGTATAGCGTGTTGGGCTTCGGTTTTCAACGTCCGCGCCACGGTAGCTACGTACACTCTTGATGCTCCCGCTCGCCGCAAAATGCGCGCGCATTCTGAAACTGTTGTGCCGGTCGTGAAAACGTCGTCCACTACCAGAACATTGCGCCCCGCAACTTGGTCCGGCTTTGCCACGACAAACGCGCCACGAATGTTCTCCCGGCGCTGGTGCCGGGAAAGTCCGATCTGAGACTTGGTTTCGCGCCGCCGCTCCAACGCGTTGGCCCCCAGTTCGAACCGGCTGGCGACGGGCTGAAGCCTGACGGCGGCACGTGCGATCAGTTCGGACTGGTTGAATCCGCGCTGACGCACCTTCGTAGCGTGCAACGGCACAGGCACAACCAGAACTTTGCTTCCACCAAGAAGCGGCTGCAAATCTTCAATCGCTTCGGCAAGCATGCGCCCCAGAACATTCGCCGCGGGTCGAATCTGGTTGTACTTGAGCAGGTGAATCAGTTCGCGCAGACCGCTTTCATAGCTTCCGTAAGCCGTGGCCTTCACGTAAGGAGGTTCGAGACGGCGACATATTCCGCAGCGAGCCTCGCCAGATTCAGTCGGGCTAGGCTCAGTGGCGAACGCGAAGGGGCTTACCAACCGCTCGCCACAGATGGAACAGAGTCCGCCCGTAATCGGCCGCATCGCGCCCAGACAGCCTTCGCACACCGGCAGCCTTGAAATGTTAATCAGAGGAGTACCGCAAAGACGACAATCGGAGGGAAACAGCGTGGCAAACAGGCCCGCGGCGATACCGCTGACCCAGGAGACCAATGGATGATCGAGCGACACAACCCTGGTCTCGGTGGCCCGAATTGGGGTCCGGCTACTGCTGAAGACGATCCTCCCTCGCCCAGCCGTTGCTACGGGGGCTCTGCTGGACGAATCTTTTTCAGTATAGCGATGCTGCACGCCGGGCGCAACGAGCATAACTAGAAAAGAAGTTACGCATGTCATAATTCAAACGCTGACCTCTTGCTCACCAGCATCTCAATGATCAAGAGATTGCTCAGATCTCCAGCGCAACCTTCGCTCTCGCAGAGTGCCACGCACTTGTAAAGCAGGCACCGCCCGTGCTAAGGTGCGCCGTCATACTTTATGCGAATCTGTTCTCACCATTTGCGAGGATTTTGATTATGAGCCCTCAAAACACGACGAATGCAACCAACGCCCCCAAGAAATTCAAACCTTACGTTCCCGAGAACATGGAGATGCGGGAGTTTACTTTCCGCGCCGTGATGCTGGGGCTAGTGATGACGGTGATCCTGGGCGCCGCGAACGCTTACCTGGGACTTCGAGCCGGTATGACGATTGCCGCAACCTATCCCGCGGCGGTCATCGGCATGGCCATCTTGCGCCTGATGAAGGGCACGCTGCTCGAAGAAAATATCGCGCGAACCGTGGGTTCGATCGGCGAATCAGTAGCCGCGGGCGCCGTTTTCACTATTCCGGCTTTCATCATTTCCGGAGCCTGGAAGTCGTTCGGTTTTGCCGATGCGTACTGGAAATCGGTGGCGCTGATGATTGTGGGCGGATCATTGGGCATTCTTTTCGTGACTCTGCTGCGGCGAGTCATGGTGGAGGATCCAGAGCTTCCGTTTCCCGAGTCAGTGGCGGCGTCGGAGATTCACAAAGCCGGCCAGCAAGGCAGCAAAGCGGCAAAGCTGCTCTTCTACAACATGGGGTTTGGTGGCTTGGTCTATTTGCTGGGACAATTTCAACTGTTCAATGCCAGTAAGAACTTCGTGGTGTCGGTGGGCCAGATGGGCCGCAGCATCATGCGCCTCGGAACATCGCAGACCGCGCAAACCGTGGGCGTGGGTGGCATCACGACCTTCCAGGCCCCAGCCATCAGCCCAGCGTATTTGGGCGTCGGATACATCATTGGACCGCGCCTGGCTGCGCTCAATTTTGCTGGCGGAGTCGTCGCCTGGGGATTGCTGGTGCCGTTGATCGTTTACCTGCTTGGACCGCAAATACAAGCCCACCTGCCAGCCGGAAGCGAAGCTGGCATCGCCAATGCCGTAGGACGCTTCGTAGTTCGGCCCATCGCCGTCGGCGGCATGATGGTTGGCGCCAGTTGGACTCTGTTCCGCATGCGCAAGAGCCTGGGCATAGGGATGAAGCGCGCGATTTCCGATCTGAAGAAATCAGCCGCAGCGCACGCTGCCACCAACCGCACTGAGCGCGACTTGAACGGGAAAGTGGTATTCGGCGGCCTTTTTGCCGCGTTCCTTTGCATGATTGCTCTCTACTATTATTTTTCTGGCACGCTCAGCGGCGGCCTCGTGGCTGCATTGGTCATGATCGTGGTTGGGTTCTTCTTCGCCGCGGTTTCCGGAAATTTGGTGGGAATGATTGGATCGTCGAACAATCCAGTCTCCGGCCTCACCCTCTGCACCCTGATCATCGCGGCGCTTTTAATGGTTGCGATTGGCGTCAACGGCCCCAGCGGCGTGGCCGCCGTGTTAGGCGTGGCCGCCGTGGTCTGCGTTTCGTCCGCGGTCGCGGGCGAGATGCTGCAGGACCTTAAAGTCGGCCATATCCTGGGTGGAACGCCCGCCAAAATGGAGTTAGGCGATTTTCTGGGAGTGATCGTTGCGAGCGCGGCATTGTACTTCCCGCTGCTGATTCTGCATCAGGGGAATATCAACGCTGGAGGCATCGGCTTCGGCGATCCGAAACTTCCAGCGCCGCAGGCCGGGCTTATGGCTATGCTGGCCCAGGGAATCGTTGGCGGTGACATGGCATGGCCGCTGGTCATCGTGGGTGTGCTCATGGGTCTCGCCATGATCATGCTCGAAGTGAAGAGCGTGATGCTGTTTGCCGTGGGCATGTATCTTCCGTTGGAAACGACTTTCGCGATTTTCCTGGGCGGCGTGATTCGCTGGATCACCGACAAGCTGCGCGACCGGCGCGGCTTCAATGATGCGCAGAAGGCGCGGGTGGAGAATGCAGGTGTGCTGACGGCGTCCGGCATGATCGCAGGGGAAGCCATTTTCGGACTGGTTGTGGCATCGTTCTTCTTCTTCAAGAAGCCGCTGCCGATTATTTTCGCCCACCCAGCTACGATCTCCGGATTCATTGTGCTCGTGATCCTGGGATTCGCCATGGTGAAGATACCGCTGGCCAACGCAGGCAGCCCCGATGAACCGGCGCCGCCGACGGCGATCATGTAGATGGGAAGAACCTTTTAACCACAAAGGACACGAAGGTACACAAAGAAAATCCGGTGCTCTTACTTTGTGTACCTTCGTGTCCTCTGTGGTTAAAGCCCTTTCATGTCGATTGCACAGAATCTCGCCCGGGTGCGCGAGCGAATTGCGGTTGCCGCCAGTCGCGCCGGACGGCAAGCCGAAGACATCGCGTTGATGGCGGTTAGCAAGACGTTTCCCGCAGAGCGCATCCGAGAGGCTTACAACGCCGGACTGCGGCTGTTCGGTGAGAATCGGGTGCAGGAATTCGCTGTCAAGTTTGACGCGCTTCAGGATCTGCACAACGCCGAATGGCACCTGATCGGCCATCTTCAAACCAACAAGGCTGGCAAAGCGCTTGAACTTTTCGCCGCAGTGGACTCGGTCGATTCGCTGCGTCTCGCGCAGAAGCTCAATGCCTCCGCGCAGCAACTCGGGAAAAAGCTCACGGTCTTGATCGAGATCAATGTCGGCGGCGAGGCAGCCAAGAGCGGCGTAGCTCCGGACTCTCGCGAACTGGAAGATCTTCTGCTAGCCACGCCCAAGCTGGAGCATCTCGCGTTTCGTGGCCTGATGACGGTTCCTCCGTTTGCCGACGATCCCCAACAGGCGCGGCCGTATTTCCGAAAGCTACGCGAATTTCGCGACCAGATTGCCGGGCGCAGATTGTCCGCCGTCGACATGCACACGTTGTCGATGGGAATGTCGCACGATTTCGAAATCGCGATTGAAGAAGGCTCAACATGCGTGCGCGTGGGAACAGCAATCTTTGGCGAGAGAACGAACAAGTAGAACACCACAGAGACACAGAGTCACAGAGGAAACCAGAAAAAGTAATTCTGGCGAGGCCAAGGATTCACAGGACTTCAACGCTGTTAGCAAGTTCTGAAGCGGAGGTTCTCTGTGGCTCTGTGACTCTGTGGTGAAGGAAGTCATGATTCCCATTCGCGATACGGCGGCAGGTGCGACCTTCGCGGTCAAGGTGCAGCCCCGCGCCAAGAAGAACGGCATCACCGGCGAACTGGGCGATGCACTGAAACTGGCCTTAACCGCCCCTCCGGTCGAGGGCCGGGCCAACGAAGCCTGCATCGAATTCTTCGCAAATCTTTTGGATGTGCCCCGTTCTTCCGTTACCATAGCGTCCGGTGAGACCAGCCGCAGAAAAGTAATTCGTGTCGCGGGATTGTCGACGGACGAAGTACGCAGGCGGTTAGCGGCTGACTAACTCTAAAATGCAGATCCCTCGCTTGTCCTCACCACTCGGGATGACACAGGAATAGGAATGGACGAGGGGCAAACAACCGGGAGCTACTCTTGACCTTTTCCGAACGCTTACAAGAAATTCGCACTGGCTTCGAGCGGCCCTTCTGGATCGCCAATCTCAGCGAGATCTTTGAGCGCCTTTCCTACTACGGAGCTTTCGCGTCTCTTGCCCTCTACCTGCAGGAGCGGCTGAATTTCTCCACCGAGCAAACTGGAACTCTGACGGGCATCTTCGGCGGGATGGTATGGTTTCTCGCCATTTTTGGCGGCGCCGCCGCCGACCGCCTGGGTTTCCGCCGCGCGCTTTCGATGGCGTACCTCATCCTGGCCGTGGCCTATTTTCTGATCGGCTCCATCGGAGCGCCCTGGCTCGCGCCGGTGCGGAACGCCGTACCGCTCAGTCTGTTTGTGGGCTTCATCCTCATACTTCCGGCACTCGGTATTTCGCTGGTAAAACCTTGCGTGGTCGGCACCACGGCCCGGGCTTCGAAGGAAAACGTCCGCTCGATCGGTTACTCGATTTACTACACGCTGGTCAACATCGGCGGAGCCGCTGGCCCATATTGCGCTTCCTGGGCCCATCGTCACCTGGGCGTGGAGAATGTCTACCGCCTCGCCGCGGTCAGCGTCTTTGCGATGTTTTTTGTGGTCCTGTTGTTTTTCCGCGAACCGCGCAAGCCCGGCGACGCGCCTCCGCCTTCGATCTCGACGGTCGCGCGAAATTTCTGCACGGTGGTAGGAAATTACCGGCTTGTCTTGCCGGTGTTGGTGATCGCTGTGTTGCTGCGCATCGGCCTGTGGGTTCATCCCAGCTTCTCCGTGCCCTGGTGGATTTGGAGCGGGCTCCTGCTGCTGGTTCTCGCCGGCATCAGCCGGTTCATGTGGTTCCTCGTGCTTTTCACCGGTTACTGGGTCGTGTTCTGGCAGCAGTACATCAGCCTGCCCGGATACGTCCACGGCTACATCAATCCCCATGCGGACGTCGAGATTATTCTGGTTACCGATGGGCTTACCGTGATCTGCCTTACCTTGGCGGTGAATTATCTGATCCGCAAGATACCGCCGTTTCAAGCCGTGATTCTGGGCACCGTCGTCACCTCCGTTTCGTGGCTGATCCTTGCCTTCCGGCCCACGATCTGGGGCGCGATTCTCTCGCTGTTTGTGCTTGCACTGGGCGAGATCATTCAGCAACCGCGTTATTACGAATATATTTCGCGGCTTGCGCCCGCGGGACAGCAAGGCACGTATATGGGATTTGCGTTTCTGCCCATTGGAATCGGCTCGCTGATTGGAGGATGGTTTGGCGGCACGCTGGTCCATCACTTCGGAGAGGTCATGCATCAGCCAGAGCGGATCTGGTGGTGTGTGACTGCCCTAGGCCTCGCGACTGCAGCGCTGCTTTGGATTTACGATAAGGCCGTCGGGACAACCAGCGCCGCTCCCACGCAATAGCTCGTTATGAACCCACGCAAACCTTCCCCTGCAAGCATCGCCGCCGAGATCCGGCATTTGCTTCGGGACGAAGGCTCCGCCGAGCACGCTGAAGGCGTGCAGTGGTTCTTCAAGGACGAGATCAAATCGCACGGATGGTATACCGGCAAATTGCGCAGCGTAGCCGTTCGCTTCCGGCGGAGGATTCGAGAAGAGTTCGGTCTCGACTTCCTCCTGCAAGTTGCAGATAGACTTTTCGTTGGGCGGATTCTCGAAGAAAAAGTCTTCGCCGTGTTCCTGCTGGAAAAACTAACCGAAGACTTCGGCGACGCCGAGTTTCGATTGTTTGAGTCCTGGCTGCCTCGCATCTCGAGCTGGGCTGACCACGATGCGCTGGTGCACTACCTGATCGCGCCGATGGTCGCGGCCAAGCCAGATCGAACAGGCAGAATTGTTCGCTGGGCGAAATCACCGGGGCGCTGGCATCGGCGAGCGGCATGTGTCGCGTTGATTCGAGGAACACGAAAGAAGATGTTTTTCGCCGAGATCAAGCGTTTGTCTAATCTGCTTCTTTCCGACGAAGATGACATGGTGCAAAAGGGACTGGGCTGGTTGCTGCGAGAAACTGCCAAAGCGGATGCGAATCGCGCGGTGCCTTATCTGATGAGCATTCGCGAGCGGGCCCCGAGATTGGTATTGAGGACGGCGTGCGAGGCGTTGCCGGTAGACGTTCGAAAAAAGATTCTGGCGAAACCGGTTTGATCGCAGTTGCCGAGTTTCGCTCGGCCACACAGCCGGGGGCGGCTGTCCCCACGCAACCCTCTGCCTGGGTACAGCTCCGACTCCTTGCTGGGGTCAGAGCCCGATTCGCCCAAAGCCGCCGACATTGTTAGAATACTTGTTTGCCCATGAACCTTCCTGCCATACAGGCTGCCCTGCGCGAACGGAATATCGACGCGTGGCTTTTTTACGATCATCACCACCGCGATCCCATTGCCTACAGGGTGCTGGGTTTGTCCCCTGACCTTATGGTCACCCGGCGCTGGTTCTATCTGATCCCCGCGGAAGGTGAGCCCACAAAGCTCGTGCACAAGATTGAGTCGCGCCACCTCGACCCGTTGCCCGGGAAGAAGCTTCAGTATGCGGCCTGGCAGGAGCTATTCGATCAGGTGAAGGTGCTGCTGTCAGGGCATCGCGACATCGCCATGCAGTACTCGCCCAATAACCTCGTTTTCACCATTTCCCTTGTCGATGGCGGCACGCTGGAGTTGATCCGCGGCTTGGGAAAGAATGTGGTGAGCTCGGGCGATCTGGTGGCGCTATTCGAAGCGACTTGGACGGATGAGCAGATCAAGACTCACTTCGAGGCACGGGATGCGATCGATGCCATCACTGCAGCAGCTTTTCAGGAGATCGGGCGCCGCGTGCGCAACGGCGGCGCAAACGAACATCAGATCCAGCAGTGGTTCATGGAGGCCTTCCGGCGCGAAAATCTGGTGACCGACGATCCGCCCGTCGTCGCAGTCAACGCCCATAGCGGCGATCCACATTACGAGCCTCGGGCTGAAACCTCTGCGCCAATCCGGGAAGGCGATTTTGTGCTTCTCGATGTGTGGGCCAAGAAAAATACGCCCGGAGCGGTTTATTACGACATTACCTGGACCGGCTTCGTGGGCAAGGCGCCTTCGGCTCGAATGAAGGAAATCTTCACCGTGGTTCGCGATGCGCGCGACGCCGGCGTAAAGGCCGTGCAGGAAGGCATTGCCAGCGGGCGCACCATGTGCGGATGGGAAGTGGACCGGGCGACGCGAGATCACATCAAGAAGGCCGGCTTCGGCGACTACTTCATTCATCGCACGGGGCACTCCATTGGAACTGAGGTCCATTCCAACGGCGCCAACATGGACGATTTGGAAATTCACGACGAGCGCCGGATTCTGCCCAATTCCTGCTTTTCGATTGAACCCGGCATCTATTTGCCGGAGTTTGGCGTGCGCAGCGAAGTGAACGTGCTGGTGCGGCCAAAGGCGGCAGAAGTCACAGGTAAAATTCAACGCGAGATTGTAATCATCTGAATGGCAAATCCCTCAACAAGTAAAGAAACCACCGCACCTCAGCCCGTGACGTTCATGTCGGTGGCCGCGCCGGCGATTGGCTGGCTGATTCCGGGCGCGGGACACCTGATTCAGAAACGCTGGATACGGGGTCTGCTGCTCATGGCCTCGATCGTGACCATGTTCATGCTTGGGTTGGCCATGCAGGGACGCGTGTATCGGCCCAACGGCGGCGACATCCTGGATATTTTGGGATTCGTCGGCGATGTCGGCGCCGGAGGACTCTACATCGTGACCCGGGCCATGGATCTCGGACAAGGCGCCATCGCCCGTGCCACTGCCGACTACGGAACGAAGTACATCATCGTTGCGGGCCTGCTGAATTTTATCAGCGCGGCCGACGCCTATCACATCGCGATCGGGAAGAAGCCATGAACCTGCAACTCTCCCATTTCAGCGCCGCCGTGTTATTCAGCGTGTTTGCTTCGGTGGTTTTCGGGATCACCCAGCGTAGCACCTCCCGCGAGCAGATTCGCTATGGCCTGTATTGTTTCGCCATGTTCGTTGGCGGAGTTTTCGTGGCGGGTTGGGTGATGTGGCTGTTGAGACACTGAGTCAGCTGTCAGCTCTCAGCTGACGGTTACCCTCCGGCACTCTGCATCGATGGACGACAGAATCCAAGTAATCCAGGGCGACATCACCAAACAAGCGGTGGACGCAATCGTCAACGCAGCCAACACTTCGCTGATGGGTGGAGGCGGCGTAGACGGCGCGATCCACCGAGCGGCCGGGCCGGGTCTGCTTGCAGAGTGCCGTTTACTAGGCGGCTGCAAGACTGGCGATGCCAAAGCGACCAAAGCACATAATCTGCCGGCAAAATATGTGATCCACACGGTCGGCCCAGTGTGGCACGGTGGAAATAGCCAGGAAGATCGGTTGCTTGCTTCCTGCTATCGCAGATCGCTCGAGGTAGCCAGATCACTGAACGTCCGGAGCATCGCTTTCCCAGCAATTAGCACCGGCATTTACGGTTTTCCGAAGGAGCGTGCGGCAAGAATTGCGGTGAATGAAGCCTCAGCGCAAATGAAAGATATTGAAAAACTGCTGTTTGCTTGTTTCGACGCTGAGACTGCAGAGATCTACCGCGAACTTCTGCTCTTCGCTCGCGGCTGAGGCTGAGAGCTTGCAGCTATCCTTCCCAAACAAATGCATCGAACACGCGTTTAGTATCGAATCCCAGACGAATATAAAGTTCCACGGCACGTGCATTTGCTTCCGTGACTGTCAAAGACAGCAGTGAGAACTTGCGTTCCCGCAGGTTGCCCGTGGTCGCCGCCATCAAGGATTCGCCAATCCCATGGGAGCGATATTCTGGCAGTACGCACACCTGCGTCACGTGGCCCACGTCCTGGCGTACGCGGGAACACAAAATCAGCCCGACCAGCGTGCGGGTTCGTTTGTGCACCGCCGCGAATGACGACCCGGGATCGAACGTCCCGCATCCCGGAAAACGAACGATGTTGTTCAGAAAGCGCAACGAACCGCTCAACGTTCGGTATTGGTCGTTGATGTCCGAATCCACGTGCCCGCGGTAGGCGGTGGTAATTACGGCGGCGGCAGGTTGGTAATCTGATTCCGACCATGGCCGGATTTCAATATCCGCGTGCAACGGCGGCGCTGGCTTGGTCGCGCTTTCCAGCGGCAGGGTCATGAAGAGCCGTGCATGCCGGCTGAAACCCTGGTCCACAAAGGGCTGGGAGACCGCTCCGGTTTCGTGCACCAGCAGTTGCGCTTCGACACGATGGATGCCCGGAGACTGCTGAAGAGTTTCAATCACGTGGGTAAGCAGCTGGGATTCCACATCGTGCGGATCCGGCAAGCGCCCGCCGTTCGCGACAAATAGATCTCCGATGACGCCTTTGTTGCCTTCGTAAACAAAAAACGCGTAGCCGAAGATTCGTCCGCGATCGATTGCCGCGTAGCCGGGGAGAATCTTGGCGTCCACATAGCGAAGAATCATGTCGGCGGAGCCACCGTAATCCCAGGAAAGCAGACGTGACCATATGCTGATCTCATCCTCCAACAAAGGACGCAGATCGACGGAAGAAAAATGCCTGAGATCGAGAATCTCCAACCAAGCTCCTACTGCATTGCCTCAGCGGCGCGGGTAAATTGCCACCGCAAACGCCGAGTGTATTAGCTTCGCACGCCGGGAGGCAAACGGGAGTATCTCGCAGGATTCGCAGCCTAACTTCAGCTACGCAGTGCGAAAGCATTACCAGAATTCATCGGCCAGTTGAATTCTGACTGGGTGCTGAATGCTAAGTGCAAAGCGCTGAATGCTGAAATGCTAATTCTAGTGGTTACTCATGCTCATGTTCATCCCCGGCGCCGACACCCAATAATAATCCAAGGCTTGCGGCGCGAAACTTCCCAAGTAAGAGACGCGCCGGCCTGCAACTTCTTTGGCAATCGCGATCTGCGATCCTTCGGGAGCTACCAGCAGATGTTCCCCGGCGGGAACCTGGCCTGCTTCGTATCGATCGATGATTTGATTTCGATAGAATGCCAGGCCATATTCGGTTTCCCGCGAAACGTGGGCCACGGCCATAGGAAGTGGTTTGTTCTCCATGCGGCTGATTTCATTCGCGAGCATCCGGGTCGAGAGCGCGCTGTCGAGTGCAGGAGAGCCCAGTCGCAACATGGCAGCAAGCCCCAGCACTACCGGAACCAGCGTGATAAAACGCAATGCCCCGAAGCCCAGCTTGGTGCGTAGGGTGAGCGCAATGCCGAAGGCCAACACAGCGGCAAAAGTCAACGAGATCACGGCTGCCTTACCCGAGGGAATCCGATGCTGCAGAATGATGTACTGGATCATGAGCGCTGGAACAATGAGCCCTGCCGCAACCATTGAGTGCAGGACAATTAAGAAAATATCGGGACTCTCGCCATCCGTCACCCGACGCCGCACGTACTCGGCCAGCAGCAGAGTGCCTGCGGGCAACGCCGGCACGATGTAACCGGGAAGCTTCGATTGAGAAATGGAAAAGAACAGAATGGGCACGGCCAGCCAGATCACCAGAAACGCATTCAGAGCATCCTCCGAGCCGAGCATCTCTTGCCGTTCCGCCCACCACACGCGAATGGTTTCTGTCAGCGACGCTGCTACGACGACGGTCCATGGAACCAGGCCAAGCAGCGCCACCGGCACGTAATACCAGAACGGTTCAGGGTGGTGATACAGATTCGTGCCGAAGCGCGCGAAGTTGTGCTGGAGAATGAAGACGCGGAAAAACTCTGGATTCCTTATCTGCGCGGCGATGTACCAGGGCAATGCCAGCGCGCAGAATAGCAAGACTCCGGGGCCCCAAAGCGTTCGCCAAACTAAGCCGTAATCATTCTTCGCCGCGGCAAAGATCAAGATGATCACCGCCGCTAGAAGTGGCGCCACCGGACCCTTCGCCAGCGCTCCCAGAGCCAGGAATGCATAGAAGAGCGCCAAATATCGTTTGGCTCCGCTCTCGTGCCATCCATACCATGCGAGCAGCGCGAGGGTGAACGTGGCGGCCAGCGGCATGTCTGTCGAAGCTGCCCGGGCGAAGCCGATCACTCCCGCCGCGGAGGCGGTCATCAGCGCGCCATCGAGATGGAATCCTGCGCGAAAACGTTTCAGAAAAAGATAGATTGCGAACACCATGAGCGTCGCGTCTGCTGCCGAAGGCAAGCGTGCGGCCCAATCGCTGACCCCGAACAAGCTGTAGGCGATCATCGCCTGCCAATAGTACAGAGGCGGTTTTTCCAGCCACGGTTTGCCTCCCAACATCGGCGTAATCCAATCGTGTCGAACCAGCATCTCGCGGGCGACTTGCGCGTAGCGAGGCTCGTCGGCTCCGATCAGTCCAAAGTATGCCAGGCCGAAGAAAAACAGGAAGCCGCAGAATCCGGCGAGCACAAGCCACTCCGTGCGCGAACTCGTCACGCGTTTCCCCTTGGGCGGGCCAGCGCGTACAGACTGATCATGACCCAGGCCACTTCCAGCATCACGAAGCCGACCTGAAAGGGATGAAACGCAATGTAGGCAAGAATGGCCGAGCCGGCGGCATTCAGCAGGTTGTATCCGGCCTTGCGGGAATCCATCCAACCCATCTGGTGGCCCACATAAGCGATCAGGATGAGGAGCGCGCCGACAAACGAAGCCACCTGCCTTGCCAACGAAATATCCATGGAGAGCTATTGTACGGAAGGATGGGTGCGAAGTTGCGCCATGATCCGCGCCACTGCAACCGACAGAGGCCCGTCAACCGAGCACCCGCTGGCGCATGCATGTCCGCCGCCACCGAACTGCTCGGCGACTGCAGCCACATCCAGTTGTCCTTTGCTGCGCAAGCTGACGCGGTATCGGTCTCCGGGAAGCTCGCGAAAAAATGCCGCGACCTCAACATCCTGGATGGAAAGCGCATAGTTTACCAGCCCCTCGCAGTCTTCTTCCTTGGCGGCGAAGCGGTCCATCTGCTCACGGGTAACCCAGATCCACGCGAGAGGTCCTTCCCGGTGAAGGTTCGAAAGCGCCGCGCCCAGCAGGCGCATTTTGGCCGTCGAATGTCCGAAATACACATTGCGCGCGCAATGCGCAGGATCGGCGCCGGCCAGCACCAGTTCCCGCGCCAGAGAAAATGTATGCTCGTTGGTGCCCTCGAACATAAACGCACCGGTATCGGTGAGCACAGCCGTGTACAGACAGGTTGCGATCTCGGGCGAAATCTTCACCCCAGCCTCGCGAGCCAGACGGTATACCATCTCCGCCGTGGCCACGGCTTTGGGGTCGATCCAGTTCACATTTGCAAAAGGCCGGCCGCTCACGTGATGATCGATGCTGATCAGAAAACGGTTTTCCAGTCCCTCCAGCCGGGTGCGCTGAATGCTGTCGCATTCGAGAATAATCGCCGCGTCATAGTTCCCGTGCACGTGTTCGGCACGCACAACCGTGTCGGCAAAAGGCAATGGCTGATAGATGCGAGGCACGCCATCGCGCAGAATCACATCGGCTTCCTTGCCCATGGAGCGCAGAACTTGACAGCAAGCCAGCACGGAGCCAACCGCGTCCCCATCCGGACGGGCATGCGAGGTCAGCAGGAAACGGTCGCGCCGCTCAATGTGGTTGAGAACCTCTTTCAACATATCTGCCCGCACTCCCCGACTTGCTATCGGCTCCTTTTCTTGTTCCGCTTCAAAAGCTCATCGATTCTAGCCGCATACGTCTGCGAGCGGTCTAACTGAAAATACAACTCAGGCGGACGTCGCAAATGCAAACGTTCAGCCACTTCCCGGCGGATGAAGCCGACGGCTGCCGTCAGTCCCTCCAACGTCCGCTCGGCTTCCTCATCGTCGCCCTGAACCACCACAAAAATCCGGGCAGAACGCGAGCCACTGCCCAGCATTACACTGCTTACGCTGGCCAACCCAATGCGAGGATCGCCCAGTTCGCCTTCCACGATGGTCTCAATCTCCTCGCGCAGAGCCTCTCCCAGCCGTTCCCGGTGATATTTGACTCCACGCTTTTCCACGGCTTTTCCCTCGGAGTAAAACGAATGAGAATATCAGAAAATCGGGCTCGCGGCTGCACTATCGGCAAGCCTTTTGGGGTACTTTCGTGTCCGGCTGAAAGTGCCATGAATGGAATGAATTACGGCCGCGAGTTAGGAAGCGTCTGACTAAGTTGCCGATGTAGGCGCGGGCGTCCAGGTCCATGGCGGCTCGCGACATTCTTCCTTTGTGTACCTTTGTGTCCTTTGTGGTTGAGGAAGTGCAAATGCTAAAACCACAAAGGCGGGAGTTTCTTTAGAGGTATTCCAGAAAAGAGTCCGCAATATCCGCCCCGCCATTGTTGGCGATGCGTGTCGCATGACGTTCCACGTTCTTCATCAGGCCATCGAGGTAATCACGCGAGTCAGAAATGCTGACCACGCCTAAGGTTGCTCGATTCCACAATCCGCTCGCGTCCAGTTCCGCCACCGCCACATTGAAATGGGCGCGTAGCCGGTCTTTCAGGCTGCGCACGACTTGCCGCTTGTCTTTGAGCGACTGCGCCGCTTCGATGTGCAGCTCAAGGGTGAGAAAGGCAATCATTCGGTCGTTGGTCGTTGGTCGTTCGTCGTGGGCAAAGGCTTCAGCGGGCTAACGACCAACGACGAACGACCAACGACTGTTCTTACGCCATCGCTTCGGCCGCGACCTTCTCGGTCACGAAGGCCTCGATCACATCGCCGACTTTGATGTCGCTATAGTTGGCGATGGAGATGCCGCATTCCATGCCGTTCGTAACCTGGCTGGCATCATCCTTGAAGCGGCGCAGCGATCCGACTTTGCCCTTGAAAACAACCACATTGTCGCGCAGCAGGCGAGCCTCGGAATCGCGCTTGATCAGGCCATCGGTAACCGTGCATCCAGCGATGGTCCCGACCTTGGGAATGCGGAAGGTCTCTTTCACCTGGGCGCGGCCCTGGTAAGTTTCTTTAATCGTCGGTTCAAGCAGCCCGGTCATGGCGCGCTTGATCTCATCCTGCAATTCGTAAATGATCGAGTGCAGGCGGATGTCGACTTTCTCCTGGTCGGCCAGTTCCTGCGCCTTGCGTTCCGGACGCACGCTGAATCCGATGATGATGGCGTTCGAGGCCGAGGCCAGAAGCACATCGGTTTCGGTGATGGCGCCCACTCCGGAATGCAACACCTTCAGGCGAACCTTATCGTTGGAAAGCTTGGAAAGCAGATCGGTGAGCACTTCGACCGAGCCACCGACGTCGGCCTTCAGAATAATGTTGAGTTCCTTGGTGCCGGCCGTCTTGAGCTGTTCCGCCAAACCTTCAAGCGATACTCGCGAACTCTTGGCCAGCGTCGCTTCGCGGGTTTTTTGTTCGCGGTACTCCGAAATGCCGCGCGCCTTATCGCGATCGGCAACCACTACGAACTGATCGCCCGCCTGCGGCAAGCCTTCCATGCCGAGGATTTCCACCGGCGTGGAGGGCGGCGCTTCTTCAAGGGAATTGCCGCGATCATCAAACATGGCACGCACTTTGCCGTAGACATTCCCTACCACGAAATTGTCGCTGTCATGCAGCGTGCCATTCTGCACCAGCACGGTAGCGACCGGTCCGCGGCCACGATCCAGTTTGGCTTCGAGCACCACGCCTTGCGCCGGACGCTCCGGCGTCGCTTTCAGCTCTTGCAGGTCCGCCACCAGGCAGATCATTTCCATCAGCAGATTCAAATTCGTTTTTTGCTTTGCCGAAACGTCCACGAATACTGTGGTCCCGCCCCATTCTTCCGGCATCAAACCGCGATCTCCCAATTGCTTCTTGACTCGATCGGGCAGCGCGCCCGGTTTGTCAATCTTGTTCACCGCAACAATGATTGGCACTTCCGCGGCGTGCGCGTGATCGATTGCCTCAAGCGTCTGCGGCATGACGCCATCATCGGCAGCCACTACCAACACGACGATGTCAGTAGCTTTGGCCCCGCGGGAACGCATCCGGGTAAACGCTTCGTGGCCCGGCGTGTCAAGAAACACAATCTGTCGGCCATAAGCAGGGGACTGCTTGTCCTGAACCGTGACCTTATATGCTCCGATGTGCTGAGTGATGCCTCCGGCTTCGCCTCCGGCCACGTCGGTCGAGCGAATCGAATCGAGCAGCGTGGTCTTCCCATGATCCACGTGGCCCATGATTGTGACCACGGGAGGACGCGACACTCCTTCAACGGCTGCACCTTCCTCACCCGCGGCCGCGTCGGAAACTTCCTTGGCGGCTTGCTCTTCGAAGGTGATCACATTCGTATCCGCCCCGAAGAAGCGCGCCATTTCGCTCGCCAGTTCGGCGTCCAGTGTCTGGTTGATAGTCGCAAAGACACCGCGAGCCAGTAAGCGGGCGATCAAATCCTTGGCGCGGATTCCCAGCTTTTCGGCCAGGTCCTTGACGCTGATTCCTTCCGTGATCGTGATGTTGCGCGTGATCGGCTGCGGCTCGTTCGAAAGCGATAGCCGCGGCGGCGGAACAAAGCCCTTCATCGGGCCTTCTTTTACGCCTCGCGGAACATAGCGCTGACCGGGGCGCCGTGCCGGCGCACCCGGACGGGCACCCGGGCGAACTGTGCCCGGAGGAGGCGATCCTGGACCAACTCCAAGGGGACGCGTTCCTGCGGGCGACTGGCGAGTGGGATGCATCGGCCGGCGCTCGCCGGGACGCAGTGGCGGACGCGCACCCGGAGCAGCCGCTCCGCCTGGACGGGGACGCTGGAAAATTGGCTGACCCGGTACCGGACGTCCGGGCACCGGACGGGCAGGTGCTCCCGCCTGCGCGGTTGGCGCAACCGGTCGAGGCGGCGCCTTGTATACCGGACGAGGTCCGGTCTGAGGGACGATCATGCGCGGCAACGGCGCATGCGATTGCGCAACCGGAGCCGCTGGTTTAGCTATCACGGGAATCGGCGGCTGCGGCGGGGCCGCGGGCGGCGCCGCAGCTACAGGCGGAGTCACAACCGGTGGACTCACGGGGCGCGGAGGAATTGGAATCGCCGGCGGTGTGGCAACAGACACTGGCGGCTGGGCAACCGGAGCCGCGGGAACGGTAAATGTCGGCCTCACCGTCGGCGTCGGTACGATCACCCTCGGCGGAAGTGGAGGCGGAGCAGGCACAGAAACGGACGCCGGCGGCGGAATAGGCGCTGGACTCGAGGCCATGATTGTCGGTCCCGCAGCGGCGGGACGCGGAGGCAGAGCATCTGCGGTCGCCGGAGCGTGTTGCTTGCGAATGGCATTCAGAACGTCGCCCGGCCGGGAAATATGAGAGAGGTCGATCTTGGTCTTAATAGCATCGCTATCGACGCGGCTGGGGCGAGCGTGCCTGGCAGCGCTCTGTGCTTCGCCCGCCCCGCGCAAGTACGCGCGCACCTTCTCCGCTTCGTGCTCTTCCACGGAACTGGAGTGCGTCTTCTTCTCCGTGACGCCTACTTCCGGAAGTGCGTCGAGAATAGCTTTGCTTTTGACTTCCAGCTCCCTGGCCAGATCGTTAATTCGAATCTTGCTCATCCGCCTTTTCTTTCCTCCGTGCTGTCCCGCTAAGTCTTCATATCAACCTCACGGTGTCGGTGTTGGGTTCCACGCTTCCGCGATTCGCGCAGAGTGCGTAGCGTTCTCATTACTCTTTACTCTCGGAAGCAGCAGGCTCTTCCGCCGGTTCTTGCGTGTCCTCTGCGGCTGCTTGCGCGGTCTCTGCCGGCTCGACCACGGCAGCAAATTCTGCCGTCTCATCCCCAGCCGAATCTTCCGCAGCCGGACCTTCCACCACTGCCTGCTCGGCGATCGATCCCTCTGTCGAAGCCTCCTGGGCCTCAGCGGTCTCCGCCGGGATGTCTCCCTCGGGCGCCGCTACTTCCCCGCCTTCGAGGCTGGAGAAATAATTATTGACCGCCAGGCTGATTTTTTCCACCGTCTTCGGACCGATACCTTCGATGGCCTCAAGCTGTTCGGGCGTCATGTCCGCCAGAGCTTCTACCGTAGTTATGCCGGCGGCGCTCAACTTCTCGACCAACCCTTCGCCCAAGCCAGAAACACTTTCCAGCGGAGTCGTAGCCGGAGCGACCAGTTGTGACATCTGCTGTTCCACTTCCTGGCGCTTTTCTTCCTCGCTCTTAATGTCAATCTTCCAGCCCAGAAGCTTTGCCGCCAGGCGAACGTTTTGCCCCTTCTTGCCGATGGCGAGCGAAAGCTGGCTGTCGTCCACCACGACTTCAAGATGCTTCTCGGTTCCCTCGAGCATGCTGACCCGGCTCACTTTCGCGGGCTGCAACGCCTTCTCGGCGAAAGTCACTGCATCCTCGTGGTACTCGATGATGTCGATCTTCTCGCCTCGCAACTCGCGAATGATCGACTGCACCCGCATGCCCTTCATGCCCACGCAGGCGCCAACCGCGTCCACATCCTTGTCCTTGGACATGACTGCAATCTTGGTGCGCTCGCCGGCTTCGCGGGCAATCGCCCGGATGACCACGGTTCCATCGTAGATTTCCGGCACTTCCGTCTGGAACAGATGCTGCACCAGTTCCGGTGCCGCTCGCGAGACCACCACGGCGGGGCCTTTCGAGGCTCTCTCCACCCGCGCAATCACCACCCGCACACGTTCCCCGATGGCAAAAGATTCCAGCCGCGACTGTTCCTTCCGCGGCATGCGCGACTCGGCTTTCCCCAGATCGAAAATCACATCCGGCCCTTCGATGCGCTTTACCGTGGCATTGACAATCTCACCCACGCGTCCGATGTACTCGTTATAAACCGTGTCGCGCTCCGCTTCGCGCACCTTCTGGAAAATCACCTGCTTGGCCAGTTGCGCCGCGATCCGCCCCAGAATCCCCTCCGTCACTTTGGGAATCTGCAGTTCGCCACCGACTTCTATGTTGGGATTAACCTTCCGGGCATCGTCGAGCGTCACCTGTAGCAGCGGATCTTCCACTTGCTCGGGTGCTTCCACCACCGTCTTCACCGCATATGCGCGAATCTTGCCTGTATCCTTGTCCAGTTCGGCGCGCAGATTCTCCTGCGTCTTATAATATTTGCGCGTGGCGACGACGATGGCATCTTCCACCGCACTCACCACAATCTGCGGATTAATGCCTTTTTCCCGGCTGAGGGCGTCGATCGTGTTGTAAAGGTCGCTTGCCATAAATCCGAACTCCAAAATACTCTGCAACGAACTGAGAACCGAGAACTAGCAACTGACAACTGGCTCTTCGCCTTCGGTCCGTCCCCACTCTGACCGGTTACTGACTTCTAAGCTTGGCCTGCTACTAAATCTCGGGCACCAGGTTTGCCTTCTCCACGTTGGCCAACTCGATTTCCAACGTCTGCGCCGCCGCTTCTCCCGGACGCGCCTTTTTCCGTGATGCACTCAGTTCCAGGGTCAAGCGGCCTGCGTGAAAACTCTGCAACCGTCCTTCGAAATATTGGCTTCCATTCACCGGATTCCGCGTCTTCAGTTTCACCTTGCTCCCCGTGAAGCGCTCGTAATCGGCTGGACGCAACAGCTTCCGATCCAGCCCCGGCGAGGAAACTTCCAGCACATACGAGTTGCCGGGAATCACATCCTCTACGTCGAGGATAGTGCCGACCTCCCGGCTCAAATTCACGCAATCCTCATGAGTCACGCCGCCAAGCTTGTCGCTTCCGCCAGCCGGAGGCCCGGGAATTCTGTCGATCACAATGCGCAGCATGCGCGCCTTGCCCGCTCCGCGCAATTCCACTTCAACCACCTCGAGCCCGCTGCTGGTGGCCACCCGCTGCACAATCTCGCGTACCTGATCGATCTCAAATCCCATGAAACCAATAACTTATAGCGTTGCTGCTCAGTCTTGAAAGCACCCCAAACTAAAAAGTGGGCTTGCGCCCACTGGTGTGCTCCGCCACGATCTGGTACCTACACAACAGTTTCCAAGCACCAATATACGCCGCTCGGAGGCAAAAGACAAACTCCGTCGGGTTGGTTAGCGCGGTCGTCCGGGCACCTGCACGCGGCGGGAATGCTCGTGCCACTCTCCCGCCATTGCACTAACCCTCTCAAAACCGTGACCGACGCCTTCGGCAGCACATACTCCACGCCCTTACCGCCAGACTGATTAGAACTCACCGCCGGACCGTCGGGATTGGCATACCCGTTCTCCCCTCCGTATGCCACACATAGTTGTCGGTGCCAAAACTTATTTGCTTCACTGTCCGTTGGAAATAGTGATCGCTGTGCTTCGAAGAGTCATGAAACTCAACCGTCACCGAGTACGGATTAGCCTCGTCTTTATTCACCAGCAGCAGCGACCATTGTTTATCTGACTCGAACCTCTCGCTCGTGGGATGGAGGTCGGCAGGCCAGCAACCCGGTGAGGCGCGGGTTGTGCGTCCGGAGTGGAGCAGTTATCGGCAGTATGCGACGGGCGCGAGGGAGAGTGGAGATTGAATGCGGACGGGCTGCGCGAAAGCGCGAAAGCGCGGCCTGCCGATGACGACGATGTTCAATAAGGTCGCGGAACTATGATTTTTTCGGCTTAACGCTGCGGGACCGGACGAGCATTGCGCCCAGGCACGTGACCCCAGCTGCAAGCACGTAGACCAGAGACGAGCCACCCTCCGGAACCGTGAGATTCTTCTTTGATAGCTGGCGGTTGTTCTGAAGCTGCGCCGCATCTTCCGTTGGGCAGGCGGTGGTCGCCGGTAAGAACAACAAGGGCAGCGCGAGCCACCATTTCCGGTTCATGCTTTTCACTGTGATACTCCATTCGAACAACGTACTGCTTGAACTGCTCAGGAACGAAATGTCGCCGAAGCCGGCCCCGTCCCAGTCTGAAAGCAGGCACGTTGGGGTGTCGTCTGAAGACTGGCGACTACCAGCCAACGTGCCACCCGCTATAGGGCTTACCGTTTACACCCTTAGGATAGGTTGTCGAGATAACGCTCGTCTGATCACAATTGCACACTTCTAGAATGACCGGTTTTGGGGGCTGGCCCACCTTTACGTTCCTGAGGCTGTTACGAAACTCGACCTTTTTGTTATAGGTTGTGGTCAAGCCTAAAACGAACTACAACATCTTGCGATTCAAACTGCACGATTTTGAGTTTCGT
>Ga0182014_10001140_pt1 | contig 36069 bp, 29 predicted proteins | sample 612S2DmetaG_FD_120489 | JGI IMG/M metagenome (GOLD analysis project Ga0182014, IMG submission 120489) | Permafrost microbial communities from Stordalen Mire, Sweden - 612S2D metaG | ecosystem: Environmental > Terrestrial > Soil > Wetlands > Permafrost | place: Sweden: Stordalen | collected... | reverse complement strand
CTAGTTATATTTTTTGATTTTATCTCTTCATTCCATTGAGTAAATTTTTGTGAGTATTGGATTGGTAATTTTTTTCGGGATAGATTGCTGCTAGGTAATAGCAGATGAGAACGTAAGTTATACTAATTTCTTAACGTATTTATTACCTTTAATGTATAGGATTATTTTTATATTTATATTCATTCTATATTTTTTTTCTTTTACCAAAAAAATATGTTGATCTAATTCTTATCTATTTTATTTACTAGCACCCTAACTTACAAACTTAAAATCATAGAGACACACATACACAACTTTAATACTTTTGATCATTTGTTTCAAAATTTCCCTATCATCTATTTAGGTTTCTCCATTATCTAATTTAAATAATCTCTATCTGCCTAACTTGATTGCTCAAAGAATTAATGATATAATTTGCTGAATCAATCAGTAGCTGACCGTTCGTTGGCGAAATTATCTCACTATCGATATGATCTATCGACATATCTTAAAAATAATGAAATTATTTTAACTCCTTGCTTTTTGATTAATCGTAGAAGTTCTATCCCCATTGGAAGGGAAGCCATGTACTATACTCCGATTCATGGTAGAATTCGTGTTTTTCTGGGCATCGGATTACATTAATATAAACAGTCTTTGATGCTGTGGTGTAGTTTGCAGTATCACTTGGTACGAAAGTAACATGCAATGGTTGATGCTGATTTTCACTTGATACCGTGCCTACGTTTTGGTCATAGTAGTAAGTTCCAGGTACTCCAGAGCCTTCTGTTATAGTTGAACTTGTAGCAATTGCATCTAACTGATCAAAGTTAGATGGAATGCTCTTACATATTTCGGCAGGTTACTCCATGTAATTGTAGGAGTAGCCGGATTTACAATGATTGAAGCAGTTATTGTTCCACCTTAAACATAGTTAAGATCATTTGTGTGAAAGTAGCAGTTAAGATATACGTACCTGCACCCCATACAGTTCTTGTCGTTACTGGAGTTTCCGATTCTGTAGTATATGCAAAGGTTCCAGGCACCATATTTCCATTAAATGTAGCAGTTGCGTCTAGTTGGATGCTGCTCAATGCTGTTCCATAGGTTATGTTAGCAGGTCTACTCCAGGTAATTGTAGGTATTGTCTTCAGGACTGGAATTACAAAAGGACCCATTTCTACAGGCACACTGAATTCAACAGTTTTTGTAGTTGTGTTAATTACAGAGACATTATTGTCGCCTAGATTAGCAATGTATACCTTTTCCCATCCGGGGTGACTGCAATTCCATAAGGACCGTATAATCCATTTACTGTGGCTGCAACATTGTTTGTTGATGTGTTAATTACAGAGATATTGTAGCTGTAGCCGTTACTCCATATGCTTTTCTTCCATCTGGGCTGACTGCAGTTCTCCAAGGTCACGTTCCTACAGTTATCTATGGGATTGTAGCGTTAATAGCGTTTGTTGCTGTGTAAATTATAGAGACATTGTGTTGTAAGCGTTTGTTACATATACCTTTTTTCCATCAGGGGTGACAGCAACTCCTTCAGGATTGATTCCTACATCCACAGTAGCTGTAACTTTATTGGTTGTTGTGTTAATTACAGAAACCGTGTTGTTGCCTAAGTTCACCACATATCCCTTTGTTCCATCAGGGGAGAATGCAATTTCAAAAGGATAGTTTAATCCAGTCACATTAGTTGTAATATTGTTTGTGGCAGTATCAATTACAGAGACATTGTGGCCGTAGTAGTTTGTGATATCTGCAAATGGCGCAGAGCCTGCGGTATTCAACAGCATTAAAAACATAGCTGCTGAAACTAAGGTTATCTAATACAACTTTTGTTTATTAACCATTGATTTCATCAGGCGTTAAAAAAACTAGTATCACTAACTAAACTAGTAAAAAATGATTATTATGTCAATCAGTAGGTAATTAAGTAACGTTGTATATATATAGTCGTATATTCCTATAAAAACTTGTTTACATAATACAGACGTAAAAGTTAAATTTAAAAGAGTATCGTAAAAAAGCAGTTAATTATTGCAGCTATTTTGATAAAATATATATGTCCTTTCCTAAATTTGACTAAAAATAACCTATAATTTAAGCTGAAACTGAGAAAATGCAAATTTATATCATAAAAATTGTGTATGAATCCTGATAAAAATCTAATAAAATAGTGACTATATATTTCTAAATAAAACAGAGAAACAAGAAATAGAGCAGTGTTACAAATTTGCTGTAACTTCAAAGTTAATTTTTTTGTATAATGTATGTTTTAAATATATACAAATTTCAATTTATTAAAGAAAATAGTAAAAGGGATACTTGAATGGAAGAAAATTCACAAATTGTAATTACAATTAGCCGCCAGCTAGGAAGTGGGGGAGCGTATATAGGGCAGCAACTGGCAAAAAAATTGAATATTTCTTATTTGGATCACGAAATCATTAGACTGGCTGCTAAAAAGCTCTCAGTATTAGAAGATGAGTTGGAAGCACATGATGAAAGAATACTCTCTTTTTGGGAATCCTTTTTTCAATCAAAAGGATATATTGGTCCAGATATTTATATACCGCCACATATTCTTGTTCCAACAGACAGGGAGCTTTTTGAAGCCGAAGCCGAAATAATAAAACGAATTGCTAATGATCGTTCAGCGGTAATTATAGGAAGATGTGGCTCTTATATCTTGCGTGCCTGCCCGAATCATACCAGCATATTTTTACATGCGGATATTGAGTTCCGTAAGAGACGTATTGAAAAGTTATATAATGTTTTGCAGGAAGTTTCCAATAAAAGGATTGCGGAAAGCGATAGTGAAAGATCTCGTTATCACTATAAGCTTACTGGAAAGGAATGGACTGATGCAAGGCAGTATGGTCTTTCAATAGATACAAGTAAAACGGGAGTAGATAATGGTGTGCAGCTTATTTTGCAATACCTTGAATTAGTTTGATAGATATATCAATTCTGTTTTTAGTGTCTCAAAAAAAGAGACTTTTTATTATTTTTTGGTCTTCTTCTTTTTGATAGTGTACTAGAAGTCTGTAAAATCACTAGCTTCAAAAAACTTATTTTATAGAAAACTCGATAAACTGCTAAAATACAAAGAATAGCTACGTTTGATTATTCACTTTTTGAAATACGAGATTTCAGAGAATAAAAATGAGACAATTGAGATAATCATAAAGGACAGCGATGAAATTAGAAAACAAATTTTAGCGAATTTTGATCGGTGTTGATAAGTTAATAGATGTTACCAAAATCGCAACCAAGGTTTCTTTGCTCCTCGAGCTTTAATTACCTTCTGATTAATGAGAGTCTGGACCTGCATCATATAATTGTCAAACATTTTTTGAGATCCTCTTTATCCTGACTGGTTTTTTTTCAAGTTCTCTTTTTAATGTTTCGTTATGAGCTTGTAGTTTTTCTGATTTTGTACGGGGATGTGCAAGTTCTTCAAACATTGATTGCTTAGTATCAGATTACGGAGTAGTTTTTAAGTCTTTTTTATTCTCTGAGACTAGTTCAAGACCTTGAATTATGGCTTCTGTCTTACGTACTTAATTCACAAAACAAAGTATAAGAAACATTGCTATTTAAGTTTGCATTTTAAACAATTAAAGGTTTAATACTATTGATTTCACAGTTTAACTGCGTAAATCCTAACACAGATTAGTATATATCATGCTAAACCATTAAATAGTTGGTGTAATGACAAATTTAAAAACATTATCTAAGGAAATATTTCATCAAATATTATCATTTTGTCATTTATGTAATTACTTGATGAAATATAATCTGACAACCCTAATTACTGGTTTTTGCAATTAAAAAAAAGTTTGTTATATACCAAAATTTTAATTACATTTGTTGCATAATGTAGAATCGCATGTCTGCAAATAGTAAAGTTTTATTTATTAGAAAAATATTTCTTCTTCAAAAACTAAAACTGGATGATTCAGTTATCAAATACTGTTAACCAATGCACTTGCCAGTTGGAAGTAAATTGAAAAATCAACTGCCTTAAAAAATAATGCAAAATTAAAACAAGTTAGGAGTGTATACAAATATGGAGAAACAAAAATATGATAGAATAAAAGCCAGAAAATTTGTCAGTCAAATTGTTGACTTTCCAGTAATTTCAACAAAGGATAAAATAATAAGTACTGCTGAAGACTCAAAAACTAAATAGGGCAATAATGAGATTCCTTAAGGTAATAAATAGTGCCCGATTTCTTTTTTAGTCTTCCGCATTTGGATTCAAAGCTTAAATTAATTCTACTGATCTTCAAAAAGTACCAATTTACCCATTTTCGTCAAAATTAAGTCTCAAATAAATACCAATTTTTGATATAAACTGACGAATAAATCCCAAAATTAATTCTATTTAATCAGTAATAATACCAATGAATACCGAATAAAATAGATTAATTAGCATAAAAAGGCTGTAATTATCGAAAAATCATCAGATAAATTGCTATTGCCAACAAATCCACAGAAACAGTCATTGTCTTGCAATAACCTCTATCACAAGTTAAGCATGGTTACCAAAACTCCTTAGCCCGCATGATCAATTTTATGATGGCTAGCATATTTTTCTAATTGCAATCGAATGAGGACTTACCTTGAGCCTATTAGTGTCCTAGTATTTGGTTATATTTATGAGCATAGGGTTTAGGATACCGACATCTTAATTCACGTGCCTGAGAACATAGCTAGATATATTTATATTCCGCCCCTGAAAATAAAAGTGAAATCAATCTATGTTTTTGTTATCAGAAACCGTAACCATACCGTCACCAGCTACATACGATAAAACAAATATTCATAACTCAGAAAGATATTGAATGATATATTCTACTTGCTGTCTTGGAAAGTCACAGAATAAATATATATTTATTATTTTACTGAAGAAATATTAATTAATTTTCAATTCAAAATTAACGAAAGCTGTAAACAATATAGGTATTTATGGCAGTTTGGTATAAACCAAACGACTACTAGGGTGGTTACAATACTGTATAGGGTGATGGCTACAAATAGGCTATTTAACTAAGAATGCATAGGTTTTATCATTCAAAAACTGTGTATGAATCCTGATAAAAATCTAATAAAATAATGACTGTATATTTTTAAATAAAACAGAGAAGCAAGAAAAAGAGCAGTGTTACAAATTTGCTGTAACTTCAAAGTTAAGTTTTTTGTATAATGTATGTTTTAAATATATAAACTTTTCAAATTATTAAAAAAAATAGCAAAAGGGATACTTGAATGAAAGAAAATCAAGCTAGTTTTACTGCGATTGGTGCGGCCTATTTGCGTGCTTATCACGCCATACATTCTACCGATAAAATTTTTGACGATTTTCTGGCCTATGATTTGATACCTGAAGAAAACAGAGCACTAATTGAACAACATTTGATTGAACATTATTTGAGTGAAGAATCAAATAATTCTAAGCATGCCACATTACTCTCCGATCAGATTACTACATCGATGCACTTTACGAAAGCAATTAATATTGTTATCAGTCGTGCTCGATACACGGAAGATACCTTAGAGGAAGCTGTCAGACAAGGAGTGAAGCAGTATGTAATTCTTGGGGCAGGAATGGATATATTTGCGTTTCGGCGCCCGGAAATGTTGGAAAAGTTGGAAGTATTTGAGGTTGGATCACCCAGCCACACAAAAATTTAAGCTTCAGCGCCTTGCTGGGTTGGAATGGGAACATCCAGCAAAATTACACTTCATTCCTATAGATTTCACAAAGAAAAGCCTGATGACAGCACTAACTCGCTCATCATCTTATGATCCAAATGTTAAAAGCTTCTTTAGCTGGCTTGGTGTCACACCTTACTTGACCCAAAATGAGGTGTGTGCAACACTACGATCCATCGCTGAGGTTACCCCTGCTAACAGCACTATCGTTTTTGATTATTTAGATACCGATGCATTTATCCCTGAGAAATCGTCTCCACAAATGCAAGAGCAATTTAAGTATTTAAGTAAAATAGATGAACCATTAAAAAGCAGCGGCTTCAATCCGTCAAACTTGGCCGAAGAACTCGCAAGTTTGGGATTTAGTCTCCAAGAGACTTTGAGCCCAACAGACATTGAAGAACATTATTTCAAAGGACGCATGGATGGATATCACACAGATGAGCATGAGCACTTTGCATGTGCAGTTATCGAATAATCGTAATTATTCAGTCTAGGGAAAACAACAATAAAATATTGGTTGTATAGTTAGTGAGATAATCAACAGGTGCTTTAAAGCTTATTTCGTTCTGTTATTTTCTATTTACGATGGTTGTTTAAGCTAATTAGTTCCAAGTGTTCGATGAGCTCCATATGCTCTATTAGTTCCATAGTTCCAGGAATCATAGATCAGTTACCTTTTCTTATTTCAAATGGAACTTAGGAAACTAAGAGCTTTTGATACAAAGAACTCTGCATCAATGAAACAATAAACGCAGAACTATGTTAACATAACAATCGACTCAGCATCCTGCTTTTTTGCTGTGGAAAAAAGACTCAAGAGTCAATTGAATTTTACAGAACTTTCAGTACATTATCATAACAAAATGAAAATTAAAATAATATTCAAATTACAAATCTGATTTATTGTATTAGATAAATTACTTTATTGTTCAAAACTTTTGAATTATGTGGATCAATTCCAATTACTTTGTCATAGGCTTTTATTGCTTCATCGTACTTACCTAATTTGCTTAGATCAAGTCCTTTATTATTCCAAACTTTTGAATCCTGCGGATTAATTCCAGTTGCTTTGTAATATGGTTTTATTGTTTCATCAGATTTATTCAAGTTAGAAAGAAAGTTTCTATTATTGTTCCAAGCATCTGAATCCTGTGGGTTAATTTCAATTGCTTTATCATATGCTTTTATTGCTTCATCAGACTTGTGTAAATAATCTAGAGAAAGTCCTTTTTTGTTGACTAATTTTTTAAACTCTTTTAATGTAATACGGTTTTCTTTATATAGTTCAGGTTCATTGCCTCTATGTGATTGTTTTGATATGATTACTTTTCTTTTATGCGTGTTAAAGGATTAAGGCAGGAATTAAGAACAAGAGAGGATTGGAACCATGAGCACAGGTAATATACAGGATACGTCGGTGGATTTCGAGAAAAAGCTTCGTGGATACCTTTTTGGCACTGCCTGTGCGGATGCACTTGGGCGACCAGTGGAACACCTGACTCTTGAACAAATACAAAAGAAGTATGGAGTAAAGGGAATTCTTGAAGTGGAACCTTCTGCTTCCTGGACTGATGATAACCAATTGATGCTTGTAATTGCAAGAAGCCTGCTTCGGGGAGCAGAATGTGAAATTTCCGAGCTTATGGAATATATTGCACAGGAACTTGTGCTCTGGCTGGACGAGCATGACCTAGGAGCAGGATCGACTTCAAGAGGCGCAGCCCTGAGGTTAAAGGATGGGATTCACTGGAGCAAATCAGGAATCAAATCCAAAACATGTGGGAGTCTGATGAGAGTTGGAATTATAGGTTTTATCTACAGAAATGATCCTGAAAAACTGATTAAAGCTGCTCTGTTTTCCGGAAGAATTACTCACTCACATACAGTTTTAGACGCTGCATCCATTGCAGGAGCATATGCAGTAAAACTGGCTCTTGATGGAATAAATCACGAGGAAATGTTTGAATCTCTTCATGGCGTAACTGAAGGAATTTCTCAGGAATTTACTGATGCTCTGAAAAATTCATATCAAATAGCTTATTCTGGGTTGGGAGATGAAGAAGCTTTGAAAAAAATTGGGCAGGGATGGTATGCAAATGAAACCTTTGCCCTTGCATACTTCTGCATTTTGCGTTATCCAAAAGACTATAAAAAAGCAGTGCAAACAGGCGTGAATATCACAGGTGATTCTGATTCAGTAGGAAGCGTTGCAGGAGGAATTATTGGAGCAAAGCTGGGTATTGAAGAAGTTCCTGCTTCCTGGACTGAGGCTCTTAAGGAAAAAGAAAAACTTGAGGAAATGGTCAGACCTTTGCTTGAAAAATACTTTCAGATTTCAGATAATAAAATGAGGTCTTGAAATGGATTTTCCAGAAAAAGGGGTTTACTGTCTTATATTTGAAAACCAGGATTGTAAATTTGAAGTAGGGAAAAAAGGTGAGTTCTCGTTCACTTCAGGCTTTCATATATACGTTGGTTCAGCCTTTGGGTCGGGAGATCTGAAAAGAGTAAAAAGGCACATTAACTTTTTTGGGAACAAAGACCGAAATCCCAGCTGGCATGTAGATTATCTCCACCTAAATCCTTCTTTCAAGCTGGTTTCGACAGTTTATGCCATTACCTCTACAAGACTTGAATGCGCACTTGCCAGCAGGATAGAAGGAGAATACGTTTCCGGTTTTGGATGTACGGATTGTACCTGCAATTCTCACCTTTTTTACAGAAGAAAAAGCTCTATTGGTAAGATCACTGAAATTTTTGAAAATCTTGGGCTTTCGCCTATTATGATTGAATTATGAAACTTCTGTTTCTTTTCTTTGACATCAACAGGAAAGCTTAAGGTAAAACAGGATTTATTCTACGTTATCAGAAATAAGGCTTTTTGATTAGAGGACATCGAATGGAGCATTTTTCTTTTATTGCCTTCATGCCTGACAGACCAGGAGCATTGCACAGGGCAGCCGAGATAATAAGCCGGTACGAAGGAAATCTTAATATAATTCAATATGACCGCAGGATCGACAGACATACTGTTTTTTTTGAAGTGACTGCCGTTCCACAGGTTTATGGCAAAATCCGTGAGGAACTGGAAAAAATAGGTTATCTCCAGACTTCCCTCCAGCCTGTAGCTTTTCTAAAATTCTATGTATATCTCCCGAACTGTTCTGGCGCCTTATTCGATTTCCTTAATTATATTACTTCATCGGGGGCAAATATCACTTTTCTTGATTTTGATGATCGGGGACAGCATCCTGAAAGACTTGTTGTAGGTCTTAATATCGAAAATACCAGCCTAATCGATTCCCTTCTAAACCAGCTCAAATCACGGTACAGGCTAGAGATTATCGAGTACGACACAACCGGTGAGAAACTTGATGAACGGTATTTTATCTCAAGCTGGCTCAAAAACTTAAATCTTTTATTGAAAGTGCTGAAGATGCATTTCTGATGAGGTTTTTGCACGATATTAACCATATTGCACAGGAACTTTCAAACCTTCGGAAAGATCCTGTTGAGGTCTTTGAAAACATCCTGAAAATAGGGGACTGCCTGGACCGGACTTCGGGGGAAAACTTTTATGCTGATGTGCAGCGAATACTAATTAAAAATGACGTCGAACTATTTTGTTTTCAGCTTCCATGCGGGGGAAATATCTACCTTTTCGATACCCCTTCCGAAAGGATCTATGATTGATACAGGTTATGGCGTCTATTACCAGGACGTTGTGACTATGCTCCAGCACTATAGGCTTGGGGATTTAAGCCGGCTCAAAAGGATTTACATTACCCATGCTGATGCAGATCACTGTGGAGCCGCAGGCTTTTTTTCTGCTCCTTCTTATCTTAATCATGAAACTCTTTTGATTACACAGGAAACAAGCAGAGCATACGGATCCTGCAATCAGGGATGTATTCTTGAAGAAGTCTATACGAAAATAATCAATATTTTTTCCAAGTTTACTCCGCCTTCGAATGTAGTGCTTTTTCCTGAAATCTCAGCATCTGATGAAAACATTGAAAAACGAGGGGCCTTCTCTATAATTGCTCGGTTTCACATAGGAGATTTGAACTTTGAAGCTCTTGCAGGATTGGGAGGGCATATGCATGGGGAAGTTTTCTATCTTTGCCCTGAAGAGGGGTTGATTTTCCCTGAGGATGCTGTCATCAATTTTAAAAGTTTGAGCTCTGATAGGACGGAATATAATTTGCTCGTTGATTACCTTATGACCTCTGTAAATGTTGACAGTAAGCTTGCTCGGGAAGAGCGAAATGCCCTTCATTCCCTGATCTCCGAAATCGATGAAAGGCTCACAGGAAAGGGTGAAAAATGCTTGATCTGCTGTGGGCATGGCTCGGTATCTGTACTTGAAGATGGAAAACTCATCGAATACACAGAGCCAGAGAGATACACTGCAAAGCAAAGAAATATTTCTATCTCTCAAGAAGATTTTTGCGAAGAGAACTGAGGTGAACTACTACTCCCTGCCTTCTGATGAAGGCTAGGAAGGAGCTTCATGGTTCATCCCTTAAACTTTTGTTCACAAGTCCCCAATCATTTCCCCACGTTCCATAGGTGTCATATAACTATTAGATTTTGATCTTGAAGAGAGAATTTATTGATATTGGTTACTGCGTTTATATCTCTATCATGCTTTGTCTTGCAATCGGTACATATCCATTCTCTATCTTTCAAGGTTAGATTCGAATTATGGAATCCACAAACATTATAAAGTTTAGAAGATTGTTTAAACTGTCCTATTCGAAGAATAGTTTTTCTTAACCATTTGGCCTTATATTCCAACTTTGTTACAAAACTATTCCAAGCAGAATCTCCTATAACCTGTGCTAAACACTGATTCTTTTGCATCCCTTTAACATTCAAAGTTTCCAGCGCAATAGCTTGGTTCTCGCTAATTATTTTAAATGAAGTTTTATGCTGGAAATCGTTTCTTTGCTTGCTTATTTTTTCATGGAATTTAGACAGATGTAGTCTTGCTTTATCCAGATTTTTCGAACCCTTAACTTTTCTACTTACTCTTCTTTGTAGAACTTTCAGCCTAATAAGTGAGTTTTGCAGGTATTTTGAGTTCTCAACTTTTTCTCCGGTAGAAAGGAATACAAAGTCTTTGATACGACATCAATGCCTATTGAATAAGGATTAAAACAGTATGAAGAAGCTGCAAAAAAGTACCGTACTTCTACAAAGCCATCTGATAGTAAGGAAGATTATACTTAACGAGAAAAGGAGGTTCAAAAGGTCCTGCAAGAGTTAGATGCTGCAGTAAAAGTTATACAGAGATCTAATCCAGAGTTCTACAGGAAATTGATGTCTCAGATATCTTGTCAATAGCAGACAAAGAAACAGTGCTGATGACATTTTCCATCACTGATAAATGTAGTATAGTAGTTAGTGGATCAAACGGCATACAATCAGTGGACATACCTGGCTTCAAAACAGAGGAATTAAACCGTCTACTTTTCGAGCCCGATGAGCGAGGATTTATAACAGGTGGCTGGGTAGGTGATTATCAGAGCTACCTTAATGCTTCCAGCATTTATCGTCAGGTCTATAATACTTATAATATTATTGAGCAGAATAAGGTTACATTCGAAATAGAGAATCAGCTTCTTGAAGAATATAAAAATCGTGAATATTACTTCCAAGCTTGGCAAAAGACTTTAAACAATGTCTTATTCAACATTGATATCAAGCTTCTCTATCCACTCCTGGAAAAGCTTCCAGGTCAAATTAAAAGATTAATTATTTTACCATCTGGCGGTCTATTTTTATTACCTTTGCATGTGGTCCCTCTGTCTGACGGCCAGCCTCTCTGCCAAAGATACTGTGTAAGCTATGCTCCTTCCATTCAGCTGCTTAGGGAAATGCAGAATAAAGCTGAGATCATTGAAGGAAAAGGTTTCTATGCAGTCATAAATCATGGGGAAGATCCTGCTCTAGTCTTTTCAGGATGCGAAGGCCAAACTATATCCAAATTATTCAGTTTTTCCCAAATGGATATTGGTGAATTTGGTACCAAAGCTACAGTCTTAGACAAGATACCTAAATGGACATATCTCCACTTCTCTTGCCACGGTAGGTATAACTGGATCGATCCACCACATTCTGGATTGTACTTGTTTGGAGGACGACTCCTGAGCCTGGCAGATCTCCAGAATAACGTAGTGGATATGTCTTTAGCATGGTTAGTTACTCTTTCTGCCTGTGAGATAGGTATTACAGATGTTATGATAGGCAGTGCCGATGAGTTCGTTGGATTACCTGCAGGTTTTATGCTTGCGGGTGTTCCATGGGTAATAAGCAGTCTCTGGTCAGTTTTGGATATCTCTACAACCATACTTATGCAGCGTTTCTACTCAAATCATGTTGTCTCAGCGGAATAGATATTCCCTTGGCATTGCAGGAAGCTAAACTCTGGGTAAGATATCTTACTTATAGCCAAGTGGCGGGTTATATAGAAAAATGCTACTGTTCGAGAGAATGGAAAGGCGAGAGCAAGGAGTTCATAGAACAGTATAGGGAACGCTATCTCGAAATGGCCAAAAAATCTCACGAAGAGAAGCCTTTCCATCATCCATTTTATTGGGCAGCTTTCACAGTTAATGGGGCATGAAATTAGTGTTTGATTTGATCATGTGAATATTTTGGAATTCGATTTTTTTGTTTTCTTGACGTATTTGCACCACATAGTAATATAACAGATTAAAGCATCTAATAATTGATATATCAGACCTACTTGATTATTCCATATTTTTATTACCAGAATATCTACCAAAGCCTCTTCTCTCCTGGTGCTCCGATTACTTTCTGATTTATTGAGGTCATCATTAGCCTTCCAAGCAGAAAAGGTAATTAGCCTGAAAAAAGCGAGTTTGTTTAAAATCAAATTAGTCGGCGTTTATTTATTACTCTTAAGCTTGTAAGTTAGGATAATAGTGCAACAAATTGTAATATAAAGGTGACATTGAAAATAAACTTATGCTTTTACTTTAAAAACCTATGCATAAATGTAATAATAATAAATTATTTTTTGTTAACGTTAAACCGACAAGAATTAACGAAACTTATTATAGATATTAATATATTTAGGTGGTGTTATGAGCAAGGATCGAATTATGATGTTCGATGTGCTGCGGATTGTAGCAATAATGATGGTCGTCTTAAGCCATGTAGGCTGGTTTTATGGTGTAGCGCAGCAGTCCTTTGGAATACCCGAAATGTACGCTATAGGTTTATATGAAAGCATTGGAGGGTGGGGGGTATTTATATTTATTCTGATAAGTGGAGCTGCTTTAGAATATACATATGGAACTAAAATCCATAGCCCAGTAAATAATTTTGATGTGAACGGCTTTATGAAAAAAAGGCTTATCAGGATTTATCCGGTGTATCTATTTACTGTTTTACTTGCAGTGGTATTCGGTGATGGAATACTTTCAAATTTAAAATTGTCGGAACTCGTAATGACAATCACCGGATTTTATCCAGCCTTCACACTAGCTGGTGTTCCCACAACTACATGGAGTGGCACTATTGATGGAATAGGGTGGTTCATAGGGACCATAGTATGTCTTTACTTTATGTATCCCTGTTTATCAAAATTTTTGAAAGAGAATGGTATATCAGGTCTCTTCACAATATTTTTAGTTGCCATGTTCGTTAGAATAGCCATACCTCCAGGATTCGGAGGGAGGAGTTGGTATTGGTTCCCATTGTCCAGAATGTTAGAATTTTCGTTAGGGATTTATATTGTTCAGAATGGATATTATATTAAAACCATAAACGATTCAATCCTGATAAAATTTTGTAGCGACTTATGTTTTCCAATATTTCTTGTGCATTATTTTCTGCAGGAAATCATGTGGAAAATTCCAGACACGTATAATCTGAATATAATTACATATGTATTCGTTACTATGATCGTTGCATATATCGTTTATTTCATGGATCCACATCTCAAATCGATAATTGAAAAATACATTTAACAGGTTACTTTAAAGCAACAAGGTGGATCAAAGATGGGAATTAGTTTTGTAAAAGGTTTTAACTATTCATTTTAAGCATAATTTGGATTAAATTAAATCACTTTTGTATCAAAACCCATCTTTTTGCTTCAGCTAACACTTTATGAATTGATATTAACAGTAGCTTGAAATCATTATTTAATTAGGACTATTAAGAATATTTCAATAGTCCCATGTGAACTTTGTTATGTGATAATTGTTATGAAGGATATCCCACTTTAAAAATACACACCTTAACAACCGAAAAACGATTTCAAATAATAAAATTAATGTAAATTTATATATTATTAAAAATAAAATGTCATATAAGATAAGAGCCAAAAATTTATAGCGGTATCTTTTAGTATTCTTCGAAGCGCTGAAGAACGTCTAAAGGTGACTTAGATTCTTATTAAGGGATATGATAGACAGAATTACAAAAAAATGATATTAGACTAAAGATCGGAGAACTATATCAGTGAATAGACTTAATCTCAGCCCCTACATTTCTTATTGCCTTTTATCAATGTAGCTTCTTTTAACCAATTATATTCTTTTTAGCTTCTTTGCTGTCTTTTAACTTCCAAAAAATTCAGGAAATTTAGCCTTTGTTCCCATCTCATATACTTAGTAAATTTTCAATATGTTAGTGGCCGCAATGATTATGATTTGCGCGCAACATCTTCTTTTGCATTCAAAGAAACGAAACCGTTCTTGGATTGATATTTCTAGATACTAGCTATCTTCTCTATATTTTATCACCTTCTTTTTGTGTTATACCTAATTAGATATAATTATTACAAAAATATGTCTAAAGTGGCTTATGATGCTGATTCAATAGGTAATCATATATTAATAAAGACGCCTAAATATACATACTTATCTGTTCTATAAATCGCATACCCACTCAAAACAATGATTTGACAGTTATTTGATTCAATAATATTTTTATATTGATGTAGTTGTAATTTGAATTATTTCACCAATAAAAATAATTAAAATTATCACCAATCATCAGCTTTAGAAAACAATCTCCTTATCCGAGCTACACAATAACTGTATTACTTTTCAACACCCTTTAACTAGCTGTAATCTTAAAGTAAGTGAACCAAAAATGGACTCGGGATATTTTATTAGTTCAAATAACTATAAAATGTCTTGATTGCAGCATTTCTGGGCAAGCTATATCAAATTTAAAAGACAACAGACTACTAACCAAAGTTTATAATGTTATAAGGCGAATATTGTTTTGTCGAACAGACAAACAAATCCTCATACAGTAAATTAGATACTGTTGGTGTGTGCATCATCAACAGTATTTCTCAAACCAATTCATTATGATTTTTGATTTTCATAATAGTTCATTTGCTTAAAGATTGGACCCGTACCCATAGTATTGCAAATAAACATTAGTTGGATTTTCTTTTACTAAAAATACCTTTAACAATCCTAGGTTTAATTTCCGTTGGTTACATCTTTTGGTACTAATTGGTTTTTTACTATTAATGACAGCTGTAGCAGTAAGTACTGGGAATGGCGAAATCTGCATCAAAGACCGATTTTGGGACTTTTTAAGACATTTTTGTGGCTCAGATAGATAAAATCCTAAGGAACTGCACGTAAAAATCATCCCAATAGGCTGAGAATGAGCCTTTATTTAGATAACAGAAATTAAGATTGGCAATTGGCCTGTGAGCCAACATCACCTTTCAAGTACGTATATTCTTAGCTTCGTCGATAGAAAAATTACACACAAGCGTAATCACCATGTATTGACATCTCAAATGCAGTGCCGATGGATAGCTGTTATGCTTAATAATTATGCAAAGTAAGCGCAGCATATCAAAAAGATACTGCCTGTAGGAAAAAGATTGAGTTATGAAAATTGAGACCCCATTAACTCTGCAATTTTTGCCTCAACCAATTTGCAAACCTTTGCTTCTATTATTGAAGATATGTCCAGCTTTGGGCTTTCGGCTCCTGTTTGGATATTTGCTTTTGACATGCCATTGCAAATAATTCCGTTTGCCTTTAAAATAGCATCATCAACATCACGACCTGATAAATGAACATATACACTTGGCATACCTGAACCTTGTCCCCATCCAAAGTAATCATTCATTTGAGCCTCTGTCAAGTAGTTAGCCATATAGGTACATCGAGAATGACGAAAAAGATGTGGGTGAATCCTTATGTTAATCCCTGATTTCTTTGCTAAACGTTTTAATTTCATTCTTATAGCATCATAATATAAAGGGTTTAATGAACCCTCTTCGGTATCTAGAGTTACCCATAAACGTGCCTTGTGGTTATATTTCTCAGGATGTACTTCCAGCCAGTCTTTCAGATACTCTACACTCCAAACAGTCCTTACTCGCCTATATCCAGTCTTTCCTTTGACATTAACAATTGTGCCATATTCGTCAAATTTGATGTGCTTAATGCTTAGTATACCGATTTCTCCAATTCTCGCTCCTATATCCCATAAGAGAGCTATAATGGCTTTATCCCTAATGCTATAAGCATTCTCGATTAAGTTCAAAACGTCTGGCTCTGTAGGCATCTCTTCAGGCAATTTCGGATTCCTTTTTTTCATCGTCGTTTTTATCCATTTAGTAAGTTCCGGCGTCTCTTCCTTACAATGCCATTGTAGAATTTTTTCAGGGAAATTTTATAGTCATGCTTAACCCATTCACTTCTATCGGATCTTCCAAGGTTAGAAATAAACATATAGAGATCCTTTTTTTCAACTTTATCAAAATCAAGCTGAGTTTGTATAGCAATACTTTTTAGTATCGAGATATATTTAAAAACTCGATGTTTACTCAATCCTTCGGAAAAACAGCAATCTACAAAGTCAAAAATTAGCTTTTTATTCATGTCAGAAATTTGGGCGTCTTTTAATGACTCTAGACGCTTTTCAACACTCAAATTATGATAAAGGCCTATTCCCATGCAAACAAACTCCTGGAAATAGGCTCCGAACAGGTAACAGTAGAAGCCTCGTGCGTGATTCGAACACGCGACCTAGTGATTACAAGTCACTCGCTCTACCGGGCTGAGCCAACGAGGCAAGTTACAACTGACTGCAGACTTATCTAAATACAATACTCACAGATAAACTTTATGACAGTTTTCTCTTTCTGAAGTAAAGGTTGATGTTTTAGCTCTCACCCTTCTCTTTGCTTTTGCCTTTCTCTATAAATTATGCACATCATTCTTATGGTATTCTTTATCTATACATTGTTTAGGATGTGGCAGAAAATCGCAAAATACGGGCGCAAGTTAGTTGAACATAAGCTTGTCGAATCAAATTTCGGAAACATCAGTCTCAGAGCTGTAGATAAAATGCTTATTACCAGGACTGGGGCTGCGCTTGATGAGATCAAAGGAAATAAGGTCGTTGAGGTAGATATTCAGAATACTTCGTCTTTGGATATTATTGCATCATCTGAATCCGTTGTCCATAGAGAGATTTATCGTCAGACCCCAGCTCTTGCAATCATTCACGCTCACTGTGAATATGCTGTTGTAGAATCTCTGCTTGAGGGCCCTGCAGGGATAATTCTGCCTTTAGACAGCGAAGGGCAGTACTTCCTAGGAGATATTCCTATCGTCGAAGGTGGAATAGGTAGCTGCAAGCTTGCAGATAATCTTGCAAATGCACTTTCTAGACGTAGAGGTGCTATCGTGTATGGTCATGGAACTTTTGCAATTGGGCAAACTCTTAGAGATGCTTATATAGTAACAACACAGCTTGAGCATTCATGCAAAATTAAATATTTATATGAGCTTGCATCTTCGGAAAGGAAATAAGTAAAATTATCTATATTGATTATGTGGACAATCATGCACACAGCTTAAGTATAAATCATGATTCTTTTTAAAATTTTATGGGATAGACAAACTTTTTCATCATTTACTGCATTCTACGATTGCAATACATCAAGAACCCAGAAAAGAATAACAAGTCTCATAACTATGCAAAAACAGATAAAATACAGAATAATATCAATAAGCAGATCTAACCGGGTATGTGATATGAGACTGGTTACCTGGTTTTGGATAGTTTTCTATCGCTGATATATAATTAAAGGAAGAATCTCAAATACTATGGCTTTGAATACCCTGAGACCTTTTGCCTCAAAAGTTATTGAACCACTTGCAGATTTTTTTATCAGATATGAGGTCTCACCTGATGCAGTTTCCATAGCTTCCCTTATATGTGCTTTTTTTGCAGGAATCAGTTTTTACTATTCTTCTGCATCGAAGGAACTTATTTTGCTGGCAGGCATCATGGTAATATTTAACTCAATTTTTGATGCCCTTGATGGAGTAATTGCACGAAAATCCAACAGGGCAACCATAAGGGGTGATTTTTTGGATCACGTTATAGACCGTTATTCAGATGTCTTCATTATATGCAGCATATTTTTTGCAGGTTATGTAAACTGGGAGATCGGGGTTGCAGCAATTGTAGGCGTGCTCCTTACTAGCTATCTTGGTATTCAGTCTCAAGCCCTCAATCTCGGAAGATATTATGGAGGACTTATGGGTAGGGCAGATCGTCTTGTAGTTGTAATGCTTGCTGCTTTCGCTAATTCTATCTACTTGGATTCAATTGCAGGATTTTCCATCCTGGGTTGGGCTGTTGTCCTGATTGCTATAACCAGTCATATTACTGCGATCCAGAGAATTCTATATATATGGAACAGGCTGAAGTAGTTAACTTTTTGAGTGTTTTTTGGATTAATTCAAATGGATTTTTTTTGAGCCTGGAAACTGTCACTGTGGCAGATAAGTTGATGTAAGACAAAATCCAATAGTGAACTATGCAGTCTCAACAAAAACAGTATGAATACCTGGAACACACTGCAGATGTGAAATTCCTGGCTTATGGAAAAACCCTGGAAGAAGTATTTGAAAATGCTGCTCTTGCTATGTTCAATGTTATGATAGATACCGGAAAGATTTCAGGAGGGCTGATAAAAAATGTTTATTTGAAATCACCAGATCTGGAGTCTCTAATTGTGGACTGGCTTTCTGAGCATCTATACATCTTTGAAGTTGATGAAATTGTTTTTAGTAAGTTTCATGTTGACAGAATAACAGAAGAGGACGGTGAATATTCGATCACATCCTGGGCATCAGGAGAAAAATTTTATCCAAAGAGCCATCCATTTGAAACCGAAATCAAGGCTGTTACCTACAACCAGTTAAAAGTAGAGAGGATCAAAGATGGCTGGAATGTTCAAGTCGTTTTAGATATTTAGGGGAGCAAGAAATTTAGATTCCTAGTTACATATAGCTGTTATTTTCCATTTAATCTTCTGGTGTTATATATATCTTTATTTATGTAACTTATTATCCCAGTCTGCACTATAAAATCTCAAGTTTAATTCTCTAATCCTAAACTGATTTAATCATGTTCCGACCGAACTTCGTTTACCAAGCTGGATATCATTCTCCGATATTTCAAAATGGATTTTTCCTTGTAGCATGTATCTTAATCAAATTTCCATAGCAATTTACAGAACTTTGGGAGTTGGAGGGTAATTATAACCTCACAGTAAAAATTAATACTTCAAAAACTTAAAAAAATAGATTTATCGTCAAGTCCATACATCTCCCGCTAATCATAAATGGAAGTATAAAGAAGGGAAAGCACGGTAAATATAGGAAGAAGAGTAAATCTTCTCATGTATTTCTTTTCGTCCCGCCTTCCTGTGGTTATGTACTCGTAGATGATTTAAATTTGAATGGTTATATCATAAACTGTATTTCTATTTTTAGGAATTGGAATTAATTTATGAGTTTACTATAATAGTTCCAGAGTTTATATATATTAAGAGTAAAGTAGCAGAGAGTATTAATTATGGCAGGAAATGAAAATATAGATACTGAGGAATTAGCTACAGAAACTGTACGATCAGATGTTAAAAGCATTTTTCGGAAGTTTTCTGAAAACATCTGGGATATCCCTATAGGCCATATTCCAAACATGAAAGTTCCAGGTCGCTTATTTGTGTCCAAACATTTGCTTGAAGACATTGAAACTGGGACTATCGATCAGATTGCAAATGTGGCCACTCTCCCTGGCATTCAAAAGTATTCAATGGCAATGCCTGATGCCCACCTTGGGTATGGTTTTGTTATCGGGGGTGTTGCGGCATTTGATTCAGAGGAAGGAGTTATCAGCCCTGGTGGTGTGGGCTTTGATATTAACTGTGGTGTAAGGCTTATTCGCACCAACCTTCAGAAGGAAGACGTAGTTCCATGTGTAAAGAATTTAATCGATGAGTTGTTTTATAATGTGCCTTCAGGTGTCGGTTGCAAAGGTAAGTTCAAGGCTTCTGACAAGGAATTGGATGATGCTTTTCTTCACGGTGCAAAGTGGGCTGTAGAATCCGGCTATGGCGTAGAAGCTGATGTTGAACATTGTGAGGCAAATGGCTATATTGAAGGAGCCTGCCCTTCCATGGTTAGCACGAAGGCTAGAAAGAGGGGAAAACCTCAATTGGGAACTCTTGGAAGTGGGAACCATTTTCTTGAAATTCAGTATGTGGATGAGATTTACGACAGAGAAATAGCATCAGCTTTCGGGCTTGAAGAAGGACAGATCACGGTTATGATCCACTGTGGATCGCGTGGTCTGGGGCACCAGATATGCACAGATCATCTCAAGGAACTCTATCAGGCTGTAAGGAATTATGGGATCAATATCCCAGATAAACAGCTTGTCTGTGCTCCTGCTCAGTCTAGAGAGGCGCAAAACTACTTTAAATCCATGCTCTGTGCTGCAAATTACGCATGGGCAAATCGTCAGATGATCACCCACTGGACAAGAGAATCTTTTGAAAAAATATTTCGGAGAGATGCCGATGATCTGGGAATGGATCTCCTTTATGACGTTGCTCACAATGTGGCAAAGCTTGAAGAGCATATAGTGGCTGGTAAGAAAAAAGAGGTATACGTCCACAGAAAAGGGGCAACAAGAGCATTTCCTCCCGGGAATCCGGAAGTTCCGATCTTATATAGAGATGTAGGTCAGCCGGTCCTGATCCCTGGTAGTATGGGTACTCCTTCTTTTATACTATGTGGCGCAAAAGATTCTATGGACATTTCTTTCGGCAGTTGCTGCCATGGAGCTGGTAGGATAATGAGCAGGATGCATGCAAAAAAAGAATTATGCGGGCAGAAAGTAAAGGAAAACCTTGAAGCTCAAGGTATTACAGTGAGAGCAACTCATCCTTCTGTAATTGCAGAAGAAGCTCCAAATGTATACAAGTCCAGCATCGATGTAGTAAATGTCGTTCATGAGCTCGGAATTGCTCATAAGGTCGCAAGAGTTCTTCCTCTCGGGGTTGCGAAAGGTTAGACGCTAAAAAATTCGAGATGAATACTAAATCAGTATTGGGTGAAAGCTTTGATCTGCAGGAGAATTTTTTTAAGCCTAATTTTTCTTCCAATTTTTGGCATATGATCATGTAAGCTGTTTTCATTTTTCTCAGTATATCATGTATCTTCTTGTTCTTCCATGATATATGAGTTTGGAATGTAAAGCTTAGAATTCGTATTAAATCTAAATTCGATCATGCTTGAGTACGAAGAAGTCTCAAAAGACGTGCCGTTTTCCCGAAATATATTCGAAAAATATTCAACAAGGTTACGGATAAACTTTTCATTTTTGAAGTCATGGAAGATCGTCACGGACTCTCTCTCAGGTTCAAGGCAAATTTCTATATTTTTTACAAGTTGAGTTGCTAGGTACATCCTTTTAAATTGAATCAACAAATCAGGAAGAGTCATATCACTTACTGACTGTTTGCACATGCGTTCAAGAATTTTTGTCGGGTTTGGGATATCTCCAGTTGCAAAAACTTCTAATTGACTCCTGTGTAGAGTCACTAGATTATATTTTTCACAATTATAAGTATACATAACCTGGGTCCAAAAATCTGTATTTTCATCAAGTTCCTTACATATAATGTCAAGGTATCCAAAATGTTTTCGGATCCCTGGCATAGTCTCGTTAGGAGATATAGATGAATTTTTTTTGAAAGAAATCTGGGTCGAGTTTGCTCTCCTGAATATATTCTCAACATCAAGTTGTTTCCACCTGGCTAAAAAGTGAGCCACAAGCTGAGCAAAAAAATCACGACTATTTACTGTAGCATTGGAAAAAATTACTAGCGCAGATTCTGGGTTATGAATATCCTCACATTTTATCGAAGTCCTGATTGCCCATTGGTAACTTCTAAAAATCCTATTCAGGTACTCTTCAAGCTGTTTCATATCTTGAATTTCGAATGGGTTAATTAGCTCATTAACAAGCTCTTCACTCATAAGTCGCCCTTTTATGTATTTGAACAGGCATTCTAGTATAGTTTTATTTATGACGACATTTTCTCCATTCTGTATTGTATCATTTAATTCTTCTCTTGCAGGATTTTCCTTTAGAAATTTGATTGCTTCGTCGATACTTTTGTGATATGTCAGAGCTGTATCAGCGACTTCAATAGTATCCCTGACTGCCGCGCTCAGGTTTCCATCATTGGTATCCAGAAGGGGCTGTAATTTTTTAAGGTACTTATCATCGAGGGATATATTTTTTCTGATCAGCACATTTTCACCCTACAAGATCCGATTTTCTGGTCCTTTATACTACGATTCATTATTAATGCTAAAAAATTCGGATTTACTCATGCTCCCATTCTAAAATTTAGAAAATTTCTTTTTTATCAAGAAAAGTTTTCCAAAATCTAGGAACTTCACTTATTGCTTTAATATAGCATGTTTTGATAAGCTTTTATTTTCACAACTAGCTTGTATACCATTTATAAGCATACTACGAAATATGGAAGTTTATTTAAATCCTCTTTATAATATTGGTAAGTACTACTAAATATTAAATCTTTCTATTTAGTGTTATTTTTTGGTAATTTATTGATAAATCTCATCCCAAAATATATTATATTCATACTATTCGGCGTACAATAAATTAATTGGTCGGCATTCTTGGGTTTTTGCTATATCGTTCATCACATTCTTAGACATAAACGGCATCTTATTAGTAGTAATTACAATAAATATTTAAGTTATTTCATATGTAATTAGATCCTCCCAAAATAAATCATGGGAATTAAGTATTTATCGTAATTCTCTATAGTCAACAAATTTTTTATTAGTTTTTTGATTCTATTTTATATATTGTTCTCTGCTATTTGATCTTTATTTTTTTCAATTTTTGATCGAGTTTTTTATGTCGAATTTGATATATTGCATGGTAATGGAAAAAATATTAAATATTGTATGAAAAATCGAATAACTACAATGCTGAGATGGAACAAAAAAATGTATCTTTCTCTATTTCGTTTAGTTATAATGTGGGAAATATACCTCAGATATAATTTTTATAAATTTTAAAGGCTTTAAATTGATTTTTGATGAAAAGATTGGATTTTATATCCAATGTACATTGTATTGTTCAACTAAGAATAAAATGGGTCTAAAGGTACTTAATCTTTTTATTCAAATTGAACTTTTTTATTATCAAGTTAAAAAGTGACAAATAATCAAGAATAGATAATACTGATTCACAACTCTGTATATATATATGCTAAAACAGTGTACAATCTGTACTAAAAACTTTAAAATGTGTCAAGGACTGGCATAACCTGAAGGATCATTTAATTGGTTCACTTTTGTCCTTACAGTTTGTCTAATCTATGATTATATTCTAATCTCAATAAATAGTTAGACATTTTTAAAAACTGTAACTTCGTGAGTAAATATCTATAGTTTCGGTTTGAATCTTGGGAGTAAGTCTAAAAATGCTATCAGATTCTTACAATTTTTAAAGAACTCACGAACTTCAAGGTAATGACAGCCCAAAAGAGCGAGTTTGGGAGTGAATTCATAAGTGTCTGGCAATTCGTATCGAAGTTCTTACCTAGCCAGACACTTTCCTCCTAATAGGGGAAAGTTATTTTGTGAATAAGCTTTTAAAATGAACTCATCAAGGAAATTAAAACTTGTTTTCTTGAATCTTGTAATTTAAATAACTAATCGAGTTTTGTAGTGCTTCTATAGTGTGGAGGGTTATGAATCCCTCTCTTTTAGGTCGGAGGGTACATGTACTCTCAAATCTTTCTGTTTCCATAGAACCTTAAATCATCGTTTCTTTGAAAATGAGTTTATTTTTGGCACCCTGGTCAGATATAGTGTCGCCACCTCTTACTTGGATATGATAAGCATTTGATTAATACTTTTATCTATAGTTATAGTCAGATAACTCGTCCTATACAATGGATTTGGTACCTAAGTATCATACATATATTCTACTCCCTTTTTGCAGATGTGCAGAAGAATACCATCTATTTTCTCAGTATGGCAGTAGCTTAAAAATGAATCTAACTTTCACTGATTAATAGTGTGCAAATAGTCAAAAAAACTCTACATTGGTGTACCTCCTCAGAATATAGGGTTCTACAATAACCAGATTAAAATGGATTATATGTCTTTTTTCATTTTACTCTTCTCATAGATCCTGTGAAAAATAGGAATGACGTTTCAATAGAGATTATGTAATTTTAGCCCTTAAAAATTGGGATCATGCCCGTGAGTAATTGACAACATTTGGGAAAAAAATAATACATCTACCGTTTTTGGAAATTTGGTTAGAAATTTGCAATTATTCTCTCAACTGAAGCTCCTGGGAATAGAATTTTAGGAACTTTCAATGAAGATAAAGATCGAAAGTGTAAGATATTTTCAAAAACAACTTTTGAATAAGCAGGAAGTTTCAGAAAAAAACAATCGTAAAACATATTATAAAAATTGGAAGGATAGCTGTAGAAAGTAAAATTCTAAAAAATAATTGGGACTTAAGCACTTGAAGTCCAGAATCAAATACAATATTTTTTATGGTCAAGTTTAATTTTAAGACAATTAAATATTTAATGCTATTAATTTTGCAGTTCAACCGCTTGAGTTCCTATATATATTTTCAAAATAAGATATCTACTGTTATCTTTTTTGCTTAAGAGTAGTCATCTTTAATCGATAATTATATGTCTATTTATTATACTTATCAAAGTAATAAACTCGCCTTCGTTCAAATGAATATGCTTAGTCCAATATATATACACAAATGAAACTAGTTTCAAATTCTTTTATCTTATTTTGTTGGTTCTACCGTAGGTATCTATTACTGAAGACCTAAATTTGTCGACCTAGCTCTATAAATTTGGCTAATTTTCTGTCAAAAGTAAAATTAAATCATAGTACATTTCTATTTGTGGGTTAAATTATTGAAAATCGTAAACATACAATTTATTTTCAAAGTTGTTCGAATATATCTTATGTGACAGTTTTTTCAATTTGATCACCAACTCACTGACACGATTTATTTCCCTCTCAGTTATTGTTGTCCAGCATAATTTGATATCGAATTAACACTTCTTTCTTATATCTCATATTCTGGCTTCAATATTATCCATGTCATGTTGGAAAAGCCATAACGATTAAATTCATGGATGTGTGTACATTGTATAAAAACTCAGATTTAGGATCACAACAAATGAAATCAATTTTATAACAGGCAAAGGATCCTGAGCTGCTTTCACATATTAAAAAGGTAGTCTATGGCCATGTTTTTCTTAATTCTGGAGCACTAATCGAATGTAGATGCTCAATATTACAATGAAGGTTTTCTATATCTGGAAGTAGAGTGTATATATGTGACTTGCGGAATACTCAGTTGCATTTCTGACTCATTTCAGATACTTGCCTGAGCTGCCGTCAAAAACAATGGGTTGCAGACCAGGATCTTTGGGAACACGACCAAAAGGATTCCGGACGGACTTTTTGGCATAACTGTTTTCTGAACTATCTCAACCCTGAAAAGACAAAATATTTTCCAAATTCCATTCTTGTTATCTGGACACTGGAAAACTCCATCATGAAGATGTTCTTTCAAATCCTTCTGGCGCAGGAGATAAAGTGTATTTCTGAAAGCTTGTGGACATCGAAGTCCATGTTCGGAAGAAAAAGTAGATTCATTGCTGTGAAAATTGCGATGAAATGTTCATTCAGAATAATAATCAGCTGCTGTGCAGCGCATTCAAGAATAGCATTGAGATGTAAGCAAAATGAAAGAAGATAAACGATTGCTATTTTTTCCGGAAAAAAGATAGACAGCTGATCTATAAGCTCAAAAAATGCATTGCTGCGGGATCTGCGTACGGGAATGTTCCAAAGGTAACCTTTCAGTAGGATCCGTGGGAACTATAGTAAGAGGGTTGCACGGCATGGATTTTTTGGAAATAATGGTTGAAGACTGACTTATCTGTGGAATTTGTGCGAGAGTTTGTCCCACTGGTGCTCTCGAGTTGAGGCAAGAAGGAAAAACCCTCAATGATGTCTATACTTCGAAGCCATGAAACAGATGATGTCGAATGAAAACTGTATCCACTACGGACGTTGTGAGATATCTGCCCAAGAGCATGTATTGAGGTGATTCGGGATATTTCAAAGGACGGAAGCCTGAAGCTATTGGATAAACCCTCATTGATTCGGTGTGCTGCGCTCACTGTGGCTGATGTGCTGCATTGTGCCCAATGAATGCAATTTCCGTGGAAAAGTCCTTTGAAGGAGACTTAATTTGAGCTGATAATGTATGTTAGACGTGCTTTTCTTGTGTAAAAGTCTGTCCCCCCTGCTCTTTATAACAAAAAGGCCATATATGGGAAAGAGTCGAAAAGATCACTCACCGCTCAGATGCTTGTATTTACAACGAAGCCTTCGAAGTCGCCTGCCCTTGCACGTCATTGATGTCAGAAGAACTGCAATTCGGTTGGCTGTATAGATAAAAGGTTCCCTAGATAAAAAGATACTCGAAGTTCCTGTTCCGAAGGCTCTTCTTTGCACTTGTCTGGAAAAGGATGAAATTGCATGCTTAAGCTGGGGAAACTGTGTAATCGTTTGTCCGGTAAATTCTCTCAATAACATTGAACTTGCTGCAGAGTATTTGAATGACATGGACGTAAAATCCCTTATTGAGGTTAAGAACGGGAGAATTTCGATCTTAAATCAGGACTTATGTGGAGCAGATGGAGCATGTGCCCTTATCTGCACAGTTAATGCTATCAAGCTCGCGAAAAGAAAGGTTAAATGAATGACAAGAACAACTGCAATCAAGAATGGATACATCCTTGATCTCTTCAACGAAATAAAAGGGAAAATCATGTATATATTTATTAAGTACAGAATAGCTGTAAAAGCTCTTCATATACCTAATTAAAAATGGCAATTGTTATTAATTCCTTGGGTACGATGGTCATGCTGGGATAGTCGACTCTCATTCCCACATTACAGGTGTAAAGGTTAAACTGGCAGAATAATGCTTCTTGAGGCTCACTATAAATAGCATTATCCAGAAGACTTCACTAGCCTCCATAATGTTCATGTTCGGGTTACTTCATCTCCTCTGTCTATAAACAGGGGTAAGATTGCATAGTAATGGGTTAAGCATCCGTTTTTGAAGCTCAAATCCATTCTCTTGAAATTAGCTCTACCTATGAAGAGATCTTTCAACTCCACGTCTTGATATAGGAAGTACCTGATGATTGGGAACAACTTTTTTATTATTTGCTACTTCTGGAAGGTAACATAGAATTAGCTGCTTTTTATGTGACGTGGATGATGAGGACTCACAAGGTTTAATAGGACAAAGTGTAAAACCACTGGGTCTTAGGCCAGTGAATGTAAGCTTCAACTTCAACCCTGGCTCAGTATGTTATTCTTGGCTGCTTCTCTGCTAATGTTGCCGATAAAAGATACGAAGTATCCATCAATCCATAGTGGATTTCTTTCCAATAGTATTTTTTTCCAATCCTCTTTTTGAGTTTTCCATACTTAATTGTTGTCTCTTGTTTCAGTTTTAAAATGATCGCAAGAATGCTGACTTTTGGCTCGCTCTTAACGAGTAGATGGATGTGATCTTTTTCCGTTTCCATTTCTAGTATTTCAGAATCTTCCTCCTTTTCAATAATTTTAATATTTTGAAAATCATCAAACCTACCATAAGCCTTTTATTTTCTCAACAAAATCTCCCGAGTTTTTACACCCCTGTTTCTGAGGGTCTATCCCCGAAGACTTCATAGAACTTCTAGTAGGAACGATTATAACCTTAGGATTAACAAATCTGTCCTAGAAAAAACAGACGACCTTGATAAATAAGGATGGTCTTTAACCCGTGACGAATTAGCCAATGTGTATGTATACCTTGAAATTTAAATTTATTGAGAAAAGAACGAAACAATAAAAAAAAGGGGAATCATGTATGAGAAGTACTGTTTACAAGAAGATAATGATTGCAACCGACGGCTCGGAACTAGTACGAAAAGCAGTTGATTCTGCAATTGAAATTGCAAAGCTAAGCGAAGCACAGATGTATGCTATACATGTGATTGTACAGGGGGGCTATTCGATAACTCCATATATAAACGCAGAATGGGAAAAAGCAATGAAAGAACACCTCTGGCAAGAAGGTCAGGAAGCAACAGCTTATGTCGAAAACGTTGGTCGAGCCTCAAATGTTGAGGTCAAATCAATTATTCTAGAAGGAAGCCCTGCGGTTGAGATTATTGACTTTGCAGAAAAAAACGATATTGATCTTATCGTTATGGGTTCACACGGAAAATCCGCAATTAAGAGATTCCTTATCGGAAGCGTAGCAGAAAAAGTGGTCAAACACTCAAAAATAGCAGTTCTTGTTGTAAGGAAAGAAACTACTGAAAATGTATTGTTAAATCTCGTACAAGTATTATGAAACTAGAGGTTGTGAAACTGGAGGTTGTAGATTATGGTTGATTTCAGTGCCTCTTTATTTCCCGCATTAATAGTTGTATTTTTAATACTCTCTCAATCTATTAAAATGGTTAATGAATATGAGAGGGTAGTTATTTTCAGGCTAGGTCGTCTTAGTGGAGTAAAAGGACCTGGCATTTTCCTGATTATCCAACGTGTCGATAAAGTTATTAAACTAGACATTTGAGTTGTTACAGTTGATATTCCTTAACAGGCAGTAATCATGCGGGACAACGTTACGGTTGATGTCGATGCCGTTGTTTATTACAAGGTAGTTGAGCCGGGAGCCGCTATAACTCAAGTTGAGAATTATAAGTTCGCAACATATGCCCTTTCACAGGCAACACTTAGGGACGTGCTAGGTCAGATGGAACTTGATGGGCTGCTTTCGGAGAGAGAAAGTATCAACACGCGAATTCAGGAACTTCTAGACGCGTACACCGACCCTTGGGGAATTATGGTTACAGGGGTTACAATTAGGGATGTATCCTTGCCAGATACAATGAAAAGAGCAATTGCCAAACAAGCTGAAGCCGAGAGAGAAAAGCTTTCAAGAATAATCCTTGCAGAAGGAGAATCTCAAGCTGGCCAGAAGATGTCGGAAGCAGCAGCTTTCTATCAGGGGGTACCTACAGCGATCAAACTGAGGGAATTGCAGACTCTTGCTGAGATTGCTAGGGAAAAGAATCTGATAGTGGTTACTCAGTCTCAAGCTCTTGAAACCGGAAACATAGCAGCCTTATCTCAGGCTATTTCTAGAAAGAAAGAGCAATAAAGTTGAAAGAGTATGAAGGAAAGCAACGATCAAGAAAGGACCGACAAACATGCTTATGGGAAGGGTTATATGTTCATTCTTTGTTTTATTCTTATGCTCCATTCTTATAGTCATCTCTGCTCATGTTGCTGGGGCAGGATCTGACAATAAGGTGCTTGTGCTTAAAATTTCAGGAGCCATCACCCCCGCTTCAGATGATGTCATAGCTAATGCAATAGCGAAAGCTGAAAATGAAGGCTTTGAAGCTCTTGTAATTAGCCTTGACACACCTGGGGGAGGGCTGGAAGAAACACAGGCAATTATAAAGAGAATTAGGAACACAACAGTTCCTGTTATTGGATATGTACCTGAGGGTGGAAAAGCTTGGTCAGCTGGTACTTTTATTCTGATGGGAACTGATATTGCTGCAATGGCTCCTTTCACTGTGATGGGTTCAGCGCAGCCAGTGCAGATATCAGTAGAGGGGACAAAACCTATAGAAGACGGAAAGATAATCAATGCCCTTATCAAATATTCGGTTACAACCGCCAGTAAACACGTAAGAAATGAGACCTTTGCAGAAGAAGTTATAACCAAAAACAAAAATCTTGACGGTCAAGAAGCACTAAAAGCAGGTGTAATAGAATATGTAGCTCCCTCTATCTCTGATTTGCTGACCCAGATCAACGGGAAGGTTGTGAAAGGAAAGATTCTCAGAACTGAAAGCGTCAGCATCGAAAATTATGAACCTTCTCTTTCTCTTGCTTTCTTGGAGCTAATCTCAAACCCAATTCTGTCTTCTCTTCTCCTAATTATTGGGCTTTATGGGATCATCTTTGGGATTTCAAGTCTTGGATCAGGGGCAGAAGTTTTTGGGATCATTGCGATAGTGCTTGGGCTGATAGGTACAGGTTTTAATATCAATGTGGGTGCACTCTTCCTCATAATTATAGGGGTAGGGCTTCTGGCCTTGGAAATTAAGATTCCAGGCTTCGGAATTATCGGGTTTGCCGGTTTCATCAGCCTTATAATAGGAAGTGTACTCTTTGTACCTATCGGAGATGAAAACATCTATACTCCCGAATTCAGGAGGCTTATGATTTTGACAGTTATTGTCCCTACAATTGTCTTCGGGATTTTCCTCGTCTTCGCAATTTAAAAGTAACCGAGATCCGAAAGAAAAACCAGTTATAGGAACAATCGTCGGTGATACAGCCCGAACAATAGATCCTCTGGAACCAGGAAAGTCAGGGTTTTTTCGGTATAATGGAGAATACTGGCAAGCTGGATCTGAGGAAGAAATAGGAGTTAAAGAAAAAGTTGAAATAATTGGAAAAGAAAAGGAAGTACTTCTAGTAAAGATAAAAACCTAATACTTTCTTTATTTTAGTCAAGTACCCCATAGCTTGCTGCGGGATGAAACTTTGGGAACTTATAGAGCCACAGAGAAAATGGAGTGAATATAACTTTCTTGCTGTAGGGTGAGCCAGTGGTGTCACTTCAGTAAAAGAAAGTGACTCTGAAAAAATAAAATGGAAGCTCGGAAATAGGAATCATGGAATGTATAAATCCTCTATAAACCCACAATAGGTTGAATTTTAATCCAGAAACTCGACATTAATAATCCAATTAAATGTATTTTGCGTTGGTTTGAACTTGGAAAGCGAAAAAATAAAAATTGCGATAGCAAATATGTTAAAAAGATTGGACATCGCCTATGTAGATGATGACACATATCAACGGCTAGTCAATATCGCTTTACAGTATGACTATATTGAAAGTGAACTTTTGGAACAACTGATTGAAGCTGAACTTATTATACTGCTAGATAGGCGTAGTTTTTGAAACTGTTTTTTATTTTATTTTCTCTATTCTTTTATAGAATTTTTGTGTAAAAACATTTGTGTTTTCAATGTCCATATTTACAACTATCTTTTTTCCAGGTGCCAAAAAATATAAATCTGCAGTCCTTTAAATCCTCGACTATGCCTTTAAAAGAAGGTTCTTATAAGCCCTATTCCGAAGTTGTAATCGGCAGTATAATCTACGGTACAATAGGGGTTTTCCTAGATAAAGTTCAGGATATGTCCATTGAGTCCATACTTTTCTCAAGGTTTTTTTTTGGCTTCGGCATGATTTTTATTTATCTGCTGTTAAGTAGAGGGCTGAGACAGCTTAGACTTAGGAAAAATAGAAGATACCTAATGCTTCTAGCTCTTCTGAATTCAATTACAAGCATATGCTACTTCTCGTCTATCAAATATAGTGGGATTTCAGTTGCAGTTCTTCTGCTTTATACAGCTCCAGTATATGTTAATCTGCTTGCTCCCACGATCCTTGGGGAACAAAATAGTAGAAAAAGCCTTTTGCCCCTTCTTCTTGCAGCCGCAGGGGTGTTACTTATTGCTCATCCGGGGGGATTTCTGATGAGCGTGGATACAGGGTCAAATTTTCAGAAAGGCCTTATTTTTGGCCTAGTGTCAGGGCTGTCATTAGGTATAACTATAATCACGGTCCGTTACTTAAGACATGATTACAAAGGGATAACTCAGACATTCTGGATGACTGGGATAAGTCTTCTCATTATGCCTCCTCCTGCACTTTTCACCCCTCTTCCCCTTTTCTTTAAAAACATTAATATTCTAATGATGTTAGGGTTCACTATTACATTTGCTGCCATTGTTTATCTTAGAGGAATCTCAGAAATCAGGGCACAAACAAGTAGCATTCTTGCTCTTTTAGAACCAGTATCCGGAATCTTCTTTGATATTACTATTCTAAAAAATCCAGTCTACATCTCAACCCTTCGGGTTGCGGTTTAATCCTCACAGCAGCTTATGTTGTCAGCAGAAGGGATCTGAGTAAATGGATGACATGTTTGATAGTTACTCTAAATTCTCTATTAATATATCAAAGATCTGTCTCCATCATGTAATTTTTTTTAATAGTAATAATCTTCATAAAACAATTGAATAAATGGTATAATTCGTAATAGAAGGACAGTTTGGTTATAATTAATTTTAGGTTTAAAATAGAGTAGTATCATCGTAGCAGTAAACTATATTATTGATTTGGGAAAACAATGATCTAATGAACGAAAGAAGAGTACAAAGAGGACCTGTGCAACCTGTATATAGGCATAGTTCTATCAAACATTGGAGGAAGCTCCAGTCATGATAGGAATTAATTCCACGGTCTTGTTTCTTTGTTTAGCATAGATTTTGGATTCAATGTTGGACATCGTATAATCTTTTGGAGATTATAGAACCAAGTTTCGGTATTGTGTTGCTCATAGGGTACAATGATTTCCTGGCTGCTAAATTAGGCCTACATTTAAGAAGAACATTTGGTTTAGCTATGCTTATTTCTATAGTTCCGATTTATGGTGTTACTGGGGCAAGTGCTTTAGCTGCATTTCCTGTTTCAGAAGTAACAACAGCTGCGGTAACTATCCCATTTATAATAGTGCCAACAGCTTTTGCATACCAAGAAGAGATTAAAGAATTACGTAGGTGTGGAAAAAAAAGTTTAATAAAATTGAGGTTGTATATGCCAGGAAAGCTATAACTACCACCGAATATAATGCAACATTGTTTTATGTGATATACGTATATTAGTTTGATTATGAGCTTGGATATGTTTATTATGAATGATATTACTAATGCAACTATTAGTTCCTACAACAAAAACGAGTAGATTAGACGTCAAGATTTTTTGTATTTTTGCTCTAAATCTTGCAAAACAATAAAATTTTAATTTCAATGAAATTAATTCCATCTGTATTTGGTTAAGATACAATCTATAAGAAGTGTGTCATTTTGGCTTTTTTTCTGGAAACATATAAATGCAAATCAAGACAAATAGTTTATTGTAGTAGTCATTTTAGTGTTAATAGATTCCTTAACCAAATACAAATGGGGATGACAGTGACAGGGGAAAAATATCGCTGTGAAAGGGAAGAGGAGACAAAAGACTATTTGGAATCACTGCTTGAAGAAAAGTCCCTAAATCAGATTCGTTCGGATTATCGGTGCAGTTTGGGTAACGAATATAGCAGAAGATATATGAAATGATGCTATGATACTATGATACTATGATACTATGATACTTTCTTTTTATCTTTTTCGTTCTCTTTTCCCTTTTATCTCAGTTAACTTTATCTACAGTTTTTGTAATTATCCATCTTGGAAAAAACAACATCATCAGTCCTCTTATTTGAAATTAATCGGGAAAGAAATCTAGCTCTTTGCGCTCGATTAATATATATAGCCTCAAAAATATCTTCAAAAAAATAACAAAATATTTTAGTGGTGAATATGCATAATTTCTACTTTAGGATTCAACAATATTGAATTCTCTAGTGTTAATTACAAAAAATAGAATTAAGATGTATAAACGAAGTTTTTTTTATTGTGAATTATTGAGGGTAAATTGTAAAAGAATAAGAATATTCATTCGGGACTACAGAAAATCGGAATTCCCGATCTTGGATAAAATCTTATATAGGTATAAGTCATAAAAGCTTAAGGGTTGTTTATTTATCCAGGGTGCTTTTATGAAATATATTTACCAGGACTCTACGGAACTGTCTGTACAGCGGGATTTCATTGAGGATCTGAAAACATTTTTAGATATTACTTCCAGGGTAATTCCTCTGGAAAATTCCATAATAGAAATTAAGTGCAAACATAAAGAAGCTCTCTATGAATTGAAAAGCAGAATACATGGAATGAATAATTTTGAAGAGAAACTTAACGTATTGATTAAGGGATTAGTGAACGAAGTAGATATTGATGACATTGTACCCTGCGCCAATGCAATACTCCAAATCTGCAGTGAAAATCTTTGGAAAAAAAGGGAAGTGCTCGAAGCAGAGTGCAGAAAAATAGAAAATGGAACTGCTCATGAATATAGAGAATTTGAAAGCAGAATCCTGGAGGTTCTCAACAGATTTTTAATCTCAGGAATCTACGGAGCTGAGAAGAGGTTTAAGCTTTCTAGTGGTGTAAATGGTGTTTCAGGAAAAATGGAAGGTTATGTATCAGGTCTTCAGTACTGCTATACACTCGGATTCGCAGAAGATTCACTGACAATAGATAAACTTATTGGAAATTTGAGCTTACCAGGCTGGATACGTTCAGGTATCCTTCGAAAAGAAGAAAAAATAAAAATGCTAGATCTTTCCGAGTTCATTGTAAGTTTCCTGGAATATGACAGCCAGAAAAATATCTGCCTAATCCTTGAAAACAAAAAAGCAAATCGAAAATTCAGGATTGAGGGTAGCGAATTAAAATATTTTGTATATGATGCTAATAAGGAAATTACCACCGACAAAGAACTAGGGGTCTTTGTTGACATGAAAAATTTAGCAAAAATCCCGGAAAAAGTCCGGGCTTATCTCAGGACAAATATCCGCACTTATATTCTTTCAAAAGTTTTGCTTGACGAGGAAGATGCAGTTTCAACCAATCAAATATTTGACTGTCTAAAAGTAATTGCTGAGCAGTATGGTGTAATATTTCAAGAATGTCTAGCAAAAGGAAACAATAGAGATGAGATAACCATCAAAATGGAAGAAACTGATGGGAAAAGGGCAGAAAAGTATATATCTAGGGCAGAGATTTACGCCCAACTCGCAGAGGTCGGAAGTGAAGGTGTAGAGATTGCCGGAATACTTGGGGTAGATAGCAGAGCTCACATAAAAGATAGAAAATACCTGATTGTCTAAATATTTATTTTTCTTTTAATAATTCACTCTAAGGGAATTACATATTACAAACGGCTTTTTTATAGGACAAAGGGTAAAATCACTAGGTCTTCAGCCCAGTGAATGTAAGCTTCAACTTCATCCCTGGTTCAGTATGTAATTTTCTGCTGCTTCTTTGCTAACAATGCCGATAGAATATGCAAAATGTCTATCATTCCAAATGTATGTTCTCTCCAATAGTATTTTTTTCGAATACTCGGTTTGAGTTTTTCATAGCTTAATTGTTGTCTCTTGTTTCAATTTTCGAATAATTGCAAGAGTGCTGACTTTTGGCTTGTTCTTAACGAGTAAATGGATGTGATCTTTGTTCGTTTCCATTTCCAGTATTTAAAATTTGCCTCCTTTTCAATGTCATAAATTATCTGTTTGAGTTCTTAGTCAATCGTTTATAGTATCTTTTTTGATACTTGCACACAAAGATAATGTGGTACATTATCCAAAATTTAATACGGTTCTTATGTTTATACACTATATTTAACAAAAAATAATTATATTGCTAAATTATTTTAAGTATATTATGACGAAAGCATTCAAGTTTAGGCTATATCCAACAATTGATCAATCTAACCTACTTAAACAAAATATTGATATTTATAATTTTGTCTATAATTGGGCGCCTGATCAGAAAATAAAAACATAGGGGCAAATCATGAAATCAATTTTTAGGTTTGACCTAAACAAACTAATTCCAAATCTAAAAAAGCAAAATCCATGGTTAGGTGAAGTCAATTCCCAATCATTTCAGGGTAGGATTAAACATGTAGAATCTGCATTCACGAGGTTTTTTAGAGAAAGAATGGTTTTCCTGAATTCAGATAAAAGAAGAACCCAATTCAGTCATTCCAGAGACTATAACACTACAATGTGGATTTTGAAAATAATACTGTTAAGCTTCCTAAGATTGGAGAAATCAAAGCAGTTATTCACAAAACATTTGAATG
>Ga0182014_10001139_pt1 | contig 36070 bp, 31 predicted proteins | sample 612S2DmetaG_FD_120489 | JGI IMG/M metagenome (GOLD analysis project Ga0182014, IMG submission 120489) | Permafrost microbial communities from Stordalen Mire, Sweden - 612S2D metaG | ecosystem: Environmental > Terrestrial > Soil > Wetlands > Permafrost | place: Sweden: Stordalen | collected... | reverse complement strand
GTAGATCTCGGCGACCGACTTGACCGATTCGAGCTCGCCGTACGGCTGACCCGAGCTCACCGCCGCGCCGACGTCGGGCAGGCTGGCGTAGACCATGTCACCGAGCGCGTCCTGCGCCCACCAGGTGATGCCGAACGTCGCCTCGCCGCCCTCGACCCGGACCCAGTCGTGCTCCTTGAAGTACTTGAGCTCCGCGGGGTAGCTCTCGTCGGGCATGGTCCCTCCTGCACTGTCGGAGGCGCCGGGCAAGACGAAACGCAGCCGCGCGCCGCGCCGGCGCTTGTCACCCGTCACCTCGTTTGGGTCACGCGACAGGTCGCCATGGTGACCCTGTCGCCGGGTGCGCTCGCGCACAGACGCTCACGCGCTTCAGGGGCTCGTCGGGCCGCGCTCCGTTGGCCTGAGAGATTCGGCGGACCTGCTCGCCTTGCCCCTTCGGCGCTCGCTCGGTGCGCCGGGGCGCGCCGCGAGCTCTCGCGCGACTGTCGTTCGAGCGTTGCTTCTCCGTTTACCGCAGTGCAGGCTAGACTACCACCGTCGGCAACGCACGAAAACCATTCAAAGGCGGCACCGATGGCCGACGAACGTCACCGCGAATCACCATCCGGACCGGCCGAGACCGGCCCCGACGGCCGCTGGGCGGCTGCCCCGCCTCGCTTGCGGGAGCTGCTCGCTCTCGCCGGCGACCTGGCCCACGACGCCGGGCAGGTGCACGTCGAAGGCCGGCGCCACGCCCTGCGCACCGAGACGAAGTCCTCGCCCACCGACATCGTGAGCCAGATCGACAAAGCGGCGGAGCGGCTGATCGTCGACCGGCTGGCCAGATTGCGCCCCGACGACGCCCTGCTGGCTGAGGAAGGCTCGCTGAGCCGGGGCACGAGCGGCGTTCGCTGGGTGATCGATCCCCTCGACGGCACCACGAACTACATCTACGGCTACCCGGCGTTCGCCGTGTCGATCGGCGTCGAGATCGAAGGACGACCCACGATCGGCGTCGTCTGCGATTCGAGCGCCGGGCGCACGTACCGGGCGATCGCCGGCTGCGGGGCCGCCTGCGACGACCAGCCGCTGCAGGCGCGCCGCGAGACCGACCTGTCGCAGGCCCTGGTGGCCACCGGCTTCTCCTACGATGCGGCCCAGCGCGTTCGCCAGGGGGCGACCGCCGCGCACGTGCTGGGTCGTGTCCGCGACATCCGCCGCGCCGGCTCGGCCGCCCTCGACCTCTGCCACGTCGCCGCCGGCCATCTCGACGCCTACTGGGAGCTCGACCTCTCGCCGTGGGACTACGCGGCGGGCGCCGTCATCGCGCGCGAGGCCGGCGCCGAGGTCGTGTTCGCGGCAGCGGCGCACGGTCGCGGGCCCGCCGTGGTCGCCGCCCACCCCACCCTCATGCCGGCGTTTCTCGACCTGCTGCGCGAGGCAGGCGCGCTCGCCTAGTCTCGGCGGTCGCCGGACTGCCGCCCGCCGGACTGCCGCCCGCCGGCCTGGCGGCGCAGCTCAAGCAGGTCCAGCGGGTGGTCCAGGACCACGCGGGCGCCGTCCGCGACGAGTTCGTCGGCCGCACGAAAGCCCCACGACACGCCGACGGCCAGCATACCCGCCGCGGTCGCGGTGCGCATGTCGATGCCCGAGTCGCCCAGGTAGGCGATCCGCGCCGCCGGCACGCCGAGGCGATCGCCGACGAACAGGGCCGCGGTGGGGTCGGGCTTGAGCGGCCGGCCCGGCCGCGCGCCCACGACCTGCGCGAACGTGCCGCGGTCGAAGAGGGCGGCGACGATGCGCCGCGTCAGCTCGTCGGCCTTGTTCGAAAGCACGGCCAGCCCGACGCCGTCGGCGCGCAGGGCGCGCGTGAGCTCGGCGACGCCATCGTACAGGCGGGTCTTGTCGAGGCAGTGCTCCCCGTATTCGGCGACCATCTCTTCGAGACACGCGGCGATCGTCGCCTCGGTCCGCTTCTCGCGGGGGAGGGCCTGACCGACCAGGTTGTGCAGCCCCTCACCGATCATGAGCGTATACGAGGCAGGACCGTGGATGGGCAAGCGCCGCCGGCGCAGGACCCGGTTCATGGCGTCGGCTATGTCCTGGTGGGTATCGGCCAGCGTGCCGTCCAGGTCAAAAATCGCCGCCTCGAACTCCACCGCAAGGATCGCCGAATCGCGCTCCACCGTGCTCCTTTCGTGCCCGCGTTGCCACAGATGTGCCGTGTGTATACCACGGGCAACACTAGTGTGCGGTCGCAGCTCGCGACACAGTTCGCGACCGCGAGAGTGAGGAGAGCGCCCGGGTCACCTGCGTCGCCATCGACGGCGACTCGGTCGCGACGGCGGCCTCCAACGCCGCCTGCAGCGAAGGTGGTAGTATGAGGCCATGGTCGCGCGGAGGTCGCCACAGAGCATCCTCGCCGAGGTCGGCGCTACACTGGCGTCGAGCCTGACACCCCAGGGCATCCTCACGGTCGCCCGCCAGATCTGCGAAGCCATGGACGCCTTTTCCTGCGACATCTGGGAGTACGAACCGGGCGCGCGGCGCGTGTCGTTCATGGCCAACTCGTGCATCGCCGGCGACGATCCCTATGGCGACGCCGTGGGCGATACCGCCGAGCTCGACGACTGGGAGAGCATGCGCACCGTCGTCGAGGGCCGTCAAACTGTCGAGCTGCACAGCGACGACCCAGACCTGCCACTCACCGACCGCGCCTCGTTCGACAAGTGGGGCTTTCAGACCACGCTCGACACGCCGCTTATCTACAACGACGGCGTCATCGGCGTGCTCGGCCTGGTGGAGACCCGCAGGCCCCGGCGCTTCACGGCAGGCGAGCGCACGCTCTTCGAACAGCTCGCCGTGCAGGCGGCGATCGCCATCAGCAACGCTCACGCGCTGCGCCGGCTCGAAGAGCGCAATCGCCAGCTCCAGGCGCTGCGCGAGATCGGGGCCGCCCTCACCTCCACCCTGGTGTTCGAAGAGGCCCTCGATGTGATGGCGCGAGAGGCGGCCGACGCCCTCCAGGTCTCGCGCTGCATCATCAGCGAGTACACCGAGGCCGACGACACGATAACGGCGCTGGTGGCCTTTGAGCGAGAGCCGGCCAGCGGCCGCCGCGGCCGCACCGGCCGCCTCCCCAACCCGCGCCCGTCGGGTCACCTCCTGCTCGAACGCGGCGCTGAGGTGGAGCAGGCATCGGATCCCGAGCTCGACGCCGCCGTGCGCGAAGAGCTCACCGACCGCGGCGAACGCTCCACCCTGAACATCCCCCTGATCTACAAGGGCCTGCCGCAGGGCTGGATGCGCCTGATCGAGACCCGTGAGGAGCGCCATTTCAGCGCCGACGAGATCGAACTGGCGCGCGGCATCGGCGAACTGGCCGCGCTGGCCTTCCAGAACGCGCGTCTCTACCGGTCGCTCCAGGAGAAGGCCGACCGGGACGGGCTGACCGGCCTGTGCAACCACCGCCGGTTTCACGAGCTCCTCTACGAGGAGTTCACCCGGTCGCGCCGCTACAAACTGCCGCTCACGCTCCTGATGATCGACATCGACGATTTCAAGGCGTTCAACGACGACTTCGGGCACGTCGTCGGCGACGAGATCCTGCGCATGGTCGCCCGGCTCCTCACGGCGGGGCTGCGCAAGCACATCGACCTGGCGGCGCGCTACGGCGGCGAGGAGTTCGTCGTGATGCTGCCCAACACGCCGACAGACGGTGGCGGCTCGGCAGGCGACCTGCAGGTGCACCCCGGCGCCGACGGTATCGCTCGGGCCCAGGATCACCGCGGCGGCGCTCTTGTGGTCGCCGAGCGCATCCGCGACCAGGTCGAGCGCGGCACCGCCCATGAGGACACCGGCATGCCGGGCGTTACGGTGAGCGTCGGCATCGCCCAGCTCAAGCGGAAAATCGTCAACGCCGGCGCCTTCGTGCGAGCCGCCGACGCCGCCCTCTACAAGGCCAAGCACTCCGGCAAGAACACGGTCGTGGTCGGCGACTGACGCGGGCCTCGACGACGCCGGGCGAGAGCAGGATCTTGGCGCAAAAGGCCTGGTGGGCGTACCTGGATTCGAACCAGGGACCTCTTCCTTATCAGAGAAGCGCTCTAACCAACTGAGCTATACGCCCCCGCGGGACAACCGAGTCTAGGCAAGCGCCCGGAGGCTGTCAACCGAGCGCAGCGGCCCCTGTGGAGCCCGCCGGAAGGGCAGTTCGGGCACTGGCCCGAAACCAGGGAAGGCGGCGTATACTTAGGGTCATGGACGACGTGCACGAAATGGTCATCTACGGCGTGAGCTTCGACGTCATCGGCAAGCAGCCGATCGTGTTGTTGAAGACGGTCGACGGCAACAAGTTTCTGCCGATCTGGATCGGCCACCCCGAAGCGGCCGCCATCCTCATCAAGCTGCAGGGCACCGAGCTGCCGCGACCAATGACCCACGACCTCATGACCTCGCTGATCGAGCACTTCAACGCCGAGGTCAAGCGCATCACGGTCACGGCCCTGCGCGACAACACCTTCTACGCCCTGCTCACGCTTTCGCGCGACGGCGAAGACATCGAGGTCGATTCAAGGCCCAGCGACGCGCTCGCCCTGGCGGTGCGCACCGACGCGCCGATCTTCGCCGCCGAAGACCTGATCGAAGAGAACGCCATCGAGTTCGAGCACGAGGTCGACGACACCGAGGAGATCGTCGAGCGTTTCCGCGACTTTCTCGACCAGGTGACCCCCGACGACTTTCGCGCCGAACCCGGCGCCGAAGTCGCCGATGAGGACGAGCTCGACGACGAAGACCAAGACGACGACGACGAAGACGAGCTTGGCGACGAGCTCGACGACGACTGACCCGCCAACCCGCGCACCACGCGACCGACCCCGAAAGGGCACCATGGCCGGCGAGAACGACCCCGTGATCAAACTGTTCCGCGAGCAGATCTCCGACAACGACCTGAAGCTCGTCGACCTGCTGAACAAGCGCATCAAGCTGGTCACCCAGCTCTGGCAGTACAAGCGCCAGCACGACCTCGACGTGTATGCGCCCGCTCAAGAGGACTGGCTGCTCACCTACGCCACGCGCGCCAACAAGGGGCCCATCTCGGGCGCCGCGCTGCACGAGATCTACCGCCACATCATCGAGGTCACCCAACACGAGGCGCGGCGCTTGCCGGAGCCCGCCGAGGCCGAGGCTCCCGACCGCTAGAACACCCTATGGTGTGCCTGGCGACCGCCGACCGGGGGAGGTGCATGGATCAGGCGCTGCTGCTGCGTTTCGCCGAGCTCGAAGAGCGCCACTGGTGGTTCGTCGTGCGCCGTCGGCTGGTCATGGAGACCGTGCGCCGCTGGGCGCCCGACGGGCTCACGCATATCGTCGAGGTGGGCTGCGGCACGGGCGGCACGCTGTGCGCGCTGGCGGCCGCGTACCCGTCGTCCACGGTCCTGGGCATCGATCCAAGCCGGCAGGCGCTCGCGCTGGCCCGCGACCGGGGCTGCGCGGCCGTCGCCGGTCAGTTCGAAGACCTGCCGCTGGCCACCGGCTCGGCCGACCTGCTGCTCGGTCTCGACGTGATCGAGCATGTCCACGACGACCGCCGCGCCCTCGCCGAAGCGCGCCGCGCCCTGCGTCCGGGCGGCCGCCTCGTGCTCACCGTCCCCTCGCTGCCGCGCCTCTGGGGCCCGCACGACGAGATCAACGGCCATCGCCGGCGCTATCGCCGTCTCGAGCTCGCCCAGCGCATCCTGCACGCCGACTTACGCCTCGAGCGCCTGACCTACTTCAACACGCTCCTGCTGCCGCTCGGCGTGGTCGAGCGCGCGCTCGTCAGACGGTTCGGCGGCGCGGCTTCGATCGGCCTGCAGATGCCGCCCAGGCCGCTCAACGCGGCGCTGCGCACCGTCTTCGAGCTCGAAGCGCCTGTGCTGCGCAGGCGGGACCTGCCGCTCGGCATGTCGCTGCTGGCCATCGCCACTCGACCACCAGACCCGGGAGACGACCATGAATGACGCCCTGCCGCACTCGGTCGTGGTGCCGGTCTGCGACGAGGGGGCGGGACTGGCTCGGTTTCACGAGCGCTGCCGCGCCGTTCTGGAAGGGCTCGGCGAGCCCTACGAGCTCATCTACGTCGACGACGGCAGCCGCGACGGATCGTGGGGCGTCATGTCGGCCCTTGCCGACCGCGATCCGTCCGTGCGCACCGTGCGCCTCTCGCGCAACTTCGGTCACCAGGTGGCCATCACGGCGGGTCTCGAGTGCGCGACCGGCGCCACCGTGACCGTCATCGACGCCGATCTGCAGGACCCGCCCGAGGTGATCCCCGAGCTTCTCGCCCGCTGGCGGGCCGGCGCCGACGTCGTCTATGCCGTACGCATCAGCCGCGGCGGCGAGAAGCGCTTCAAGCTGGTCACCGCGTCGGTCTTCTACCGCGTCATGCGCTGGCTGGCCGACATCGACATGCCGGTCGACGCCGGCGACTTTCGGCTGCTCAGCCGGCCCGCGCTCGAGGCCCTTCTCAGCATGCCCGAGCGCGACCGCTTCATCCGCGGCATGGTGGCCTGGATCGGCTTCGATACGGCCGTCGTGGAGTACGTGCGCGAGCCACGCCTCGCCGGCCGGTCGAAGTACCCGTTCGCCAAGATGATGCGCTTCGCCCTCGACGGCATCATGGGGTTCTCCATGCGCCCGCTGCGCCTGGCGACATGGCTCGGGCTGATCGTCTCGGCAGGCGCCTTCGTGCTGGCGGTCGCGCTGGTCATCGCCCGGCTGCTCGGCCACATACCGGTGCAGGGTTGGACGTCGCTCGCCGTGCTCGTGCTGCTGGTCGGCGGCGTCCAGCTCGTGACCGTGGGCGCCCTGGGCGAGTATGTCGGGCGCATCTACAACGAGGTGCGCGGCCGGCCGCTCTATCTGGTCCGCGAGCGCCGCGGCTTCGGGCCTGGGCACGACGATCCCGCGCCGGACCGTGCCGCCGCGCGGACGGCGGGTCCGGCCGGCGCCGCGGGAACAGCAGGGCCGGCCGAGCATCCTCCCGCGTAGCCTGCCGCCGCAGCGCGGTCGGCGACCCGGCTCGGCGAAGTCGGCGGCTCAACGCGGTCGGCGGGCCCGGCTCAGCGCAGTTTGAGCAGCGCCCAGTCTCCCTGCCGTAAGACCACGCTGGAGATGGCCTTGAGCCCGGGTGCGCTCTGGTGCGTGAGGTCGATCACGGCATATTGGGCGCCCGCGTTGCGAGCCACGCGCCGGGCGGTGGCCGAGCTCGGCGTCCCGTAGAGCACGTCGATGTCGTTCTGGAGCTGGGTGGTGCGCGCCGGGTAGAGCCACTGCGTCCAGCTCGAGCGCTCGAGCACAGCGCCGCGCCCGGCGAGCGCGCTCACCCAGTTGTAGGTCGTGGTGTCGCGATCCTGGACGACGCGGGCGCTCACCGGCACATAGGCATCGAGCTCCTGCAGAAGGCTGCGCAGGTCGCTGGGCAGCGGCATATCGTGATCGGCCTGGCGAGCCGTAGCGACGCCGTGCACCGAGACGCCCAGCAGGACGGCGGCCAGCGCCACGACCGCCACGCGACCGGTGGCCGCGCGCCATGGGCGACGCTCCCCCGGCGCAGCCGAAGACCGTCGGCCGCCGAGGGCGGCTTCGAGCGCTACGGCGGCGGCGCAAAGGGCGAGCCACCAGAGGTTCTGGACCGTGTGCCAGGTGATGTTCCACGACGACAGATAGCCGTCGCCGCGCTGGGCCACGAACAACGCCACCAGAGTCGTGAGGCAGACGATGGCGAGCACCACGAGGGAAGCCGCCGGCGAGCGCCCGAACGGGCGTTCGCCGGCGGCCCTCGCCCGCCACGTGGCCAGCAGCGTGACGATCAGCCACCAGCCCAGCGCCACGGTCACGATGTAGAGCAGCACGAGCAGGGCGTCGCCGGTCGGGCCGCGCCGGCCCAGCGGACCGGCGAGTTTCGTGAACAGGCGGCTGTAGGAGTGCAGCTCGCCCGTGCCGCCGGCGACCAGCAGCAGATGCGTGCCCAGCTTCCCCAGACCCAGCGCGAGCGGGTCCGCCGTGCCCATGGTCGTCGGGTAGGCAACGACGAAGGTCAGCGCCGCCGCGGCGACGCCGGCGGCGGCCACCAGTCGCCCGCGACGGCGGCGCAACGCAAGCCCGGTCAGTGCCAGCACGAAGGCGGGCACCAGGACGATGGCGAAGTTCGCCTTCATCAGGGTCGTCGCGCCGGCCAGCAGGCCGGCCAGGACCAGGGCGCCCGCCCGTCGCTCGTCGGCCAGGGCGACCAACGCAAGACAGGCGGTGCCGGCGATCGCCGCCAGGACGGACGGCGGATTGAAGACGAAGTAGCGCAGGTTGTTGAGACCGACGTCGCCGATCACCGTGGTGACCGCCGCCGGCAGCAAGGTCACGGCAAAGGTGAGACCGACGAACCCGAGCGCCAGAAGTCCGGCGCGCCGCGAGCGTGCCCAGGCCGCGGCCAGCACGCCGATGCCGATCAGCATGCCAAACAGCGTGACCGGCAGAGCCAGCCGAAAGAAAGCCGCGTCGACGGGCAGGTGGAGCCCCTTGATCAGCACGCTGGTCATGGTGTCGAAGCCCGGGTGGTAGCCGGGCAGGGACACCCCGGTCTCGAGGACCCAGCCGCGCAGCGGCAGCCCGCGGTCGATGCCGCTCTTGACGAGCGCCAGGTGATACAGCATGTCGAAGTACTGGGTGAAGACGCTCGTCCGGCCGACGACGCGCCAGTAGCCGGTGCCCTCGACCACCACCCGCAGAAGGGCGGCGCCGACCAGCAGCTCTCCGCCGATGAGCGACCCTCCCGGCCGCGGCAGGCGCCGGGTGAGCAGCTCCCACGCAGCGACGCCCCAGCCGGCCACGCCCACGGCGAGCGCCAGCCACAGGGCGAGGCCGGCGATCCCGGCGCTGCCGGCGACGGTCATGAGGAACGCGCTCAGGGCGAAGCCGACGATGTACCGCAGACCGAGCCAGGTGACCCCGCGCTCGTCGACGCCGGCCAGCCACAGCGCCAGATGACCGACGCCCAGAAAGACGAAGCTCGTGAAGCCGAGATAGACGACGCCGGCCCCCAGGGCGCCGTCGCGCCACAGCGCCCAGAGGGTCCAGGCCAGAAGCGCCAGGCCGGCAGCGATCTTCAGAGCGCAGACGACCCGCCGGCCTGTGGCCGAGTCGCCGCCCCGGTCCGCGGGATCGTCGCCGATCCCGGCGCTCGCGTCGACGTGCGGATGGACTGCCGTGGCGTTCACAAAAGAGGGGCTCCCGTTCGGCGTCGCGGGCCTGCGACGCAGCGGATTCTACACCCGTCGAGGGCCGCGTCAGGCGCGCTTGCGCGCCTTCCAGACCTCTTCGCACGGCCAGCGCCGCGCCCACTCCAGGCCGACGATGCCGTCGAAGGGCGGGATCGGCGTGGCGCCGGCCGGCGGCCGCAGCTCGAGCAGGTCCTCGACCTCGAACCCGCTCCCGCGCAGCAGTCTGATCCAGTCGCCGTAGCCCAGGTGGAACTCGACCTCCGGTGCGCCGGGCCACTCGAAGCGGTGCATGCCGAAGTAGTCGCGCACGAGGCGGTCGGTGGGCAGCTCGTCGTCGCTGTCGGGCGCGCACAGCATCATGATCGTGCCGTTGGTCAGGAAGGTGAGCCGCCCGCCGGGGCGCAGCACGCGAGCGGCCTCGGGCACCCAGAGCCGCGGGTCGGCCCACAGGCAGGCGCCGTACTCCGAGATCGCCAGGTCGAAGCTCTCGTCGGGAAACGACAGGTGCTCGGCATTGCCCTCGTGCAGCGCAAACGGCAGGCCGTGCCGTTCCTGTAACCGGCGCGCGGTGGCGAGCTGCTCGCGCGAGATATCGACGCCGACCGGCCGGGCGCCGCGCCGCGCCAGCCAGGCCGACACGTAGGCGGTTCCGCAGCCGAGCTCGATGGCGTCGAGGCCGCCGAGCTCGTCGGGAAAGAGGTGCAGCTCGGACTCGGGAATGCCCCAGATGCCCCAGATGGGCTCGTCGCTCGCCCAGTTGCTCTCGCCGGGCGCCACGAAGTCGTGCGCCCACCCGTTCCAGGCCGCCCGGTTGCGCGCGACGTGATCAGCCGCGCCGCCCTCGCCCACGTCCTCGCGCTCGCGCTCGCCGCCCTCGCCGTTGTCGTCGATCTCGACCAATCCCGTCGTCTACTCCCGTCGTCCCCCGAACCCGGAACGACCCGGCAGAAACCCGGGGCGCGCGGGCCGTCAGCGAAGCAGGCTTGCCGCCTTGACGCTCAGTGCAGCAGGCTGGCCGCCTTGACCCCGATGCCCGCCCGAATGAGATCGGCGGCCGTGTGGTTGAGCGCGGCGTGCTTGTCTAAGTAGTTGCGCTCCAGGGCTTCCATGGCGCCGGCGGCCTCGATCACGTTCTCCGAGATGAAGTAGTCGAGAATGTCGCTGCGATGGCGGCGCCCGGCTTCGACGTCGGGGTCGCCGCCTTCGTGCTCGGCCGAGATGTTGGGCACCTCGGCGGCGATCTCGACCACCTCGGCGCGGCGTTCGTAGGGCTGGCGCACGATCGACCTGTAGGCTTCGGTGACGTGGTGCTCGAAGCGCACGGCGTCGCGCAGCCCGAGGGCCTCGCGCGCGGCCGAGGCCGCGCGCAGGGTGCCGGAGTCGACCGAGTTCGAGAAGTTGATGCCGCTCAGACTGGTGGCCCCATCGGCGCCGCCCAGCAGGCGCGCGCCGATCAGCAGCCAGAGCACCGACCAGGGGTTGTCGATGCCCATGAACACCGAGATCTTGAACTGGTTGCGGACGCCGAGCTTGCGCAGCACGAAGGCCGCGAGGATCGTGCCGATGTTGAAGTTGAGCACCTCGCGCACGCCGTACTGGGTGAGGTAGTGCAGGTATTCGTCGACCCAGTCGATCACGTGCTCGTTGGGCTCGCCGATGCCGCCGAAGTAGCCGGCGATGGTCTCGACGCCAACCATGAGGTTGGCACCGTCGATGCCGCGCGTGTCGAGGCTCTCGACGTGGCTTGCGCCGATGACCTGCATGGCGGCGCACACGGCGAGAAGATCGCCGCCGGGCCGCGACTGCTCCGCCATGTTGCGTTCGCGGATGAACCGGCCCGGCATGAGCTCGCGCTGCGCGATCGCCTGCCGGGCCTGGGCCAGCAGCCAGGGAAAGAACTGCAGGGCGCTGATCTCGAGGGTGACCGCGTGTTCGTCGGCCGCCGTCTGACCGAAAGGTACCGTCTCACCGTCGGCCGCCGGTTGACCGTCGGCAATCGTGGCGGCGTCGGCGCCCAGCACCCCGCGCCGAAACTCGGCCAGCGTGACAAAGGCGCCCGCGTCGCGCTGCTCGGCGAGCCACTCGACGCCGGCGAGATACGGCGAACGCTCCTCGCGGAGGCGCTCGAGGCGGCTCTCGAGCCGGCCGGCTTCGTCGGCCGCGCGGTTGATCTGGTCGACCCCGCCGTATTTGTCGAGAACGTCGAACAGGCTGTCGACGAAGGGGTTGTCGGGGCTTGCCAGAAAGTCGCCGACCGCCTCGGCGTCGGCGGCCTGGATGCGCAGCAGCTCCCGCATGTCGGCACGGCTGGTCATGACGCCGCTCAGTCTACCCCGCTCGTGCGCAGTTTGCTCGCCGCCGTTCGCCGCGGCCCGGCTAGCCCCGGCCCACACCGAGCTCGCGCTCGGCCTCGACGATGATGCGGCGCAGCTCGGCGGCCACGTCGTCCGACAGAGGCTGCGGTTCGTGCGTCTCGAGGATCGCGCGGGCCGCGGCAAGCGCGCGGTCGTAGATGCTCGTCGAACCGGCGGCGGTCCACTCCTCGCGGACCCGCCGGTCGATGAGCTGTGAGCGCGACTGGCCGCGCATCCCGCGGTAGGTGTCGTCGTGTGAGAGAAAGTCGCCGAACGGACCGATCTCGGCGATCACGTCGACCGACAGCGTCTCGTCTGACACCGGGATCCCCGGTACACAGAACTTGATCATGCGCGCGAACTCGGCGTCCATGACGAGCTGCCCGTAGTCGATGGTGACGCCCGACTCCAGCATCCCCAGCCCGTAGATCAGGTTGGCCCCTGCCAACGCCGGCAGCAGGCTGGTGAGAGTCTTCTCGTGACCGGATTGGGCGTCGGCCACTTTGGCGTCGCCCTACGCACCGGCGACCCAGCTGGGCAGCAGGTAGAAGCGCGCCAGGCAGGCCACGCCGGCGCCGATCATGCCGCACTCGGGGCTGCCTACCGAAGCGCTCGCGAAGCGCAGGTCGAGGGCCGTCGTCGACGAGCCGTAGATCACCGGCGCGCCCCGCGCCGTGAGCTGGGCGAGCGTGATACCGGCCAGCACCTCGGCGTTGTGCGTGACGAGGGTGCCGGCCAGGCTCACCGGCGACGAACCGCCGGCCATGGCCATGGACAGCACGTTGACCGGCACGCCGGCCCGCGCCCCCTCGATGATGATCCGGCAGGCGTCGGCGACCAGCTTGAGCGGGCTCACCGGACAGGTCAGAAACGAGAGGATGGGTCGCCGGCGCAGCTTGTCGCGGCCGCCGGCGATGGCCGCTGCCATGTCGATCATCTTGCCGGCACAAAAGCCGGAGAGAGGGCCGATGGTGGCGTGCTTGGTGGTGTTCGAGAAGATCGCCTCGGCGTTGTGCAGCGCCGCCGTGTCGGGCGGCACGTCGTGGGCGCCGAGGGGCCGTTCGACGACGTCGATCTCGGGCAGGGCGTCGATGATCCTGGTGCAGTCGGCGACATCCTGTTTGCGCGACTCGTGCAGCTCGCCGCTGTAGGGATCAACGACCTGGATGCCCTCGCCGAAATTGGTAAACCCGACACGGCCGTCTTCGAGCACGACGTCGTGGGCCGGGTCGCGGCCGCAGAGCACAACCTTGGCCGGCGCCGAGCGCACGGCGTCTTCGACGACGTGCGCCGGCAGGCGCGCCACCCGGCGCTCACGGTCTATCTCGGCGCCCGCCGCCGCGAACATCTCGAGCGCCTCGTGGTCTTCGACGAAGACGCCCGTGCGCGACAGCACCTCGAGCGTGGCGAGATGGATCTCGCGAAGCTCGTCGTCGGTGAAGACCTCGAGCCTGAAGCCGCCGCTCTGGCGCGCGCCGGCGCGCGGGTTGCGTCTCATAGTCGGGCCGCTCTCCTTTCGTTTCGGGGTCAGTGCGCGCCGCTGGCGACGGGCGCCGTACGCTCCCGGAACCGCTCGACGCAGTTGATCGGCAGGTCGAGCACACGCGCGATGTTCACCTTGGCTTCGATCATGTTCGCCTGCTGCGGCTGGCTGATGGCGTAGCTGTGGATGCGCCCAAAGCCGTGCTCGTTGCGCACGTCGGTCATGACCACGGGGTCGGACAGGTCGAACGGCGTCACGCCGAGCTTGCCGGCCACGTACTGCTTCGCTTCGTGGAGTCGCATGCCGCGGGTCATCTGCAGACGAGCGACGAGGTCTCCCGCCGCCCGGATACCGCCCATGCCCGCCGCCTGCGCATGCGCGTTATGCATGCCATGCGGGTCGCCCGAGCCTACCTACAGGCCGTCGAGTCGCAGGATGTCGACGCACGCCTTGGCCGCCCGGCACACCGCGTCGCCGGGCGGGTGAACGAACATCGGCACGGCCCCGACGCCCATGCCGGCGTTCATATGCACGGGGATGGTCGCCACCGCCATGCAGGGCTTGACGATGGCGATCGCCCGAGCGATGTTCCAGGCGCAGCTCTTGCCGGTGTTGACGTTGACGACCGGCCCGAACATGGTGGCGCCGGCCTTCTGGGCGAGCAGGAGCTGCTCTCTGGGCCACAGGCCGGCGAGGCGCACGCCGTCCCACTCGAGCTCGCCGTGCATGCCGAGCACGAACTCGCCGGCCATGCCGAGCTGCACGCCGAAGTCGGGGTACTTGCGACGGATGAGCGCGGTCGCCCGCAGCGCCGCCAGGAACTCGGGGTCGCCCGAGGCGCCGGTCGTGTCCCAGTCGATGGCGTCGGCGCCGGCCTCGTACTGGGAGTCGGCGAGGTGGACCATGTCGAGGACGGCCATCTCGACGGCCTCTTCTTCGCTGGCTCTCGCCTCGGCGATGCGGCCCAGCGGCAGGAGCTCGTTCCAGTTGTCGCAGGGGCCGTCGGGTTTGGAATAGAGGCCGAGGTTGGGCATCACGCCGTACTGCAGCGGCGCGACGGTAGCAAGCAGGGCGTCGTGCATGTACTGGGCCTCGTAAGCGAGGATCGTGCGCACGACCTTGAGCGAATAGTCGCCGACGCAGAGCTCGAGCAGGTCGGCGCCCATCCACTGCTCGTAGGTCTGCAGGTCCTGGATGCGCGTCGCGTGCGTCTTCATGCCCGTGCCGTCGCAGCTCAGGATGACCTCGTCGCCGATATCGACACCGGTGAAGCGCGCCGGCGAGGCGTAGATGTCGAGCAGATGCTCGAGCTCGTCGTCGGGGAGCGGCGGCACCTTGGCCCTCTTGACGGCTGCCTCTGAGCCCGCCACGAGATCGGCCTTGATCTCGCTGCGCGTCAGGCGTACGAAGGTGCCGTCGGCCATGCGAGTCGGCACCCGGGCTTCGCTTGTCACGCTTCCGCTCCTTTCTGATCGGCGAGCGGCTCCCTGCCGACGTTCTCGCCTTCCCACTCGAAGTTGGTCTTGTCGGTGCGCAGAATGTGCCAGGTCTCGGTGTAGGCGATGCCTTCGATCTCTTCGAGATCCTCGTTCAAGAACTTGTACAGGCCCTCGTTGTCGGGCAGGTGCGCTTCGATCAGGATGTCGAAGGACCCGGTGGTGTAGCCCACATAGGCAACGTTCTCCATGGCGGCGAGTCGGGCCCCGACCCCTTTGGCGTAGCCGCGGTTCACGCGGATGCCCACCATGGCGTCGACCGGAAAGCCGATGGCCGCCGGGTTGACCCTTGCCATCGGGAATATGGCGCCGCTCTTGACGAGTCGATCGACCCGGTTGCGCACCGTCGGTTCGGAGACCCCTATCGCGCGAGAAATGCTCGCATACGACCGGCGGGCGTTGGGCCGCAGCAGCCTCATGATGCGACGGTCGAGCTCGTCCATTGTGATCGTGCCGAAGGGCGCCTGGCCCGCTCTGATCATGACGATGGTCCTCTCTGCCCGATGCTCATCACGGTGGGCACAATCATTTTCGTTTTCGTGGCAATATGCAAGTATCTTCGTTCAGAAGCAATGGAAATTGGCCGTTCATCATCGGAAATAGTCGCCACAACTTGACACCGTCGAGTCATGATGACATCGTGCCCTCGAAGAGCGCCCTGGGCGCCGCCCGGGGCCGCCCCACGGCCGCGGCGCACGGCAAGGTTGGGGCGCGGCGCAGCGGCCCGCGGAGGTGACCAGGTCCATGAAGGCACGCACGGCGTGGCTGTCCGAGCCCGAAAAGAGCCGTATCGCAGACCAGGCTATCGGCCTGTTGGGCAGCGTCGGTATGCGCTTCGCCGGCTCCCGTTTGCTGCCCCTGCTGACCGAGCATGGGGCCAAGGTCGACGAACCCACGGGCATCGCTCGCCTGCCGCGAGAGCTCGTCGAGTGGGCGCTCGCGCAATGTCCCCGCTCGTTTGTCATGGCCGGCGCCACGCTTGCCGACGACGTGGTCCTCGGGCAGGACGAACCGTTCCATTTCTCCCCCAGCGGCTGCGTCGCCAAGACCCTCGACTTTCGCACGGGTGAGCGGCGGGCCAGCACGCTCACCGACCTGCGGGAGTGCACCGCCCTCATGGACGTGCTGCCGCAGCTCGACCTCATGTGGACCCAGGTCAGCGCCACCGACGTCCCCCTCGACCGCCGCGAGCTCGTCGAGTACTTCACGATGCTCACCGAGACGGCCAAGCACGTGACGTTCGTCGACTGTCCCACAGAAGTCGACGCCGTCCTCCACATCGCCGAAGTCCTGTCGGGAAACCTCGACAGCTTTCGCGAGCGCCCCCGGTTCTCGACGGTGTGCACGGCGGCCTCGCCTCTTCAGGCCGACGGTCCCGCGCTCGACGTCCACGCCGCACTGGCCGCTCACGGCGTACCCATCGAGGTCTACTCAATGACGATCGCCGGCGCCACCTCACCCGTGACCCTGGCCGGCACGGTCGTCCAGGGGCTGGCCGAGTTTCTCGGCGTCGCCACCGCCCTGCAGGTCGCGGCGCCCGGCGCCAGGCTCGTCTTCTGCTTCGGGTCGGGCGTCCTGGACATGCGGCGCGCCACCTTCTCGCTGGGCTGCGTCGAGAGCGCCCTCATGGGCGCGATGGCCACCGAGGTCGGACACTACCTGGGCGTGCCCACGCTCAACCCCGGCTTGTCCACCGACAGCAACCACGCCGGGCTGCAGACCGGTTACGAGAAGGCCCTCAAGGTCGCCGGCATCTGCGGCGCCGACCCCGACATCGTCACGGGCTGGGGCCTCATCGACTCGCACAACACCATGTACCTGCCGCAGTCGGTGGTCGACAACGAGATCGCCGCCATGGTGCGGCGCCTCTACGGCTCGGTCGAGGTCTCCGATGCCACGCTGGCCGTGGAGTCCATCGCCCGCGTCGGGCCGGGCGGCGGCTACCTCGGCGAAAAGGACACCGCCCGTCGCATTCGCGCCGGCGAGCACCTGCAGCCGTCCGTGTCGAACCGGCTCTCCTACGACAAGTGGATCGCCGAAGGCACGACAGAGAACGACGTGGCCGGCGACGAGGTCGAACGGCTGCTCGCGGTCCACGCCGCAAAGAACCCCTGCCTCGACGATGGCCGCATCGACGCCCTGGCCGCGCTGTGCAAGATCGACGCCGAGGGCGTGCGGCGCGCGCGCCGTGAGTAGGGCCCGGCGACCATTTACCGATAAAGCGGAGGCGGCATGACGATGAGGATCGGCTACATCGGGCTCGGCAGCCTGGGCCGTCACCTGGCCGGCAGTCTGCTGCGCGCCGGCTTTCCGGTCACCGTCCACGACATCGACAGAGACACAGCGAGCGCGCTGCTGGCAGCCGGAGCGTCGTGGGCCGACTCCGCCGAGGAGACGGCGCGCGTCTCCGACACGGTCATCACCTGCCTGCCTTCACCTGAGGTCGTCAGCGCGACGGTGACCGGCGCGCACGGCATCCTCGCGGGGCTGGCCTCGGGCGGCACCTGGATCGACATGAGCACCAACGACGGTAGCGAACTCCAGCGTCTCGCCGCGCTGGCGGTCGAGCGAGGCGTCGCCACGCTGGAGTCGCCGGTCACCGGCGGCGTGCACAGAGCCGCGGCCGGCATGATCACCGTCCTCGTCGGCGGCGACGAGACCGTCTACCGCAGGCACCTGCCCGCTTTCGAGGCGATGGGTGGCACGGTCTTTTACGTCGGCGATCTGGGCCAGGCCTCGGTGATCAAGGTGATCACCAACATGCTGGCCTTCATCCACCTCGTGGCCGACGGCGAGGCGCTGATGCTGGCCAAGCGCGGCGGCGTCGACCTCAGGCTGGCCTGGGACGTCATCAAAGCCAGTTCGGGCAACAGCTTCGTTCACGAGACCGAGGGCCAGCTCATCCTGAACGGCAGCTACAACATCAACTTCACCATGGATCTCGCCCGCAAGGACCTGCACTTCGCCCATCAGATGGGCCGCCAGTTCGGCGTGCCGCTCGAGCTCGCCGGCCTCACGGAGCAGATCTTCGCCCGCGCCCGAGCCATGTACGGCGGCGACGCCCAGTCGCCCATGGTCGTCAAGATGCTCGAAGAGGCGGTGGGCACGGATCTGCGCGCCCCCGGGTTTCCCGCCGAGCTCGAACCCGAGTGACCGACCGCCCGACCGCCCGGCCGGCCCGCGACCGCCGACAGCGCGACAGGCGAAGAACAAGTACGCGCTTTGTGGGTCACTCGAAGGCGTACAATGTCGTGAACAAGGTCCGCGACGGCAGAACGTTCTTTTGACGGCTTGACGAGACGAACTTTCCGCCGAATACTCAGGGTCCTCGCGCCACACCCACCGGCTCGACGGGCGCGCCGCGAGACCTGCCGACAACGGTGATCGCCGGTCAAAGGAGATAGCTGCGATGGACATCAGAGAGTTCGCCATGGAGTTCTTCTCTCTCCAGGGCAAGAACGCGATCGTCACCGGCGGCAACACCGGACTCGGCCAGGCCTTCGCCCTGGCGCTGGCCAAGGGCGGCGCCAGCGTGCTGGTCTCGAGCATCATCGACGACGGCGGCGCGACCGCGGCGCTGATCGAAGCCGAAGGCGTCCGCTACGAGTTCCTCGAGACCGACATCACCGCGCCGGGCGCCCCCCGGCAGGTCGTCGATGCCTGCGTGGAACGGCTCGGTTCGCTCGACATCCTCATCAACAGTGCGGGCATCTGCCCGCTGGCGCAGGTCCTGGACTTTGGCCGGTCCCAGTGGGACGCGACGGTCGCCGTCAACCTGACGGCCGCTTTCGAGATGAGCTACGAGGCCGCGCAGCGGATGGTCCCCCAGCGCGCCGGCAAGATCATCAACATCTGTTCGGTCTTCTCATATCTGGGTGGGCAATGGTCGCCGGCCTACGCGGCCACCAAGCACGGCCTGGCCGGCCTGACCAAGGCCTACTGCGACGAGCTCGCCCAGTACAACGTTCAGGTCAACGGTATCGCTCCCGGCTACTATGCGACCGAGATCACCCGGCAGACGCGCAGCGACCCCGAGACCAACAAGCGCGTCCTCGAGCACATTCCGACCGGCCGCTGGGGCGAACCCCTCGACCTCATGGGGGCCGTCGTCTTTCTTGCCAGTCGGGCATCCGACTACGTCAACGGCCACGTCCTGCTGGTGGATGGCGGCTACCTCGTTCGCTAGGCTAGTCGAACAGGCCAAAGCCGGCCGCGGCCGCAACGAATCGATCAGAGAAAGCGAACACCGCATGGCGGGCAAGTACATCATCGGCGTCGACGGGGGCTCGCAGAGCTCCAAGGTCGTCGTCTTCGACTTCGAGGGCAACGTCGTCTGCGAAGGCCGGCAGGTCCTGCGGCCCATGAGTCGCCCCCGCCACGGCATCGTGGAGCATCCCGACGACGACCTGTGGGACTCGATCACCGCGGCCAGCCGGCAGGCCATGGCCGGGTTCCCGGGCGACCCCGGCGACATCGTCGGCGTCGGCCTGTGCACGATCCGCTGCGAGCGGACCTTTCTCAAGCGCGACGGCTCGCTGTCGTCGCCGGTCATGAGCTGGATGGACGTTCGCGCCTACCAGCCCTACGTGCACGACGACCCCGAGACCGCCTATGTGACCACCTCTTCGGGGTACATTACGCAGCGCTTCACCGGGCGCTTCCGCGACACCGCCGCCAACAGCATCGAGGGCCGGCGGCCCATCGACACCGACACCTGGCAGTGGAGCGACGATCCCGCCGTCCTCGAACACTGGAACATCCCGCGCGAGATGCTCGTCACGCTGCAGATGCCGGGCGACGTCGCCGGGTACGTCACCCACGAGGCCGCCGCGGCCTGCGGCATTCCCGAGGGCATTCCCGTCGTAGCCACCGCCAACGACAAGGCGGTCGAGGCTCTGGGCTCCGGATCGCTCGGGCAGACCACGGCGCTGATCTCCCTGGGCACCTACATCGCCGCCATGGTGCACGGACGCGAAAACCGCAAGACACCCGTCGAGTTCTGGACGAACTTCGCCTGCGTTCCGCACAAATACCTCTATGAGAGTCACGGCATTCGCCGCGGCATGTGGACGATCAGCTGGTTTCTCGACCTGCTGGGCGAAGAGTTCGCGCAGGCGGCGGCGACCGCCGGCATCTCGCGCGAGCTGTACCTCGAGCGCGAGGCGCAACGCGTCGCGCCGGGCAGCGACGGTCTGATGACCGTGCTCGACTGGCTTGCCCCCGAAGACAAGCCCTTCCGCAAGGGTGTGATGCTTGGTTTCGACGCGCGGCATACCAGGGGCCACGTCTACCGATCCATCCTCGAGGCCATCGCTCTGACCATGAAGAACCGGGTCGATGCGATGTGCCGCGAGCTCGGGATACGTCTGGACGATATCGTCATCTCGGGCGGCGGCGCCGGCAGCGACCTGTTCATGCGCATCTTCGCCGACGTGTTCGCCATCCCCGCGTCGCGCAGCGTCGGCAGCGGCGGCGCCAGCCTCGGCGGCGCCATCTGCGCCGCGGTCGCCACCGGCCTCTACCCCGACTTCGCGACCGCCGTGGCCGCGATGACCAAGGACCGAGAGTCGTTTGCCCCCGACCCGACCAACGCCGACGTGTACCGGGCCACCAACGAGACCTACCGGACCATCCGCGACGCCACCGACGAGGTCCTCAAACGCTCCTACCCGATCTTCCACTGAGGCCGACGCCAACCGCGAGCTGACAAAGGATCGCCATCATGCATCTGAGCAGAGAAGCCATCGTCGAAGGCCTGCAGCGCATAGTGGGACCGGCCGACGTCATCACCGACAGAAGGATCCTCGTCGAGAGCAGCGTCGACAACTTCCGCAAGCTGCAGAACATCTTCGACGTGCACACGATGCCGGTGCCGGCCGCGATCGTCATGGCGCGCAGCACCGAGCAGGTGGCCGCGATCCTGCGCTTCGCCGGCGAGCACACGATCAACGTCATCCCGCGCACCGGCGGCACGGCCACCGAGGGCGGCCTCGAGAGCGCCGTGCCCGACTCGATCATCATCGACGGCTCCGCCATGAACAGAATCGTCGATATCGACGCCTACGACATGCAGGCCACCTGCCAGTGCGGCGTACCACTGCAGGCGCTCGAGGACCGCGTGCGCGAGCTGGGCCTCACCACGGGGCACTCGCCCCAGTCCAAGCCCGTGGCCCACATGGGCGGCCTCGTGGCGACCCGCAGCATCGGTCAGTTCTCGACGCTGTACGGCGGCATCGAGGACATGGTCGTGGGGCTCGAAGCGGTGTTCCCCGGCGGCATCGTGACACGCATCAAGAACGTCCCTCGCCGGGCCGCGGGCCCCGACATCCGCCACGTCGTCATCGGCAACGAGGGGGCGCTGTGCTTCATCACCGAGGTCACGGTGAAGCTCTTCCCGTACTTTCCCGAGAACAACGTCTTCCTGGGCTACACGCTGAAGGACATGAAGACCGGATTCGAGGTCCTGCGGGCAGTGATGGTGAACGGCTACAAGCCGTCGGTGGCGCGCGTCTACGACCCCGGCGACGCCGGCCTGCACTTTTCGCACTTCGCCGCCGACGACGACTGTGTGCTGCTCTTCATGGCCGAAGGCCCGGCCGGCATCGCCAAAGCGACGGCCGACGGCATCGCCGCCATCGTCGCCGGCTTCGCAGAGTGCACCAGGGTCGACAGCGCCTACATCGAGACCTGGTTCAACGACCTCTGCTGGGGCCCCGACAAGATCACCGCCGAAGACGAGCGCATCCGCCAGACTCTCAACGTCAACCGCACGACCGAGATCTCGGCCGACTGGAGCTCGATCAACGACATCTATCAGGCGGCGCGGGCGCGCATCATCGCCGAGATCCCCGACATCACGATGATGGGCGGACACTCTTCGCACAGCTACATCAACGGTACCAACATGTACTTCAACTACTTCTTCAACGTCGTCGGCGTGGGGCCCGAAGAAGAGACCGCCAAGTACTACCTCCCCATCATCGGCATCATCTGCGAGGAGACGCTGAAGCGCGGCGGCTCTATCGTCCACCACCACGGCATGGGCAAGGCACGGGCTCCCTGGGTCAGGGACGAGTACGGCTCCTCCTACTACATCCTCGAGACGCTCAAGCACGCCTTCGACCCGGAGGGCATCATGAACAAGGGGACGATCTTTCCCCTGTGAGCGACGCGGGCAAAGAGACGGTCCCTCCCGGATGAGCGCCGTGCGGGTCCTTGTGTGCTTCAAGGTGACCCCCGACTTCGAGGCGCTGCGCGAAGCCGACTGGGCCGCGGCAGCGACGCAAGGTGTGCAGACCCGCTACGTCCGCCGCGTGCTCAACTGTTTCGACGAGAGCGCGCTCGAACTGGCCCTGGGCCTGTCAGACGCGGCCGCGCGGCTCGGCGTCACCGTCGAGCTCGGCGCGCTGTCGATCGGCGGCCGCGAGGTCGACCCGTACCTGAAGACTCTCGTCGCGCTCGGCTACGAACGCGCGGCCCGGGTGGCGGCCGGCGCCGACGGCGATATCGCTGACACCGATGCCGCCGGCGTCGGCGTCGGCGCCGCTGCCGGCGCCGCCGGCGTCGACGGCGCCGGTCTGGACAGGGCCGCGTCCGGCCTCGATTTCGCCCCCGCCGTCGTGGCCTCGATCATCGCCAGCTACGTCCTGCGCGCCGATCACAGCGACCTTCTCGTGCTCGGCTGCCGCAGCGGTCCGGGCGACGGCGGCACCGTGCCCTTCCGAGTCGCCGAGGCCCTGGGGTGGCCGTGCCTGACACGGGTGACCAGCATCGAGCCGCTGGGCGACGGCCGCCTGCGCGTGGGCGCCATGGTCGACGACGGACTGCTGCGCGTGACGCTCCGACCTCCGTGCGTGCTGGCCGTGGGCAATGCCCTCGTCTCGCACCTGCGGGCGCCGACCCTGAAGGATCGCCTCGAGCGGCGCGAACGGCGCATCGACGTTCTCGCGGCCGCCGATCTTGGTCTCGACATCGCCGCCGAGCTGCGCCGCGAAGCGTGTGTCCCGACGGCGCTCGAGACGATCGACCGGCGTCGGCGCGGAGCGGTCATCGCCGGGGCGACGCCGCGCGACAAGGCGCGGACCCTGTTCGACTCCTATCTGAGCGACCTGATCGAGACCCTGTGAGGTTCGCGGCGCTGCTCGACGGCACGGTCGCTACGGCCGCCGTGCAGGCCCAGGCGCTGGCCGGCTTTCTTGGCGACGGCCTGCGCGGCGATCTCGCCGGAGAGACCTTCGTCCTCTACTGCGACGAACGCGACAGGGAGCGGCTCGTCGACCTCGCACCTACTCGCGACGTGCGCCTCGTCAAGACGGCGGCCCGGCGACCCGAGCGGATGGTCGACTGTCTCACCGCGGCCGCCCGTGGCGGCGACACCGCGCTCTTTCTTGCCGCGGCGGGCGCGACGGGCACAGAGATCGTCACGCGCCTGGCCTGCCGCGCCGGCGGCGGCGTCCTGACGGATGCCCTGACCATCGAAGCGCGACCGCAGCGCCTTGTGTGCCGCAAGAACGTGTACTCCAACCACCTGGTGGGACGTTTCGAGCTCCGCGCCCGTCCCTGGTGCGTCACCGTCGACGCCTGCTGGAACGACACGCGGCGCTCGCCCAGTCCCAGTCATACGATCCTGTCCGAAAGTGACGAGTCTGGCGACGCCGGCAGGCCGGGCGCCACCACCGACACCCGCGCCACCGGCGCCACCGGCGCGGCGCCGTTCGCCGATGCCGAGCTGCTCGAAGCGCCCTCGAGCGGCGATCTCGCCAAGAGCCGGTTCCTGGTGGTGGCGGGGTACGGAGCCGCCAGTCGCGAGGGGACAGAGCGGATTGCCGACGCCGCCCGGCGGATGGGAGCCGACTTCGGCGTGAGCCGCCCGGTCGCCATGAACGCCTGGGCCCCCATGGACCGGCTCATGGGCGTCTCGGGCACACGGGCGGCTCCCGCGCTGTGCATCGTCGCGGGGGCATCCGGAGCGCCCGCCCTGTACTGGGGCATCGAGAAAGCCGGGCTGATCGTGGCGGTCAACCCCGACGAGCGAGCCCCGATCGTGGCCAACTCAGATGCGGCGCTCCTCGACGACGCCGTAGCCGTCCTCGAGGAGCTCGCCGAGATCGTCGCCGGCCGTCGCACCCACGAATGACGGGACGGTCGGCTGCCGCGATGAAGAGCGGGCCGGGCCGCCGGGACGGTCGGCCGCCGCGGCGACGAGCGGGTCGGGCTGCCCGCACGGCCGCGACCTCGCGCCCACCCAGCCGTCTTCGGGCGGGCGGGTGCGTTACGCCTTGATCGGAGCGGCGGGCTCGGCGGTCGCCTGGGCCGCGAGCAGCTCGTGCGGCGGGATGTGGCACTTGTAGGTGTGGCCGGGCGCCGCCTCCTGCACAGGCGGTTCCTGCTCGACGCAGATGTCGCCGAGGGTGCGGTGGCAGCGGGTGTGAAAACGGCAGCCCGACGGCGGCTCGCTCAGGCTCGGCATGGTGCCGCGCAGCGCGATGCGCTCGCGCCGGTCGCCGAAGTCCAGGGTCGGGATCGACGACAGCAGCGCCTCCGTGTAGGGATGGTGGGGCGGATTGAACACCTCTTCGGCGGAGCCCACCTCGATGAGCTCCGCGAGGTACATGACGCCGATGCGGTCGGAGATGTAGCGCACTACGGCGAGGTCGTGCGAGATGAACACGTAGGAGACCTGCTCGTTGGTCTGCAGCTCGACGAGCAGGTTGAGGATGCTCGCCTGGACCGACACGTCGAGGGCCGAGGCGGGCTCGTCGCAGACGACCAGCGTGGGGTCGCCGGCGAAGGCGCGGGCGATGGCGATGCGCTGCTTCTGACCGCCGGAGAGATCGGACGGCTTCTGTATCAGAAAGCGCGGCTCGACGCGCACGTCGGCCGAGAGCTTGTCGACCTTGGCGCGCACCGAGCCGCCGCTGCCCAGCTTGCGCACGGCGCGCGTGAGGATGGCGCGGGTGCTCCAGGCGGGGTTCAGCGTAGAGTCGGGGTTCTGAAAGACCATCTGGATGGCGCGCAGCGCGTCCTGCGAGCGGCGCCCCGCAGTGGCGCGGAGCCGCTTGCCCTCGAAGGTGACCGTACCGGAGTCGGGAGCGATCAGGCCCGTGACGCACTTGGCCAGCGTCGTCTTGCCGCTGCCCGACTCGCCCACGAGGCCGAACGTCTCGCCGCGCCGCAGGTTCAGCGAGACGTCGCTCACGGCGGTGAGCTTGCGGCGCCCGTCCCTGAAGGTGCGCACGAGATCGTCGATCTCCAGCACGGCGCCCGCGGTGGCGCCCCTGGCCTCGAGGCTGGTGGCCAGCACGGGGGTCAGGTGCGGCATCTGTGCGACCTCGGCCGAAAAGTAGCAGCGCGCGTGACGCGCGGCCTCGCCGACGGGGTTGGCGTGGTGCGGCGAGAACGCCGCCGGCTCGGGCGGCATGGCTTCCGCCTCGGCGCGACCCCGCGGCCCGCCGTCGCCGGGCCACGCGTAGAGGTCGGGCTCGCGGCGGATGCAGACCGGCTTGGCCATGGGGCAGCGCGCCGAGTAGACGCAGCCTTCGAGCGGCTCGCCCAGGGCGGGCAGCGTGCCGGGGATCGTCTGCAGGGCGGCGTCGGTCTTGTTCATGCCGAAGCGCGGTACGCAGCGCAGCAGGCCCATCGTGTAGGGGTGCCGTGGATCGGTGAAGATCTCGCGGGCCGGACCTTCTTCGACGACACGCCCGGCATACAGGACGCCGACGCGCTCACAGAGGCGCGCCACCAGGCCAAGGTTGTGGGTGATCAGCAGGATGGCGGCGTGGATGCGGCCGCGCAGCTCCTCGATGAGGTCGAGGATCTCGGCCTCGACCGTGGCGTCGAGGCCGGTGGTGGGTTCGTCGAGGACCAGCAGGCGTGGGTTGACCGCCAAGGCCATGGCGATGACGACGCGCTGCTGCTGGCCCCCGGACAGCTCGAAGGGGTAGCGACGCAGTGTGGCGTCGGGGTCGGGCAGGGCCACGCGACGCAGGCTCTCGCGGGCGCGCTTGAGCGCTTCGGCCTTGGACAGGCCTTCGTGGTAACGGAACACCTCGGCGACCTGGTCGCCGATGCGCATGGCGGGGCTGAGCGCCGCGGCGGGGTCCTGGTAGACCATGGCCACGGCCTCGCCACGCCACTTGCGCAGCGCCTCGTCGCTGAGCGTGCTGACGTCGCGGCCCTCGACAAGTACCTGCCCGGCATCGACCGTGCCGTTGCTGGCCAGGTAGCGCAAGGCCGCCATGGCCAGGGTCGTCTTGCCGCAACCCGACTCGCCGACCAGGCCGTAGGCCTCGCCGGGCGCGATGCGCAGCGTGACGCCCTTGAGCACCGGCAGGTCGCGCCCGCGGCGGTGGAAGGTGACCTCGAGATCGCGAACGTCGAGCGCCGCCGGCGCCGGATCGCGGGAGTCGACCTGGGGCTCGACGACACTCATTTGGAGAAGGTCGAGCTCAGACCGTCGGCGATGAGGTTCACGCCCACCACCAGGGACGCCAGGGCGAGCGCCGGGAACAGCACGGTCCAGGGGGCGGCCTGCAGGTTGAGTCTCTCGGTGGCGACGGTCAGGCCCCAGTCGGGCGAGGGCGGTTCGAGCCCGAACCCGAGGAACGACAGCGTGGCGACGGTGAACACGGCGTAGCCCAGACGCACCGTGCCCTCGACGATGATCGGCTGCGTGATGTTGGGCAGAATCTCGCGCGCCATGACGAAGGCCGAGCGTTCGCCGCGCAGGCGCGCCGCCATGACGTACTCGCGCTCGCGCTCGCCGATGACGGCCGAGCGGATGGTACGCGAGATCACCGGCGTGAACAGCGCCCCGATGACGAGGATGAGAATGGCGTACGACCTGCCGAGCAGCGAGATGATGAGGATCGCCGTGATGATGATCGGCAGCGCCAGGAACGCATCGACGACGCGCATCATGAGGTCGTCGGTAAGACCCCGGTAGAAGCCGGCGGTGAGGCCGACCATGCCTCCCCACAGGAGCGCGAGCACGGTGGCCAGAGGCGCGATGATGAGGACCGTGTGAGCGCCGGCCATGGTGCGGGCGAACACGTCGCGGCCCAGGTCGTCGGTGCCGAACCAGTGCGAGGCGCTGGGCGACTGCAGGATGGCGAAGGGATGGGGGAGCGCCGGTGGCTGGGTGAAGGTCGTTGAAAAGACACCCATGACGACCCAGAAGAGCACGATGAGGACGCCGACTACGAAGGTCGGGCTGCGCAGCAGCGACCTGACGAGGTAGCGTCGCTGGCGGCGCTGCTCGGCCGCGGCCGCCGCGTCGGCCTGCAGCTCGTCGAGCCGACGATCGGGAGTAGTGCCGGCGGCCGCCACGTCAGCCTCCCATGCGGATGCGTGGGTTCAGGAACGCCACGACGATGTCGGCGATCAGGTTGGAGAGCATGTAGAGCACCGCCACGACGAGCACGCACGCCTCGAGCAGCGGCAGGTCGTGGTTGAGCGCGGCGTTGACCATGTAGTTGCCGATGCCCGGATAGTTGAAGAGCGTCTCCACGACCACGAGCCCGCCGATGAGCCAGCCGATCTGGCTGCCGATCACGGTGACGGTGGGCACGAGGGCGTTGCGCAGCACGTGACCGAAGATCACGCGGCGGCGCGGCAAGCCCTTGAGCACGGCCGTTCGCACGTACGGCATGTTGAGCACCTGGACGGTGCCGACGCGCGCCATGCGGGCGATGTAGCCCAGCTCGAGCAGCATCAGCGGGATGGCCGGCAAAATGAGGTAGTAGAAGCGGTCGATGAAGGGCGAACCCTGCGGCGGCATCGCCTGGACCGGCAGCCAGTGGAGCGTCACTGCGAAGACGACGATGAGGATGACGCCGCTCACGAACTCGGGGATGACGGTCATTGAGAGCGAGGAGATCGTGATCGCCCGGTCGAGGATGCTGTCGCGTCTCAGGCCGGCGTACACCCCGACGAGGATGGATGTGGGCACGATGATCACCAGCGCGAAGCCGGCCAGCAGCAGCGAGTTGCCGAGCGCGCGCATGACGAGCGGAAAGACGGAGGTGGTGTACTGATACGAGGTGCCCCAGTGGCCGGTGACGAAGTGGCCGGCCCACTCTACGTAGCGTGTGTAGATGGGCTTGTCCATGCCCAGGTTGTGGTTGAGCTGGTCGACCGCCGACTGGGTGGCGTAGGGACCCAGGATGAAGCGCCCCAGGTTGCCGGGCAGCACCTCTGCCAGAGCGAACACCAGGATCGACACCAGGATCAGGGTCGGCACCATGAGCAGGAGCCGCCGCCCGATGAGGCGCGCCATCCCGGGTCCCCTACGCCGGACTTGAGTCTCTCTAGTAAAGCGTCAGTCAGGCGTCACGCGGTGATGTACGCCTGGCTTGTGTCGAAGTAGAACGAGCCCGGACCCTGGATGTTGTAGACGTTCTTCTTCTGGGTGCGAAGCTGAGAGATGTAGAAGGCCACGAGGATCGGCGTCTCGTCCTGCTGGATCGACGACAGCTTCGTGGCCAGCGTGGCGCGCGTCGCCTCGTCGGTGGTCGACTCGTACTGGTTGAAGGCAGTGACGAAGGCGCTGTTGTTCCAGTGCGAGGAGCTCCAGGCGCTGGTCGGCAGCAGCATCGCCTGCGCGTAGACGCCCGGCGTCGGCCGGCTGCCCCACTCGACGATGACCATCGGCGCGTTGAGCCACGGCGTGGTGCTGTTGCTGCCGGCGTAGATCGCGTTGTAGCTGATCTCGTTGATCTTGACGTTGATGCCGGCGGGCTTGCACTGGGCCTGGATGAGCTGCGCGTAGGCCGGGTTCTCGAGGTAGTTGGCGACGGTCAGGGTGACGTCGATGCCGTTGGGGTGGCCGGCGGTGGCCAGCAGCGACTTGGCCTTGGCGATGTCCACCGCGCGCACGGGCGGAGTGGGGCTGCCCGGGAACACAGTCGGCTCCCAGAAGGTGTCGTAGCCGAGGTTGCTGCGGCCGCCGTAGAGCGCCTGGTTGATGGCCTTGCGGTCGAGGCAGTAGGCGACCGCCTGGCGAAGCTCCTTGCTCTGCCACGGGGTCTTGTTGACGTTGAACGCGACCTCGCGGATGCCGGTCGACGGGTAGACGTCGACCCGCAGGCTGGAGTCGCTCAGCAGCGACTGCCCGCCCTGGAAGACCGTCTGCGGCTGGACGTCGACGGTGCCCGACTGGAGCTGCAGGTTGGCCGCCGAAGTGTCGGTGACGAGGGCGAAGTCGAGCTCGTCGAGGTAGGGGAGCTGACGGCCCTGGGCGTCCTTGCCCCAGTAGGTCGGATTCTTCACCAGCTTGGCGCTCTGGTTGGTGACGAAGCTCTTGAGCATCCAGGGGCCGGTGCCGATGGCCTTCTTCTGAAAATCGCCGGCGTAGTTGCGCGGCAGGATGGCGGTGTTGTACGACGAGGCGCTTACCAGGTAGGGGAAGTCGGCGAACGGCTTGTCGAGGTTGAACTGGACGGTGGAGGTGTCGACGGCCTTGGTGCCGCCCGGCGAGAGGATGCCGGCGAGGGCGGCGAGGGCGCCCGAACCGCTCTTGGGATTGATGACGCGCTCGATGCTGGCGACCACGTCGGCGGCCTCGAAGGGGCTGCCGTCGTTGAACGTGACGCCCTGGCGAAGCTTGAAGGTCCAGACGTCGCCCTTCGGGTTGGGCGCCCAGCTCACCGCGAGCTTGGGCTTGAGGGCGTTCTCGTTGGTCAGGTCGATGAGGTACTCGGCGATCTGGTAGACCAGGACGATGCCGCCCTGGTCGTAGATGGTGACCGGATCGAGCGTCTTGAGCGGCGGCGGGATGACCGCCTTCATGGTGCCGCCGGTGACCACCGCGGGAAGAGCGCTGCCGCTCGCCGCCGCGGAAGGCGACGAGCTCGAGCTGCTGCTGCCGCCGCACGCCGCCAGGATCTGACCGGCGACCGTGGCCGAGAAGCCAAAGACGGAAGCGCGGACGAGCAGCTGGCGCCGAGTCATTTTTCCGCTGGTGACCTGTTCGATGAGGTGGTGTGCGTAGTCGCTGCGGAACTGGTCGTCGCTCATGTCCGCTACTCCCCCTTGGCGTTAGCCTGCAAGACACCGTGAGCGGCGGGGCGCGCCACCGCTCCTGACAACATTTTGCGCACCATACAACCTCTCGTTCACGTTGGCAACCGCGACTGACCGGTTAATTAGCACTGACTCCGCCCAGATGACTCCGATTGTTCTGCGCTATGGCTGTTCGTCAGCATGAAATACATATCATGAGGCCTGCGGCTGACAGGCGTGCGACTGGGTGCAATGCCGTTCCCGGCCTTGGCCATTCCGGCCCTGGAGCGCTGGTATGTACCATCGCCCGCCATGATATGCTGCGGGTCAGCCCATCGCAACGATGGGGGACGGTCGGGTCCCCGGGCATTCTCTACTTCCTTGCTTTGGAGTGTGATCAGGGTGGGGGGCAAACAGCGCACGCCTGCTCGGTCGAGTCCCCTGTACCTCTGGGTGGCCTCGCTGCTTCGCGACCAGGTCGAGGCGGGCCAGCTCGATGCTCAAGGCCCGGTCCCTTCCGAGCGCGATCTGAGTGAACGGTACGGCGTCAGTCGCATGACCGCTCGCCACGCACTCGAGACCCTGGCGCTGGAAGGATACGTCTATCGGCACGCTCGCCGAGGGACGTTCGTCGCCGAACCGCGGTTGCGCTTCGGCGTGGGGAGCTTCACGCGCATGATGAGCGAGGGGGACCGCCTGCCCGGGACCAAGGTGCTGGCGGCCGACACGCTGGAGCCCGACTCTCTCGTCTCCAGGATGCTCGCCATCGCGCCCGGAGGCCGCGTCCATCGCCTGCAGCGGCTGCGCACAGTCAAGGGCGAGCCGATCGCCATCGAGACCATCCAGCTGCCGGCGGAGCGCTTTCCGGATCTGCTGGACCACGACCTCACCGGCTCGCTGTGGGAGCTCCTGCAGGCGCGCTACGACGTTCGCCCGGCAAAGGCGGACGCGCGCGTCACGGCCGTCACGCTCGGACGCTTGGAGGCCGAGACTCTGGGCGTGAAGCAGGGCAGTCCGGCGATCGTCCTGGCCCGCACCGTGTTCGGCGCCAACGGCGAGATCGTCGCGCTGGCCCGCGAGGTGTATCGGGGCGATCGCACGGAGTTCTCGGTAATCGCACCGGTGGACGGGATCGACGTTGCGGCCGGGCCGGTGTCGCCGCCGGTGGGCGGCGACCATCCGACCCGAGAAGACGCACGGACCACCGGTCGGACCTAAGCAGATGCGCGGATCACCGGCCGGAGCCCACTGAGCGCGGCCGGGCGGTCGCCCGGCCGCGCTCAGAAGAGTCGCACCCCTTGTCTGGTCAAGGCCTCCTGGACGCGCGCCACGTCCACGCGTCCGCTGGTCGTCCCCTCGTCGAGGGACACCGCGGCGGCGACGCCCGCGGCCTGCCCCGTCACCGCGCAGCACATCTGGCTGCGCGTGGCCGCGTGCGAGATCCTGTCGCCGGCCACGCAGCGCCCGGCGACCAGCAGGTTCTCGACCGCTCGCGGGACGAGGATCCCGTAGGGCACCTGAAAGTAGCGGCCGGTCGTGGGCAGCACCAGGACACCGTAGCCGTCGATGAACTCGGGGAAGATGCCGATCGAGTCGGCAAAGCGCGCCGCGCTCCGCACGTCGTGCTCGGTCAGGTCGAAGCGGCCGACGATCTTGCGCGAGTCGCGCACGCCGAGCGTCATGCCGAAATTCCGCAGCCGCGCGTTCTCGAACCCGGGCACGAAGCGCCGCATCGCTTCGATGGCCAGGATCGCCTGACGGCGGCCTTCGATCTCCGCCCGCGTGAGATCCCGCACGTCGGTGGGGTCGTAGCCCGCCATGTACACCACGTTGAGGGCGGTCACCTCTCCCGAGTCGGAGACGCTGCCCCACGTGCCGCCGATGCTCGTGATGTTCTCGGGGATGATGCCGGCCCGGCGCGCCAGCTCGAAGGGCGCCTGGAGATAGGGGCTGAAGAGGTCGTCCTCTTTGCCGGTCGTCTCGATCTGCCAGTTCTCGCCCCAGTCCCCGTAAGTCGGGGCCTGCTCCCCGACGTAGTCCAGGAAGCGCCGTTTGTCGACGCCAGAACACGAGAACATGACGGTGACGCCCATCATCTCCGGGACAGGGGTCTTGCGGCACGGCGCCCCCGCACGCCAGGCGATGTCGGCATCGCCGGTGGCGTCGATGACGCGCCCGGCCAGGATAGCCCGCCGGCCGGACTTGCTCTCGGTCACGACGCCAGTGATGGCGGCGCCCTCCAGGATCGGCTCGACCACGAGGCAGTGCAGCAGCGGCTCGACACCGGCTTCGCGCACGAGGTCGTCGGCGACGCACTTGAACAGCTCCGGGTCAAGGGCTTCGCTGCGCGATTGGGGCTCGGGCCGCGTCCCGCCCAGAGCCTTGGCGCGCTGCTCGAACTCGATGCCGATGCCCTCGAGGTCGGTCGTGCCCTCGTGGCGGTACCAGGCGATGCTCTCAACGCCGACCTGGGTGATGACGCCGCCGAGACAGCCGTAGCGGTCGATCAGCATTGTGCGTGCGCCGGCACGCGCCGCACCGACGGCCGCCGCGAGACCGCCGGGGCCGCCGCCGACGACCAGAACATCCGTCTCGCACAGCACCGGGGTCGTCCTGGGCCCTTCGTCGATGTGATCCATGCGACCTCCCACGACCTTGGCGGCGCCCGGACGCGCTCATCGCCGTGCGTCCGAACGCCCGGTCTTGCACGCGCAGGGCGGCAGTCCGGCGACGGCCGGCGTCTCGGCCGGCGTTTGACAAAGCATAGCGCAGGACTCATGGTACATACCAGCAGTCATGGTACATACCACAAACCAGGCGGCGCGCATGGCCCGGGCGCGTCCCGGTCACGGCCGCCCCGGCATGCACTACCATGGGACCCGCGCCAGGACGTGTCGTCTCAGTCGCCGATCGGGGAGGACCGCACATGAATCAGAGCGCGCCAGGCTGGGCCGAAAACAGTGCCTTCGGGTCGTTCACGCCGCCCATCCGCCGGCTGATGGGGCCGGGTCCGTCCGACGTGCACCCGCGGGTGCTCGCGGCCATGGGCCGACCGACCATAGGCCACCTCGACCCGGCCTTCGTCGGCATGATGGACGAGCTCAAGGCGCTCCTGCGTTATGCGTTCCAGACGGACAACGACGTCACCTTTCCCGTCTCGGGGCCCGGCTCGGTGGGCATGGAGGCCTGCTTTGTGAACCTGGTAGAGCCGGGCGACACGGTGATCGTCTGCCGCAACGGGGTGTTCGGCGGCCGCATGCTCGAAAACGTGCGGCGCTGCGGCGGTACGGCAGTCGTCGTCGACGACGATTGGGGAGAACCGGTCTCGCCCGCCAGGCTCGACAGCGCTCTGCACGAGCATCCGGAGGCGACGCTGGTCGCCTTTGTCCAGGCCGAGACCTCCACCGGCGCGCTCAGCGAACCCGGGCCGCTGGTCGCCCTCGCCCACCGGCATGGCTGTCTTGCGATCGTCGACGCGGTGACGGCGCTGGGCGGCTGCCCTGTCGAGACCGATGAGTGGGACATCGACGCCATCTACGCCGGCAGCCAGAAGTGCCTGTCGTGCCCTCCCGGACTCTCACCGGTGAGTTTCAACGCCCGCGCCGTGCAGAGGGTCCGTGAGCGGGCGACGCCCTGCCAGAGCTGGTTCATGGACCTCGACCTGCAGCTCGGGTACTGGTCGGCGGGAGCCAGGACCTACCATCACACGGCGCCGGTGAACGCGCTGTACGGGCTGCACGAGGCGTTGCTCATGCTCCGCGAAGAGGGCCTGGAGCACGCCTGGGACCGGCATCGAGGCAATCACTTGGCGTTGGTCGCCGGCCTAAACGCCATGGGACTCTCGCTGTTTGTCGACGAGAGTCACTGCCTGCCCCAGCTCAACATGGTCGTCATCCCCGACGGCATCGACGACGCCCCCACTCGCGCACGACTGCTCGACGAGTTCGGCATCGAGATCGGGGGCGGCCTCGGGGCGCTGGCCGGCAAGGTGTGGCGCGTCGGGCTGATGGGCTACGCGAGTCGCCCCGAGAACGTGCTGGCCCTGCTGTGGGCGCTCGAGTCGGTCCTTTCGGCACAGGGCCGGACCGTCCCGCAGGGAGCGGCGGAGAAGGCTGCTCGGGAGGTGTTCGACAGATCGCCGGGGCGGCGGGGCGATGAAGGCGCCGCCCGCTGATCGACCCCGACTCGCCCACGCTCCGCGAGACGACGCAGCACTCAGGGAACCGCGCCAGCGGACGGGTCTCTTCTTCTTCAGCTCTCCGCGGACGGCGCGATCAGCACGAAGCGGCCGGCGTGCCGCCCTTCGAGAAGTTCGCGCTGCGCGTCGGCGATCCTGTCGAGCGGGAACGTCCTGGCGACGAGCGGCCGCACCCGGCCGCGCCCGATGGCCGAGATGACGGCCGCAAACACCGGTTCGTCCCATGCCGTGCAGCCGATCAGGGTGAGGTCGTTGAGGTAGAACGTGCGCTTGTCGAGCGTCACGATCGGACCGGCGACGGCGCCCGACGAGACGTACCGCCCGCCTCGCTTCAGGACGCGCAGCAGCCCTTCGAGGGCCGGTCCGGACACATTGTCGACGACGACGTCGACCGAGCGCTCCTCGAGCGCGGCGCCGATGTCGTCACCGCGCTCGAGGACGCGGTCGGCCCCGGCGGCCAGCACCTGCTCCAGCTTGCCGCTGCCCGCGATCGCCGTGACCGAGGCGCCGCGGTCGTTGGCAAGTTGCACGACGGCCGTTCCGACGCCGCCCGAAGCCCCCGTGACCACCACCTGCTCCCCGTTCTTCACGCCCGCACGGCGCAGCATGTTCTCGGCGGTCCCGTAGACACAGGGGACCGCGCCGAGCTCGACGTCGCTCAGGTCACAGTCCGCGGCGAAGACCTCGGTAGCGGGGACGCGCACGAACTGGGCGAACGCTCCGTCAAAATCGGAGCCCATCCAGATGGTCTCCAGCGAGCCGAAGCCCCGGGGACGCATGCAGGGTCGTACGAGCACGCGCCGGCCGATGACGCTCTGATCGCCACCGGGCCCGACGTCCACGACGCGCCCGCAGCAATCGGTGCCCTGGATGAGCGGGAACGGCGTCACCCCGCTCCATCCTCCGTCGTGGCCGGCCGGTGCCTCCTGCCCTGCGGGCCGCGCGGCGCGCTTCGTGCCGACGGTGACGCCCGAGGAGTACCAGCCGACCCGGGTGTTGATCTCGGTCGTATTGACGCCGGCGGCGAGCACCCGCAACAGGACCTCGCCCGCCCGGGGCCGGGGGACGGGCACGTCGCGGTACTCGAGCATCGAGAGGTCGCCGTGCCCCACGGTGACCACCGCTTTCATGGTCGTCGTGCGGCTCGTCGCATCGAAGCGGTCGGCCCGCAGCGCGGTCTGCCTGCGGATCACATCGAAAGCGAAGGTCATGGAGCCGGTCTCCTCACGACCGCCGGCGCGCGCTGCCGCGCCGGTTGACCGGGCTGATACCATTGTCGCGGGGCTAATCGACCGGTCAGTCAGTCCGTCATTGGATATCGAGCGACGGGCCACTGTCAAGCGCCCACGAGGCGTTCGACTCGCGCCCGACGCCGCGGCTCGCGCTCGGCGACGCGGCCCGTGACCGGCCGGCAGAACGAGGGGGGGAGTCGTGACCGCCGAGGTGAGTCGTGACAAGGGCCCGGCGTCGGGCCCCCAAGCGCCGCATGCCGTCCACCGCCGCCCGACGGCGTTCGACGATCCGCTGCCGGCCCTGCCGGAGACGGCCCAGAGGCTGCTCCTGGCGGCCAAACACATCATCGCGACCCACGGCTTCGACGCGCTCACGCTCAACGCCGTCTCCACGGCATCGGGCGAGAACAAGGCGATGATCTCCTACTATTTTGGCAACAAGGCCGGGCTTGTCGCGGCGGTGCTGGATTGCGTGATCCACGACGACTACGTCGCCTCGCAGAACCGCATGCAGAACATCGCTCCCGAGGACCGCTGCCGGCAGCTGGTCGAGGAGATGCGCCGCATGACCGGTTCCGCCAAAGAGTTTCGCGTCTTCTTCGAGATGCTGCCCCACGTCGTGCGCGACGAGGTGCTGCGGCGTCGCATGGTGTCGCTCTACAGGTGGTACTGGAGCGTCAAGCTCGAATGGCTGGGGGTCACCAGCCCGACGAGCGCCCTCGAGGACCCCGAGCTTCTCGGCCTGACCCAGCTCCTCTCCGCGGTGATCGACGGCCTCGCCGTTCAGGCCGCGATCGATCCGGCCGTCGATCTGGCGAACCCGTTTCGGGTCTTCCACGAGATGCTCACGACGTTCGTGCTTGAACGCCGCTGCGCTGAGATCGGGCCGGCCGCCGGCAACGGCAGGCCTCACCCCGGCGTGGCCTGAGGCCCTGCCAGTAAGCAAGAGGGGGCGGGCGGCGCGCCACAGGCGCGCCGCCCGCCCCCCGGCGAGCCTTTTGCTCGAGCGATCGTCGGAGCCGGCCTCAGGCCACGCCCAGCAGGGTCTTGGCGGCCACCACGGCCTCGATG